>Ga0209211_10002440_pt1 | contig 32085 bp, 32 predicted proteins | sample RifGroA2_FD_183992 | JGI IMG/M metagenome (GOLD analysis project Ga0209211, IMG submission 183992) | Groundwater microbial communities from Rifle, Colorado, USA - Groundwater A2 (SPAdes) (version 2) | ecosystem: Environmental > Aquatic > Deep subsurface > Groundwater | place: Rifle, Colorado...
GCATAACCTTATTAATGATTACGCCGGCCAAAGCGACGCCTTCCTTCTCAAACAAGGCTTTATTGAGCATAATCTCATCAATCGGCCGGCCTATGCCGCCGGAGGAAACCAAAATTACCTTAGCCCCCAGCATCTTGGCCACCACCGCGTTAGAGTGATCAAATACCGAACCTACCCCGGCATGCCCGGTGCCTTCAATAACCACTAACTCTTTATCCTGAGAGACCCGCTTAAACGAATCCATAATCTGGCGGTCAATATTTTCCTTGTCCGGCCTGGCAATGTATTTCTCGGTGAACCCTTTTTCAACCGCTATCGGGCTCATATCCTTAATGCCGCACTTTATCCCGCAGACATCCTCAATCAGGACCGAGTCTTCATCAACCTTAAGTCCGTCCTCCTCCAGATAACGTTGGCCGATAGGCTTGATAAAGCCGATATTCTTAAAACGCTCCTTAAAATTAAAAATCAGCCCCAGCGAGACAGTGGTCTTGCCATCATTCTGCATGGTCGCGGCGATAAAGACCTTCTTAGCCACCTAAAACCTCAACCAACTTTTTCTTTATTTCGCTCTTAGACATCGCCCCCACGCTCTGGGAAACAACCTTCCCGGCCTTAAAAATCATAATCGTCGGAACCGACATTACCCCGTAACCGGAGGCGGTTGAGCCGGCTTCATCCACATCCACCTTGACCACCTTAAGCTTCCCGCTGTATTCCTTGGCTACCTCCTCAATCACCGGAGCAACCATCTTGCAAGGCCCGCACCATTCGGCAAAAAAATCCACCAATACCGGCAATTCCGCCTGCAATACCTCATCTTTGAAATTTTTATCGCTTGCATGCCCTATAGACATAAAAACCTCCTGTTTATTTAAGCTTTTAATAAAAAACTACTAATTACCGTAATTAATACTATCATAAATGGCTATCTAAGGCAATAGACAGATTATCTCAAGAAAGCGCCGGCTATGCCGGCAGAGATAATTATTAAAGCTGGGTGAATTTTGGTGCAGAAAAAAAGGGTGAAGGAAACCAAGACTACCATAATATTTTTAAACTGGGTTAATTTATCTAAGCTGACCGCTTGAAAGGCTACGGCGATAATCATCGCGAATACCGCCAACTGAATCATACTGAAGGCGCCTTTGAAAACGGGGAGATTTTTATATTTTAGATAAAAAACCGAGGCTAACCCAATGACTAATGCCGGGGCCAGAAAATTACCCACATTCGCCGCTATTGCTCCCCATATCCCGGCTATTTTATATCCGGTGTAGGTGGCATATTTTATGGATATGGCTCCGGGAAAGATGTTCACCATCCCCAGCACCTCCAAAAACTCCTCCTTACTCAACCAGCCGTATTTTTGAACCACCTCTTTCTCTATCAACGGCAAAAAGGAATACGCCCCACCGATAGCAAAAAATCCCACCCTTAAAAATGAGAAAAACAGCTTGAACAAAATCATCTTTAGTGATCCTTGCCGTAAATCATATCTACCGCATGAACTAAGGTATCCAAAATTATCCCCAGTGATTCTCTTACCGCCTTGGCGCTGCCGGGGAGATTAATAATCAAAGTCCGGCCTCTTAATCCGCAGATTGCCCGGGAAAGCATTGCCCGGCGGCTGAACTTTAATGATTCAATCCGAATTACCTCCGGAATCCCCGGAACCTCCTTATCCAAAACAGCCTTAGTTGCCTCCGGAGTAACATCCCGGGGGCTAAAACCGGTTCCTCCGGTGGTCAAGATTAAATCCGCCTTCAGATTGTCGGAATAATCAATCAGTTTCTTCTTAATAAGCTCGGCCTCATCAGGGATAATCTCATATTGGACCAGCTCAAAAGAAATCCCCCGGATAAGCTCTTGAATAACCTTACCGCTGATATCTTCCCTCTCTCCCCGGGAGCACCGGTCACTGATAGTCAAAACAGCCGCTTTATACATTTTGCAACAGTCTGTTTGTAGCGGTCAGCGTCCGCTGACCCTCCAAATGTCTCCAATCCATCATTTCGGCTAACGGATTATTATCTATATATTCTCTAATTTTCTGCAGAGATTCCTCATTTCTAATTATATGTTCATAATAATTTCGCTGCCAAACTGTTTTATCTGTAGCGGGCGAATTACTATTCGCCATATTTAAATTATCATTTGTCTTTTTGAGTGGGATAGTAATCCCACCGCTACCATTGACTGTCTGGCTAGATGATATTCCAGCCGCAACAATTTTTGTTATGCTATACTTCATCGCGCTTACGACTCGGCCTAACGATCTTAGGCAATCTTTGAAAATAAAAATAATATGAATATGGTCATCCATCAATTTAAAATAATCTATGGATAGGCCATTAATAAAATTAGGTAAACCTTTTATGATGCCCTCAATCGCATCTTTATATGGCTTCAATAATGGCAATCTATTGCGGGTTATAATGGTAACAAATAATATCCATTCATAGAATAATCATATCCTTTTAGCCTGATATTTTTTCTAAATTTTATTTGCATAATTTATAACGTCGTTGCCTTACGGCAACCGCTACTATAGGCTATAAATATCGTCCCCTACCTTAATCTGCCCGCCTTTTATAACCTTGGCGAATATCCCTTCCTTGGGCATTACGCAATCGCCGGCCTGATAATAGATACTGCATCGGGTATGGCAAACTTTACCGATCTGGGAAAGCTCCAGGACTACTTCATCATTTATTTTCAGCCTGTCGCCAATCTTCAAGCTTAACAGGTCTAATCCTTCGGTGGTGATATTATCGGCAAAATCCCCGGCTTTAACTTTCAGGCCTTTGGCTTTCATCTTCGCAATTGACTCCTGCGCCAGGAGGCTTACCTGACGGTTTTTGGTGCCGGCATGGGCGTCGCCGACAATCCCAAAATCCTCTTCTAATACCGCGGAATTTACATTTGTTTTTCTAACCCCTTTTTTATCCGAGACAGAGATTGCCAATATTCTGCCTCTCTGGTTACTGGTTACTGGTTTCTGGCTACTTTCTGACATACGTTCCGCTCTTGCCGCCGGTTTTCTTGATCAGCCTAATCCGCGATATCTCCATATCCTTATCCAGAGGCTTGCACATATCGTATATAGTCAAGGCCGCGGCGGTAACCGCGCTGAGCGCCTCCATCTCAAAGCCGGTCTTAGCGCTTCCTTTGATGGCCGAAACTATTCTTATCTTATCTTTTTCTAAATAAAACTCGAGCTCCGCGGACTCTATCGAAATGGGATGGCACAGGGGAATGATTTCCGGAGTCTTCTTGGCCGCGAATATCCCGGCAATCTTGGCCGCTTCCAAAACATCTCCTTTGGGTATTTTTCGCTCTTTAATTAACCCGATTACTTCGGATTTTAGGTAAATTTCCCCTTCGGCAATTGCTTCTCTTTCCGTTATTTTCTTGGCCGAAACATCTATCATTTTCATACAAAACCTCTATTTTATCGCGATGTGTATTGCCGAAACGCCGAAACTAAGAAGAATAAAATCAACTTTCGCGAATCCCGAGCGATATAAAACTTTAGTTAATTCTTCAGCGCTAAAAAAACGCGGGATACTCCGCGCGAGATAGCCATAAGCCGTTTTTGAGCCGGAAATCAGATACCCGATAGGCTTAACCATCAGCCATATATAAAAATGAACCAACCTTTTTAGTAAGGGTGATTTTGGCTGGCTGGTTTCCAGGTTAATAAACCTGCCTCCCGGTTTCAGGATCCGGCGGAATTCGCGAAAACGTTGAAGCAGCATATCCTGGCCACTGCTGTTAAGGTTGCGGGTGGCAAAAGCGATGGTAATAACGTCAAAGGTATTATCCGAAAAAGGCAGGCACCCAGCGTCAGAAACACAGAAAGAAATACCGGAATATTCAGGCTTTTTGACTGCCTGAGAAAGCATGGGAAGACAAAAATCCACTCCGATAATCTTGGTGCGCGGTTTAGCCATTCTGGCCAAAGCGCCCGCCATATCTCCGGTGCCGCTGCAAACATCCAGCCACTTTTCGCCGCCGCTTTGAAATGCTATTTTTGCCGCTTTTTCGCGCCAGGAAACATCCAGGCCTAAGGTCAGGATACGATTTATCAAATCATACGTTTTAGGAATACGTGAAAATATATCCTGAATTATATTATCCGTATTTTGACTCATTTACCCGCGCTTTGACTCCTTAAGACCTTTTAAGACATCATTAATCCAGGATAACGCGGCTATCGCCGAAGGCCAGCCGATAGTAGTGATACCGAGAAGAGCGCAGTGGTATATTTCATCATCACTGATACCGGCCTTCTTACACTTACGGGTATGCGAATGCACTGCCCCTTCCATCTTTGAGCCAATGGCAATGCCCAGCTTCACCAGGCGCTGATTACGTTCATCCAATCCTTTAACTGAACTCACAGCCTTACCCAAGCCTTCATAGCTTTCCCAAAGGCCCGGATATTTATTAATTACTTCTTGCAGAAATTCAGGCAGTTCCTTATTCATTTTATCCTCCAATCTGGCACATACTGAAATTGTCCTTCTCAAAACCAAATTCATCAAGATTATCTTTCTCCGTAAGATTATGCGAATGCGGCTTCAAAAACACCGCCTCTCTTATCAGAGAAGCCGTCTTTTCCCCGCTCACTTCTACTGCCTCCCTTAGATTAACTGTTTTCGCGGAATGTAAGCACACTCTCAATCTACCGTCAGAGGTGAGCCTTAGCTTATTACACGAGGCGCAAAACGGCTGGCTGATAGGCGAAATAAAGCCCACAGTTCCCCAAAATCCTTTAATCCTGAAAATTCTAGCGGCTTCTATCTTTCTACTGTCTACGGGGGCAAGCTCTCCTAAACTACTACAGATGGTTTTCGCGGTTTGGGCGCTGAAGAAACTCTTATCATAAGAAAAATAATTTGTTGCTGTAGGCATATATTCAATAAACCTCACCTGAAGCGGTTTTGTTTTTGTCAAAGAAACAAAATCAATGACCTCATCGCTGTTAAAATCCTTCAGCAGAACGACATTGATTTTAAGCGCTGACAATCCCGCCGCCAGCGCGGCATCAATGCCTTTAAGCACCGCGTCTAAGCTTCCGCCGCGGGTTATCTCCTGGAATCGGCTTGAGTTCAAACTATCTAAACTAACATTAATCCTGTCCAGGCCGGCGTCTTTAAGGTCAGCGGCGTATTCACTAAGGTATACGCCGTTGGTAGTGAGGCAAATTTCCTTCAAGCCGTCTATTGCCTTAAGCTTACGGATAAGCAGAGGCAAATCCTTTCTTACTAACGGCTCACCTCCGGTAATCCTAACCTTATCAATACCTAAGCCTGCCGCCGCTTTAACAATTTTATAAATCTGCTCAAAAGACAAAATATCCGCCGGGGGTTTATGGATGATGCCTTGCTCCGGCATACAATAGACACAGCGCAAGTTACATCTATCGGTAACAGAAACGCGTAAATAATTTATTTTACGGTTAAATTTATCTATCATTCTCTTTTACCTAATTCATAATAATAAAGCCAACTCCTCGTTTGTTGGAAAAGTTGGCTTAAGTCTTAAGCTTACTCCTTTCCAAAAAACAAGGGAGGCAGAGTCATTTCTTCTTCTGCCCTTCTATTCTGTTTAAAGAATAGTTCCCATCCAAGGGAATCGGCCTTTAAGCCATATCAACTTTTGACGTAGGTTTAGAGGCTCGGAGTATTATTACTATATCACAGAGTAACTACTAAATCAATTTTATTTATTATCTCTCTTGCTGACGGTTTCAAAATCGAATTCTTGTTTTTAATGAATAGCGCCAAATCGGGTTTTAGGTGTTTAAGGGCGCTATTGCTTTCCATAATCAAACCTTTTGTCTTTTTAAACAAGGGAATAGCTTCTTTCAAGCCCTCCCCAAGAGTTTGTGGCTTTGATTTAAGCCAAAGCACCTTTTGAGCGCCGGCCTCTTTAAACCGCGCGGTGTCTTTGCCTTTCATTTCAATAATTTTCTTATCGCTTATAATTAAGAAATCATCCTTTAATTCATCGCAGGTATGACAATTTTTACGCGCGGGACATTTGTCTTCGCGATGGGTAACCGTAACCTTAAGCGCCGACCAGCCTTTTAGCGCCCTAAGCAAAATCTCAGCTACCTTAGTCTTCCCCACCCCGCTATGCGCGCCGGAAACCGTTATGATAGGGACGGTTCTCAAATTAAAGCAAGAAGTGTCCCTTCCTTTCAAAAGCGAAGGGACACTTTTGTGATTATTTTGAGAACCGTCCCTATTCATGTTCTAACTTTCAATCCCTAATTTCTTCATTTGGGCGTAAGAAAAATTCGGCCCATCGGTGCAGACATATTTCCCCTTTACATAGCAATGCCCGCATTTGCCGATGCCGCATTTCATATAGCGCTCAAGCGAAGCATAGATATTTTGCTCTTTAAATCCTAACTTTACTATATCCCTAATAGCAAATTTAACCATTACTGAAGGTCCGCATAAAAATACCATTGTCGTCTTAGGATTAACCTTGATTTTCGGCAGTAATACGCAGACAACCCCACAAGCCCCGCCCCAGGCCGCGTCAGGCTCATCCACGGTAAGATGCACAGCGCTGTTTTTACTCTGCTCCCACGCTTTCATTTCCTCTTTATAAAATATGTCTTTGGGCGATCGACAGCCGTAGATAACCTCAATTTTACCGTAATCTCTTTTGTTCTTTAAAACATACTGAATCAGCGAACGCAAAGGGGCGATTCCACAGCCGCCGGCAATAAACAAAATATCTTTTTTCTTTAACTTATCCAGAGGAAACCAATTCCCGTAAGGGCCGCGCACGCCAACAATATCTCTCTCTTTAAGATTATGCAAAGCCTCGGTAAGCGAGCCCACTCTCCTTACCGAAATTTCAAATCGTCCGTCTTTTTTAGGGCAAGAGGCAAAGGTAAACGGCGCCTCGCCATACCCCGGCAGAGACAGCATCAAAAACTGCCCCGGCTTATACCTAAGCCTTCTTTCGAATTTATCCACCAGGCGCAAAGTAAAGGTTTTTGTATCGAGAGTTTCTTTAATAATACTCTCTACTACAGCTTTTTGGGGTAAATATTCGTTAGGCACTATTATTCCTTAATGTACATTATCACGGGAAACTTCTGGAGTTAATTCGGAATTCGCGGTTTCCTCTATTATAAATATAGGAATATCTTTTATTGTTAATGTTATTTTACCGTTTCTTATTTTTTCGCTTTTAGCATTAAACGCGCCCTTATAATCCGTTACGTCTTTCCCCGATTCGCGCTTAGGCACGGCCTCGGTGATTCTGGCCTGCTTTGATTGCATACCGGAAACGATCACTTGTTTTTCCGCCTCATTATCATTCCAGGCCACCCATACCGGCAAGGCGTTCTTAATGAATTTATACACATATACCCCGTCTTTTTCTTGAATGATTTGGATATTATCCCAATCGCTTCCTTCCAAAACCTCAACCATTTTCTTGTAGGTGTAATAAGAAAGTTTTTTGTGCGACAGGCCATCGGTGTTTCCAGGATTATTTATCAAACCCATGTAGTCAAAGGCGCTGGAGTCATCTTTAGTCCAGTCATACTCAATAGTATTAGTCCAAAACAATTTTTTCTGGCCATACGCTAAGGCATACACATACAACCTGACTATATCTCTGGCTTGTTCAAATTCTGTCGCGCCATTAATGCCGTCAACTGTCCCGGTTTCAGTGTTCCATATCTCTGCCCCGGGGGCAATCTTTCTTATTTTATCTATAATTTCCCTTTGATTCTTGTAATCTTTTTTATCTGATTTATACCAAAAATGATAGTCTATCACGAGATCTTCACGGCTCTCCCTCACTAAAGGAATAAGCTTCGCATACAGGCCATCGCTCGCAACCTCCTGATACCCGCTCCCATCCGGCGCGGGATTTTTATCTCCTTTCTTTGAAAACGATATTGCCGGCACGACGGAGCCTCCAATTACCGGACGGCAATCGGCGCACACCTCCGCTATCGCTTCGCAAGCCGCTTTGGTATATTGAACCATATTATTAAAACCTTCTTTGGAATAGGCCTTCAGATTCTTGGCCAAAGGGTTTAAATCATCAAACTCATTTTGTCCCACCATCCAGTATTTAACCCTATTGGAATATCGCCTTACTATTTCTTTTACGAATTTTTTATAACCCTCCAGCGCGTCAGGGTGGGTTGGATACGGATAGCCGTCACGACTTACGTCACTGCCATATAAAGGATTTATTATCGGCAGAGAAATAAACAGATTCACATCTTTTTTAAAAGCTTCTGACAGGATAGCGTCAGATTCCCTAAAATCGTAATTTCCTTTTCCGGTCTTTTCATTTTCAATATCCAGCCACATTGTTTTTGTATGGCCCTCAAAAGGCCTGTCCCAGTGAACACCAAGATCCAGCATATTTTTGTATGTTGGATCAAATTTGTAATTAGTGTCAAATGAACCTTGCACGAACCCGAAAGGGGAATCTTTATTTGCGGTTTTACTGCCTTTCATTGTCTCGCCTGACCCAGCGGATAAAACGCATCGCGGAGGCGATTGGCATCCTTTGTCGTCTTTGCCTCCTGGCGTTACGGTTCCTCCTTGTTTTTGGCAGTTTTCATAGAAAGACGACGCGGGCGGGATATATTGCGGGCATTGATACAATCCTTTACTCTCAACAACCTCAGTGTTTACGCCTCCGCAATCCTCCGGACAGGCGTCCGGATTGGCTTTTTCAAAATTGTCGCAAATATTATCGCCGCATCTGCCGATTGGCGCCGCGGGCGGTTTCTGACTGCCTGAAGATTCTGTTGATTTTTCAGGGGCGCAATCCTGAGGGCATAAATTTGAACGGGTTCTTTCAAAGTCATCACATATATCGTCCCCGCATTTACCGGTAAGCGGCTGGGCAAAACTATTCTTATTTAATCCTAATATATTATAAGCGCAAAGTATGCCGCTTATAATAATTATTAAAACATTTTTTGTTCTCATTATCTTAATGCCCGTTTTACCTTACGACATTTCATTGTAATGAAGCTTAGTTATTACCTTTATTTAACATACACCTTCACCACCTCCACTGACGGCGCGGAGATGTCTTTAGTGAATGTTAGGGTACTGCCGCCCGGCATGGTTTTAGTTTCTGTTAATTCCAGCTTTTTATTGTCATCCACAATGTATCTTTCATAGGTGACTTGGTCCGAGGAACTCCAAGGGAGATTGTTGAGCGTAAGGGTATAGTTGTTATACACTTTCGGCTTGCCGTATTTGGCAACATAAGCGTTATATTCGAACCAAGCTGGAGAAGATTTCTCTGGCGCCGGCGATTTTCCATCCTGGATTCCACCTTCATATTTTTCCATATACTTTCTTATGTCATGATTGGAAATAACTATCACAACCTCATTGTTTTTCTTACCGGCTATCGCGGCAAGATTCATATGATCAGTTCCAGTGGTCTCCACACGATTGGTACCGGATAGCTGATTAAATCCTTGAAAGGCGTAATATGACGGCTTGCCCTGGGCATTGCAATCAACGAGCAAAAAGTCATGACAGCCTCCTTCCCCTTTCCCCTCTCGAGTGTCATTAAACGTGCCGAACATGGGAATGGAAAGCCAAACCCCCTGTTCGATCATGCTAATCAAAGAATTGACGCGGCCGCTGGCCGCCCAGGCAGTATCAAACTGCTTGCCATAAAACCCGCTCCAAAAGTCTCCCAGCAAAAGATTCCATTCGTCATTCGCGGCTCGCGGCGTCCCATAAATATTTGAAAGGTTGGGATGCTTTTCTAACTCGTTATTTAAAAGGCGGTAATTATCGTAAAACCCAAAATACGGAAGCGGAGCATACGCGTGAATAGAAACAAGATCAACATAGGCGTTGTTCTTTTTAACATACGCGAGGAAATTGGTGATCCAATCGCTTACTTTATCAGTATCGTCAAAAGAAGGCAAACCGCCATCAGAGCCAACTCTTGGGCTCATAAGCGCGAGCCCATCTAAGATGAAGTTTTTGTTCACGGATTTTAACGCCTTAGCCCAGGCAACATACATCGCAAACCAATTTTCCTGCGTATCCTGCCAAAATCCGAAATTATCCGGCTCATTGCCAAAACGAAAAACTTTAATCTCATAATTATAACCGTTATTCCAACCCTGGGTCAAATGCTTCGCGACATTTTGCGCGTAAATACCGTAGTCATCTAAATTGGAAGGTTTTTTATTATCAGTAAAGAAAATAATAAGAGGCTCGAGGCCGTTATCAATCGCGGCCTTAACCGCTTGATCGATTTCTGAGAAATCATATTGTTTGGGATCATTGGGGTCTTGAGGCACGGAAGGCGCGTTTATCCCTATTATTTTAAATCCAGCGTCTTTTGACAGCTCGTAACCTTTTGAGTTGAAATAAGGCGAAGCTATCGCGCCAAAAACATACGGACTGAACCTCCCCAGCTCTTTGGCATAATCCACCGTCACATTTGCGATTATCGGCGATATTTTTTCAGTATTTTCACTTGCGCAATCAGCCGGACAAGCTCCCGGATTGGCTTTTTCAAAATTGTCGCAGATAGTATCGCCGCATTTGCCGATTGGCGCTGCAACCGATTCCTGAATGCTTGAAGATTCTGTTGATTTTTCAGGGGCGCAATCCTGCGGGCACAAATTTGAACGGGTTCTTTCAAAGTCATCGCATATACCGTCCCCGCATTTGCCGGTAAGCGGCTGGGCAAAACTATTCCTATACAATCCTAATATGCCATAAGCGCAAAGTAAACCGCTCATAGCAATTATCAAAACACTCTTTTTTCTCGCCATCTTAACACTCCTGAAACATTTTTTCTGAAAGACAATGCTAAAAATTCAAGATTTTATTATTGAGCTTCGAAAAACTCTACACAACCACTTTTAGCTTCCTCATCGGTTAAGTTTTCACAAATAGAAGGATTCCATCTTTCAGGGGTAAGTCCAGCAATATATGCAAAACAATTATTTTTAACATGTTCATCAATTATTTTCTTGCAAAGCTCCACATCCTTCTGGAATCCTGCAACAGAAATATAACAGTGATCACTGCGGGATTGATCATATCCAGGACCACCAGGATAATCCCTATTCCTTAGAAATTCTTCGCTGCACTGCTCAAGCAAATAATTATCATAACATTTAAAATCTTTAGTTATGACTTCTCCGTTAGTCATTCTAATTTTTACTTCCCAGAAAGAGCCCTTGGTCTTTGAAAAACGATCATACGCTTCAAGTATTTGACTCTCCGGATATTTAGTAGATATTGCTTTAAGTATAATATCATTTCTTCCTTCTTCAGCGCAAATATCAAATTGAGAATATTTAGTTTCTTTGCTGTACGCAATATAATTATTAATCGGAATCATAATCGCGATTAATGCGGCAATCACTGAAATTCCATAAATTAATTTTTTGTTTTTCATTTTAAATACACCTTCACCACCTCTACTGACGGCGCGGAAATGTCTTTGGTGAATGTTAAGGTGCTGTCACCCAGCATAGTCTTAGTTTCTGTTAATTCCAGCTTTTTATTGTCATCCACAATGTATCTTTCATAGGTGACTTGGTCCGAGGAACTCCAGGGGAGATTGTTGAGCGTAAGGGTATATTTGTTATACACTTTTGGCTTGCCGTATTTGGAGACATAAGTATTATATTTAGACCGCGCGAGAGGCGTGCCATAGTTGATAACAGGGGTTCCAGGTGTTGGTGTTGTTTTTTCTTTGTAGTATTTATCCATATACATTTTAACATCATAGTTTGAAAGCACGACGATAACGCCGTTATTGCTTTTCCCGCTCATAGCGGCAAAATTCATATGGTCTGTATTGGAAGTTGATAAGCGATTGGTGTCCGCAAGTTGGTTGAAACCCTTGAACGCATAGTAGGCTGGCTTGTATTTCCCATTATTGTCAACCAATGTATAATCATTGCTTCCAGCCTTGATCTCATTCATAGGTATAGACAAGACAACACCTTGCTCAATCATATTGATCAAAGCGGCAATGTTATAGCTGGCAAGCCATGCCGTATCAAATTGCTCGTGATATCCACCAGACCATTCATCGCCATACATAATGTTCCACTCATTATTAGCAAGTTTAGGAGTACCGTATACGGCGCTTAGACTGGGATATTTATCCAACTCCTCTTCCAGGGATTTAAACTGGTCGTAAAAGTCATAAGGCGATGGTGAATACAGATGCGCGTCAAAAAGGTCGACAGAAACTTTATTTTTATTCATATACGCCAAGAATGGTTTTACCCATGATTGACTATCTGCAATATCGCCAATCGCAAACCCGGGGGCGTCAATAATAAAACCTGTATTCACCGACTTCACCGATTTGGCGAATGCGACATAAGACTTAAAAAAATCCTCTTGGGTGCCTGACCAGAATACAGCGCTATCCGGTTCGTTGGCGACACGGATAATTTTTATTTTTCCGTTGTTTGGCCATTTTGTATCCCTAAGGCGTGTGGCAACTTTTTTTATGTAGACAGAAAGTTGCTCAATATCTTGATTGGGCGACAGCGCTCCAAACATTATCTGAGGTTCCATTCCAGCCTTAAATGTAGCTGCGATCTCTTCGTCCATCGCCGGGAAGAAACTATAATTAGACGGATCATTGGCGTCTTTAGGGTTTACCATTGGAGGCACTCCTCCGGATGTGCAGAATTTAAAGCCGGCGGCAGCAGCAGCTTCGTATTCCCATCGAGTGTTGATTCCGAATAGATATAGACTGAAACTCCCAAGCTTTTTGGTATAATCTACTATCACATTTATGGCTTTATCATCCTTCTTGCTTGAAATTCCGGACAAAACGCATTGCGGAGGCGATTGGCATCCTTTGTCGTCTTTGCCGCCTGGCGTTACGGCTCCTCCTTGTTTTTGACAGTTTTCATAAAAAGACTGCGCGGGCGGGGTATATTGAGGGCATTGATACAATCCTTTACCTTCAACAACTTCGGCATTTTCACTTCCGCAATCCGCCGGACAAACGCCAGGATTGACTTTTTCAAGATTATCGCAGATAGCATCTCCGCATCTGCCGATTGGCGCTACAACCGATTCCTGGCTGCCTGAAGATTCTGTTGATTTCTCAAGACTACAATCCTGAGGGCACAAATTTGAACGGGTTCTTTCAAAGTCATCACATATACCGTCCCCGCATTTACCGGTAAGTGGCTGGGCATAGCTATTCTTATTTAATCCTAATATGCCATAAGCGCAGAGTAAGCCGCTCAGAGCAATTATTAAAACATTTTTTGTTTTCGTCATCTTAATGTATTAATAAACTTCTTTATGCTGATATTCCCCGGGCAGGTTTCTATACAGCGGCCGCAGCCCACACAACTGGTGGTTCCATAACGTTCCACATCAATATTAAGCTTATGCTCAAAGAATCTGCGGATGTGGTCTTTATGCTCTGGGAATGGGGTATTGCCGCCGGCCATCCGGGTGAAACCGGCATAGACACAGCCGTCGCAATACCTAAAGCGCACCCCTTTATCACCGCTTAATCTATCACTGACACTAAAACAACTGCAAGTAGGACATAAAGTAATGCACCCGGAACAGACCACGCAGCGTAGTCCAATATCATCCCAAATCTCTTGTCTAACTTTGTCCTCTTTCATTATTTTGGCAAGCTTCTTATAATCCATCTTCTTGATCTTTTCGCCAAAATTATTCACCATAAGGCGGACCTCTTTTTTATCTTGAGGCAATGCCTTGCTGAATAATTTTTTATGCTTATTAATTATGCCGCTTCCTTTTTTCGAGCCGAATTCTAGCAGGTATCCGCGGCGGACAGGAATAAGCTGTAGATCAAAACCATCTTTGGCTATCGGCCCGGCATCCATCAAATGACAAAAAGACTCCAGACTGCAACGCTTTCCGCAGGCCAGGCTGATAAAGAGAGAATTATCCATTTTCCGCTTATACGTAGTATCCACAGGGCCGTCAGCAATAAAAAATTTACGCATCAAAACCAGCGCCTTAATATCGCAAGGCCGCACGCCATAGAATATCCGCTTTTTCTTGTCTTCTATCGGGATAAATTCACAATTCTTAGCCGACTTTATTTCAAAAAGCGGATCAATCTGAGGCAACAAAAACGCCCGCGACGAGATTACCGAATTGCCCTCATAATCCAAAAGCTCTTTACCATCATGCTTAGTATCGCCAAAGACGATATCCGTCAAATGCTCATACTTGGGCGCAATAAACTCATCGCAGGATGACTTTAAGCTTTTAATCAATACAACCAGGGCTTCCTTCTTAATAAATACTTGTTTCATCTAACCTATATCCTCTTGGCCTTTTTGATTAATTCTATATCCGCGATGTCTACCGGCCGGCCTGAGGCCTTTTTCATCTTCTCAATATCTTTTAAAGATGCCACCCTCACGGCTGTGTCTTTATCCCGCTCCAATTTTGCTCTCTTAGAAATTCTCTTAAATTCCTCTCGCTCACAAAGAAAAACATCCAATATGTCCCTGCCCTCATACGAAAAAGAGATCCATTGGTTAGCGATCAGCCTGCCTGAGTGCGCAAGAGCAAGAATTGCTTTTTGTTCACTCTTAAGCCTTAACCCATCAGCTATTTGAAAAAGCTTACTTATTATATCAGCCTCAGCAACAATATAAATATCTATATCCAGGGTGCTGCGGGGAATACCGTGAGCCGCCAAAGCCGCGCCCCCGACTAAGACATACTCCAATTTATTCTTATTAAGGCTGTCTATTATCTTATGCCAGATTTCAGGCTTTAAAATATTTCTTTCCATCTCGACGCAGTTTTCTATTTATTCGTTTGGCTTTCGCGTCCATAAATCCCGCGAAAAACCACCCCTGCCCCAAAGCCCACGAAAGCCGCTCGGACAGTGAAAGCTTCGCGAAAGATTTTAGATGCTGGACCTGTAATTGCTTACTCTTCATTATTTACACCTTCTCTACCTTCGCGGCGCAGGCCTTGTATTCGCCTATTCGGCAGACCGGGTCAAAGGCGTTGTTGGTTAAGACATTGGTTGGGGCTTCGCTGAAATGAAAGGGCATCCAGATTACCCCGGCCTTAATCTTATCCGTAACTTCTGCCGCTACTATCAACTCCCCCCTTCGCGTTTTCACTTTTACCTTAATTTTATTCTTTATCCCTAACTTTTGGGCGTCAACCTGGTTTATTTGAACAAAATTTCGCGGATATTCTCTGTTAAGATTATTTGTCCTACGGGTCATAGTGCCGGTGTTATAATGAAAAAGCATCCTGCCGGTGGTCAGGATAAACGGGTATTCGCTATCCGCTACCTCAGCCGGAGGCCTATGCTTAACCGGAATCAATTTGCCCAAACCTCTAATAAATTTCTCTAAATGCACCACCGGCGTCCCCGGATGCTCTTTAGCATATACCGGCCATTGCAGGCCGTTTGCCTCCAATCTATCAAAGCTCACCCCCGAAAAAAGCGGAGTCAAGGAAGCCATCTCGTCGCAGACTTTAGACGGATTATCTTCCATCGCGTAACCCAAACGCTTGGCAATTTCACAGACAATTTCACCATCGGTCTTTCCGGCAATAGGCTCAATCGCCTTTCGCACCCGCTGGAACCTGCGCTCGGCGCAGGTAAAGGTCCCCTCTTTCTCGGCAAAGGATGCCCCGGGCAAAACTACATCCGCCTTTTTGGCGGTATCGCTCATAAAGATTTCCTGGACCACCAAAAACTCTAAACTGTCTAAAGCCTTCTCAATCCAGCGGCTGTTGGGGTCGGTGCGAATTTGATCCTCGCCAATTATATAGAAACATTTAAGCTTGCCCTCTATGGCTTTATACATCATATCGGTGAGGGTAAGGCCTTTTTCTTTTGGCAGGCCCACGCCCCAGGCGGCCTCAAACTTTTTACGCGCGGCATCATCAGTAACCGGCTGATACCCGGAATACACATTCGGCAAAGCCCCGATATCACAGGCGCCTTGCACATTATTCTGCCCGCGCATCGGGTATATCCCGGAAAATTCCTTGCCCACCTGGCCGCAGACCATTGCCAGATTAGCCATAGCAATCACATTATCCGTGCCCACGGTATGCTCAGTCATGCCCAGCGAATACATAATGCAGGCCTTTTTACTTGTGGCATAAAGCTTGGCCGCTTTCTTGATAAGCGTCGGTTCAACCCCGGTAATATCCTTTACCGATTCCGGGGAACAATCCTTCACTGCCTCCCAAAGCTCATTAAAACCTTCGGTTCGTTGTTGAATAAATTCTTTATCCTGCAGGTTTTCAGTAATAATATAACTTATCATCGCGTTGATCAAGGCAATGTCTGATCCCGGAAATTGCTGAATAAAAACACTGGCGTCCTCGGCAGGCAAAATCTTCCGGGGGTCGCAGACGATAATCTTGGCCCCGTTATCAATGGCAGTGCGCACCCTCCAGCCGGCTATCGGATGGGCCTCGGTAGGATTTGAGCCGATAATCAGGATGCAATCCATTCTGGTAAGTTCATCGTAGGAATTAGTGCTAGCCCCGGAGCCGAAGGACTGGTTTAAACCGGATACGGTTGCCGAATGGCAGGTGCGGGCGCAGTGGTCAACATTATTGGTGCCTAAGACCGCCCGGGCGAACTTCATCATCAGGAAATTTTCTTCATTGGTACAGCGGGCCGAGGTGCAAACTGCCAGGGAATCCGGGCCGTGTTTATCTTTTATCTCTTTTAACCGTCCGGCAACATAATCTAAAGCATACTCCCAAGAAACTTCTTTCCATATTGCCTCCTTTCCCGCATTTTGCGGGATCCCGCTTTTGCGGGAAAATTTGCCGTTTTCTTTAATCAAGGGCTTCTTCAGCCGGTCCGGATGCTGTATGGGTTCGTGGGCATGCCAGCCCTTAACGCAGAGACGGCCCTGAGAAACAGTATTGGATTTGGAAGGAATAATGCCGACAATCCGGTTATCCCGGACATCAAGATAGAAATTACACCCTACCCCGCAATAAGGACAAGTGGTTAAAACTCTTTTCATCATAGACGCGGCTTTATACGGCTAAGCTCCTCCTTAGTATTCACATTCATTAAAAACGATAAATCCCTGTCGAATTCTCTCGCGTCTTCTTTGCTTATGAACCGGCACTTTAATTCGGGAAAGATGCCGCGGACATTAAGCCTATTCTCTTTAAGCCGCTTGCGGATAACCGGCAGGCAATTTTTACTGTAGAGACCGAACAAGGGATGGTATTTTTCTTCTATTTCCGGCACTACCACATCATAGGCATCCTTAATCTTAATCATATGCTCTATTAGCGCTCCCGACAAAAATGGCATATCGCAGGCAACCACGAAATTATAGCGCGCCGAAGAACCTTTAAGCCCGGAATATATCCCCATTAGCGGCCCTTGCCCCGGAATTTCATCTTCAATTATCTTCACCGAATAAGCGCTATATTTTTTCGGGCTGTTAGTAACGACTACTATTTCTTTAACTAAAGGCCTTAAGGTATCTATGAGCCTCTCTATAATCGGCCGGCCTTCTATCTCCAGAAATGCCTTATCTTCTCCCCCCATTCTGGAATTCTTGCCTCCGGCCAAGATTATCGCGTTTACCTTGGGTTTTAACAAGGCTCGCCCTCGTAAACGAGGCTTAACCTTACAAACAGCACCGTTACGGATTTTCACCATGCGCTTCAGGCTTCTGCCGCTCATTCCACCGCGCGATCCAGATGCTTATTTCATAAAGGACAATCATAGGCAAGGCTAAAAGGGTCATATTGAAAGGGTCGGTGGTAGGAGTAATGATAGCGGAAAAAACAAATATCCCGATAATCACGTATCTGCGTTTCTCTCGTAAGAAGCGGTGATTGACTATCCCCATCCGGTTCAACAGCCAGACCAGAACCGGCATCTCAAAGGCTATTGCCGAGCCGACAGTCAAAGCCAGAATAAACGAAATATATTTGCTTAGGGAAATCACCGGCTGAAGGTCGGCTCCGGCCAAAGCCAGGAGAAATTTCAGGGAAAAGGGAACAAGAAACAGATAGCCGAATACCGCCCCGCACAAGAAAGCTAAAGAGGCCCAAAAAATAAAACTGGAGATATACAGTTTTTGTTTTTCTTCCAAGGCCGGAGAGATAAACTTCCAAAGATGATAAAAAATTATAGGGAGAGATAGAATCAGCGCGGTAACCAGGGATATTTTACCATAGACTAATGCCACTTCCTGGGGGCTGAAAAAAGCTAATTTTTCAATCAAGCCGGAGGCGGGAAACCTTAAAAAATCAAGGATACTCCTGGCAAAGGGAAGGCTGGCTACCGCGCAGATGACAAAGGGGATCAGACAATAAATTATCCTTTTCCTTAGTTCATCCAGATGTTCAACTAAGGTAAATTCATTATCCGGCATTACTTCTTGCTGGTAATCTGAGGATTTGTTTCCTTCTTTTCTTCCTTTTCCGGGGTAGACTCCACCTCGCGCATGCCCTTCTTGAACTCCGAGATGGTCTTGCCGATTGCCTTGCCTAAACCGGGAAGTTTTGCCGCCCCAAAAAGAAGCAAAAGAATAAGAAAAATCCAAATTAACTCCTGAGTCCCTAATCCAAACATATCACACCTCCAATACGCCCATTATATCCCTTTTTTTCCCAAGCGCAACGAAAATAAAAAGCTTACGCGCGTTAATTTTGTATATTCAAAATTTTTTTAATATCTTTTAGGAGAAGGTATAGGTGAAATTGATCAATAGGGGATGGCTCAAAGCCAAAATGCTCATAAAAAGACTTAGCTTGTTTGTTTTTAGCATGCACCAGGACAGCTCTTCCACCGATAATGTCAGCCGCGTTGACAATACGCAGTAACGCGTCTTTTAATAAACTTTTACCTTTCCCGGTATTTTTTTCAGTTTTATCTACAGCTAAGCGCGCGAGAATAATTATAGGTATAGTTAGTCTAACTTACTATATCAGCCCGCAGCCGCTATCGCTTTTAATACCTTAATTCACCCTGACCAAGCTTTCCACCATTTTCTATTCTACCTAAAGTTAATTCGCCTGCGCAATCCTGTGCAGAAGTTCTGAAATAAATGTCTGATAGCGAATCCCGAGCCTTTTGGCCTTTTGTCTAATATTTTTAAGATCTTGGCTGTTTACGCGAATATTAAGCACAGCGTCTTTCTTGCGATTTGCTATAGCTTGAGCGATCATCTCAAATTCACCCTTACCAACATTAGCATATTCTCCTTCTAATAGGCTATCTTCGATAGCTTTCTCTTGTCGCGTTAAATGAATTCTTTTCATTTCAACTCTCCTTTCCGGTAAAGTTTTGTATATTTTCTGCTTGGATATAAGGTTTTTAAGAAAATATAATCTTTTTCTTCAACATAAGGAACAATCCAAATATAGCCTTTGTATTTAAACAATAAAATATCTTGATCTTCGCGCTTAGGGTGATGCTTAATTGCGATAAGCTCGGATGCTATAATCTCTTCAAACGATGTGCCGCGCACCAGCTTTAAACGCTCACTTTTTAAATTGCTCCATCGGATATCTATCATTGGCTCTATTATGTATATACAATTGTATTATATTTTATAGAAAAGTCAAGAGATTAAAAAAAATAGTTTCGGGCAAGCGTTTCTGGCTTCTTCGCCGGTCAGTTATCAAGGGAAAACTCACAGTTTGTACCCCTCACCTAACCTCTCCCACAAGGGGAGAGGAATCGTAGAAAAATATCTTGCCTCCATTCTGACCGATTATGCTTCTTCTTAGAAGTTTCCGGGGGCTTATCAACCTAAAATTCGCAAAAACGCCTCAATTACTTTGGGGTTGAATTGGGTGCCGCTGTGTTTTTTGAGTTCAAGTTTTGCCTCCTCTTTACTCAGCGGTTGGCGGTAGGCCCGGCAGGAGGTCATCGCGTCATAGGCGTCGGCCGCGGAAACAATTGCCGCGAAGATATTGATATTATCCCCGTTCATCTTATCCGGATAACCCGACGCGTCATGGCGCTCGTGATGGCTCCTGACCGCCGAGAGCATCTCATCGCTAATCCGCAGGGGTTTTAAAATCTCTTCTCCGGTAAGGGGATGGTTTCGGATTAACGCCATTTCCTCATCAGTTAATTTTTCCTTTTTATTCAGGATATTCTCGCTGATTCCTAATTTTCCTATATCATGAATAGAGGCTATTTCTCTTAAAAGCTTGATCTTCTCCTCAGGAAGCCCCATCTTGACGGCTATCTCCCTGGCATAATCCGCCACCCTCTCGGAATGGCCCTTGGTATAGGGGTCTTTGGCCTCTAAGGCCCGCACTAAAGATTCTACCACGCGATAGAAATAATCCAGGAGCTTTCCCTGGGATTCCGCCAGGCTCCCGGCCATCCGGTTAAAAGACCCGGCCAGCTCGCTTATTTCATCATTTCCTTGGACTTCAACCGTGTAATGGAGATCACCTTGAGAAACGCGGCGCGTCCCCTCTACTAATTTTCCCACCGGCTTAGTTATTCCCTTTGAAATCAACATCCCTAAAATCAAAGAAATAATAATTCCCAGAAACAAGATAAACAAAATACGTCTATACACCGCTTTTTTAATCAGATAGACCTCCTGCGCGCTGATATCCACGCCTAATACCGCGATTGCTTTTTCCTCCTTATCGCGTATCGGCGCGTATCCGGATAAAGTAGCTCCCCACTCATCAACCTCTATTTTTTTATCCGCGGACGGGCCGCTAAAGGCCTTAAGCATTTCGGGAAATCTGGAGGCATCGTATCTATCTCCGGGATAAGAAGTAGCCCATTTAGGTAGAGTTCTTTCCATGGCCGGGTTGGGATCAACCATAAACTGCCAAACGCCTTCTTTTTCTGTCCGGGTGATAGTGTATATATATTTAATCTGAAGATTTGCCTTCTGTATTTCCTTTAATTTTTCGGCGGTCTCCTGATACTGCGCGGTATTCATCCCTTCACGAGTCAAAGGCACCCGCAATAACATATCCGCGTCAAGGGCAAGCGCTCCGGTCTGGGCAATAACTATCAATTTATTTCTAAGGTCGTTAAATTTTGAATTCAGCACATATTTATAGATCAGAAAATTACTCATTGCCGCGGTAAAAAACATCGCGCCGATCAAGGCCAGGGTCAATCTGGACTGAAAACTTCCCAAACGAATCTTTTTCATTTTTCTCCTTATTTTTCTATCGGCATAAATATCCGAATTGGCAATAGCCGCATTTATTATATCCCGAGGTATCCGCGCTAAAAGGGATATTGGGATTAAGGATGTCCCGCAGTATAAATTCCAGGGCCTTAAGATAAAATCGCATAGCCTTCTCTTTAGCCTCAAGGTCCATATCTTTTTTAAAGAGTTCTTTAAGCCCGAGATTTTTTCCTAAGTCATTCAGGGTATAAAGCGCGGCGTTGATATCCCGGCCCGGATATATCTTTTGGGCAAAATGAAGATACAACGGAAGCTGAAACGACTTAACTGTATCCCGAAGCGTTTCCCGGCTAAAATCCTCTTCTGGTAACTTGCCCGCGCCTTTAGGCAGTTCGGCTCCGGCGGTTTTATAATCAAGCACCAAAAGGCTCCCGTCGCTTAGCCGGTCTATCCTGTCCAAGCGGCAGGTAAACCTGAAGCTCTTCTCATCAACCGATAGCTTATCCTTCAGCTCCAACTCCAGGCCGACAACCTCATCCACTTCCCGCCTGGCCTCATTATCCAGAAACCTCTCCATCCGGATTCGCATTATCTTTTTAACAATAAAAGAATCCGACTTCATCTTTCTTTTGAATTCCGCTTCAAAGTTATTTTCTAAAAGCCGGAAAAAACGCTCTCTGAATCTTTGGTTAATCAACGGCTTTTTCCCGATAAAACCGGAATAGGCCTCATAAAGCAAATCGTGGATAAAAACCCCGACATCGCTGGATTCCGGCTCCTCGTTGATAGAGTCTTTTTCTCTTAAGCCTAACACATATTGATAATAAAACCTTAAAGGACAGCCTAAATAAGTATTGATACTGGAAGCCGAATACTCTATTCCCTCTAAAAATTCAATCATTTTCTTGTTCTTAAGTATAGCGGCCTTTGCCGGAAGATAGGTAACCTCAAAGACGCCCCGGGGAATTTCCATGACCTCAAGCGCGTCCTGGGCCTTCTGCCTTTCCCAAAGCAATTCTTCAACAAAGCGGCTTTTTTCTTTTTTCGGGCTTTCTTCATAAATAAGATAGGCCTTCCTGGCTCCCGAAAGCAGACGCTTAAACTGGTAGCGCTGAATCTCTTCTTCTTTCTCTAAGCGGTTGAGGCCCAGGCTGATCATCACTTCTCTAGGCACCAGCGGCTCATACACTTTAAGCTTGGGCAAAAAGTTTTCATTTACATCCAGGATAATAACATTCTCAAAATTAAGCGAACGGGTCTCGAATAATCCCAAGATCTGTAATCCTTTAAGCGGAGAACCGCTGAAGGCGGTCATTTCATTATCTAATTTATTCATAAATACACGAAACATATCCTCCGGATTAAAAGCCTCCAGCCCAAACTCGGCGCTTTCCAGCTCTTCTTTTATAGAAAGCATCCTTTCTAAAATTTTTAAATTCAGGGGATAACTGCCTAAAAATCCTTTATTAAGCAAAACGTTAATGACCTTATCTAAGCTCAAGGTAAAATCGGCGAAATTACGCGGAGCTTCCCAGGCATAAAAGAAAAGCTGATGCAATTCCTTAAGGATGCTTTTCAGCTCCGCGTAAGAGGCGGGGATATCCATATCTTTGAGGGCGCTCAAGACCAGCTCATAAATATCCTTGAGCTCCTCAATCTCCGAGAGCTGAAAAAACAAACTTCCGCTTACCGCGGTCTTATCCCTGCCGGTAAGTATTTCTTCAATCTTATGGGTAAGTATCCGGAGAGCCGCCGGCTCCTGGGCCAACAGCCTTAAATTTTTTACTAAAGGGTGGGCCAGCAGTCTTAAGTAATCCTTAACATAATAGCAGCTTTTATCCTTTTTGGTTTCCTGGGCCTTAAAGATACACTCAAAAAGTGAATATACCGGGCTTCTTTTTAAAGGATAGCCTATGGACACATTGAAATCTCCCGCGTCCGCGGAAATCTCCGAAAGTAAAGGAATCAGGCTTTCCGGATTAGGCAGGACAATTACCGTTTTATCCTTATCCTTAATCTCTTTGAGGATATCCCTGGCCAAACCTACCTGGGAATGCAGATCAAAGCCCGCTCCCATCCAAAGCTTATATTCATCGCCAGGCGCGTTATCGCGCGGCCTTATCGGATAAGACAAGCTGTCGGAAAATTTTTTAAGCACCGGCCACTCCCGCTCATCCCCCTGAAAAACAAATATCGCCTTATCTCTATCCAAAAGCTCTTTTACTATCTTACTTTCAGTCTGGTGCGAATAGAACAAATTACAAAAAAATATCTCGGTAAATTCGGAAAAATCCGCTTCCTTGACGCCTTGAGAGGCCAAAAGATAAACCAGGCCCCGGGTATAGGCCTTGCGCTTTTTGAGCTCATGGTGATAAGCATTCCGGATTAAGGTAATCTTCTCCAGCAAGGCATTGATACTCTGGGGAACATCATAACCGATTGAGGCATTCAGTTGAATCCGGTTTAATTCTATCAGTTTAATGTCCTCCAAATCCAATTGTTCGATGAAAGATAGTATTTCTCTGGCCCAGGGTAAAAATAAGGAAAAGCTTTCCTTTTCTCTTAAGATATCCGGGGCGATTTCCCGGGACAATTGATAGATAAGAAAACAGCTGTCCAAATCCGAAATCTTACCAAAAGGCCCATTTTTGGCTAATATGTATTCGGCAAATTCATCCATAGAGAAAAACCTGGGCCCAAAAAATGTCTTACCCAGCCTCAACGCCAGCTCTCTCTTTAAGAACAATTCCGGGCGCTTTCCTCCGAATACCAAGGCCAGCTTACTTATATCCTTAGCCTCGCGGATATAATTCTCCTCAATAAAAGAGGCCAGATTATGAATATAATTTTCGGATAAGCTATAGCTTATTACCTTCTCCATCGAATCCATCCACTTTTAAAGTATCCAAATAAATGATAAATCCTTTGCTGTTTAATTCAGGATACAGGTCTTTTAATAAGCGCGTATATTCTAATACCTGCTTTTGGTATTCCGGAGCCTCTATCTTAGAGCTTTTATAGTCTATAACCCAGAATTCGTCATCGCGGACAATCAGACGGTCTATCCTCTTGGTGCGGCCATACCTGTCCACCAGCTCTTTTTCCTGAAAAACTTGCGCGCATCCTAAGAAAAAGAAAGGCTTAAGGCTTTCCTCCTCCACTATTCTCCTTAAACTTTTTTCAAAGCCAGCCCAATCATTAACCAGGGGGAACTTCGCTTTAGCCTGGGCCAAAGAATGAAGAATAATCCGCTCGGCATCCTGCCCGGATAAATTCCCTATCCCGGAAAGCATAAAATGCAGGATATCCCCTTTAATCAACTCTCCCCGTCTTTTAATCAGGGATTCGTCCTCAAACTCATCCTTTAAGAAGCTGATCCAATCCTGATGCCGGGGCAGGGAGATTTTTCTTTTTACTAAGGATTTCTGACTATTATTACTTTTATAACTTACCCTCTTTCCCCTTTCAAAGCTTTCTTCCGGGATAAGCAAAGCGGCCAGATTATTGCCCCGGGAGGCTGTTTTTTGAACAAAGGCGTAAAGCTCGTATTTTGCCCGGGTGAAGGCGACATACACCGCGTTCAACTCATCTATAAATGCCTTTTTATATTCATCAATATACCTGGCCTTGAGTTCGGGTGAGAAGTCCAGGCTCTCATCATTCACTAAATAGCTTAAAGCCAGCTTATCCTGGGCGGGGTAAACCCCGTTAGAGATAGGTTGCCAGAGGCAACCGTCGGACACCTTCGGTGTTATATCTCTAACGGGGTAAACCGTGAACGCTCCGCTTTTGTTCTGCCCTGAACCCGGCTTAATGTTTATCTCTAAGAAAGGGATGACCACCACCCCAAACTCCAATCCCTTGGATTTATGAATAGTCAAAACCTTGACCGCTTCACAGGCGCACGCATTCACATAAAAATCATCCGCCGGATTAGATTCAAAAAATTCCAGGAAAAAGCTAAGATTCTGGTTATCTTCTTCCTGGGCCTTGATTAACTCCAGGAACTTCATAAAAAATCCCTGATGCTCCGGGAAATTCTCCAGCACCTTAAATCTGGCCAGGATGCTTACTACCAGCTCATAAAGCGGGACTAAGCCGACATTCTTAAAAAACTCCTCAATCAGGGCGCTCCAAAATTCAGGATAGTTTTGGCGCAGTTCAACGTAAAGATAGTTTGTCCGGGCCTTTTTCTTAAAGTTAAGCCCGAAAAGAAAATCACGCGTAAGCTGTTGGTCAATCCGGCAGGCGCGGGCAAATATATCCCCCAGGATGAAAGAGGCGAAAGAAAGATTATCTATGGGTGAATTTAAAAACTTTAAAAACGAAACCAGCTCTTTGATATAGGGGTTTTCCCGAATGTCCAGGGTCTTCTCCGACTCAACCGGAATGCCTTTCTCGATAAGCCAAAGGCTGAACAACTCCACCTCGGCATTAGACCTGGCTAATATAGCTATATCGCTGTAGGCGAATCTTTCTTTTAAATTACCGACTATATCTAAAACCTTGTCCTTAACTATACTTTTGATTGCTTCCCTGTCTTCGGCTTCAATGGTTTCAAACTTAACGAAACCGGCGGTATTTTCCTTTTTGTATTCCTGGCGCGCCCCGGCGAATACGCCGGTTATCTCCTTAATTTCTTTCTCCGGAAGGTCTAAAGAGTCTTTGGCCAGTTCTTTTCTCCTATTAAAGAAATCCAGGAGATTTTCTCGCGAGAAAATCTCGTTGTTAAATTCCACAATCTCTTTCTGACTGCGGTAATTTTTACTTAACGGCTCCTCCGAAACATTAAACTGTTCGAGATTATTTTTAAGTTCATCAATTAAAGAAACCTCACCGCCCCGGAATCTATAGATAGCCTGCTTCTTGTCTCCCACGTAAAATAAAGAGCCGCCGACAGAAAGCGCCTCGCTCGCCATGGGAAAAAGATTCTCCCATTGTAATAAGCTGGTATCCTGAAACTCATCAATCAAGAAATGCCGGAATTGGGCGGATAATCTATAATAAAGCTCAGGGATATTCATCCCTCCTTCAGCAAAAAGCTTGCGGGCGCGGCTGTTTAATTCCAGGAGAAAAAGCACATCCTCTTTCCGGGATAAATCTTCCATATACTCCAGCACTCCGGAAAATATATCAATATAACAGTTAAATAATGAATAAGCCCTCCAGGTATAAAACCCGGCTATCTCATCCTTGATTTCTTTCCAGAGCCTCAGCGCGTTATCATCAGCCGGGAAACCCTTCTTCATCTTGAATTCATCCTTGGCAAAAGGCAGAAAAAACTTCTCCACCCCTAAAACGCTAAAGGTTGAGGAATCCATAAAACTGCCCCAGGTCCGCATATTTATCCCCTCGGGCATCTGTTTTCTTAGCTCCCCCATCAGCTTAACAATACGCTCTTTCTTACCCAGCAGGTCTTTGGCCTCTTTAGGGTATCTGGTAAAACCCATCCCATAGACATTACTTAAGACAAATAAACTCCCCAGCAAAGAAAGTATGTCCGGCTTAGGCAGCCAGCCCTTCTTATTTTCCAGATAAATATATTGCTCCAGGAAATCCGAAAACATCTCCTGAATTTTCAGGTCGCTATTGGCCTGGTCAATAAATTTGTCTAAGCTATAAGATAGATTATCGGCATAATTATGCTTGATTCTAAAGGCGGAGGAAAGATGAAACTTAAAGGCGCATCCGGAAAGTATGGCGTTGACAAAGCTGTCAATGGTCTGAACCTGGAAATAATTATAGCCGCGGACAATCTCATCCATTATCAGGCGGGCCTTTTGACAGGCGAATTCTTCTTCTATGCCGATAAAAGACAGGAAATCCACCTTGTCCTTACGGCTGGGAAATTTATCCAGGGCCAGCATCTTTAAAAATTCCAGAATCCTTTCCTTCATCTCCAATGCCGCCTTGTTGGAGAAGGTAATAGCCAGGACGCTCTTTAAAGGAATTTCCGCGAGACTGCCGCCCATCAACAGCCGGATATAGCGCCCGGCCAGGCAATAGGTCTTCCCCGAGCCGGCCGAGGCTTCAACTATAGTTACCTGAGGCGATAGCGGCGGATTTTGGTTAACCATAAAGGTATTATATCAAGGATAGAATACAACAGGAAGGATATTTTGATAGGATAATGCTAAATAAAAAGCATCACTGCCAGGGATTTCTCGGGCGGATTTTTCGGGGATGATATTTATAGGCTCAAGCAGAAAAACGTTTACGCGTTAGGCTAAATGTGGTCTATAAAATCTTTTACCGTTACAATAGGAATATTCTCAAATACACCCAAGTCAAGAAGATGGCTATCTCCGGAAACAATATAATCGGCCTGGACTGCCAGAGCGCACGCGAGAACTTTATTGTCATCAGGATCATTTTTAATTACATTCAGCTTTATTACATCCGGCAGCACAATCGCAAATTTTTTTATCGTGTCTACAGCCAGCTCTATCTCTTCGTCTTTCAGATTATATTTATTTCTTAGGTGGGGATACCGTAATACCCTTCCCAGCTCTTCTACCATTTGCTCGGATATAACCACCAGAAAGGCACGGTCGTGCCATAGCTGTAATAATTTCGCGGGGTTGCCTTTTTTACTTATCATTCCACTTACGAAGAGGTTTATATCAATAACTGCCTTAAGCATGTTTTTTCCTGACCGCCTGCATTGCCACGCGGACATCCTTTTCTACTTCTTCAACAGGTAAATTAGGCGCCTTAGCTCTAATCTTATCAAATATTTTAAACTGCTCCTCTCTTTCCTGGATAAATCGGGTATATTCGTCCGCGCTCAGTATGGCAATCATGGGGATCCCCGCTTTCTCAACTATAAAGCGATCACCTTTCTTAAAAGACCTTTTCATAATCTCTCCCAGGTGCACTCTTGCTTCTACCGCGGGTATTACTTTTGCAGTTACCATCGTTTATTCCCTCCGCTAATCAAAGCTAATTAACATTAATCAATCATACTTAAAGTATACAATACAAAAATGAATTCGTCAAGAGTAAAACGGGCGCGTTTTGGCTTTGGGCTGGGGCTGTTCTTTCCACCAAACCTCCTCACACCTCATTGTAAATCCTCATCAGCAAAAGCCTCTGCCGATACTTTTTCCATTTAGACTGTGTCGCAATCTCTTAAAATGACCATTTTGTCATTCTGAAGGAGCAGAGCGACCGAAAAATATCGTCGGTGATTTAAAAGACGAGATCCTTCGCTAACGCTCAGAGCCTGCCCTGAACAAAGTGAAGGGATGACATTATGACACAGTCTGATTACTGCTATTTCTTGAATAGAGTTAGGAACACCTGACTCGCCTGCTTGCGGCACACACAGCGCGAATGTTCCCATCTTCCGCCTCATATGAGGCGGAAAAACCCATGGTATTGTCCTTTATTTTTTGATGGTAATTTATTAGTTTTCTTGCCGAAAGACAAGGCCGAGAGAATCTTGGTTGACCCAGCCGATTTTGCCGTCTGGGCGGCGGATTTTGGCCCAGGAAGGGGTTGTTTCTCTGACCTCAACCAGGTTCCCCTGGCCAAGGGTGAAATAGGTGGTCGCGCTTTCCAAGGGTTCAAACCTTACTTGCGCTTCCGGGCTGATAACTACGGCGGAATTATTCAGGTAGGTGATTTTCCGGTTAAAAGAGACCAAAAAGGCTAAAAATAATACCGCGACGAGCGGCAGGATTATTTTTAAGGCCGGCTTAACCTGCTCAAAGAATAGGCCTAAGATAAGCACCAGAAAGACTGTCGCGGACAACAGTGATAAAGATATAGTCAGAGAATTAATATCCCAGGCCGAAAATAACCTATCCAGAAACCTTATCCAGGGCTTCCCGTAGAGTTCGCCAGGATCCAGATTTAATAGAGAGCGCGCGTAATCGTAATTTGACTTCAAATCGCTGTCAGCCGGCATCAGGGTCTTAGCCCGCTCATAATTGAGCACGGCTTTTCCTAATTCCCTTTTTTTAAAATAACAGTTGGCCAGATTATAATAGAGATTGCCGCTATCCAGGCCCTGGCTAATTATTTTTTCATATTCCAAGATGGCCTGGTCGTATTTTGCCTCTTGATAAAAGGAATTGGCGGCCTTAAAAATCTGGTTTAAATCATTTTCAGCGCAAAACGCGGAATCAGCGCTAAAAAATACTGCTATCAGAGCCGCGAAACAAAATAATAATTTTTTCATCCGAAAATCCCCTTACAGGTGCGATAAATCGCACCGCTACACGACACGGACGATTCAAGCTTTATTTCCATACTCATTGGTGCCACGCCTTTGGCGAGGCATGACTGTTTCACCTGAAAATCTCCTATTAGGTGCGCTAAATCGCCTGCCTGCGGTAGGCAGGCACCGCTGCGCAGCACGGCTGACAAGGTTTGGTGTCCGACTTTGGCGAGATATAATGGTTTCATATCTTTGCTTTCTGAAAATAATCAATTACTTCTTCTAACTTTCTTAAGGCCTGCTTCATCTCATCGGCGCTGAATTCTGAGGAGGAATATCTTGCCGTGTCACACACATTAAAAATATCCCTCAGCTTGTTCACCATGTCGGTAGAGACGCATTTTGGTTTTAATATTCCATCAATGATATCTATAGTGATGGCCTGGGAAGGAAGATGAAATCTATCGCCCAGGTATTCCTGGAGGCTTTGAAACAACGTATCGTAAAATTCCTTATTCCGGCCCTGAGATAAATAATTTCCGGCTTTATTCAAGCCCGCTCTTGCTTTTCTGGGAGCGGATAGCTTGCGGGCGTATCTTAGGTCAGTTTTCAGCCTTTGGTTTCTCAATTTTAAAATATAGATGACCAAAAAACTCAAAAGCGGAAAAACCTGTAGCCATAAAAATGCCTTATTTTTATAAAGATACTCCCCCTGTTTTTTCAATTTTCCGGCCATAGGCTTAATATATACAATATCCCGGCCCAGCTCTTCTTCTTTTTCATCCGGCACTAATAGGCGGGGAGATTGAGAATCAATTACTTTAAGCTCCTCGCTTTTATCCGGCGCTAAAACCTTTAAGGGAAACGGCCCCTTCACAATAGTCTGGTATTTTCCGGCATCAGGATTAAAAAAACTGAATCTCAAGGCCGGAATTTCCCGGATGCTTTCATCCAAAGGAATAATTACCTGCTCAAAATCCTTTTGCCGGGCATCCTGCTTCACTTGCGGCTCATATACCTTAAGGTTGTTTCCGGCCTCAATCTTCGGAACGGTTACAGTATTAAAATTTCCTTTTCCTCTAATCCCGGCTTTCAAAGTAATGGGATCCCCGGCTTTAATTTCTGAAGAACTTAGCGACGCCTCCATTTCAAAATCACCCACCGAGCCGTTAAAATCAGCCGGTTTTCCTTCTTCCGGAAGAACCAAAACAGTTATGGGGATGTCCGCGGATTTTAGATTAAGCGGATAGGCCTGATATTGGCCAAAAAAATCCTCAAACATACCGGAACCAAAAAGATCATCAAAACCTGACGTTGATTGCCTTTTGGCTTGTTTTTTAATCAGCAGATTACATTCTAAATTAGCCGGCCCCAGGCGGAACTCTCCCGGTTTCAGGCCGAATATAGAAGTAATAAATTCAATAACCTGATAATTAACCCCGCCTAATGCCTCCTCATATTGCTTAGGCTTCTCCAGCGCTCCAAGTGAAAATCCTTCATGACTCACTATGGGATACTGAATATCTTGAACCGCCAATTTATTGACATATAATTTTATGGATAAAGGAATAACCTCGTTCAGGTAGACCCTGTTTTTGGCGGCCTGGATTATCAGAAATACGCGGCTGTGTATATCCGGGGCATCCCCACCGCTTGAGGCATCCTGGCTATCAGCTTGAGCTTGAGCCTCCGCTACTTCAATGTTCAAAGAATTGGAGATATAAGAATTCCCCTTATAATCAAACTTAAAAGGCCCAATCTTATAAGTCCCTATCTTTAAAGGAATAAGATTATAGGTATGGGTTACGGAGCTGGTAACCTGGCCGTTAATTATGGACATCCGGGTTGAGGGGCCCAGATAACGATCTTGAAATCCCTCCATCTTAGGCAGCTCCATCGCCGGAATATCCTGGGTCCCCTCAAAACTAAAATAAAGCTCAAAATAACTACCCAGGGAAACCTTATTCCTTTGAGCGCTCAGAGTAAAACTTACATCCTTGGCCAGGCAAGGAAAAATCAAAAACCAAAAATCAAATATCAAAATGACAAACCAAAATGTAAAATTTCTCAAAAGATTTTTGATTTTTAATCTTTTATTTTTGATATTTAATATTTGATATTTGATATTATTCACCCTACCAGTCCTTATCTACTTGCCGGGAATAACTTTTTTCTTTATCTTTGGCCTGGCTTCCCGGCATCGCCTGCTGGCTATAGCCCTCTAAAAGCATGCGGGCCTCGGCTTGCGACATCTCTTTTGAATCTTGCGCTCCTTGCGCCGGTTCTTCTTTCTGCCCGCTTTGCTGCTGCTTGCCACCTGCTTCTTCTTTCTCCTGACCTTCTTTTGCTTGAGGATCAGCTTTACTTTCGGCTTCCTTATTTTCCCGCGGAGCTTCGGACCGGCCTTCTTTACCATTCCGGGATTGGCTGCCGTTTTTATCTTCTTTCTTATCAGTAGACTTTTCTTCTTTGGCTTGTTGATCTTTTTGCGATTTCAGCTTATTCCGAATAGCCTTCAATTCTTCCTCTACTAATTCATGGTTAAACTTGGCATCCTCATCCTGGGAGTTTAAATCCAGCGCCCTTTTATAATACTCCAGCGCCTCACCCAGCAACTTCGCGCATGAGGCCAGGTCGGTATTTTCCCTAAGCTTGCCTAATTTATATTTAGAGTTCCCGATATTATAATTTGCCTGGGATTCCAATAACTTATCTTCACTCAAAAGGGCCTTTTCAAAATCACTGCTGGCTTTCTCAA
>Ga0209211_10002441_pt1 | contig 32083 bp, 27 predicted proteins | sample RifGroA2_FD_183992 | JGI IMG/M metagenome (GOLD analysis project Ga0209211, IMG submission 183992) | Groundwater microbial communities from Rifle, Colorado, USA - Groundwater A2 (SPAdes) (version 2) | ecosystem: Environmental > Aquatic > Deep subsurface > Groundwater | place: Rifle, Colorado...
CGTAGTAGCCTTCCTCGTTGAGGATCATGGCGTCCATCTTGGTCGGCGGCGCGATCCACAGTCGCGTCGGGATGTCTGTCTTGCCTTCGAGCACCTTGCCTGCGGCGCGGAAGTGGCCGATGTTGGTCATGCAACTGCCGATGAACACCTCGTCGATCTTCTCGCCGGCGACCTCGGACAGGATCTTGGCGTCGTCCGGATCGTTGGGGCAGGCCAGTATCGGTTCCTTGACATCGGCCAGATCGATCTCGATCACGGCGGCATACTCGGCGTCGGCATCGGGCTGGAGCAGGGTGCCATTGGCGATCCATGCTTCCATGGCCTTGACGCGACGACCGAGGGCGCGCTTGTCTTCGTAGCCTTCGGCGATCATCCACTTCATCAGGGTGATGTTGGAGCGCATGTACTCGACGATCGGCGCCTTGTTCAGGCGCACGGCGCAGCCGGCGGCGGAGCGCTCGGCGGATGCGTCAGTCAGTTCGAAAGCCTGTTCCACCTTGAGGTCGGGCAGGCCTTCGATTTCGAGGATGCGACCGGAGAAGACGTTCTTCTTGCCCTGCTTGGCCACCGTAAGCAGCCCGGCCTTGATGGCATAGAGCGGAATCGCATTGACCAGGTCACGCAGGGTAATGCCCGGTTGCAGTTTGCCCTTGAAGCGCACCAATACCGATTCGGGCATGTCCAGCGGCATTACGCCGGTGGCGGCGGCAAACGCCACCAGGCCGGAACCGGCCGGAAAGGATATGCCGATCGGGAAGCGGGTATGGGAATCGCCGCCGGTTCCTACCGTGTCAGGCAAGAGCAACCTGTTTAGCCAGGAGTGAATAATGCCGTCGCCGGGCCGCAGGCTGATGCCGCCGCGCGCAGTGATGAAACTCGGCAGGGTGCGATGGGTCTTGACGTCCACCAACTTGGGGTAGGCAGCGGTGTGGCAGAAGGACTGCATTACCAGGTCGGCCGAGAAGCCGAGGCAGGCGAGGTCCTTGAGTTCATCGCGGGTCATCGGGCCGGTGGTGTCCTGGCTGCCGACGGAGGTCATGCGTGGTTCGCAGTAGGTGCCGGGGCGGACGCCTTTGCCCTCGGGCAGGCCGCAGGCGCGGCCGACCATCTTCTGCGCCAGCGAAAAGCCCTTGCCGGAGTCCTTCGGCGAAGTTGGCAGGCGGAACAGCGTGGAGGCGGGCAGACCGAGGAACTCGCGCGCTTTGGCGGTGAGGCCGCGGCCGATGATCAGGTTGATGCGACCGCCGGCGCGCACTTCGTCGAAAATGACATCGGACTTGACCTTGAATTCCGAAATGACGGCGCCGTTCTTCAGTGCCTTGCCTTCATACGGGCGAAGTTCGACTTCGTCGCCCATGTTCATCTGCTCGACGTCGAGCTCTATCGGCAGGGCGCCGGCGTCTTCCATGGTGTTGTAAAAGATCGGGGCGATCTTGGCGCCGAGGCAAACGCCGCCGAAACGCTTGTTGGGAACGAAGGGGATGTCCTCGCCGGTGAACCACAGCACCGAATTGGTCGCCGACTTGCGCGAGGAGCCGGTACCGACCACGTCGCCGACGTAGGCGACCAGATTGCCTTTGGCCTGGAGTGCTGCGAGTTGTTTGAGGGGGCCGCGCTCGCCGACCTTGTCGGCCTCGATGCCGGCGCGCGGGTTCTTCAGCATGGCCAGGGCGTGCAGGGGAATGTCGGGACGGCTCCATGCATCGGGGGCGGGAGAGAGGTCGTCGGTATTGGTTTCGCCGGCAACCTTGAAAATGGTGACCTTGAGCGACTGCGGCACGGCCGGGCGCTGGGTGAACCATTCGGCATCGGCCCAGGATTGCATCACGGCCTTGGCGTTGGCACTGCCGGCTTTGGCTTTCTCGGCGACGTCATGGAAGAAGTCGAACATCAGCAGGGTTGACTTGAGCGCCTTGGCGGCGACGGCGCCGACCACGGCGTCGTCGAGCACATCAATCAGCGGCTTGACGTTGTAGCCGCCGACCATGGTGCCGAGCAGTTCGGTGGCCTTTTCGCGCGAGATCAGCGGACACGCCGTACCGCCAGCGGCAACTCCGGCGAGGAACTCGGCCTTGACCTTGGCCGCATCATCGACACCGGCGGGAACGCGATGGGTGATCAGGTCGACCAGGAATGCCTCTTCGCCCTTGGGCGGCGCCATGAGCAGAGCGACCAGTTGTTCGGTCTGCTGCTTGGTCAGGGGGAGAGCGGGGATACCCAGATTGCCGCGTTCGGCGACGTGTTGGCGATAGGCTTCAAGCATGATGAGTTCCTCTTGTCGGGGTCAGTGGGAAACGATAGTTGTGGATTGCGCAGCAGCGGGAAAGAAACAGCGTCTGGCTTCGGGCGGCAGCGTAGCACCGGTGGCGCGAGCCAGTCGCAGCAACTCCCAGTAATAACGATAGGAAGCGCGGTCGTGCAGTTTTCCTTCCCAGGAAATTGGTCCCCAGTCGGCATTCTGCGCGGCGAGCAGGATGCCGCTGGCTTCGCTGACTTCGGCAAAGTCGGGCCGCATGGCGTCGACGATGGGCTGAATCTGGCGCGGGTGGATGCTCCACATGCGCAGGAAGCCGAACTCGCGGCGCGCGCGGCGCGCGTCCTCGCCGACGATGCCGGGATCATTGAGTTCGGTGGTGACGTTATGTGCCGGAACCACGCCATTACCCAGCGCTGCCGCGGCGATTTCGCACTTGGCGCGCACAATCAGCGGGTGCGAAAACTGGCCCGGTGAACGCATCGCGCTGCCGGGAATGGCACCGTGATGGGCGCTGACGAAATCCATCAGGCCGAAATCGATCGATTCGACCTGCGGCAGTGCCGCGATCTGCCAGACGTCATGCAGCGCACCGGGTGTTTCGATCAGCACATGCACCGGAATTTCGCGCTCGATATTTGATCGGGCGCGCACTTCGTTCAGCGCGGCGATCTGAATCAGTGCGTCGTTGGCATTCGTGACTTTGGGCAACACGATGTAGGCGACCTGTAGGCCGGCGCGGCCGACGATGAGTTGAAGGTCGTCGCGCCAATGCGGATGCGTCACGTCGTGAATTCGGGCGCCGAGCCGTCCGTGTTGATTCGCGGGATCAAGCAGCAGATCTGCAATCATTCCGGCATGCTCGGCCTCGCGGCCGGGCGGTGCACCATCTTCGCAATCCGCCGTGATGTCGAAAATGGGTCGCCCCTCGACCAGCAACTCGGTTTGCAGATGCAGTGCCTTGCGCAGTGTCTTGTCCGAACCGGCAAAGTGCTCGCAGGCCGCGAGCGACGGAAAGGGCTTTGCTCTCTGGTATAGAACAGCTGCAGGATGAAGCGGGGGGGTCACTTCAGCTTAACCTCAGCGTACCCCGCTTCATGCCGCCGCCCGCCATCAGCCGAGCAGGCTGGCGACGCCGGCTTGCTCTTCCTGCAGTTCGGCCAGGGTCTTGTCCATCATGCCGCGCGAATAGTCGTCGATGGCAAGGCCCTCAATGCGTTTGTACTCGCCGCCTGCACAAGTGACCGGCACGCCGTAGAGAATGTCTTGCGTTATGCCATAGCTGCCGTCGGAAGGCACGCCCATGGTGACCCACTTGCCCTGGGTGCCGAGCGCCCAGTCGCGCATGTGATCGATGGCGGCATTGGCAGCCGAAGCGGCAGACGATGCGCCGCGTGCGGCGATGATGGCGGCGCCACGTTTGCCGACCGTTGGGATATAGGTTTCACGATACCAGGCTTGGTCATTGATGGCGGCCAGGGCAGCACCGCCGGCTACCGTGCAGGAGCGCAAATCGGGATACATGGTAGGCGAGTGGTTGCCCCAGACGATCATCTTCTCAACATCGGCAACCGCCTTGCCGGTGCGCGTCGCAAGTTGGGAAATGGCGCGGTTGTGATCGAGGCGCAGCATGGCGGTGAAGTTTTTCTTTGGCAGATCGGGAGCGGACTTCATGGCGATATAGGCATTGGTGTTGGCCGGGTTGCCGACCACCAGTACGCGCACGTCACGCGAGGCGACCGCATTGAGTGCCTTGCCCTGCTCGATGAAAATCTTGGCGTTTTCCATCAGCAGATCTTTGCGCTCCATGCCCGGGCCGCGCGGCTTGGCGCCGACCAGCAGGGCGTAGTCTGCATCCTTGAAAGCCACTTTCGGATCGTCCGTGCCGACCATGCCGGCGAGTGTCGGAAAGGCGCAGTCGTCGAGTTCCATCATGACGCCCTTGAGGGCCGCCTGCGGTTTTTCCATCGGCAGTTCCAGCATTTGCAGAATCACGGGTTGGTCTTTGCCCAGCATTTCACCGGCAGCGATGCGAAAAACCAGGGCGTAACCGATTGCCCCGGCGGCGCCGGTTACTGCAACACGAACGGGTTTTTTTGCCATTTGTAGAACTCCTGTATCAATTTGAATCGATTGGACAAGACTGCAAGAAATCTGGCTGAGCGGATGGCGCACTGCAGGGCTTGGAATTCGCCCATGATACGACAGGATCGAGGTAGCAAATCTTAGTGTGTATGCTGCGCCGTGTCAATATCTGTCATATGTGTTATATAAGACATATGACGTGGTCTAGACGGGTTCGGGAAAATGTGCTCAAATACTGCACATGCAGGATTCTACCGTGCCCCCAAAGGGGCCTTCCTCCGCAGCGGCTTCATCGCCGACGTTTAGTCCCTTGTATCGTCAGATCAAGAGCCTGCTCTTGCAACGACTTGAATCCGGCGAATGGCGCCCGGGTGAGGCAATCCCCAGCGAATCCGAACTTGCGACACGCTTCAGTGTCAGCCAGGGGACTGTGCGCAAGGCCATTGACGAAATGGCGGCGGAAAATCTTCTGCTGCGGCGCCAGGGCAAGGGAACATTCGTTGCGTCTCATGACGACCCGCGCGCGTTCTTTCGATTTCTGCGCCTGGTGCCGCTGGCCGGTGGCATTGAACAGTCCCAGAGCATGCCCCTTGAATGCTGGCGCGCCAAGGCTGGAACAGAAGTCGCGCGGATGCTTGAACTCAACATCGGCGATCCGATCAATATCGTGCGTCGCGTGCTGCAGTTCGCCGGCAAGCCGGTGGTGGTCGACGAAATCTATTTGCCGGGCAGCATCTTCGGCACCGTTACCCTGGAAATGTTGCGCGACTACAAGGGCTCGTTGTACAGCTTTTTCGAAAACAGCTTTGGCATCCGCATGGTTCGAGCCGAAGAACGTCTGCGCGCGGTACCGGCAGACCGGACCAGCGCCGAACTCCTGAATGTGGCCGAAGGCAGCCCCTTGCTATCGGTCGAGCGGGTCAGCTTTTCGTACGGTGACAAGCCGGTCGAGTGGCGGCGCGGGCTGTATTCGACCAGCGACCATTGCTATTTCAACGAACTTGGCTAGATGAAGGCATATATTTTGTTTTCACGTGAGGCGCGTTGTTTTATAGTGCGCTGCATCAAAGCGCGGCGGAGTTTCGCTGCCGGCGCAAGACCAGGGAAATGATCATGCGTCAGGCCGCGTGAGCGAACAATGGAGGAGGACCGCAAGGCACGCATCAATCGACTGAAATGGCATTGCCGGCGCTCGCTGCTGGAACTCGACCTGGTTTTTGACCGGTTCTGGGAGCGTCATGAAGACGATCTCGATGCGCAGGGCGAAGCAGCGCTGGAACGATTGCTGGAATTGCAGGATCACGAACTTTGGGCGTTGGTGATTGGCAGGGTAGTCACCGACGATCCCAAACTGATGGGCATGATTAAGCAGCTGCAGAAAGCTTGACCGGCAGCCAATTTTTTCAATAAACGGCAGTACTTCAATCGACCTGAAAAAGGAAAGACTATGAGCACCAATCGCACAGCAACCCTTACCGTAGATGGCAAGACCGTCGAGTTTCCTGTGATGGTCGGAGTCCACGGCAACGATGTCATTGATGTCCGCACGCTTGGAGCCAAAACTGGGCTGTTTACCTACGATCCCGGCTTTTTGTCCACGGCCAGTTGCCAATCGACAGTGACATTCATCGACGGCGACAAGGGTGAGTTACTGTATCGCGGCTATCCGATTGAGCAACTTGCGGAACACTGCAGTTTTCTCGAAGTTGCCTATCTGTTGAAGAACGGCGAGTTGCCCGGAGCCGAGCAAAAAACCGAGTTCGAGAACAACGTCATGCACCACACCATGGTGCATGAGCAACTGGTCAAGTTTTTTCAGGGTTTCCGTCGCGACGCGCATCCGATGGCGGTAATGGTCGGTGTCGTCGGCGCCCTGGCTGCCTTCTATCACGACGTCACGGATTTTGCCGATCCCGCCGATCGCAATGTTTCGTTCATTCGCCTGGTCGCAAAACTGCCGACCATCGTGGCCATGACCTACAAGTACAACACCGGCCAGCCCTTCATGTATCCGCGCAACGATCTCGGCTACACCGCCAACTTCCTGCACATGATGTTCGGGACTCCGTGCGAGGAATACAAACCGAACCCCGTACTGACCCATGCGCTGGACACCATCTTCACCCTTCACGCCGACCACGAGCAGAATGCTTCCACTTCGACCGTGCGCCTCGCCGGCTCAAGTGGCGCCAATCCCTTTGCCTGCATGTCGGCGGGCATTGCCTGTCTGTGGGGTCCGGCCCACGGCGGCGCCAACGAAGCCTGCCTGCAGATGCTGGAAGAAATAGGCGATGTCTCACGCGTCGGCGAATACATCAAGCGCGCCAAGGACAAGAACGACAGCTTCAAGCTGATGGGCTTCGGTCATCGCGTGTACAAGAATTTCGATCCCCGCGCCAAGCTGATGAGCAAGGTCTGCGCCGATGTGCTGGCCGAACTCGGTCTGGAAAATGACCGTCTGTTCAAACTGGCCAAGGAACTGGAAAAGATCGCACTAGAGGATCCCTACTTTGTCGAGAAGAAGCTCTACCCGAACGTGGATTTCTACTCCGGCATCGTGCAAAAGGCGCTGGGTATCCCGACCTCGATGTTCACCTGCATCTTCTCGCTGGCGCGCACGGTCGGCTGGATGACGCAGTGGGAGGAAATGATCACCGATCCGGAATACAAGATCGGGCGTCCGCGCCAGTTATATGTCGGCGCTGCTCGCCGAGACGTCAAGCCGCTGGGCCAACGCTGACCCGTTGTCGTTACTCGAAAAGGGGGGGCCTATGACGCCCCCCTGTGTTTCCCCCCAAACAGAATAAGGTGATGCGATGATGAAGCAGATGCTGTCCAATTCGTATCTTTTCGGATCGAACACGCCGTACATTGAAGCGCTGTACGACGCCTATCTTGACAATCCGGCCTCTGTCGAGCCGGCCTGGCGAGATTATTTTGACAAGCTCGGAACCCTGCCCGGTGCCGGCAGTTACACCGGACCGGATGTAGCCCACACTCCGATCATTACCTCCTTCGTCCAGCGCGCCAGGGAGGGCACGCTGCAGGCCCCGGCGCGGACCACGGCGGCGCAGGCGGACGCCAGGCAGGTCAAGGTACTGCAACTGATCAAGGCCTATCGCTTCCTCGGCAATCGATGGGCGCAACTGGATCCGCTGAAGCGCATGGAGCGTCCAGTAGTTGCAGAGCTGGAACCCTCGTACTACGGCTTCACCGAGGCGGATCTTGGCCAGAGCTTCAACACCGGGTCGTTCGGCGCCGTACCCGAGACCGCCTCCTTGCGAGAGATTCTCGAAGCCTGCCGGCAAACCTTCTGCGGCACCATTGGCGCCGAGTACATGTACCTTGCTGATCAAGGCCAGAAGCGCTGGCTGCAAAGCAGGCTGGAACCGATCCGCGCGACCCCGGCCTACGGGCCGGAGGACAAGAAGCGTTTTCTGGTCCAACTCACCCACGCCGAGACACTGGAGCGCTATCTGCACACCAGGTATGTGGGGCAGAAGCGCTTCTCGCTCGAAGGCGGCGAGTCGATGATCCTGGCCATGGATCAGTTGATTCGTACGGCCGCGGCGGTCGGCGTGCAGGAAATGGTTATCGGCATGGCGCATCGAGGGCGTCTCAATGTGCTGGTCAATATCCTCGGCAAGCAACCATCGATGCTGTTCGCAGAGTTCGAGGGCAAGAAGGCCGAGGTTTTGTCGGCCGGCGACGTCAAGTACCACATGGGTTATTCATCGGACGTCGGTACGGCGGACGGTCCGGTGCATCTGACGCTGGCGTTCAACCCCTCGCACCTCGAAATCGTTAACCCGGTCGTGGCTGGCTCGGTCTATGCGCGCCAGGTGCGCCGCGGGCCCGATGGCAAACGTCAGGCATTGCCGGTGCTGATTCACGGCGACGCAGCAGTCGCCGGCCAGGGCGTGAATCAGGAGATGCTCAATTTCTCCAACACGCGCGGCTACGGTACCGGCGGTACGGTGCATATCGTGGTCAACAACCAGATCGGTTTTACCACCTCCGATCCGCGCGATTATCGTTCGTCGCTGTATTGCACGGACATATTCAAGATGATCGAAGCACCGATCTTCCACGTCAACGGCGACGACCCTGAAGCGGTGGCGCTCGTGACGAAGATTGCGATGGAGTTTCGGCAGGAGTTCAGGAAGGACGTCGTGATCGACATCATCTGCTTCCGCAAGCTCGGTCACAACGAACAGGACGAGCCGATGGTGACTCAGCCCCTGATGTACAAGAAGATCGCCCAGCATCCCGGCACGCGCAAACAGTATGCCGACAAGCTTGTGGCGCAAGGCGTGATCGGCGAGGACGATGGCGAACAGATGGTCAGGGATTATCGTGCGGCGCTTGACGAGGGTCGGCATCTGATCGATCCCGTGATCAGCGACTACCGGAGCAAGTTCGCCGTCGACTGGACGCCTTACGTCGGCCACCCTTACACCGAAAAGTGCGACACCACGGTATCCATGGTCGAGTTGCAGCGTCTGGCGAAGCGCTTGACCGATATACCGGCCAACTTCACCCTGCATTCGCGGGTACAAAAGATTATCGACGACCGCAGGAAGATGGGCGAAGGGAAGCTTCCAGTCGATTGGGGCATGGGCGAGACCCTGGCCTACGCGACGCTGGTTACCGCCGGAATCGATATCCGCGTCACGGGCGAGGACGTCGCGCGTGGAACTTTCTTTCATCGTCATGCCGCACTCCACGATCAGAACCGGGAAAAGTGGGACGAGGGCATGTATTGGCCGCTAAAGAATATTCAGGAGCAGCAGGGCCAGTTCATGTGTTTCGATTCGGTTTTGTCCGAAGAAGCAGTGCTTGCCTTCGAATATGGCTTCGCCACGGCGGCGCCGACTGAGATGGTGGTCTGGGAAGCACAGTTCGGCGACTTTGCCAATGGCGCACAAGTCGTCATCGACCAGTTTCTGTCCTCGGGCGAAGCCAAGTGGGGCCGTGGTTGCGGACTCGTAGTGCTGCTGCCGCACGGTTACGAGGGGCAGGGCCCGGAGCATTCGTCGGCCCGCATCGAACGCTACATGCAGCTTTCCGCCGAGTTCAACTGGGAAGTCTGCGTTCCCTCCAACGCCGCGCAGGTCTATCACATGCTGCGCCGCCAGATGCTCAGAAAACAGCGCAAGCCCCTGATCGTCATGACGCCCAAGTCGCTGCTGCGCCACAAGGATGCCAGCAGTTCACTCGACGATTTGGCGAATGGCACGTTCCAGACCATCATCGGCGAAATCGACAAAGTCGAGGCAAAGAAGGTCACGCGCATGGTCACCTGCGCCGGCAAGGTCTATTTCGAACTGCTGGCGGCCCGCCGCGAGGCGAAAATCGACAATGTTGTCCTGGTACGCGTCGAGCAACTGTATCCCTTCGATGATCGCCGGTTGGCCGCCGAGATGAAGAAGTACCCGAATCTCAAGGAACTGGTCTGGGCCCAGGAGGAACCGTTGAACCAGGGGGCCTGGTACGCCAAGCATCACCGGATGACACAACTGATCAAGAAGGGGCAGACCCTGGACGTGGTTGCGCGTCCCGCGTCGGCCTCTCCCGCCGTTGGCTATGCCGCCAAACACGCCTTGCAGCAGAAGGAAGTTGTCAACGCCGCCCTCGGCATCAAGGAGTAAGAAGAAATCATGCTGATCGAAGTCAAAGTTCCACAGCTCTCAGAGTCGGTCGCCGAGGCCACGTTGTCGGTTTGGCACGTCAAGGAGGGCGATGCCGTCGCCCGCGATCAGAATCTGATCGATATCGAAACCGACAAGGTGGTCCTTGAACTGCCTGCACCCAGCGCGGGTGTGATCGTCAAGATCATCAAAGGCAACGGTGAAGCCGTAGTCGCCGGTGAAGTCATTGCCCAGCTTGATACCGAAGCCGAGGGTGTTGGCGCGGCTCCTGCGGCGGCGAAGCCGGCCCTTGCCACTACCTCTGCCGCTGCTGTTGCGCCGGCCCCGACGGCGGTGGCGACTGCCATGCCGGCCGCGCGCAAGATCATGGATGAAAAGGGTATCGCCGCGACGGATGTGCACGGCAGCGGTCGCGGTGGCCGCATTCTGAAGGAAGACGTCATCAATGGTGCGAAAGTGACCCCGGCACCCGCCGCGGTCGCCGTGTCACCAGCGCCGACTCATGCCGCCAAGCCCTCGCTGCCGCAGCCCAATGTAGTCAGCGCCGATGCCATCGTCGCCGATCGTCCTGAACAGCGCGTGCCGATGTCGCGCCTGCGCGCCCGCGTCGCCGAGCGACTGGTGCAGTCGCAATCCACCAACGCCATCCTGACCACCTTCAACGAGGTCAACATGGCGCCGATAATGGAAATGCGCAAGAAGTACCAGGAAAGGTTCGAGAAGGAGCACGGCGTCAAGCTGGGCTTCATGTCCTTTTTCGTCAAGGCCGCGGTCGCAGCATTGAAGAAGTATCCGGTAATCAATTCTTCGGTCGACGGCAACGATATCGTCTATCACGGCTACTTCGACATCGGCATTGCCGTCGGCAGCCCGCGCGGCCTGGTGGTGCCGATCCTGCGTGATGCCGACCAGATGAGCCTGGCACAGATCGAGAAGAAGATCGCCGAGTTTGGCGCCAAGGCCAGGGAGGGCAAGCTGTCCCTGGAAGATCTCAGCGGCGGTACTTTCACCATTTCCAACGGCGGTACTTTCGGCTCGATGCTGTCGACGCCGATCATCAATCCGCCGCAGTCGGCTATCCTTGGCGTGCATGCGACCAAGGATCGCGCGGTGGTCGAAAACGGGCAGATCGTGGTGCGTCCGATGAATTACCTGGCGCTGTCCTACGATCACCGCATCATCGACGGACGCGAGGCGGTGCTGGGCCTGGTGACCATGAAGGACGCACTGGAAGATCCGGCACGCTTGCTGCTGGACGTGTAAGGAAACTGATATGGCAAACAAGCAATTCGACGTAGTGGTGATCGGCGGCGGCCCCGGCGGCTATGTCGCGGCAATTCGCGCGGCGCAACTGGGTCTGTCGACGGCCTGTATCGAATCCGAGTCTTACGCCGACCCGAAGGGCGAGGTTCGTCTTGGCGGTACCTGCCTCAACGTCGGCTGCATCCCTTCCAAGGCGCTGTTGCAATCGTCCGAATTGTTCGAACAGGCCAGTCATTCGTTCGTCATGCACGGGATTTCCACTACCGGCGTGAAAATGGATGTGGCGACCATGATGAAGCGCAAGGACAACATCGTCGGACAGTTGACCAGCGGCATCAAGGGTCTGTTCAAGAAGAACAAGGTCACCTTGCTGCCCGGACACGGAAAATTTGTCGGGCATGAGGACGAACGCTGGCTGGTCGACGTCAATGGCGATGTCGTGGAAGCGACCCACGTCGTCGTTGCCACCGGTTCCACGGCACGTCATCTGCCCGGTATTCCGGTGGACAACAAGGTGATCTGCGACAACGTCGGTGCCCTGCAGTTCGATTCGACGCCGAAACGTCTCGGTGTCATCGGTGCCGGCGTGATCGGTCTTGAATTGGGCTCGGTGTGGAAGCGCCTGGGTTCCGAAGTCACGGTCCTCGAAGCGCTGCCGGATTTTCTCGGTTCTGCCGATCAGGCCGTGGCCAAGGAAGCATGGAAGGTCTTCACGCAGAAGCAGGGCCTCAACATTCAACTCGGGGTGAAGATTACCAAGGTCGAAACCGGCAAGAAAGGTGTCAGCGTCGAATATGAAATCGGCGACGAGACCCGGACCCTGCAGTGTGATCGGCTGATCGTCTCGGTCGGCCGGGTGCCGCATACCGACGGTCTGGGGGCGGAGAATGTCGGCCTTACCCTCAATCCGCGTGGCTACATCACGGTCGATCAAAACTGCCGCACCAACCTGCCCAATGTCTGGGCCGTAGGCGACGTTGTTCCCGGACCGATGCTGGCGCACAAGAGCATGGAAGAGGGCGTCATGGTGGCGGAATGCATCGCCGGCCAGAAGGGACACGTCAATCTGGACGCCGTGCCCTGGGTCATCTACACCCATCCGGAAATCGCCTGGGTGGGCAAGACCGAGCAGCAGTTGAAGAACGAAGGCGTCGAATACCGCATCGGGCAAATTCCCTTTGCCGCCAACGGTCGCGCGCTGGGGCAGGGCGATACCACCGGCTTCGTCAAAATGCTCGCTTGCGCCAAGACCGACCGTATTCTCGGCGTCCATGTGATCGGCAACAATGCCTCGGAACTGATTGCCGAAGCCGTGATGGCGATGGAGTTCAACGCTTCGTCAGAAGACATTGCCCGCATCTGTCACGCTCATCCGACGCTCTCGGAAGCGATGCACGAGGCGTCGCTCGCCGTCGACAAGCGCGCATTGCATTTCTGACCACGGGACACGGGTATGAGCAGCGCTGACTTGATTTCCCTTTGTCCTTCGTGCTCTCGGTGGTAGCTGTTTTTCGTCGGTGGCCTGACTGAAATGCGCTCACTCGAATACCCCGCCTGTCCGCATCCGCGCGATGATCCGCGGACGATTGGGGAGGAAGGCGGCAGGACTTGATTCCTTCCCCGTCGACTCGGTTAGAATGAATCGAGTTCGCCGCAGAAGGAGAACCGCATGTTGCACCAAGGAGAGAGAGCGCCGGAGTTTTCGCTGCCCGACGCTGACATGGAGTTATTCGATTTTTGTTCGTTGCGCGGTCACCAAAACGCCGTGCTGTTCTTCTATCCGCGCGACGGCACGCCCTACTGCACCCTGGAGGCGGCGGATTTCTCGGACCACGAAAGCGAATTCGCCAAGTATGATTGTGTCATCCTCGGCGTCTCGCGCGACGATTGCCTTTCCCATGCGGATTTTAGAGACAGGCACGGCCTCTCCGTGCGGCTGTTGTCGGATGAGGAAGGTGATGTCTGTCGCAAGTTCGGCGTATCCCAGTTTCGCGAACGGGATGGCCACAAGAAACTTTGTGTGATCCGTTCGACGTTCGTCGTCGATAAGCAAGGTATTGTTCGTCACGCCCTCTACGATGTGCATCCGAAAGGACATGCCGCCGAGGTCTATCAACTCGTCAAGGGCCTTAACGGCAAACGAAAGCAACATGCTCATCGCTAGAAACACCGTCGTCACCCTCAAGTACAGCGTCAAGGACGGCGACGGCGCCGCCGTCGATCAGGGCGCGGCACCGCTGGTCTATCTGCACGGCGGCTACGGTGGCATTTTCGATCGAATTGAAGAAGAACTGCAAGGCAAGGCAGAGGGTGATGTCCTTGAAGTAAAACTGGAACCCGAAGATGCGTTCGGCGAATATGACGCCGAACTCGTCGCCATCGAGCCGCGCCAGCTGTTTCCCGAGAACATCGAAGTCGGCATGCAGTTCGAGCGCGGCAGTGAGGATGGCGAAGATGACGATGCGCTATTCACCATCACTGATATCGCGGACGACAAGGTGGTGGTTGACGGCAATCATCCCCTGGCCGGCGTCGCGCTCCTGTTCTCCTGTACCGTGACCGGAGTGCGAGCGGCCACGACGGAAGAGATCACTCATGGCCATCCCCATGGCGAGCACGGACACCATCACTGAGCCGGGATTGGCGCGGAGAGTCAGGCACACGAACCATCGCGGGTATCTGTCAGGATCGGCCAGAGGTAGTCCGAGGCGTTTCCTGAGCACATTTTCCGGCACTGCTGAAAGGCCACTGTGACTCGCGTTCCCTGTTCCCAAACGCGGACGATGCAAGGGTCGCGCCGGTGACTGAGTTCGACGTTCGGCAACTCACGCGTCTGGCGAAAATTCCTGAGGTCGAAGTTGCATGTCCCTTGCCGCGGAATATTGGCTCTCGCCTCGAATGCACGGACCTTGGCTGCGTCGACCGCTAGCCTCAACGTCCCGTTGTAGCCTGTTTCGTCGCGGAAGTTGCACTCGGCGCTTACGTTGAGCGGTTGCGTGGCAATTGGCCCCGGTTTCTTTGGCTTCTCGGTTTGTCTTGGCGCTGTGGGTGCAGGGGCAATCGGCGGCTTCGCCTCGGTCGCCGCCGGACTGGAGGCTTCAGGTACCTTGTCGGGATTGGCGCAGGCGCCGAGAAATAGCACGGCAATCATCAGCGTAATGTTTGATCGTAACGCGTTCATTTCCATAAAGATGTTCCTGATCGACGCCTATTAATTCAATCAGTTAGCAAATCACCGGTCCATCATTAGGTGAAGCCGATCATCAAAACATTGTAGATTCGATGACGTTCTTCAAAATATTGTATCTGCGCTGACAGTCCCGCTACGCCCACCTGACCTGACTGGATTTATCGGACCAATTCGATCTAGAGATTCGTGGCCCCTGATGTGCTCGGCTTATCGGGGCCACGTGCAGAGTTAGCATTCAGTGCCGGTATTAGCGGTTGCGCAGTTTAGTAGTTCCAAGGCTCCTAAGCCAAGTCTCAGTATGAAGCCGGCGAGTACGTTCCTGACTACGTGCGTAGTCGGCAGCGACTTAAGCGCAGTTGCGTGTTACTGCCCCTTTAAGTGCCGCGCCTAGGCAAATATTTTCAATCTTCCCCAAGATACTATTGCGTATAGTAATAGTATAACTATATGTTTAATAAAGATAATTGTTGATTTTTTTGCTTTGAGGTGTATGGTTAATGACCATCGGATTTTTTCAATTTGCCTCAAGGATTCTTACCATGAATTCTGATTCACGACCGCTCGGTCGCAACGTAAAAGGACTGACTGGATTTTCGAACGAAGATTTCGAGACATGGCCCACGCCAGACGAAGGTGCTCTCGAAGGGGATAGCCTGGCGCAATATTTGAACCGGAAGAAAAGCGTGCGAATGTACCTGCAGGGCGTTTCTGCCAAGGCAATCCGGCAAGAGTGCGGAATTGGTGTAAAGCAAATCTATCGTCTGATCACGGAACGGTGCCTTCAGCCCCACAAAGACGGACGAATTTATGGGTGCCGTGGCCTAATTAAAAACCTGAGAATTCGACCCTACATCCGAAAACGGCCTGTGAAAGTTGATGGCTTTGGCTATGGCGCCGTCGGTGCAATGAGCATCACGCTCGCTTTGAATCCTAGGCTCAAAGATTCGTTTGACAAGCGGATTCTTGCGTCGCCTCGTCCGGATGAGCTAGGCGCAACCAAACGTCCAAGGCAGTCCCACTGGAAATGGTTCTTGGACGAATTGCGTAGCCTTGGTTATGAAGTGCGCGGTGAATGGCCATTCAACACGGAGAGTAACGGGTACAGCACTATTTGCCGGTATATCGATAAGGTCTTTGCTGCCAACCCGAAGGAAGCCATACGCGCGATAGGAGGGCCCGATCTGGAACGAAAACTTGCGTCAGGTGATGGTGTCGATCGCCCAGTCGTGAATGCGTTCGACCGGGTTGAGATGGACGCGCACTGTCTTGATGGGCGGTTTTGCGTGATGATGCCTCAAGCGACGGGTGGCTATATCGCAAAAATCATTCCCCGGATATGGGTGATCGTGATTCTTGAAGTTGTTTCGCGATCCGTGCCGGCACATTTCCTCAGCATGAGGCGCGAAGTATCGGCAGAAGATGTCTTGCGCACGATCAAGAAGGCCCTCACACGCTGGCATCGTAAGAAGTTGGCATTCAGCGATGTCGCCTTCCGTGATGGGGCCGGAATGCCGTCAAGCACTTCAGATCGATTTGTTGGCGCTTGTTGGAACGAAACCAGCGTCGATGGAGCTCTTGCCGAGACCTGCGCTCATGTTGAACAAGTCCTTAAAGAGGTAGTAGGGGCGAAACTGATTTCGCCAAGAGGCGGCGGATTCTCAAGCCGCCGCAGCAAGGACGATCGTCCATTTATCGAAACCTTCTTCCGCAAACTCGCCTCCTGCGGATTCCAACGATTGTCGAATACGACGGGGAATAGTCCAGAAGGAAAACAGGGACGAAATCCAGAAGCGGTCGCCATTACGAGTCAGTTTCAACTGGAATATGCGGAAGAACTGCTGGACGTCTTGGTCGCGAACTATAACGACACACCCCACACGAGCCTTGGTTACCGGTCGCCACTCGCATATCTGGACTTCATTACCTCGCGGCCTGGCCATGAGCTGCGCCGTGCGGACCCTGACCTGGTGCAGGGAATAATGAGCTATAGAAAGAAATGCAGGGTCAGGGGGGGCCTTCAAGAGGGGCGGCGACCCTTTGTCAACTTCGAAGGCGCACGGTACACCAACGACACGCTCGGTCAGCGCTTTGATCTGGTCGGAAAATACATTTGGGTCGTAAACCACCTTGAAGATGACGCGCGCCTGGCAAAGGCGTCAACAATTGATGAGGGTCAGCATCTTGGAGTTCTCAGAGCTGCGCCTCCATGGCATAAGCTTCCGCACAGCCTGAGCGTTCGGCGGGCGATAAATTCGGCCGCACGAAAGCGAATGTTCGACATTGCATCTGGCGCGGATGCCGTTGAAACCTTCCTCGATTTTGTTGAGTCACAGGCTGACAAAAAACTTCCTGTCCATCCGGCGTACCTCGAGGCCCGGCGCATCTTGGTCCAGCAGGCCGAACTCGCTATCGGAAAACCACTTTTGGAGAGTGCGCTCGAGAATGCCCAAGAAAGTGCAGCCGAAGCCTCAAAGACAGAACATTCGCAAGGAGAACCGGCGACGGGACCAGACAGGAGGGAATCAGGCAGCCAGAATCCCGCCCGCGCACTTCCGCCAAGGCGCAAGGCCGCTTCCGACTGAGAATTGTAAGCGTGCAACCAGACAAAGGACATCCAATTATTACGCAGGAATATGCGATGTTTACGCCGCCGATGGATGGAATGATCTCAACGCTCGGTGACTGGCTTGAATTGAGGGTAAGCGGCGGCTACGTACATGGCCCATCGCGATTTGGAAAATCCAGAACTGTCAAATGGTACTTGCGCAATTTACTAATGGAACGCTTCAAGTTGGCCATACCGCTCGTGGTTTGGATCAGGCAAGAAGGCTTGCTGAGCGAAGGGGCGTTTTGGAACGGATTGTTGAGAGCCTCGAAGTTCAAGCCATTTGACCCATTGAAGCCACGTTCCAGAGGTGCTGCCAAAATTCTTTTTGAGCAAAGGCTATTCACGCTGGCACGGTCCGCCCGCGTAAATTATGTCGTGCTGGTGATCGACGAGGCACATGCAATGACTCTTGCTGAATGGGAGTGGCTGCTTGGCCTACAGAATGTATTGGACGATCAGGGTATTCGGCTTACTGTGTTTTCTATTGGGTCTCACGAACTTCGATTTAAACCGGACTATCTCGCTAGGACCGGGAATGCGCACATTGCAGCTAGATTTTTTGCCCGCGATACAAGATTTCATGGCATCGCGTCGGTCGAGGAATTGGGTTACGTTTTGAACGGTTATGACATCGATTCTGAGTGGCCGAGAGGCAGTGGCATCTCCTACCTCCAATATTTTGCTCCGAGTGACTTCTCGAACAGTAAGCGGTTAATCGACTGCTCTGGACTTCTCTGGAGAGCGTTTGAAGAGCTATTGCCACCCATCATAAGATCTCAAAAGAAGATGTCGATGGAAATTCCGATGCAACATTTGACTCACACCGTCGAACAAGCACTACGCAGGCTAGGGGAAGGTGGCCAATGGAGCGAGGTTATGACCTATCCATGTTTGCTTGAGATGATTGCCAAGACGGGGTTCACCGATCACATGCGAATGATCTACTGACCAACCTAAAGCGCGATTACTGCGTGCTGCCATGAGATGCTATCGATCTTTGACTTTTCGGATGAGATGAGATCTCGGATTCGCCTCCTTCCTCAAGTCAACTGGGGACGCGGAAGGCTTCAGCGATACCAGTCTTTCGGCAGCTTTGCGGCCAAGTTTTGCATTCTCAACCAACTCACTCCATTCAAATTTCGAGAATTGTGGGCTGAAAAAGTCGAGTGCGCAGGACTAGGCGACGCGGGGCGAATTCGGCGAATCGCGCGTCTGTTGGATGAACCGATCGCAGTGGTTAGGACCGTCTTCAACACCGTTTTCACGTACGATGATCCTTCCAGAGGGCGACGTCCTGACTTGGGCCCATTCAGGATTGACAGCAAGGGTTATGATTGGACCAATACGGTTTCCTATTGCGAGGCGTGTCTTGCCAACGGCTTCCACGGCTTCTTTCATGAGGACAATTGGTTCAAGAAATGTCTGATACATAACACCAATCTTGCTCGGGAGCATGTTTCTTGGAAATGGTCTGGATCGCGATTTGACAGGTATGTGCGTTCTTTGACCGCAGTATTGAATCGTGAACGTCCAGGTTGGCATGTTGTTGCTGCCCCTCTCTTTGCAAGAGATGAGTTGCAGAATCTCTTTTGTTTCTTGCGTTGGAAGCGACTAGTCGAGCCATTCGCGCAAAACTGTACTGAGGCAGTTGTTGCCAAACGTGGATGTCGCAAGCCAGCCGTCTATAGCTATCGTTACTTAGACCTGTTGCTCGGTCACCTCACGTGGATGACTCCAATGCCTAATAGCCTCTTGGACTTTCTCATTGTCAGGCCCAAGTTCAACGAGCCAGAGGTGCGGCGTTATGAGAAAAGCGTAGGGGACGAACTCTACGAGATACTGTCGCACTATTCGCTGGAGGAGTTGCTAACCTTCTTTCTGGCTGCTAGCTTCTTAGTCGAGACAAAATATGGCTTCCAAAAAACGGCGGAGGACGCGATTCAAGCAATCGATTTCCCGCACGATCATGATACATGTGGCTGGGGACGTAAGCAGTATCAAGGTTGGTGCTGTTTTCCTTCAGGTGTCCTCAAAGACAATTGCATGTACTCATGCCCGCGAAGAAGTGCCGTAGAAGAAATATGCACCTTTTGGCTACAGTGCGAGCTCGAAAGGAGTTGCGACTGCGTTGAATGGAACTCATATGGAAGCATGGTCCGCTCATTCGCGAATCGCGATTTGGTAGCGCTCGTTGGTCAGGGAGGGCCTCGCGCTACGGAATCAAGCAGGTACCACTTCACGGACTTACCTGTAGTTGATTTCCGGTGGTCACCGAGAGTGACCACCGTTCTTGACACTATTCTGCAGAAGATCGTTGAGTCGCATCGTGAGGAACTCACGCACTGGTTAGCGGCGATCGCCGCGGGGGCGTCTCCGGCAAGGCCAGACAGATTTCCACAAAGTGTTTACCTGATTCGGGAAGAGAGCGGAGAAATGGTGTTAATAAATTGGCGTACGGATGGAGGTCAGCCGCTTCTTGACGAAGCAGGGGAGTCGTGGCACATGGGCTTCAAGAGACCGACTCTGGAAGCGACTTCAGGGCAATAATGTCAAGAAACACCTTTGTCCCGGCTACCGAAGTTCCCCAATTCATGAAGCGGTTCAACTACGGGCAGCGTTCAGTTTTGGCGGAGTACCCAATCTACTTCGGCACGTAAGAAAACACCCAGTCCGACGTCCGCGCCTTGCCTTCCAGTCCCGCGAGTTGTTGCGGGAAATTCGCCCGCCGCCGCGCAACGACATCGTCGCGCAGACTGAACACACCCATGACCCCGCCATCCGGCGCATGCAGCAGACCCCATTGCGCCGTTCCGGACATCGGGTCGCGATATATCCGCCGTAGATACCGCCGCGTACCCGGGAATCGCGCGTCGTGAAGAAGAGCATCGAGGGTCGGCGGATACTTTTTCTCAAGCACTCCGCTCTCGTAATACTGCTGGATCGCCCGCCGGAACTGCTCGCCGACAAAAAGGAGTTCGCGCTCCTTCTCCCGTTGACTGGCCTCGCTCCACACGATCCCGGCTGCCGCGATACCAACGCCGACAACGGCGATGGCAATCAGCAGGGCGAGATAGGCAAACCCGTGTTCGCGCTTACCAGCTCGCATAGGCCGAGCCATCGCGCGAGGCGCCCGGGGCGCCGCTTTTAACATCGTAAACGCCGCCTTTTTGCGGATCCGAAGGAGGTACCACAATCCAGCTGAGGTCGCTGTCGGTCACCGGGTCGAGCGGTACCTTTCTAAGGTACTTCTGCGTTGCCAGATCCTCGAGGCTTGCCGGGTAGCGCCCACGATCTGCGTAGAACTTGTCGATTGAGTCGCGCATCTGGTGCAAGTTTTCCCGAAGCACGGTTTCCTTGGCCTTGTCGACGCCGCTGAAGTAGCGTGGGGCGGCCAGCGACAGCAGCAAGGCGATGATCGCCATCGTGACCAACAGCTCGATCAGCGTAAAGCCGTGGCCTCTTGCTGGCTTCGACGAAGGCCGCACTCTCATGCCGATGCCTACCATTCCCGATACTGAATGCCGTTAATGCCTGTGCCCGGCGCGAGTGAATAGACGTCGTACACGTCGTCTCCGGATCGCGGACGATCATGCGGACTCTGGTAACTGCGTTTGCCCCATGTATTTTCGGGCCTCAGGGTCGGATCGGCAAATGGATCCCGCGGAATCCGCCGCAGGAAATTGATCCTGGCGCGCGTCGGGTTGCGCGCGTCCTCGACACCTTCGACCAGAACATCCAGTGATTTTGGGTACCCGGAGTCGCCGACACGCTGGATGATGCGACCTTCGTCAACGGCCTGCTTGTAGGTATCGAGAGCTTCCCTGATCTGGCGTAGCGCACTGCGAAGTTCACTCTCCTTGACCCGCAGCGTGGTCAGTTCGGCGACCGGGAGCGCGATCGATGCCACGAGCCCGATCAGGGCCAGTGTGACCAGCAATTCGATCAGCGTAAAACCTCTTGCGCGCATAGCCTGCTAGGGGGCGACCGTGACGCCGATGAGCGCTGCTGCGGTTTGCTGGCTTGGACGCCCGGAACTGGTTGTCGCCATCGTCGGCAAGGCCGTCACCAAGCTGCTCTGCAGTGGTTTGAGTGCCTTGAATTCGAACTCGACCAGTTCGCCGTCTCCTCTGGCGCCGCCACCGGCAACGCTCTGCGTCACAAAAATCATCCCGGCGGCGCCGAGGATACGTTTCGTGAATTCAACCTTCTTGCCGGATTGCGCGAGGAAGCCACCAGCACGGGCGTCAATCGCCTCCAGCGCCGTCGGGTCGTATTTCACCTGAACTGGCAGAGCGGAGATCGCATCAGGCGCGGACACGCTCAGCTTGAGTTTCAGGATGCCGCCGACCCGTGCCGCCGGACTTCCTTCCCAACGCAGGCTCGGCGATGCAACAGGCGGGCCGCCGTCGGCGCGCGCCAACGGTGTTGCTGCCGCGTCCGCCGAAACTCCCGAAAGCGTCGTCGCTTTGGCTTCAGTCGTCGCGGGCGACCCGACGGGCGCCAAGGCAGGCGCTGTTGCCGATGCGAGCGGCGTCGCCGCGTAGGCGGCGAGCGGCTTCAGCATCGGATTGTTTTCCGTACCGGACCAGAATTCGGTGGGCACATGCGTCGGCGGCACCAGACCGCGAACGAGGCGCGGGGTGATCGAGAGCACGAGTTCGGTCTTCTGGTTGTCGTCCTTCTGGCTGGCGAACAGCCGGCCCACCACGGGAAGATCGCCCAGGCCTGGAACACGCTGGGCGGTCTGTCGCTCGGCGTCGTTGATCAGTCCGCCGAGAATCTGCGTCTCTCCGTCCTTCAGGCGCAGCACCGTCGAGGCATTGCGGGCGCCGATCTGGTACGACAGGCTGCCCGCCTTGCTGGTGACTTCCTTAACTACCGAGCTGACTTCGAGCGCGACCTTGATGGAGATTTCGTCATCCGGATAGATGGTTGGCTCCACTTCGAGCTTGAGGCCGACATCGACGTATTGAACACTCTCGGAAACGAATCCGGTCGATGTCGATGTGGTCGTGATGACCGGAACGCGATCGCCGATCTTGATCAGTGCTTTTTCCCGGTTGTGCGTACGGACTCGCGGATTGGCGAGCAAATTGGTGTCACCGACCTCGCGCCGCAAATTCAGGACCAAGGGCGAAATCGTCGCCCCGGTGCGACTCGAATTGGAGGTGTTGAGATCGCGTAGCGTGAGCGTCGTGCCGGTGCTCGGCAACGGAACAAGCGAGAGCTGGTTCGGAAACTGGATGCCGAGTTCCATCAGGCGCGAGCGCTGAACCTCGATCACCTCGACCTCGAGCATGACTTCCGGCTCGCTGATGTCCTGCGTCGCCACCAGCCGCTCGGCCAGCCGGATCATCGTCGGCGTATCGCGCAGGATGACCAGGTTGAGCTTGTCATCGACGAACACGTTCTTGGCCTTGAGCACGGTCTTCAGCATGTCCGCGGTCTGCTTCGCCTGGGCATTGGCGAGAAAGAAGCTCTTGACCACCAGTTCCTGATTGGCGGTCTGCTTTGCCGCCGTGTTCGGATAGATCAGCAGCGTCGTGTCGTTGAGCACACGCCGGTCGAGTTGATGGGTGATTAGCAGCACGTCCAGCGCGTCCTCCACCGTGACATTACGCAGAAATACCGTTGTTGGCAGATTCGCCGGTATCTCCTTGTCCAGGATGAAGTTGAGGCCGCTGTGGCGCGCCAGCGCCTCGATCACTTGTTTGAGGTTCGCATCGCGAAATTCCAGCGTCACGGGTTTCTTGAACGTGTTGCGCAAGGTGCTCGGCAAGGCCTGATTGCGCCCCAGTCGGTCATCGATCTTGCGTCGCAGGACTCGCGCTTCCGGGAGTTGCGGGCTTTCCTGGAGAATCCGGTTGAGGCGCTGTTCGGCGGCATCGATGTTGCCGGCCTCGAACTGCGTGTTGGCTTCCTTTACCAAGGCGGAGATGCGCCGCGTCTGTTCTAGGCTGGTGAGACCGGATACCGCGGCCTTGTTGCTCGGATCGATCTTGATGATCCGCCGGTAAATGGCTTCGGCCTCGTCAAGGCGCCCGGCACTACGCTCACGCTGGGCTTCCCCGATCAGGCGCGAACCCGCCGTATCGCGTGCTGTGATCAGACGCATGCGAAACTCGGAATTCTCGGGCGCTTCCGCAGCGGCGCGTTCGAGCGCGGCGATACCTTCTTCAAGCCGTCCGTCGGCGAGCAACTGCAAGCCTTCGCGATGCGCCATCTGCCCGGCGCAAGCCGACAGTCCCAGGAGGGCTGCGATCAGCAGCGATCGGCCAAGGTTTCGGAATGTCATAGGATCACTCATTGGCGTTACCAACAAAAATGGTTTGGCGGATGTTCAGGGGCAGATACACGAGATGCAGTTGTGAGCCGTCGAACTTGTCGACGAGATAGGCCGGTTCGATGCGATCGCCGACGCGTACCGTGATCATCTCATCGCCGCGCGTCAGAATGAAGCTGGGCGCCTGACTCGCATCAACGATGCGCCCGAAAAACTTGAAGGGCAGTGGCGGCGCCCGGGGTGGCGGAGGCTGCACTGGCGTCGAGACCACATGAGGGGGCGGAGGCTCCCAGTTGCGTGCTGCAAAGATGTCGACAATGTCGTGTCCGCGTTCCGGCACCGCAGAATCTGAACCGCGGACGGTGGCCGTTTCGGGCGCGGGCGCAATGGCGCCGGGAATCGGAGATCGGGATGGGGCAGCTGGCGATCCTCGGAAAGGTTCAGCCAGAAACAAGAAGGCGGTGATCGCCAACAACGCTGCCAACGCCAGGATCCAGCGCCAGTGGGCAGCGATTTGGAGGGCGAAATTTGTTTTCATTTCGCGTCCAGTTCGAACGACAGCTTCACGTCCGCATCGAGCACCGGATCGGTGGCCCGAGCGCGCTGCAGCACGAGGCTGTCGATCTGCGCGTCGCGGCCGACCGTCAGGGCTTCGCGCAGATAGCTCCTGATCGGCAGGTAGCCACCCTTGGTCGGAAGGCTGACTTCAATGCGCCGGATGTTTTCCTTTTCGGTAATCGTGTAGGACGTGCGATCAACCGTGACAGCAGCGGCTTCTGCGGCGGCATTGAGACGACGGATGATCTCGATCGGATCGGAGGCGGGTTTGACTCCTACCGGTGGCTCATTAGTGTTGGCGCGGTCCGCCGCGACGGCGCCACGTTCTCGATTGGGGAGAGCCCCGGCAAGTTTCCGGGCTTCGCTCTTGAGGGCGTCCAGCTGGGTCTCCATCGGCGCAATGGTGCCGAAATAGAACGACGCGCAGAACAGGACCAGTCCGAAACCGACGAACCCGGGGATTCCCAGCGCCTGAAGATGACGCGAATTCATCGTGGCGCTTCCTTCCAGCGTGCTTGTACCGAGAACCGCAGGGGACGTCGAGGATGGTCGCGAGCGATTTCGTGCTCGGTCAAGCGAACGTCTGCGACGACCGGAAGCGCCGACAATCGCTTGATGTACTCCGTCATGGCGGCGAAGTCCCTGGCTTCGCCGCGCAGGGATATCTCTGCCGTTCCCGGTTCGAAGGACAATAGGGTCACCGTCTCGTCGGCCGCTGCCTCAAATCCACCGAACAATGCTTCCCACTGCTCGCGTGATCGCCGAACTATTGTGGTCGCGGTATCGCTCACGGAGCGATTCTCGGCGCGTGCATCGAACAGGTGCTGGCGTTCCACGTCACGTTTGAGCCGCGCCACGTGGCTTTCGCTGCGCGCTAGTTCATCCCCCACGTCGATATCGTGTCGGATCAGCAGCGCGGTCAATCCGATTCCCGCGACCAGCAAAACAATGCCGGGCAGCGGCCAGGCCGAATGCTGCTTCTGAAAATCAAGATCAAGGAGCTGCATGAGGCTCAGGCCAGGAAGGTCGCGGCGGGATGGTCGGGCCACCGGGCGGGCACCACTCGAACCCGTCCGGACATGCCGGCAGGAACCACGGCGGCGCCTGTCAGATCGCGAATCCAGAGAGGAGCGTTTGCGGGAAAGGGACAAAGCGCAGCCCCTTCCTCCAACACGGCTGCCAAAGCATCCGCATCGTCGGTGGGCGTGAGGCGGCTGACAATCGATGTCCACGCGCCGTCGGCGACCTTCCCGATCGTCACCCGTCCGGACTCGACCAGCGCAAAGATCGCCGGGCCGTTTTTAAGCCCTTCACCGATGCGGTTGAACGCTTCCATCAGATCCGGACGGATGGAGCGGATGCGGCACTGCTTGCCGATGCCGGACCGCAGATCCTCGATCAGCGCTGATGGAATCGCGGCGCCCAGGGTCGACGCGCCCTTGCGTGCTTCACTTAGCGTGATGCGCCAATCCTGGCAGAGAGTGCCGAAGGTCTTGCGAAACACGAGGGCACCCAGGGCGACGCGTTCTTCCTCTGATTGCACGTTCGGGTCGCCGGGGATCACTGCGTAGCGCACAAAGTCGCTCGACAGAACGAAGTCGACGCCGGGAGTTTGCCATTGGGCATCGCGCACGAGCTCTTGAAATGCTGCCAGGCCCGGGCGCCACGGTGTCGTCGAATCGGCATCCAGGCGCACCTCATAGTGCCGGATCGGACGCGGACGCAGGCCCCGGCCGATACGGATCGCCGTCAGCCGTTGTGGCGCCAGCCCGACGATCAGGCGGTCACGCCACAAAGGTGACACGGTTGATCTCCTCAAGTGTGGTGTGCCCCTGTTGAACCAGTATCAGCGCAGCCTCCCGCAGAGAGCACATGCCATCGCGCGCGGCCGCTTCCCGCAGCTGACGGGTCGGGGCGCCGGCAACAATGGCTTCGCGCATCTCCTCGTTCAGGCGCAGCAGCTCGGCAATCGCGCGCCGCCCCTTGTAGCCTGTGCCGCGGCATTGCGCACAACCGCGGCCGCGGCGGAACGAATAGGTCGAACGCGCCGTCTCATCGATGCCGGATTCCTCCAGCATTTCAGCCGTGGGGTGGTCTTCAATACTGCAGTTGGCGCAGATGATCCGCACCAGACGTTGCGCCAGAATGCCGTTGATCGCCGAAACGAAACTGTGCGCCCGTACGCCCATATGCAGAAAGCGGCTGATGACGTCGAAAACGTTGTTGGCGTGCACCGTGGTCAGCACCAGGTGTCCGGTCAGCGCCGATTGCACGGCAATTTCCGCCGTCTCCGGATCGCGGATTTCGCCGACCATGATCTTGTCCGGGTCGTGGCGAAGAATCGAGCGCAAGCCTCGCGCGAACGTCAAGCCCTTCTTCTCATTGACGGGAATCTGGAGCACATCGGACAACTGGTATTCGACGGGATCCTCGATGGTCACGATCTTGTCGCGGCCGTCGTTGATCTCACTGATCACGGCATACAGTGTCGTCGTCTTGCCGCTGCCGGTGGGACCCGTGACCAGCAGCATGCCGTAGGGCTCGCGGGCCAGACGCCGTACCCGCCGGATGGTGTCTGCTTCGAAGCCCAGCGACTCCATGGTCAGGCTGCTCAATTGATCGGTCAGGGCGTGCTTGTCGAGAATGCGCAGGACAGCGTCTTCGCCAAAAATGCTCGGCATGATCGACACGCGGAAATCGACATCGCGACCATCGATCGACACCTTGAAGCGCCCGTCCTGCGGCACCCGCCGTTCCGCGATGTCGAGCTCGGCCATGACCTTGATGCGGGAGATGACGTGTTCGGCGGTCTGGACGCTGCGCCGTTCCGTCACGCGCGAGAGTACGCCGTCGAGACGGTACTTGACGCGCAAACCGACCGCGGTCGTTTCGAGATGAATGTCGCTGGCGCCGGCGCGGTAGGCGTCGTAGAGCGTCGAATTGGTCAAGCGGACGATCGGGCTGGCGTCGGCGTGTATGGTATCCAGCTGGAGCGATTCGATCGAACCGTCGGCGGCATCGGCGACGCCGGCTTCCGGGCCGATGGCGTCCATCGCGCGCACATCATCGGAGTGACTGGCAAGGACGGCGGAGATATCGCCGCGCTGGGCGAAACACAGCGAAAACGGCACGGCAAGTCGTGCCCCAGCCCATGGCAGGAGATCGGCAGCCGCTTCGCGATCCATCGCCAGGAGCAAGCGGCCCTCGTCGCTACGCAGCGGAAGACAGACGCGCTGAGCCGCCTCGCCATAGGGCAGCACATCGAACGCCGGTGTCAGCGCGTAGAGGCGATCGATGTCCAGCGTTGGAATAGCGGCGTTCATTGCAGCGTGCCCGCCAGTTCGAAAATCGGCAAGTACAGGAGCACGACGATCAGGGCGATGAACAGGCCGATGCTCAACATCAGCAGCGGTTCGAACAGCTTGACGAACCATTCGATCCATCGCGAGGTTTCGTCATCGAGGAAGTCGGCAATGCGAATCATTTTTTCGCCAATGTCGCCGGACTTTTCACCTACCTTCAGCAGGTCGCTGGCGACGGCGGGCGCCAGGCCGCTTTCTTCCAGGGATATCGACAGCGCCGAGCCGGCGCGGATACGGGTAATCGCAGTATCCATGGCGATCTGGCGTTCGCGATCGAGCAGGACGCGAGCCAGTTCCAGCGCGCCGACGATCGAAATGCCGCTTTGCACCAGCATGCCCAGCGTCCGGTAAAAGCGGGCCAGAACGAATGCCTGATAGTGGTTGCGCAGTGCTGACCGGGATGTAAGTGTGCGCCACAGGCGTAGCGCGGCGTTCTGCTGCTTGAACGCCCACCGGGTGAGGACCACCAACAGAATCACTCCGAGGACGAGTGCGGCGCCATGGTCCTGCACCAGCGTCCCCCACTGCATCAGCAGCTTCGACATCCAGGGCAGGTCGCGACCGAAGTCTTCGTAGATCCTGCTGAAGCGGGGGACGACATAGGTCATCAGAAAGACAATCACGAGACCGCCGACGCCGATCAGCAAGGCTGGATAGATTGCGGCGGCTTTCACGCGCTCGCGCACGGCATCCATCTGCTCCCGATAGACGATGAATCGGCGCAGGGCTTCGGACAGTCCGCCGGTGCGTTCACTGGCCGAGATCAGCGCCACATAGAGGGGCGGAAATATCCCCGCTCTTGCATTGACGGCCATCGAGAACGGTTTGCCTTCGCGGAGTTCGCGAATCAATGAATCGATGACCGCACGACGCCCCGGTATCTGTTCTTTCCGTGCCAGAGCGCCCAGTGCTTCGATGATGGACAGGCCGGCATCGAGCAGTGAGCGCAGTTCATGGCTGAACAACAGGACATCGAAGGCCGCTTGTCGCGTCAACGACACGGCGTAGCGCCAACGCTGCCGGATCGAGATGACTTCCAGACCATCCGCTGATAGCCGCGTGCGCGTATCGTTCGCATTGGCGGCTTCGAGCGATCGCAGCACGATGCCGTCGCGGGGATGAAGCGCCTTGACCTCGAAGTGCACGGACTGCGTTACCAATTGGTGATGTCGGCGTCTTCGCCGGTGCCGCCCGGCCGTCCGTCGCGACCGCGCGAGGAGAGGTCGTAGTCGCCGTGTGCTCCGGGGCTCTTGTAAATGTAGGCATTCCCCCAGGGGTCGGGCGGCACGTCTTTTTTGAGGTAGGGGCCGGCCCATCGGGAAATGTCCGCTGGTTTGATATTCAGCACATTGAGACCTTGCTCGGTGGTCGGATAGCGACCGACATCGAGGCGATATTGATCGAGGGCCTTGTCCAACCCGTCTATCTGGGCGCGCGCTGCCTTGACCTCGGCCTTGCCGAGTTGGCCGAAATATTTCGGGCCAACGTAGCCAGCCAGAAGGCCGATGATGGCGACGACGACCAGCAGTTCGAGCAAGGTGAATCCGCGGCGATCACTGAACGGCATCCGCGGGCGTAAGGTACAGCGCATTGTTGTAGATTCCTCCCCGGTGCGGATTCTATACGTAGCGCGCTTGGCAGTGCGGTGTCTATCCAATATCCATAACGCGTAAGATATTGGCTCTTCAAGCAATTGCAGGTGACAGCCGGATTCTGTGTTGGTCAAGCTCCCCCCGTACAGCCCATCTTATGGGACGATGGCCTCGCCCTGGATGTCGTCGCGCAGTCCAGTGAGCCGTTCGTGGAAGATGCCAGTCGCCGGTCTGTCGAACCGTAGTCGTAGGTGCTGTAAGGTTTTTCGACCACCTTTCATTTCCGGCTGATGCGCAAACCCTGCGGCCACCGATGGCCGATGAATTCTCTCTGTCGTCACAAGACACAGAGTAGCGCACTGTTGTGGTATCGCTCCCGCGTCTACTGTTGCGGGGTGCGAGCGAAAGCGCAAGGCTATTCCAATTTCATCGAATGATGATATATGCGCACAAATTGCAAATCTCATTGACAGCAAAGGGGCCATTACGCATACTCGCTCGCCATTCGACGGACGCATCAATATGCTTAAGGGCTAATCGAATTTGACGCTGTCTCATGGCTTCAAACTCTAATTATAAAAATGATTGTTGGGGGAGGAATGATCAAGAGGCTTGTCACAACCGTGGCGCATGCAACACCCGTTGCCCTATGTGCTGATCGCCTTGAATGGTGCTCTAGGCGGGCAACCAAGCTACTTGTTGGTCTGGCACTATGCGCACTTGGCATATGTCCTCTGTGCGCGTGGGCGGAGACAGTGGCGGCTACTTCCATTCCGCAGTGGAGAACTAACGGTGGCATTACGTGGGGAATTGCCTACGGCGCGACAAAAATGGAAGCAATTACGGTGTATTGCGCGGCGCTTGGTGGTTTTTCATCGTTCTACATGGGGGAACCAGACAACGGTAGTACTCAGAGTTTTTTTTGCAAGAAAGGTGGCGGCGCTTATGAGCATCCTCAAGGGGCTCAGGTTGCTTTGGTTCCTGTTTTAGGATGTACGTCCGGCCAGAATTGGACCTTGGTCGGGAATCAATGCACGCGCCCCGACTGCACGCAATATCAGACACGGGACGCATCGACCGGCATATGTCGGATCACTTCATGTCCTGCCGATAGCGAATTAGTTGATGGAGTCTGCCTAAAAAAATGCTTGCCTGATGAGTTCGGTAATCCTGGCGCCTGCAGTGTCAGTCCCGTCCCCAAAGAAGCCGGCCCGCTCAGTTGCCCTCAGCCCGCCACACCTAATCCGATCGCTCTCGGCACCGGTAACAAATACCTGATAGAAACCGACTACGCTGTTTCTGGCTCGTCTCCGCTGGCGATGATCCGCACCTACAACAGCGCGGTATCGAACCGCGCCAAATACGACCTGACCAACCAGTGGTCGATCGGCATCCAGCGCGGCCTCAGCCTCGACAGTGCCGCCAACCCCACGATCGCCGTAGCCGTCCGTCCCGACGGCAAAGCGTTACGCTTTAGCATAAGCGGCAGCACCTGGATCGCCGACGCCGACATCAACGACCGCCTGACCCAACTCAAGAACGGCACCACGCTAACCGGCTGGCGCTACTGGAACGCCGCCAACAACGCCCAAGAAGACTACGACGCCAGCGGTCTGCTACTCCGAATCACCGCCGCCAACGGCCTCGTCCAGAAGTTCTCCTATAGCGACGGCAGTGGTGGCCTCCAGTACGCCACCACCCCGCATGTGAACGGCTACCAAGCCCCCACCTGCACCCGACCCGCCGGCTTCTCCATCCCCAGCACCGCCGGCGTCCTGATGTGCGTCAGTGACGGACAGGGCCGCCAACTCAACCTCAGCTACGACGCATCGAATCGCCTCGACCGCTTCGCCGACCCGCTGGGCCAGATCACCCAGTACGCCTTCGACGCCAACAACAACCTGGCCAGCGTCACCTACCCGGATGGCAAGACCCGGACCTACCTCTACGAGGACGCCACCCACAAGAATGCCCTCACCGGCATCACCGACGAGAACGGCGTGCGTTACGCCACCTATGGTTACGACACTCAGGGCCGGGCCACCACCGAGAACCTCGCCGGCGGCGCAGAGGCCACCACGCTTGCCTTCGGCACCAACAGCACCACGGTAACGGACGCCCGCGGCACCGCCCGCACCTACAACTTCCAGACCATCCTCGGCGTCACCAAGAGCACCGGCGCCAACCAACCTGGCGGCAGCGGCTGCGGCCCGGCATCGAGTGCCCTGAGCTACGACGCCAACGGCAACGTATCCAGCCGCACCGACTTCAACGGCACCCTCACCAGCTACACCTACGACCTTGCGAGGAACCTCGAAACCCAGCGCATCGAAGCGACAGGCAAACCCGAAGCCCGCATGACCAGCACCCAGTGGCACAGCACCTGGCGGCTGCCCGTCAAAGTGGCCGAACCCCTGAAGCTCACCACCCTGATCTACAACGGCGACAGCACCAACGGCACAACCGTCACCTGCGCCCCGGCCAGTGCCGTCGTTCCCAGCCCCACTGGAGTCGGCACGCAACCCATCGGCGTCCTGTGCCAGAAGATCGAACAAGCCACCACCGACACGACTGGCAGCCAAGGTCTCAGTGCCAGCGCCAGCGGCACCCCGCGCACCTGGAACTTCACCTACGACGGCTACGGTCAAGTCCTCACCGCCGACGGCCCCAGAACCGACGTGAGTGATGTCACCACCTATACCACCTACCCGGTCAACGATCCCGACCTCGGCAAACGCGGCAACCTCGCCACCATCACCAACGCCCTGGGCCACACCACCCGGATCACCGCCTACGACCTCAACGGCCGTCCGCTCACCGTCATCGACCCCAACGGCCTCACCACCACACTTAGCTACGATGCCCGCGGCCGGATCACCGGCAAGCGCGTCGGCAGCGAGACCACCACCTACCAATACGACGGCGTCGGCCAGCTCATCCAACTCACCCTGCCCAATGGCGCAACCCTGACCTACACCTACGACGCCGCCCATCGCCTCACCGGCCTCAGCGACGGCCTGGGCAACAGCATCAGCTACACCCTGGATGCCATGGGCAACCGCACCCAGGAAGACGTCAAAGACCCCAACAATCAACTCAGCCGTACCCGCAGCCGCGCCTTTGACGCCCTCAACCGGCTCTACCAGGACATCGGTGCGCAGAACCAGACCACCACCTATGCTTATGATGCCAACGGCAACCTGACCGGCATCACCGATCCCCTGAACCGGACCACCG
>Ga0209211_10002443_pt1 | contig 32076 bp, 41 predicted proteins | sample RifGroA2_FD_183992 | JGI IMG/M metagenome (GOLD analysis project Ga0209211, IMG submission 183992) | Groundwater microbial communities from Rifle, Colorado, USA - Groundwater A2 (SPAdes) (version 2) | ecosystem: Environmental > Aquatic > Deep subsurface > Groundwater | place: Rifle, Colorado...
CTCTGCTGATTTACCTTTCAGGAATATTGCTGCCCTCTACAACTTTACCCGACCAATTACCAAAGACACTTGTTAACCTGATATCTGGGGAGGGGGAGGTGATGTTGCTTATTTTGCGACAAGTCTAATAACTCTGATGTTACCGATCCTCAATCTATAAACCTTTGAATCTATACCTTGAAGTTTCTTTACGTTGGTCGTCTTTGGCGAGAAACTCTCTAATACTTTTATCTTAGCTAAACACCTTTCCAAATCAACACGAGACAATTTTTTAATATTTTTCTGGCACTTTGAGGTGAGTCTTACCTCATAACTCAATACCATATTCCTTTGCTACGGCGTCTAAGGTTTTACCCTCACCTTTGGGTTCGGAGACCAACTTTTTTGCATACTCAGCGTCTCTCTGGTCTTCCAGCTCATCCATCCACTTGTGATACTGCTTGATATCTACCAAAACAGCTTCGGGTACTGAACCACGAAAAATATATTTATATCCGTGTTTTTTGACTTGTTTGAGTAAGCCAATAGTATTGATCCTCATATCCGTCACTGTCCTAATATTGTCTTTATTCATCGTAAACATAACAAAATTGTAACACAAATATTACAAATTTATCACACGGCTCTTAACCTCACCCTATTGGCGGACCGGGAATCTGACCTTCAAGGCCAGGCCTTGAAGGTCCCCAAATGGTACCTATTCGGTGCTATAATAGTCCCATGGCAAACACACAATCTACTCAAATAAAAGTCACCTTACCCAGCAAACTCTATCTCCAGGTCAAGGCCAATGCGGATAAAATCGGCCTAAGTTTTGCCTCCTACCTACGCCATCTAGCGATCAACGACACTTGGGAAAAGAATCTACCCACTTTCAAAATGACCCCCAAACAGGAAAAAGTCAGTGAACAAGCAGAGAAGGATTATTATGCTGGCAAAACAATTCCTATCACAAATGTAGACGAGTTTATCGATAATCTCTGATAATGAAACTTGCCTATCTCCCGCTTTTTGTTAAGAAACTAAAAAAGAAAACCAAGAGCAATCCCAACCTCAAACCAAAACTCACCAAACAAATCAACTTGCTACTTCAAGATATTCACCACCCATCACTTAAAGTTCATAAGCTCAAAGGCAGCAGAAAAGAAGATTATTCATTTTGGATCGAAGGAGATCTGAGAATTGTATTCAAAATTATCGAAGATACCTATATATTTACCGACCTCATCACCCACGACAAATACTAACTTAACTGTTTATCAATATCCAAGGACTTATCTTCTGATAACCTAGCCATCATCCTAGAAAACACATCAAGAGATTCTCTCTTGTTTTCAGGCACTGATCCAGCCAAAACCTCGCGGATTTTCTTGACGATTATCTTTCGCATCTCTCCATTTTTCGACTTCACATATGTCATCCATCTATCCAAGTGGTCCTTTACTAGTACCTCAGCTCTGTCTAAGGCGATATCCTTATTCCTTTCTTGATATCTTAGTTTGCTCGCCACCAACCGCATTCCTGTGTATTTATGAACCAACCGAACTGCTGTTTCCACTTTTTGGTTATTCTGTCCTCCCGGCCCAGAAGCCCGCTTAAAAAACTCGATATCGCACTCAGATTCGATAGAAGGCTTTTCGTCCGAATTCAACCTCCGATATACCCACTGCAAATACCATTCCAAATTGGGCAAATCAACGTTCGTTTCATCAATTTTTACTAGGCGTAACAAGGTCGCTTCGATAGACGCATCAATGTCATCTGCAACCTCTGGATGACTATGGGCATACTCCAAAACATTGGCTCGTGACGCACTAATTAGGTCTTTCTTCTTCGCCTTTTGAGTCTCAATCCCTTGATGTTTCTCCTTTTTCTTTCTTCCTCCACCACCCCCACCCCGGGGTTCAACGAGTTCAAAACCATAAAAATCATCTGGGTTTAACTTCATTATTGTTTCCATAAATATATTTTATCCTATCTCTCCACCTTCAAGGACCATCCTTGTAGGCTCTTTTAGGCACAAAAAATCCCCGCTCACTTTTGTGAACGGGGATCATCGATCGGGAACCTGGGTTTACTCCGACTTGGCGCCGGAACCCTTTTTCTTTCCACCCTTCTTCTTGCCCTTCTCGCGATCGGGGTCACCGCCTTGTTTGCGGTTTTCCTTCGCGGCGTCCTTGGCTTTCTTAGCCTTACCGTCCTGGTACTGACCGGGATGAAGGCCCTGCAGTTCGCGCATCTCATCGTTCAACTTGGCCTGTTTGGCCTCGTGGCGGGCGCGCTTCGCGGCCTTGAGAGCCTCAGGGTTCTGCTGGGGGGCGGCGGGTTTCTTCGGGGCAGACGCCTTCTTGGGCGCAACCTTAGGCTCGGGCTCAGTCGTGTAGCAGACCTTGCAGAGCTTGGGCAGGAACGCTTTCTTGCCTTCGCCCTTCGGCGTGATCATCTCAACGGGGGTACCACAGTGGCACCATCCCGCCGGGGCGTAGTTGCTGATCGCAAAGGTCAGCTTTTCCAGGTCCGCGAGCAAGGGCTCAATGTCGCACTCGCCGTCCGGCCAGAGATTGCTGATGCGGGCTTCAGCCTGCGCATATACGCAATAGGCAGGCCGCTCGTCCAAAATCTGGGCACGGCACATGGCTTCCTGACCTTTATGGCCCTTGGCATTCTCTGCCTGAACCCACTTGGTCCAAGCATCGAGTGCTCCCTGCCACGCGACGCGCACGGGCTCAGTTGCGGTCAAGTATCGCTGATACCGGCCGATGTACTGGCCGATGCGACCGAACAGCTTGACCAGGGCATCGCGATTCCCCTCCTTTTCGAACTGCTGGGCGTCAGCCCACATCAGGCCTTGCTGAGATACGTCAACAACCCGGCCGATACGGGCGTGAATCTTCCGCATCATGGTTGGAATGTCGTCGTTGGGCTTGGGGGCAGGGGTTGCAATTTGGGTAGCCATGGTTACACCTCCTTGGTGGGCCTTGCTAAAGGGCCAAACTTACAAAAATTTGAATGTTCCCCCTCATGGGGTTCGTCCGTTAGTTCGGACGTGATGGGCGGAATTATAGCACAGTTATAGGTCAGTGTCAAGCCTATGTCAGTACACCTGATCGTGGCTACCAATGTTGATTAGCAAGATTCCATATTCTTGATAGATAAAGATAATTCTGTTTTTTTTATCAATACTTATACTCCAGTTTTCCAGGTTGTTGGCTTGTAGTTTGTGGAGTCTGAGGCTAGGATGATTGGGAAATAACGACAAGATCCGGAGTTTTTGGTCTATCTTGTTTCCGATTGATTTATTCTTCCGGCACAGTTTGGCCACCTTAAGTCGGAACTCGAGCGTGGTCTTAATTTCCATATTTGCCAAAGATCCATTTTTTAGTCTTACCGGCTTGATCTTCCGCAATGGCTTTTCGAGTCCTCACTTCTGCCGCTTCACTCATCTTGTAAGTAGGAACTTCGCTAACTTTCATAGCCTCATGGCTAAGGAGAAATTTGGCAAACTTAGTTACATCGTAACCCAAAACAGCCGCTCTTTTGGCAAGTAGTTTTTGCTCCTCATCCGTGATCGTTATTTGTAGTTTCATAGGTACAATATATCACAAAGTCATTTACAAATCAATTACTTCGTCATTGCGATCTAAATATTTTTCACTCTCTCAGAAAACTTTAGCTTGTACCTAGCCATCGAATAAACCCAGGCGATAAACTGATTTACTATGAAAGTCACAATAACCAAAATCAGGAAATACACCATCCCATTTGTTGTCAATTTTGGTAGGCTTTCTCGTGATAGGTAATAATTTATGATTGTCCCCACCACTCCATAAGTGGTAATAACTTGCAAACTTTGGATGCTCTTGTTGGTCGCCTGTCCTTTAATCTCGGCAATCACCCCTATCGCGGCCGCCAAATAGTTATTAGTCATTACCCATATCTCTTTGATATAGCTGTGCGTATTAGTCAGGACATCAAACTTGTACTGGAACACATTTGACAAGTGGTCCGTCAGCTTCATTTCCTTAGCAATATCCGCTCTGGTATGTACGTACGCACCCATCTGGTTTATCCGGCTGCTAATTAAGTTTATCGTCTTCTGATATGCATCCAGCTGAAGGCGAACCCTTTCGACTTCTTTACCCCGGATCTGCTTCCGTTCTTTGATCTCAGAAATCTCCTCCCACAGCTTCCGGTGAATATCTAAATACTTCTGCAGCTGGTCTTTAAACTCACGGAAAAAGATCTGCATCTCTACCAGCCCTTCCACGAAACCCTTGTACTCTGGCTTAGCGATCAGAAATATAAATCCCGGTGTCTTCTTTACAGTCAGCTCCGGTGAAGCTATGGTGCTGTATATTTCTCCATATTTTGCATTCAGAACAAATTCCTCTGGGTCTTTGTCTATTACCCCCACCGCAATCGGATGAACAGTTTTTATGTTCGCTAGTTCCTTCGGCGTTGGCGCACCCAGCGAGAAAATATACGCCACTGCCGGAGCGAACTTCTCCTCGTAATAACTATTTAATTTTTCTTTGGCCTCGTCAATATTACTCGAGGATAGTTTCAAGACATATAGTCCATCTTCGAAATAATTGATCTCAATCCCCTCTTTGGTCTCAGCTTTTACGAACTCCAGATAGCCGGCTTCCCTGCTTACGCTCGTCATCCCCAGTCCTTCGTGAAGCTTCTTCAGCCTCTCCTTGACCAAAGGCAGGTCACTTTTCCCATTCGTAAAGAAATCCGCTATCTCTGTTAGGTGCAAAGTAGTTCGCTGATACCAGCCACCAAAATAAATATTCACCTTCTTCAGTTCGGGCATACTTCCATATTACACTCTCATCGTGATATATTTACGGCAAGTCCAGAACGTTAAAAATTCAAGGTAAAGGAGGGTCTCATGACCCAACCAGCCAAACGTCCCAGGAAAAAACAGACCCTTCCCTTCGCGGCTTGTGTCAGTGTCGGCACCAATACGGAGTATTTCCAAGTTCAAATAGCCATTCAAAACCTCGGTTATCTTCTTATCGACTTGGAAACAGGCGAGATCATTGACGGACAAGTTAGCCTCTCCATGGTTGGTATTATTGACCCCCGCAAACCACATCCACCTGCTCGCAGATTAGGCTTTGTCCAACCAGTTGATTCTGATTCCTCCAGTCTTTCTGGATCTCGCGTGGACGCTATTCTCAGTGTCCAAGAATCTCAGCCCGGAGATCCGGCCCTGTTCACCGTAGATGTGGTAGATAACGCCGAGGTAGAGCTTTGGGGCACACAGGCCCACCAAATTTGTCAGCAGTTTGCCGTCAAAATCAAACGTTCACTCACCCCCTCGGTGATAATTGGTGTGTATGGCCTCTGCATCCCGAACGAGAAAAATCCTCAATCTGCGAGAGACGCCGTGCTTCGCCGATACCAAAAATACGGCTTCGACGAACCACCAACCGTTACAGGCAACTACGTCCTGCCTCAAGACTATGGCTATGACGAATAGGCCACGAGGGTATAAGCCCAAGACTATTGACAACCCATAGAAACAGCTCATGATATAATTTCCCCAAATAAGCGGAGATCGTACTTTTACTCAGGAAGGAGATACCTTATAATGAACAAATCCAGAAGTGGTTTTATTCTTTTTATCCAAATAATATTTTCGATTGGTATAGTTGCATTCCTGGCTAGACTGGCGCTCATTTCTACCGGGTCCTGGTTGTGGTTGGCAATTATTTTTGCTTCTCTTTCGGGGTTCCTCATTTTGGAACACCTCGGAAACCGTGTCGCTACCCAGCTCAGTACTCGAAAAAATAAGTAGAGACAGCTATCATCCCCGCCTCGTGCGGGGTTTTGTTTTATCCTAGAGCATGTGATAAAATCACCGAGATTTAAAATCGCACGTTACCAAGGAGTTGCATATGCCAAAAGTTTATATTGAGATCCCCGACTCGTTCAAAGTCCAGGATTTTTTGAACGCCTATTTCGCCGCCAACAAAAGTCAGATGTTTTTGATTGACCCCGACGGATTCGTCATCTTAGAAAAACAGCTCAACATTCCTGCGATAGGCATCTCGCTTCACGATCGTTCAAAAGACAAACCTCTCGGTTACCAAACCGGAGACAAGCATGTCGTCAAGGACACCGGCCATAAATTTACGGCTGATGCAGTTGTCGAGCTGGAGATGGACCCGGGCGATCTACCTGAGGATATTCAAGGAGAAAGTTGGGCTCTTCAGGTAAGAGAAGCGAAAAACATTCCTCTCTTCCAACCTATCGCGATTGCCCTGGCCGAAAAGTTTAATGTAAACATCTTTGTCACTCCTTCAGAAAAGAGGGACGACGACCCTGCGCATTTGGAGGAGGAACCCGCCAACTCCTCCTTTCCCGAAATCATGAAGATGTGCCCAATCATCATCAGAAAAGTCACTGAAGTGAAATAATCGACTACGCGTCCCCGCCATTTCCGGCGGGGATTTTTATATATACTTCTTAAACATCAAATATTAAATATGAAAATGTACAATATAAATCAATTGTGAAGTCCAAAATCGTCACCATAGGCGGCGGTACCGGTGCCCCGGTCATTATCCAGGCTCTTCTCTTGGCTGGCTTCACTAATATTTCCTGTATCTGCGCCAGTATGGACTCCGGCGGTAAGACCGGAACCATTCGCTCCGACGAACGCGACCAAGTCATCGCCATCTCCGATCTCCTTCGAAATCTTCTCGCTTTAATTACCTCAACCAATCACAAGAAAAATATTCACGCGTTCACCGACATGGTTTCTTTTATTGACGGACGCCAGAGAAACTTGGGCTACACCATCTATTACGCTCTCCTCGAAAAATATCAAAACAACTTTCTGGCAGTTCAAGATCACTTGGAAAAACTTCTCGGTATTAAGTTCGGCGGAACCGCCATTCCCATCACTTCCGGCTCCAGCAATCTCTGTTTCAAAACCAAAGACGGTCAAATTTTCCGTGGCGAGCACGAGCTGGACAAACAATCTATGTCCAAGAATACCATCACCAAACTCTGGCTTGACCCCAAAGTGGAAGCCACCCCCGAAGCTATCACCGCCATCAAGAGGGCCACACATATCATTTACTGTCCCGGCAGTCTCTACGGCTCTATTCTCAGTAACTTCCTTCCCCACGGCATCAAGACGGCTCTCAAAGCCTCAAAGGCCAAAAAAATCCTCATCACCAATCTGGTCAGCAATCGCAATCAAACCCACCACTTTACCCCCAAAAAATACTTACGCATTTTTCAAAAATACACCGGTCTGGACCCCGCCGGGCGGCGGGGCAAAAAACCATTTGATATTCTTCTCGCCCCCAAACAATCAAAACTCAGATTCAATCGATTACATCCCAAAGTAGCCGCTTCTTACGCCGGCGAACACTCCCATTTTCTCGGCTGGTCCAAAAAAAAACTTCACCGGCTCGATCATTACAATATCAAAGTAGTAACTTCTAATACTATCTCCATCACCCAACAGTTAAACCGTCTTCGCCACGACCCGGCCAAACTGTCCAAGATTCTCAAAAAAATCATCAAATAATATTTTTTGTAGGGGTTTGATTTATCAAACCCCATCTTGATATTGCCACAAAAAAGAGGGGGTGTTCCCCCTCTAGATATCCAGCTCAACTTTAGATTCTGTTCAAAACGATCACATTTTCTGATAGCTTCAGCGAGTCAATTAATCTCTGTAGTGCAACAAACACTAAAGTTCTGTTGTCTACGGGTCTCAAAGTGAATTGACCCTCCCTATCTTCAAATCGCGCCAAGGGAACCGGATCAAATATCCACTTTTTAGTGAAGATGGTAAACGCACTTGCCGGCTGAGCCGGAACAAAATAACCGGCATTACGCAAGCAACTCACCAGATACCCATGTAACTCTGTGCTAAACGAATTACAATGCCCGCACACAACCCTTCCATCCCTCTCCCTCAAAAAATAGTCATTCGAATGAGTACAGACAGGGCAACTCAAATCGAGATCGGCACACGTTGTGTGGACTTTAATGTGAGTTTTTTCTCCAAACACTTCCTTGAAGAATATGACCAGCCGCCAGGCCACATCACTTTCGAAGATATCAAGCCGGATTGAGCTATCCTCTGCAAAACAAACTTTTCCTACCGTGTGCCCGCCAACACTTATTAAGTTTGATCTGCCATTCTGGATCGAGAAGTTCCAGCTTTTACCGTCCGCATCCTTGAGTAGTCCCAGAGCTTCACCCAGCACCCCAATGTTGGCATGATATTTGCAAACTGGACAATCTGCAACCCCATTTTTGAAGTTAATTTTCAACTCAGGTGAATCACAGTCAGGACAGTTCATTATTGACCTCCATCGGTCTAGGTTCCTATTCTTTTTTAATAAGAAAGCCCCCTAACGGGGGCTTAGACCGCCTTCTTGTGGCGCAAAAACAGGTAGCGCACACCGAAAGCAAATGCAGACACACCCGCAAAGGTAAATCCCCAGAAGTTCGGAATTCCGGTGACCAGTGCAGCGATCAACCCAGCAACGCCGGGCACAACCAGCGCCAAACCGAACAGGAACAAAGCCAAGAACGTAGCCAACCACTTATCGTTTAACATGTATGCCTCCAATTTCAAAGTGAATTTCAACCCATATAATACTATCCATACCACCAAATGTCAACAAAAACACAACCATTTTCCCGGTTAGATAAAACAAAACTAACCGTACAACGGCTTCCAAAAAAACAAATCTGTTCCACTTCATGCCTTCCAAGAATATAGCCTGCCAAAATCCACATTTTTGACGAAAGATCCTTCAAAAGCACTTTGTGCTCAGTTTTCCCCTACTCAAATCTGCCCTTGCCCCGCATAGCTCGTAGAGCGACGTGGGGCCTTCGTTAGAGATGTAGTTCGTTTTGATTTTGAAGGTCACGAAGAACGAACGTCTGTTCCGTACTTGACAGCAATCATCGGTACATCAGCCAAGCATGGCCTGCCTGCCGGTAGGCAGGCTTGGCTCTAGGGCTGGCAGGGTTGGGGTCTTTCCCCGTTAATTCAAAGTTGGGCAGACTGTCTCAAAAGACGAATCTCTCAAGAACTTCGTCCCCCATAAGCGGAGCTTGTGGAGGAAAAACCTCCCAAGTCCCGACTCAGCTTCTAGGGCCAACATCATTTAATACTTTTTTCACATCCAAGTCAAATAAAACATAACCCCGCCATCAAGACGGGGTCAATATTTATTTACGTTCAGACGCGTAACAAGCATCACACATGTGGTCCAAAGGACATTCCGTACAAGGCAGTTCCTTGCCGTCCGGACCGCAGTTGTCAGCGGCCTTTTTCCGGTTTGCCAAATAGACGATCGCTCCGATCCTCTGGAGAGATTTCACGACGACCTCGTATATCTGGTCGCGTTCTTGATGTAGATCCACATTACACATCCCGTACTTGGCTGGGATGCATCGTGGAATTACGAACATCATCTCCCCATCAGACCGGATCAGTACAGGCGATAAGGAGATCTGCTTCTCCATAATCTTCGCTGGCCCCACACCGCACACAGGCCCTTTCGCCCCAATGACGTGAGTGCTACCATCGAAATTCTTATCAAAAAGGGTGAGTCCCATCAGATCAATAGTGTGCCTGATCTGGATATCATCAGGATCTTTCCAGTATTTGTAGAACCAATTACCCGAATCACCAAAGGCAAGATAGTTTTTGCCTAGTGTTTCCATCATCTCGGTACAATCGCAGTCAATGCTAGACAACGAATAATCGCTGGTCTCCAGCAGAAGCTTTAACAGCTTCATCACCCTTGTTCTATCTTCCACTAAGCTTTTTTCCATAGAAACCATCGTTCTCAAATCCTGTTCGACCGTCCAGCCCCGCTTCAACAAGTTCGCCCTTCGTTCTACCATAGCTTCCTTTATTAGTCGGACGAAGTTAACATACTCTTTTTCATTTCTTCCCGGCTGGAGTGAAAGATCAATAGCGATCAAGCCTTCTCGATAGAGATCAAGGAGATATTTTAGATTCTGCGCCTCTCGACGAGAAGTCTTCCCCGAAGTAGTGATGCGAAGATACTTGCCCAAACGCAAAACGTACTCGCAGATCTCCTTAAGTTGTGGATGGAGAACGGGTTCGCCACCAATCAAACCAATCGCGTTGCAATCGGTATATTTGACAAGCCAATCAATCCTGGCTACGATGACCTCGAAGGGCACATGAGCGGCCTTAGGATGTGCTTCGCCACATTTATAACACCAAGGGCAACCGCAGTAACACCTCAAAGTGATCTCTACATAGGCCACTTTGTTATCCAGCAAGATAATTAGGGTCATTTGACCTCCTTTCATGAAATTAAGTTTTGAACGTTCAGATTTTGGGGTATTATACCCTATAACCAAAATTGTTTCCATAATAAAACCCCGTCCCCCGATGCCCATTTCTTTCGCACAACTTTCCAGATTACCATGTCCATATCCAATACAAACACTTCCTTCAGGAAAGTTCGGAGAAGGCGGATCGAAACGAACTTCGTAGGATTTACCACCCACATAAATGACACCAAGAACATCATGCAAACCCAGCTGGTGAACAATCACCGCAACGCCATTCGCATCCTCAGGCAAATCTTTAAGTAGTTCAACCACGTCTTGTTTCAGGTCGCCACCGTCATCTTGACCGAGTGAAACGAGCGGAAAGATCTCACGTTCGTGGAGTGAGATTCCTCCACTCCCGCCTGCAAGAGCTGCGCTCTAGCGTCTGCGGGCAGGTCGGTCGGAATGACGAGTGGCCCAAAACTCACTTCGATCATGATAAAATAACTCGATGTCTCGACCACTTGAATTTTTACGCTCGGTCAAGCTAGAGCTTGCCCAGGTAAAATGGCCCTCTCATAAAGAGGCCATGAAGATGACTGTGCTGGTAATTGTCACTACCATCATCGTCGCTATCTATTCCGGTGGACTAGACTATATCTTTACCGCTGCCTTACAAACAGTACTAAACCGCTAAAAAAATGAAATTAAAAGAAGACAAAATTCAAGCTATCGATTCTAACGCCGCCCTCAAAGTGGCCGACCCGAATCACATCGTTATCACTCCGGAAGTCCCCGACTCCGCCAAGTGGTACGTCGTTCACACCCAATCAGGTCACGAAAATCGCGTCGCCATCACTCTCAAAACCAGAGTCGAGTCCATGGACCTCACCAACAACATCTACGAAATTCTTATCCCTACTCAAGAAAAAATCAAAATCAGTAAGGGTAAAAAGATCACCATCAAAGAAAAACTTTTCCCGGGCTATATCTTGGTTCGCATGATCGTCACTGACGATGCTTGGCTTGCTATTCGCACTACTCAGGGTGTCACTGGTTTTGTTGGTACCGCCGACCAGCCCACCCCACTTCCGGAAAACGAAGTCAAAGCCATCACCGCCTTCGGTGAACAAGCCGCCCCCAAGTTCCAATCTGCCTACACCATTTCAGAGGCCGTCCGAATCATCGAAGGGCCCTTCACCGACCTTTTGGGGACCATCTCAGCCATCGACGAGGCCAAAGGCAAAGTCATCGTTCTCGTCTCCATCTTCGGCCGTGAAACCCCCGTTGAGTTAGACTTTTTACAAGTCTCCAAAATTTGATCCCTCTGCTGTAGGTTGAGGCCGATAATTAGCCGAAATCCCGCGTATTTCGCGCGGGAGTCGGACCCCCGCGTCCGCCCGTTCTCTTCGACATAGTTAGTCAGCCCCATAGTTATTGTGATACAATATCCCAGATCGAAATCCTTAACACTCTGGAGGCAACATGTTACTCATTGTCACCGCGATTTATTTGATTTTCGTAGCCATGATTGGAAAGGCTATATCGAATAAGAGCAACACTACTTTGGTTGATTTTCTGCTGATTGCCCTGATGTTTGGTTCACTCATCGCTTTTTGCTTCCTTGCGGTGAGCATCATACCTGGCGCGGCCACGATCGTCGGTGCCTTTCTTCTTACACTTGTCGCCTGTGCTCTCGGCGCACACTATCAATATTAGAATCGCCGTTGTTCTCTCCATAATCCCGCTCCATAAGGCGGGATTTTTTATTTCAAGCCCAAAACTTGACATTTCATTATCAAAACATTATCATCATAATATATGAATGACGTACTTCAGGTTCCCATGAGCAAAGAACTCCGCGAGAAAGCCACCCTGGCCGCACTCAACCAAGGTTACTCCTCTCTTCAGGAGTCGGTTAGAGTATTTTTAACCCAATTGGCAGAAAAGAAAATTGAGACGGCGTTTGTACCTAGCATAAAGCTCTCAGTCAAAGCCGAAAGACGTTACAGTAAGGTTTTGGACGATATTGAAAAAGGGAAGGGAATCAGTTATACAGCGAATTCCGTTGAAGATTTAATGAATCATCTGAATAATCTTAAATAATGATCGTTCGATCTACACATGCTTTCGACAAGAAGTATAAAAAAAGATGAAGGGGTTTTATGCTTTTTCAATTACCGGAGATATCCGCGTTATATATCAAAAGATCTCAGATGAAGAAATCATTTTGGTGGACATCGGCTCACATAATCAGGTTTATTGACTCATTTAGCCACAAAAAAAGGGGGGTATTCCCCCCTCAATGTTTACTGCGGAAACAACATTTTCATACCGAACTCAGAAATTTCCACGTCTTGATCCTGTGTTCCCCCGGAAAAGCCTACATACACCATATAATCCCCCTCCTGACGAATCAGACCGCCACGATAGGGCGATTCACCCCGCCTTAAAGTACCCTCAAAGTGGCCACTCCGGTATCCGGTCCCCATCATCGCAGCCAGTTTCTCCATGGCTATTCCGAAATAGTTTGTCCCGGGATCACCTTCACCAATCGAGTCCTCGAATGGTGCATTACGGACGAACGTCTTTTTTACAATGGCAAATTGCAAATTCCGGATATTAGTTCTAGCCTTTTGGACCGAGATGAAGGCTACCCCTTTTTCAAGTCCCAAACGCATAGCTGTGTGTGTCATGGCAGTCAGTGCGGCCACCTGAATATATTCCGACTTAAAATATCCACTGCGAACATTACAACCTGAACCTACAACTGCACCCATTTGAGCCTCCTAAATCTATAGTAAAGAACTTGCACATTCTATCATACACCGCACCACCCACCAACTTGACGCCCGACCGCATTTCTGCCATATTTAAATCACACCTTGTATGAAAAATCTTAGCGGTCAAGAATCACTTTGGGTCGCCTTCCCCATCCTTGTGGTCATCCTCATTCTCATCACTGGGCTCATCTTCCTACCCCGCGCTCAAACCGAGATCCGCAGCAAGGCTTCCGAGCCCACCCCCTCAATAATTACCCCGAGAAGACTCACCCCCGCTGCGTCGCCTGAAATCATCTGTAGTGATCTTTACTCCCCGGTTTGCGGAAAAAATGGCCAAACCTATTCCAATCCCTGCGAAGCAAACTTGGCCGGTGTCTCAAACTACGATGTTGGGAGGTGCCTTCCCACTTCAGAAATCCCTACCATGCAATATCCCCTCCCAATCACTAATTGATCGATCCAAGATTATCAAGGTTTATATTTTCTGATAAAATTTTTTTTCTTGTTTCCTGATCCTTAATGTCACTCGGATTGAAAACATAGTACACATCCAAGCCAGATTGGACAAATATTCTGGCCTCTCCATTAGCAAAATACGAACCACCTAGTTCCGAAAAAGACCCAGAATACAGGTTTATAAGTGTCTCACCTTCTTTAATACACAAACTAAAATTCCCTTTCGGAACCCATTCACTAATCGAAATCATTACTTTCCCCAAACCATCAGCACTTTCATTTTCCTTTCCCATAACAACAATGTAACATATTTTGTAAGGATACTTCTTGCCACATATGGTCACTTGTAGTACAATCTAGTCATGTTAAGTACCAGTACAAATCCTCCTCAAGCCTATACCCCAGAGCAAGTAGCCACCATGCTTCAGCTCAGCAAAAATACCGTCTACCAGCTTATTTCTTCTGGCGAAATCATCGCTAAGAAATTCGGCAAGGTCTACCGTATTTCTCCATCTGCCTTGTCTTATCTTTTTTTCGGTCTGGATAACGATTTTGTTCGAGCCGAAGAAAACGATCTCAAAAACCTCACCCTAGTCACCAAAACTATTGCTGACGTTCGAAAAATGTTATGAAGCCCTTCAACGTCTACTTAGATTCAGACGTCTTAGTCTCTTCCTACCTCTCATTCACCGGCGCAGCCAGTCTCCTGCTCAATCAAGACAACCTCGTCAAATTTTATACCAACATTCAGGAAAACGAGCTCAAAATAGTTTTCGAAAGACTGTCTATCGAGCCAATTCAGCTTTTTCAGACCCTAAAGAAATGTACTCGTATCACTCTCAAGTCCCTCAATTTAGATTTATACTCCAAATACACCATCGACCAAAATGATCGTCATATTATCGCTGGTGCCGTTGCCTCAGATTCCAAATACCTCATCAGTTACAATCTCAAACATTTTCGTCTGGAAACCATCAAACGTGATTTTTCCATCAACACTCTTTCTCCTGCCCAATTCCTCCAGTTCCTCCGTTCCACTAAACAAATCTAGACGTTCCTATGCTAAAATATCTTTACCTCGTCATTGATGAGGGAGCTACTCGAAAAGAGTTTGCGAACTAGGTCTCAAAACCCCCTTTTTCGCGCGGCTAATATTAAACAACAAACAATTTTTATGGCCAAAAAAATCAAAGCCATCCTGAAGCTTAACCTTCCTGGTGGTACCGCCAACCCCGCTCCTCCCGTCGGTCCCGCACTCGGACAGCACGGTGTCAATATCATGGAGTTTATCCAGCAGTATAATGCCAAAACTGCCGACATGAAGGGCCAGATCATCCCCGCCCTCGTGACCATCTATGAAGACCGTTCCTTCAAGTTTGAGCTCAAGACTCCGCCCGTTTCCGCTCTCATCAAACAAGTCCTAAATCTTAAACTTGGTTCCGGTGAACCAAACAAGAAAAAAGTTGGCACCATTACCAAAGACCAAATCAGAGCTATTGCCGAGAAAAAAATGGCCGACATGAATACCACGAACATCGACTCCGCTATCAAGATGATTGAAGGTACTTGCAAGTCTATGGGTATTACCATCGCTTAATTTCAACATATATGACCACAGAAAAAACTAAAAGTAAAAAAATATCCGCCAAAGGCGGACACGCCTCTGGCGTGATCTGGAAGGAACTCTACTCCGATCTCCCCACCCACGTTGCCGATGCACTGCGCGAGGCTCGTCTGAAACCCGAACAGATCGTCGTCAAAGAAGATGGTGAACTTATGGCTATCAACGGCATCACCGAAAAAGATGTCGAGTCCATCCGCCTTCTCTACAATGCGGAAACCGTCAAAGACGCCGTCGTCGCTTCCGTAGGGGTCGACCCCCGCGTCGACCCGGAATCAAGCACCGAGGTCAAACCCACAGAGACAAAAAAACCTCTTCCTCCCCGCAAAAGAGGCAAAAAGTACAAACTAATGGCCAAAGACATCAAAAAAGATGAGATGTATTCTATCGAAGATGCTGTGGTCAAACTGCAAAAACTTTCTCAAAATACTAAGCTCAAAACCGTCGAGCTTACTATCAACACTCGAGAAACAGGCCTTCGCGGAGAACTAAAACTCCCTCACAGCACCGGTAAAGAGTTAAAAATTGCTATCTTCTCTGACCAAGTTGCCAAAGAAGTCGAAGCAGGCAAGATCAACTTTAGTATTCTTTTGGCTACCCCTGCCGATATGCCAAAACTAGCCAGACTCGCCAAGATTCTCGGACCTAAAGGGCTCATGCCTAATCCCAAGTCAGGCACTGTCACCGACAATCCAGAGAAAAGAGCCGCCGACCTCGCCGCCGGGGGAACTTTACCCTACAAAACAGAAGCCAAGTTTCCCATTATCCACCTTGCCCTAGGCAAATCTACCCAAGACACCAAGAGCTTGGTTGAGAACATCAATGAGGCCCTGAAGTCAATTGGTGAAACCAAAATCAAAAACGCCTATCTCTCCTGTACGCACACACCGAGCATGAAGCTTCATCTCGGCACCCTGTAAATTTCTTACGTCTCAAAGGAGTCTCCTTGTCAGGTATCCCTGCGAGGAGACTCCTTGTTGGTCTCCACCAAAAAATCCCCCATCCGGAGGATTTTTTGTATTTGAGATGTACAATCATCAATAGATACGAGGAGTTCCTTAACAATCGGAGGTATAAATGGAAAAATTCAAGAAGTTTTTGAACCTGATATTCAAGTTAATTATCATCGTATCGTTTGTCATTAGTAGTATCTGGGCATACGGGCTATACAAAAGTTATACAGACTTCCCTCAACCGGCTACTTACGATGAAAGCACCCCCTCACCAAATATTTTCGAACAATCAGCCACCCGAATTGCCGAAGCCGGCAACCCAATTCCCACCCAGGAGTATGTCTATCTTCGTCTGGGTGACATACCCGGACTCCAAGCCTATCTGAATAGCCAAGCTCAAAACTGGCTGAATATGTCCTTGAACATTCACAGTCTTGATATCTTTGGAGTGGCTTCCAGCTCGGAGAGAGTCGAGGGCACACCTTGCGGCTGGGGAAATTCGGCCGGCGACTTACTCTGTCGATACGCCATTATCGAATACACCGCGGTCTACAAAGGCGTGATGACCGGTGGAACTCAGGCAGAATTCATTCTTCATCCGGTTGTTTCTTTAGGTGAAGATTGGATCGAAGTTAATTCAGTCATCGAAGGAAACAAAACTACCATCTCTTACCAAGCCACTGCGATAATAACTTTTTCCGGCGAAATGTGTATTACCAGTGTCGAAGAAAACACCCCCTCATCGGTTCTCGATGGTGAAGTTCCGCCAACCGATAAAAGCTACACAATAAAAACTCTCGACGAACGCCGCCTTTGGCCGGACCTGGGTCCATGGATCTTTCCTACAGATATCAACGAAGACTATCTTCGCCTTGATGCCTACAAAAAAGCCAAAGACATTGCTCTTTGGCCACAAAATGTCAATTATCTCTATGGGCTGATCGAAGCCGACATGAAACCTGGTGGCGCTTTTTACGAAGACGTCAAAAGCTTCTACACCCCCGAGTTGGCGCAAATATATCAGGTCAAAGGTTTTCTGATTATCATGAGTCCTTCACGCGGAGACCCTCTGGTTCGTTGTGACGGCAGTTACGTCAACAAATAACCCAATGCCCCTCTTTTGAGGGGCTTTTTTGATAACTTTTTTATCTTCTCTTGTAGCTTCAACCACAAAATGCCCCGCCTTACGGCGGGGCTGTTAGAAATCTAGAAGATCATCGCAATAAACCAAATTGCGGTGATTAGAGGGTAAAGTACCATGATGGCAAACGACATGGCGTCGTACCGGGAGTTTACCTTCCAACGATTGGTGAAATCGTCTTGAGGTCCACTCGTCCGTCCTTCGTGGTTAGAAGGCTCCAGCTTTCCCACGAACGCAGTTCCATTGGCGGTTTCGGGAGGCATGATGGCTGTGGAGATAAAATCTCCGCCCACATAGGCAATTCCCAAACCAATCAGAGCACCAATGAATACGCGTCCGGTGTACAGGGCGGTAAAGAAGAACTGTTGGATAAGCGGCATCGAAGCGGACGCCGGAGGCACCAAACCCAGCAGGAAGTAGATCAACCAGGTTATACCGGCGAGGATCAAAACCATGATCAGTGCCGTCAGAAGACCCCGGAGTCCTTGATGAGTCCGACTCATCTCTTTCGCCTCCAAGAAGATTCCGGCCGCCATAAGGATTGAGCCGAGGATAACCAGGTAGGTACTCGGTGTGAACCACCAAATAATCACCACACCGGTGATAAACAGGCCAGCCACAGCTAGGGCGGTGTAATCGATACGGCCAGCCGTTGACGCTTGCCAGTTTGACCACAGGTTTATCACGATCCCCATCAAAACAAATGGCCAAGACTCCACCACGTACGCGTTTCCCACAGCTGCGAGACCCGCGGTAATTACGGTTGCGATCAGCTTTCCCCCTAGGACGCCGACAAACAATGCTATCAGCCCGCGCTTCGCCGCCTTAACGTCTGTCACCTCTTCGGCCGCCAAACGGTCTTGCTTCAGTAGCGTCCAAAGCATAACGATTGGTATGATCCATAACAGCCATCGCGTTGGAAAGTGCTTGAAGAGATAATTCGGACTGTTTGGATCGTTCATGACAGGCTTGTCCAAGAAAGCGCCACGCTCTTCGCTGCTCTTCGCATTCAGTGACAGGAACTCTTGCCAGCGGCTTTGTTCTGCAGAAGGCTGCTGGGTAGGTACTACACCAGGTTGAGTCGGAGATTGAGTGGGTTGGTCACTGGCCGGAGTGTTTCTGGGAGTGTAATCACCACCACCTCCACCAGAGATCGAGAAGTAGGCAATACCGCCACCAACCAAAAGGACCACAACGATTACGATGATCGCGATAATCAGACCCTTTTTCTTGGCTCCAGCCGGCTTTTCGGCAGGCTCAGTATGTACCTTGGCAGGATCGCCTTTTTTGGGCCAGGATTTAAAGAAGCCTTCCTTAGCCGGTTTAGGTTCCTGATCATCAACCTTCGGATGACTTCTGTCACCCTTCTTAACCGCAGGTTGCTCGCTCGGAACAGCTTCAATAACTTGTGCAGGACCTCCGCGCTTCATGCGCAGTGCGTCGGCACGAGTCGGCTTACCCCCGGTTCTTGGAGCCGGAGATGCGGTCGGAACAGGCGGCGGTACAGGAATGGCAGTCGCCGGTGGCGGCATCGGAATGGCGGCTCCCGGCTTTTGCACCGAAACGGAGGCCGCTCCGGATCCGGAACCCAAGTACTCGACCATCTCCTTGCCCGTCCAACTTTCGGCCAAAGCAATCTTAACCACCTCGTCAGCATCGGCACGAACATTCAAAAGTCCATAGATATCCGACAGCACTTGCCCTCTTATTTTGGCTTTCTCGTTCACCCACAGACGAAAATTGACACTATTGGTAATTGCCATTGCTCACCTCCAATAAATTTCAAAATTATTTCAAAGATCATCTCCTCAAAAGACTTGAGTTGACATTGCCCTGAATTATACTACTTTTTCCTTTCGTCAAGCCGATAATAAGCTGGTTCAAGCACCTTTCTGTTCCATATAAGATACTAAAGAGCCCCGCCAATTGGCGGGGCAAATACATATTTATCGCAAAAGGAAGGACACTAACCCGTTCTTGGGGGTTACCACTACAACATCTAAGTCGGTCAAAGATTTCAGTACATCAAGAGGTTTTTCCACCCCGGCCAGACCAGCCCAAGCAACAAAATCCGCGCGGCACATGCCGCAGCTAGACAAACCTACCAATACTTTTACCTGATCCTTGTTTAAACGACGTGAGGCGTCTGTCAAATCAACTACACACATCGGGTATGAACCCATCTTCACAGTAATAAGATCAAGGTCCAAAAGAGCCCTTACGTCACTATCACGCCTGTTTGTTTCCCACTGAGGAACCGACACGGAAGATCTCAAAACTTGTCGCCATAAAGGTACTGCCATCTGAGGAATGCTGAGTTTGTCGGGCAATCGATCCTCCTAGTAAACGTGCAGATTTTCGTACCTTCATATTCTATCACCATGCGACAGTATTCCAAACGTCATATGTACGGATGTGATATTATATAAGCCAGATTTGGAACCCTGAAAAATTTGCCCCACACGGAGGTGGCTAATGAGCGATTATTATGGAAAAGGTTGGAGTTATGCCGATGTTTGGGAGCACATAGAAAGTAACGCTCTCCATGAACGGGAACAACGAGAGGCTAACCAGGATATCTACATACACGAAGGTGCGGCCCGTGCAAGTGAGCAGCCTCAGCCAGCAACAATATCGTCTCGCAAACCTCACAGGTCACACAAGAGGCCCAACGCCCTTCCCGAACTCTTGGGAGCGATTGTTGCCATTATTTTGTTGTGTCTGATCGCTGGATTTTTTCTAATTGTTACTCTCTAAAACCAGAGCCCCCTCCCGGGGGCTCTTTTTCTTGCATTTTCCACACCATCACTCTATAATCCCCTTTAGTTCCAAGACCAGAGGCTATCATTAAGCCCTCTGCAGAACCCTCATAAGGCTCTCTTGAAATGGAGCTATTTTTGTACCAAAAAACAACATGCCAAACCAAAGAAAAATCCACCAACTCGCCGAAATCGTCAAAAGTTTAAACGACTCTAAGGCTATTATCCTTACCGAGTACGCCGGCCTTTCCGTCAAAGAGCAAAATATGCTCCGTAACGAAGCCGACAAGTCGGGAGGCAAGTTTCTGGTCACCAAGAATAACCTTATGCGTCTTGCCCTCGAAGAAAAGTCCAAAGAGCTAGCCAAAGATCTCGGCTCCTTCCTTGAAGGACCTACCGCAGTGCTTTTTAGTCCCGATGCAGTTTCCGCCGCCAAGATCGTATCCAAGTTCTCCGAGGATCACGAAAATCTCAAGATCAAAACCGGAGTCATGGACGATAAGATCATCACCTTTGCCGAGATCGCGGCTCTCTCCAAGCTCCCCAGCCGCGAACAACTTCTGGCCTCCCTCTTGGCGCAGCTTCAAGCACCCGCTCAGGCTTTGGTCAGACAGCTTCAAGCTCCTATGCAAAACTTCGTCTATGGCCTCGAAGCATTACGTAACAAGTTATCCGCATAATTTCGTAGGGGCAGGCCCCCGCGCCTGCCCGCAACACAATCGACCAAATCAAATTAGCAATTATTAAATTAAACAAAAAAACATGTCCGAGAAACTCACAAAACTCGTTGATCAAGTAAGCGAGCTCTCCGTCTTGGAAGTTGCTGAGCTGGTCAAAGCTTTAGAGGAAAAATTCGGTGTCTCTGCTTCACCGGCCGTAGCTTTAGCGCAGGCTGGCGCGCCAGTAGCCGCTCCTGCTGAAGAAAAGACCGAATTTGACGTCGTCGTCACCGACGCAGGCGCCAATAAGATTGCTGTTATCAAAGCCGTCCGCGAGATCAAAACCGATTTAGGTTTGGTCGAAGCCAAGAACTTGGTAGAAAAAGCCCCTGCCACCATCCTCGAAGGTGCCAAGAAAGAAGACGCCGAAGCCGCCAAGAAGAAACTCGAAGAGGCTGGTGCCAAAGTCGAATTGAAATAAACTTGTAGGGGCAGGCCCCCGTGCCTGACCGCAACTGTCAATTTTCATTCTCCACAAACCAAAAACCCGCTCTTAAGAGCGGGTTTTTGTTATTTACGCATGACACCAGGCATTAAAATGCCCCGCCGAATGGCGGGGCAATCAATTTTATTTCACGATATAAATCTTCTTCTGGCCGTGGGCTCCACGATTTCGGCCATGAGCTCTCACTTTTTCGGAGTTAAATATTACCTCCACCACACCTTCACCGGTAAAAATCATTTTTAGATTTCCATGGACATCCGGCTCTACCAAAATCGCAGGTGCCGTACCTACATACCGGATATTCGTCTTGCCGATTTTGGACACAGGCAACGATTCTTGCGCTCCGCTTTTGATATGGACAATTTCCAACGGCACTTGGCAAAAAGATGAGGCAATACCAACAAAAGCTTCCATCTCGCCAGGCAAACCAGGTTTGGAAGTTAAGGATAGTTCCCCAGCGGTGAGTTTAACTCTTTCCAAATTGAAACAATCATCAAATTCTCTAATCACTCAAGGCCTCCATAATGATTTAATGTTCTTGCGGCAGTGCTGGCAAAATTCTATCACAATAATCGTAATAATCCATATTGACTATCTACTACCTTTCTGATAATTTGTATATCAATGGACAACAACCAAGACACAAACCAAACTCTAAAAATCAAAAAGAATTTAGACCTCAATAATCTTCCCGACCTTTTAACCGTGTCCGAGGTTGCCCTGCTCCTCCGTGTCTCAACCCTCACCATCAAACGCTGGGGTAAAAGAGGTAAGCTCCCCGCTATCAGAATCAACTCTCGAGGTGATCGTCGCTACAAAAAAGAATCCGTTCTGTGGATGCTTGGCATCAACCCCTCCACATCCAATAGCTAAGTCAAACTCTTAATTCTTCCGCTTCAAACTCTCCTGAAACACCATCCATGGGAAGACAATTACTCCTCGAAAAATTCTTCCGAATCTTTGAGGTTCCACGATCACCCGCCATAGCCACTTCAAACCTGATTTTTCCATCCACACCGGAGCCTTCTTAAACTCCCCTAAGAATTCGTTGAAGGTGCCCCCCACCCCCATCGCCATTCCAACTTTTAAGCGCGACAAATGGGAGGCAATCCACTTTTCCTGTTTCACCGGATTGTACTGAACGAATAGAATGTCCGGTTTCCAAGCGTTTATTTTTTTTGTCACCCGGTCATCCGCAGCCCTATCGGTGCCAACGCGATTTTCACCAGCGTCAAACATCACCCTCAGTCTTGGAAACCGTTCTAGAAGCATTGTGGCGGTTCGTGAACCCACGTCTCCCCATCCGCCAAGTAAGAAAACCTTCCAACCACGCCTTTCGGCCAAAGCATTTAGCTCTTCAAACAATCTAACCCCAGTTACAGTCTCTCCTATTCGGCTCGACAATATCTTCCTTCCAACATTGAGTCCTTCCGCAAAACACTTAAGAATAAAAAAACCACCCTTAGTTTGAGTTCTTTTCAGATACTCCACCGCCGCCAATACCGAAACCCCATCGGGAGTTACCAAATCGGCTTTTCGCATAACGTCCCTAAAAACAATGTCACTTTGGGCCGTAACGAAGAATTCGCTGTATGCGGTAACGACTTGTCTGGCTTTCTTACCAGGCCTCTTCAGCCAACCATCAATGATTGCTATAGTTTCCTTTCTATTTAGGATATCAACCGGTATACCCAAAACTTCAGATCTCATGGTATTATTCTATCAGTACGATATCCTGTAGGAACCTCATTCTACCAAATCCCCAATTTAGGCACAAACATATCACTCTCATTGTTAAGCTGCCAAACACTTCATTTATATCTTTATACCTGTGTATCGAACCTTTTAAGACATTTTTGATTAGGAAACCAACCAGGAAGAAGTCGTTTACCCCAACAGTTAAAGGTCAGAACCTCAAAATCAGTAAATATTTTCGAAAAAAGGCATTGTCTATGGGTTTGTTTTGCATGACTTATATACATCAGCGCTGGAAAACACCTAAAAGAACTTATTAGGATATACGAAGAGTGGTGCGACACCTTCCTTTTCACTATTATTGAACAACATATATATACATAATTCAAAGCCAATCAAAATATATTGCAAATAAACATAGCTATTTTCAATGGACCTGTAACTATATCCCAATTTACATCACTATTCTCACCTAATCACGAGCATTGATGACAAAGAATTCTGTAATTTTAACCTATATCATACAGAACATTGATATAGTATGACCGAGGAGCATGTCGTAAACGTAAACAATTAACAAAAAATAATATGAAGACATAACTGCATCAGACCACATCACTAAGATCCGACAGTGAAAATAACATACGTACGAAGTAACTTATATCACACATTGTAAATAATATGCATCGAAATTTTTTCCATGGGTAAAATTCAGAAAAACACAAATGGTTAATAACGTCCACGCAATCATTAAATGCAGACTTACTACGCACTGGTAGTATATTAAGGGATTCCTCTTCCGTAAATAAATTTTTCCAAAACAAATATTCATATGGGCTGGCAATTATCCCAAAATGATGCTGTAGATCACTATCTATTAAAGATATCAATATATTCAAATCTAGTGAGAAAAAGAAATCACTAATTTGATCGAATGATCTGAAACCCCCCCCATCAATATTACCCAAACTACCTGTTCGCATACCATACCACCATAGCGTATACAAAGAAAAATATTTAAACTACCACGTATACCATAGAGGGTATTAGCAGCACTGTGAAGAGAAATCGCTCCATTCAACGTACTAGCCGTTTAATAGTTAAAGGTTGCGATATTTATTTCAGCTTATTCTTCCCATCTCATCTACTGACCCAATCATGGAAACCAAAAACTGTCATCATATTCTCCGATAAGCTAATAACTGACTCCTCCTTAGAGACTTTCTTACCAAATATTTTCCTCAGTTATTTAGGTAAATATAATCTAAACTCTTTACTAAGAATTGACTTCAATCACTACCTTATAAAAATCATGAGAAAAAGGCGATTTTGAACTAAATAGCTTAAATAGCAGTCACATTAACCATCTGATAAACGTATCTCTATTACTTGATACAAAGGAACCTTATACACTACTTCATAATACTTCTAGCGTAAACATCTAAATTCTCAATTGCTATCCCAATACCTTTTATTACACACCTAAGTGGATCCTCCGCTACAAAGGCGGGTACACCTGTTTCTTGGGTGATCAATCTATCAAAACTTTTTAACTGTGCCGTCCCCCCTGTCATTACTATTCCTTTGTCGATAATATCTGATGATAACTCCGGAGGAACCTCCTCCATCACCGTTTTAAGCATTTGAACAATTTTTCCTAGAGGTTCTCTCATGGCTTCAAAAACTTCTACCGAGGATAAATGAATTTGCTTCGGCAAACCGGTAATACTATCCCGACCGGTTACCTCCATCGCCTCTTCTTTAGAGGATGGCATGGCCGACCCAATCTTAATCTTTATCGATTCGGCCGTAGTCTCCCCAATTACCAAATTATGTTTTCTTCTTACGTACTTAGAAATCGCCTCGTCAATTCTGTTTCCTGCTACCCTAACACTTTTAAATGTCACTACCCCTCCTAGGGATATTACAGCGGCTTCCGATGCTCCACCACCCATATCCAAAACCATATTTCCAGAGGGTTCAGAGATAGGTACTCCAGCCCCAATCGCCGCCGCCAAAGGTTCTTCTATTAAATAAGCATTTCGCGCCCCCGCTTCCATCGCAGCACCCAGGACTGCCCGCCGCTCTACCTGAGTTACTCCCGCCGGCACACAGATCATCACCTCCGGCTTCATCAGACCATATGCACCCACTTTACGTAAGAAGTATTTCAACATCGCCTCGGTCACCGCATAGTCAGCGATCACCCCATCACGCATTGGTTTACTGGCTTTGATGTTTCCTGGGGTTCGTCCCAGCATTTTTTGAGCTTCGTGTCCTACCGCCAGTACTTTGCCATCATTTAGAGACACTGCGACTACTGTAGGTTCTTCCAGCACTACCCCTTCACCCACCACATACACCAGACTATTGGCCGTTCCCAAATCAATCGCAATTTTTTTATAAAATGAAAATCCCATTTGAGAGAATTCTACCAGCAATTCTAATCAAACATAATCTATCAAACTATAACATTAGATGTCACATACTCACCCCTCCATACTGGATTCACTCGAAATTAATCGAGAATTGGTATAATACGTTTGTGAACAGAACTCCCTCCAAGAACCCTAAAGGACGCCGCCTAACCGTTAATCTCTTCATCATTCTTTTTCTCATTGTGGGCACGTTTGTAGCTATTAAATTCGCTAAGGGCTATCGTCCCAATCTGCAAAACCGGTCCCTCAGTGGCACAGGGCTCTTAAGCGTATCCTCATATCCAAAGTCAGCGAGAGTCATCATAAACGACAAGCTTACCACCGTTACCGACGACAAGCTCTATCTTCTGCCGGGAACATACACCGTCAAGATTGAAAAGGATGGCTTCCATCCCTGGATCAAGACTCTCCCGATCAAGGACGAGTTAGTCACAGCTAGTGATGCCCGCCTCTTCCCTATAATTACTGCCACTTCCCCCCTCACGTTTTACCAAGTGAGAAATGCAACCCTAAACACTGATGGCACCAAAATAGCCTATGTCCTAAAAGATTCACCTCAAGGAATAACCAACGGCCTCCATATTCACTCACTCTCCGGCAATCTTCTGGGCTCTTCCAATATTCAAATCGCCGAAAACTCCCCTAGGGATTTTTCCCAGGCCTTACTCATCTGGTCACCGGACAGCTCTCAAATACTAACCGTCTTCATAGACAAGACCCCAGCCACTAAAACTTCAAAATCATCTGAGAAAATATCCTCAGCTTACTTGCTTTCCACTAAAGGGATGAATCTAAGGACTATGTCCGATGTTACCCTCCGACTCCCTCTAATAATAAGCGAGTGGCAGGATCAATTCGCCAAGCTCAATTTGCCCACCATAAATCTTTTCCCAAAATATATGGTCGAAATCCTGACCAAAAATTCGGTTAATGTTTACTTTTCACCGGATAAAGAAAAGGTTTTCTATACTCCAACGGCAGATACCTCCCTACCGGAAAACGAGATAGCCAAAACTTTACCCAATATCAACTCTACCCCAGAATCTAGAAACATCATCAAAGATAAAACCTACTTATTTGATCTAAAAGAAGGCACCAACTACTTTCTTCCTTTTGCTAGTAAGTCCTCTGATTTTTCCAAAGATCTTATTGTTTCCGTTTCCGCTACTCCTTCCGCCAGTCTTTCTCTCATCCGCCAGCTAAAAGCTCAGACCGAAAGTCGTCTGACCACCAACCTTACCTGGTACTCAAATAGCCGCCAGCTAATAGTCACCAACCAGGAAGGAGTGAATCTTGTCGACTTTGATGGACTCAATGTGGTCAATATCACCTACGTTCAACCTCTAGATGGCTTCGTGGCCACTTCACCGGACGGTAGCAAACTTGTCCTTCTGACCAACATCAATCAAAAGCCGGAAACTTTTAATCTCATTACTTTCGATCTGAAGTGATTAGAGTCGATTGTCAACAGCTTTTCTAAACTTTGCGCTGGTCATCGGAGTCACTTTGTATTCCAACCTTTCAACCTGTCTCTTATCGTTAATTTCCATGTCCAACAACTCGATTTTGAATCCATATTCTGGAGGTAAACCGTAATCTTTTTTTCCTAAAGTCAGCTCTGATCCATCTAATTGAGGATATCTACTCGCTATCATCCTGTCTTGAAATTTTAGATCAGAAGTCCTTGGATCTCCATCTGCTAACAAATCTACCAAGTACTCCGACTCGGCTGGTCTGCCTTCAGTTTCGGACAGGTTATCACTCCACACTTGCAACAGCAAAAAGTCTCTTTTTATCCCCTTATCTGCGCCTGCAAGTATAGAAATATGCTTAATCGTTAATTTATACTTAAATCCACCATAACTTGCTTCGCACTCCTCTCTGAAGTTTTCTCCTTGTTCACCGGAGTATTCGACATCTTTTTGCTGATTTTCATGGTAAGACCATCCAGTAGACTCCTTTTCCGGTTGCTTAAACGCTCTTCTAATTTGCTCTAATAATGGCCATCCACTCTCTTTTGTCATCCACCAATTATACTATTTTCGATTTTATCCCTATCATTGACCTGATGTAGCTACTTCCCGCACTACTTTCCACGCCTTTATAGCCGTTTCAAAATCATCAAAGTAAAAAATATCCAAACGCCCTCTTCCCGATTTGTCAGCCGGATCGTGTTGGTGGTCGATCGTTCTTCTTACCAGTCGGTCACCGTCGTAGTAAACAGTAGTGATATATTCTTGATCACTAAAGACTTTTCTCACCACTTCATGGGTAAGAGTTTTTGCCTCATTATCTGTTAACATCCTCATTATCGCTGACTCGGCCATCGCTTTTGTCAGGTCGTTCAATTTGACTTTTTCTCTGTATGTCGGCAACATCATCCGTATTTCATAACGTTTTTCGGCCAAAATGAAATCAAACTCCCATTCGTCATCCACTTTTCCAAATTCTTCGGACCATAAACAAATCTCATCGATACAAACCGTTCGAGCTTCCGTCTGTTTAAATTTTACCAACTCCGACTCTAGTTGTTTGGCTTTCGCTCCTACTTGATAAAAGCAGTCGTTATCATATTTTATGGCTCGTACCATTCCGCTAGATCGATTCCTTTGGCCACCAGCTCCAAATCCTTAAGATATGAGCCCAGAACCACGGCCTCTCCGACGACGGCATCGATCCAGTTACCTCGTCCCAACTCATATATCAGGTCATACTCTTTCTTCATGCCCGTATTTTACTCCACCCCCCCGTCATCTCGACCGAGTGTAACGAGTGGAGAGATCTCCCTCCACCCGTCATTGCGTGTAGGGGCGGACCCCCGCGTCCGCCCGAACTCCCCACGGCAATCCATCCCCTCCTGGATCCATAAAGATAAGTTAAAATAACCGTATGTCGATGTAGCTCAGACGGATAGAGCATCTCACTCCTAACGAGAAGGTCCCCAGTTCGACTCTGGGCATCGACACCCCAAAAGTAGTATAATCCATCCCATAGTTTTACATTAACATCCAGAAGGAGGTCGTAATGGCCCAAAAACGTCAAAATACCGCCCTACCTCCTCCGGAGGTCAAGCGAGTAATTAGGAAGCTCCACCTGTGTCGAAAGGACATCGATGGCTGGTACGCCGTTCCCACCCTCAACCCTCCACCAAACCGTCTCAGTCTGGAAACTTTTCTTCAAGAGGGTCAGGTAGATGCCGTAAGGGTGATATTACCGCTACTTGGCAACAAAATCCTTACCCGATCAATCAGAAAAATTGATTTGGTCACCGGTTGTGGTCGTGGCTGCCATACATGTTTAGCGGATTCTTCTCTTCCGTCACGGTACTTTTCATATCAATCACTCCAGCGCTTGTTCCATCTCAAAAGTTTCTTAAATACTCTAGCCAAAGACAGACTCCGACTTGGAAATACTAGTGATCCTTCAGATCATCCCCAACTCGTCAAGATCGTCAAGCTAATACTAAGGCAAACAAAATTCTTGGATCGTCGAATGAGGAATAATAGTCATGGTCACAAGAGGCATCGTGTCACCGTTTTTACCAATTATCGACCGAACAACGAGTCGCAACTAAATGAATTGTTGGATTTAGCCACCAAGAATCAACGGCGTCTTACGGTGGTGATTTCCCTTCCTCTGAACAAAACCGACACCGTCAACGACCGTTTTATTAAGTACGCTAGATCATGCCGGAACATCTTTATCAAACCAAAAGGTCATGAGGTGAACGCTCGTTTCAAAAACATTCACATCCAAGACGTTCGTCACGAGACTCTTATTTTTACCACTGGTCGAAGATTATCTCGCCCAGTTTTAATGGCTAAAAAGGATACAGGATGTGTGGTTGAAACAGATAGAGAACTTGATTACAGACATCGTGGCTTCGTTGAGATCTATTTCAACCCCGACGCACTCTGGCTCATGGCGTACTCCACCATCCATGAATCACATACAGTCAGGTCTTATACCCCTCTAAACTCTACCAATCTTGAAGTGTTCAGCCTGCTACCCTACCACCCAAACAATCTTATCCCTCCAAATTGGCCAGGAAAAACCAGACCAGAACGCTCTGGCGAAGAAGCCAATCGAATCAAGAAAACCGATCATACTCCCAAAAAAAGTGTGACCATCGTCAGATAACCAAAACCCCGCCAAAAGCGGGGTTATATTTTTGTCTTTCCTGCGTCTAATGCACCGATAGATCAATAGAAAAGCCCCTCCAGAATGGAGGGGCAAAAAACGTAACAACTAGGCAAAGGTTTGGCTGCGGGCAGCGGACACGACCGAAGGGCTAGCGCCACCATCTGAGTCTTCTTCACTTTCAACCTTCACAACGACCTTGCGCACCCGCGCACCACCGCCGGCGTCCGAGACAAAGTTATCGGACACAATCTGGACACCGGACACGCCAAAGAGCGCATCCAAACGGGCCTGATCTTCTGCTGTGGGGTCATCAATCTCTACAACTCCGGCATCATTGGCCTTGTCGGCCAGCTTCTGCCACTCGGGAATCAAAGCATCGGGCAAATGGGAAGGAACAACAGGTTTCTTGGTAGTAGCCATTTTTTCTCCTTTAGATATCTTCTAGAGACACAGTTTGTTGGTGCTCGGGACAACGGTCCCACTTTTGAACCTTAAGCCTTAAAGAACTATCGCTGATCTCAAACTGCTTAACTCCTTTGGCGTTCGGCCGCAGACGGCAGTTTGGATACAGACCAATTCTATCCTGTATGTTAATATACTCAGACAGAATTTTCAAGAGGGAGTGATCGGAAGTGTTAATTACCGGAGTCCACGATCGTGCACGCAAGTAGATATGATTTTCAACAGCCTTTCCTTGAACAATGTCCAAGACAACGCTGGAAATCACCGCTGCGATTTCGGAAACAGGGCCACGGAGTGCAGGCACGGCTTGCAAGCCAACAATCGCCGATTTCACACTATCCGTACCTAGACCGTAGTCCACACTTTTACCCATGTAGGCATCTCTTCCCAGCTGATGCTCCACACAGCAAAGACACCCTCTATCATAATCGGTGATCACGGTTACTTCCCCACCATCGCCAAGAGGATAAATTCCTCCCATGATCAGGGGAGTTTGAAACGTGGCACAAAAGTTGTTGACGAAGTATTTGGTATCCGGGTTATCTACACTGAGAATGACCACATCGGCATCGGCGTGTTTCATCAGGATATCCTCTACACGTCCATGACATGCTGTGATTTTCTTCGGATAGACCCCTCTGGATTTCATCCAACGCCAACAACCCATCACCTTCGATTCACCAATTTCTTCAGGTCCCAGAAGATGTCTTTCAATATTCTTATCTTCCAGGATATCAGGATCAATCAAAACCACTTCCTTGAAGGGGTAGCATAGATTGGCCAAAGTAAGGCTACCTAAGCTACCCAACCCCACTAGAACCAACTTACTGTTTCCCAGAACGTTTAGATCCAGGATTCCGAGGGTGCGATGAAGTTCATTCATAGCAAACCCCTCGCCTCATGTTTCATAACAATATCCAATAAAGTATCACCTCGGGACCATACATCACCAACTTTGAGCTTCGGATTCTCTTGGTGGTACTGAACTCGCAAGCCGGTTGGCTTCTTCAGATCAACGATCTTGAGGTCTGGTCTGGTGTTTGGATACGTATCGGAAGTTGTTATCATGAGAACACCTGACCACATAGGATGTTCAATCATCAGTTGCAAGTTGAGACCATTGTTGGTCGAATTAACCTTGTTTATGGTCTTTGTCCGGCAGCCATAGGTAGCAAGTTGTCTTATTTGACTAAGATATTCGCCTTGGGAGTCAAGATGCCAGGAAGTCATCGGCACCTTCGGCGCGTACACGTCGTCGATAACCGTCGGTGTCACCAAAATCGGTCTGGGCATCCGGAGATTGGCCATGGTTCGATTGTAGAAATATAACCGCAACTCAATCTTAAGATTTCGCCGAATTGAAAGACAACTCTCGAAGAGATTGGTACTGATTTCTTCATCGGGATTGCTCACAATATTCGCCAGGGGCGCGATGGCTATTGACAGACCATCTACCGTAACTGATTCCATAGTCGACTGTTCGTCAGTCCGAGACTGCTGTTTCAATCCAAGTACGTGGTGAGAGTGGCCTTTCGAGAAAAACATGTACTCGGTATTAGCGTAAAAAGCAGGTGAGTTACCCGCCATTGGCCGAATGAGAGGATACTGTTTTTGAAGCCAAGCAACACACGTTGCTAGGTGGCTTCCGCCAATCGTCGTCACCGAAAAACCGCGACTTACTTCCTTGCTTGAAGGTAGGATAATGTTCGTAATCAAAGCAAAATTATCCACCTCCGGGAAGACGATTCCTGCCACCCCCCATGAAGTTTCGATGTGAGGGTATTCTCCCACCAAGCGAAAAGTATCTAACACCGCCCCTCTTGTCAGAAGAATTGTAGGTTGAATCACTGAGCTCCTCCTTTTACCAGTCGAAGTTTTCGTAGTGTTTGACACACCACTCAAGTCCGACCAATAGAGCACTGCAGGCGTTATCTTTGTTAGAGTTCCAATCGTAGGCACTACTAAAAATGCACAATCTCCCACCGCCCAATACATTGTGTCTTTCACTAGCATGTAATGCCTTCACTTCAGGGGCTTAAGAGTAAAAAGTGGTTGCTAGAATTCGACCTTTTTCCCATTGAATCAAGTAAAAAAGTATGCTAAGTTTCTAAAATGAAATTAAGCACACCCCAAAAGGTAGAACTACAAGATGTCCGCAT
>Ga0209211_10002444_pt1 | contig 32071 bp, 25 predicted proteins | sample RifGroA2_FD_183992 | JGI IMG/M metagenome (GOLD analysis project Ga0209211, IMG submission 183992) | Groundwater microbial communities from Rifle, Colorado, USA - Groundwater A2 (SPAdes) (version 2) | ecosystem: Environmental > Aquatic > Deep subsurface > Groundwater | place: Rifle, Colorado...
TATGTTCAGACTAAATTTTTCACATGTACGATAAGAAAAAATCAGTCAAAAGCACTTCGTGACAAATCACCTATTAAAAACACAGAAATATTTTCTTTTCACCTCTCTATATCGGATTTAAGGATTAGGTTTAAAGAAATTGGATTTGTAGTAAATACTTTTATATTAAGTTATTGAAAATGAAGCGATCCCTAATTAAATTTGGCGGGCTTTGGAACGCCTTTTAACTTTTTGCCATTTTATAAAATATTGACATCAATTAAATTTTATATTAAGAAAACCGAACTTTAATTTTTATTCAGTTTTAGTTTTATTAGTAATATTCTTTTCAAATATTATTATAAAATGAAATTACTTACCGCATTTAATCTTACGCTCTTAGTTACCATTTTTTTAATTAAATCAATTTTACCGCAGGGAAAGGTTTATCTTGTTCTGGGTTCCGATACTGCAATATGGGATGGAATGGATGTGGCAAAATATCATTGTTATTATAATTTAGGATTATTCACTGCAGTTAACAGCAATACTGTGGTAGTGATGAGTGAGAATTTTAGGAATCAGATACAAGATTCTTATGGCAATAAATTAAAAATGACCTGGTGGATGATCGGTGGAAATATGTTTCGTTATGCAACTAATAATAATGTCCCTATTGGCAATACGATGGCACTGCACTTAATGAAAAAATATTATGGAGATAAGATTACATTATGGGGTGATGAACTTTCACTGCATTATCATACTTTTTTCTGGTCTGATTATGATGGCGATGGAAAATATTGGTGGAATCAAGCATTAAATTTTTTAGAGACTAAAGAAGATTTTGATCTAACGCTTGCACAGTTTCTGCTTGAAGAAAATATTTTTCCTGTATCCTTTAGGAGCGGATGGCATTATATGGATAATGAATGGCAAAATTATCTTAATGAATTGCTGCCTTATAGCTTACATAACGATTGGCCGGGAATCCACAAAGACAGTATAGAACCGACTGATAATAATTATGATTGGTCTCAGGCATCATCTGAGTTTATTCCATATCATCCTTCAACAGAAAACTACCAATTACCGGGAAATAGCAATGGATGGAATGTAAGATCAAAATATATGGGTTCAACAACCCAAGAGTTAATGAATGATATATTCTTAAAAGCCAGTCAAGGAACAGATCAGCTTGTTTGCCTATGGTCGCATTTACCCGATCAGAATTTTTTGAATGAAATTCAAAACGTAAATAATCTTGCACATCAGGCAGAATTAAATTACCCGACTGTTAAGTTTCAGTATTGCACTGCGGTTGAAGCTTACCAGTTATGGCGGCAGAGCAGTGATACATCAAAGCCTGAGATTCAGTTAACAGGAGAAATAAATGCATCGAATATAAATTTTACGATTCAAACAAATGAAGCTATTTTTCAGAGACAGCCATTCGTTGCGATAAAGGATAGATATGAGAGATATCAGATTACTGAATGTGAAAATGTATCATTAAATATTTGGAGAACGACTAACTCATTTCCGATTTCTGATATTGCTAAAGTAGGTGCTGCAGTAACTGACACAGTTGGGAATTTGACAACATCATTTATTAATTATCTATCAGATGATAAATTTATAGATAACAATGATTCCGGTTATGAGGAAATCTATGGCAATTGGAATTCTTCGAGTACAAGTTCCTGGAACCTTGACTCGAGATATGCAGTATTAAATTTTGGTGACTCAGCAAAAGCACAGTGGAAATTGGAAACCGGATATAGCGGTTTATATAATATCTTCATCCAAATTCCAGAAATCGGTGATCAGGCTGACACTATTATATTTGAGGTTTTTCAGAATAATATTCTCACCCAAAAAAAGATTTTTATTAATCCTTCAATTTATAATCAATGGTTGTACGTAAGTACTTTAAATCTTATTGCGGGAGAAAATAATTTCATAGAAATGTCCACGCACAATGAAATGCAATCATCAAAAGTAATTGCTGCAGATGTTTTAAAAGCAACGGCTTATGTAAGAAACAAGCAATTAGTCCCCGAAAAGCTTTTCATAAATATTGGTGAATTGAGCATTGAAGATAGTTTATACTTTAATTTTCAGATTAATAATATTGGGATTAATACTTTGTCAATTTCAAGTGTGCAATCCTCAGGTGGAAATATAAAAACCATATTAAACTATCCAATACAAGTAGATGGTATGGGGAAAACTGTTTTGCCTCTGATTTTTATTCCCGATCATATAGGATTTATTGAAGACACAATTATTATACAAAGTGACGACCCAATTACGCCCATATACAAAATCCCATTTGTAGTTAATGTTGTAAATTATTTTACCATTGCTGATAATGAAGATGCTAATAATTATGAGGAAACAGGAACCTGGTACAATAGTGTTGCACAAGCTTTCGGAAATTCGAGTCGTTATGCTTACATTCAAAACACCTCAAATGGACCAACCGCAACATTTACAGTTAAGGTAATAAAAAATGGAATATATAATATTTATGAAATTTTACCCAAAACAGTAAACAGTGCTGACAATGCACTTTATAATATAAGTGTATTGGATTCTCTGATAGATTCTTTTTATTTAAATCAGAATGAAGGAAGCGGGGATTGGAAAAATATTGGAAGGTATCAATTACCTGCTTTGGTTCCAGTAACAATTAAAGTTATTGATTCAGGCGAGAGTACAACAGGACCTGTTATTAGAGCAGATGCTTTTAAACTAGCTTTATTCCAAGAGTTGACTGGAATAAGAGATCACGAATATGCAACGATTCCATCTGAGTTTAAGCTATATCAAAACTATCCAAATCCATTTAATCCAAGTACAAAGATTAGTTGGCAGTCGCCAGTAGGCAGTATGCAAACCTTAAAAGTTTATGATGTGCTTGGAAATGAAGTAGCGACACTTGTGGATGAATACAGAGAAGCAGGAAAATATGAAGTTGAGTTTGATGCAAACGGTTTGGCAAGTGGGATGTACTTGTACAGATTGCAAGTTTATCCCGCTGCAAGCATGGCAGGAAGTTTTATTGAATCAAAGAAGATGTTGTTCTTGAAATAATTTTTACTCTATGAATGATAATTGGTAGTGATTTTGACTTTGTAAAAAATTATTCGCAATATTAATTAAGAACTTGATATCTACTCCGAGAGAGTAAGAGTATTAGAGTTTAAATATACATACCTTCTCAGAACAAACGCTGCTAATACTCTCCCGAAGCAGAACTGTTGATGAACATTCTTAATTAGATGGAGGTTAAAGATGAAATCTCTGCCAAACCTCATATTTTTATTTTTACAGCTTTATTATTTTTATGCGTCAATAGAATGAACACTTAAAAAAATTATCGGAGGGTATTATGAAACTAAGCAAAAATCCAACTGCCATCTTTAAATTATCCCATAAAGGAATAGCAAAACCTCATGGTGTTAATTACGATTCAGAGGTATTTGCTTCTTTAAGCAATAAGCACGCATTTCCCACGAAGAATTTATGGATTTTCGCCATAGTATTTACTTTCAACTTTGTTTTATCACAGAGTTCAGTTTGCCAAACAGATAATGCCAACCGATTGCGAGAGGAATTACCCAGCTTAACATTACAAAAATTGATTTCTGCTCCCGGATATTGTGAATCAACCGGTGGAAGCACAACTTTTGAAAGTATCAGCAGTGTACATGTTATAGAAAAGCCGGGTAACCTATTAGATATCACTGTAGATGTTTATATAGCTAATCCCACAGGTTGTCAGTCTGGAGAGCCGTGCCCTGTTTACGATACCAACCCAGAATTTGTGAATGTATGGATTGATTGGAACGGCAACAATGTATGGGAACCTCACGAAAAAGTTCTTGATGCAGCACTGACCAGCTACAATATAAATTACGGGAAAACAATGACTGCAAAGGCTTCGGTGGAAATTCCTTCAAGTGCTGTAAGACCAACATGGCTAAGAGCAAACTTGGGATGGGGCTACGATCCTGAAAACCCCTGCCAGGCTTCCTGGAGCTATGGTAATGTAGTGGATCAGCAGGTATTGTGGAATATGAAAGTTAAAAAAATTGCAGCCACATTAAATATAGATTTAATTGACGTATCAAAACCACTATGGCAGGCAGCATATAATGAATTCGGTAATATGATTGGTCTGATATCAAATCCACCGGTAGCAGCAGGTATGAAGAATGGATGGTTTACTTTACCAATTGAGCTTGTTTCATTTCCTGAAAATTTAGGTGCGGATTCAAGAACTGATTGCAATTGGGAAATATTAGGAACAGGTGCTAATGGCTTGGCTGGAATTACAGGGAAAAACGGAGTAATTAGTATAACATTACCTCAAAAGATAGGAATCTATGATCTTCAGTTGAAGTTTTTATTTAAAAATAATAAAGGCAATCGAATAGGAGAACAAATTATTACATTATCCTTATGGGTAAGCTATAATACTCCTAAGCTATCAAGCACAAAAAAAATATGGCTTAAGAAGGCAATTGACTGGACGGTAGGTTCACAAATGGGAACCAATATAGAAGATGAGCTTGCTATGAATATTATGAATGGCATCCATTCAAAAAGCGGATGGAGATATATTAATGGGGGTAATAAGTGGTTTGAATTGGTCGAAGGCTTATCTGATTGGGGTAATTGCCGCAACATGGCAGTTGTATGGAATAACCTTTTGCTGGTTTTGGGAGTCGATGCAGGTTCGCAAGCCGGACATGAGGGTCGTAAAGGAAAGGGCTTCATGAGTACAACCGGATTAATTTCCTTTGGTGCTCTGGCAAGTTCAAAAGGAAATGCGAGAGGGCTTATCGATCCGACATTTGATAGATGGGTATTTGGATCGCATTGGTTTGGTAAATTGGGAAATAAATATTATGATCCTGTCTTTAATATTACTGGAAGCGATTTATTTTATCATGATGCTTATGATATTGAAAGTATAGAGGGTAATACAAGTACCACTGATGGCGGACCAACTTTATATAATTGGGAAGCGAATTTTACATTTGATGAGGGAAATTGGCCAAAGTATCGGTACACACCAATCATAAACAAATCACTTGCGGTTGATGATATGCAAACAGATGGAGCCAGATTTACTGGATCTTATTCTGAATTACCGATCGATTCAGATGGTGATGGGATTTTCAATCAATTAGGAGCAACTGTTGGAGTCGAAATCACAATCCCAGGTATGTATAGAGTAACAGGTGTTTTGCAAAAGGGAGATACGCTTATTACCTCACGCTCAGCCTTCACTGATCCATCTATTTGGAGTGAAACATTTGGACCGCAAATGGGTAATTATGAAGTTAATCCAGTTTTTAGCGGAGAAGAAATTTTCAATATTACTCAAAATGGTCCCTATGAGATGAGCTTGATAATTATGGATAGTACTGGTGTTATAGCTGCAGCCGACACTTTTAGTTCTGCTCCATATGATTTTTCAAACTTTGGAGAATTTCCCTTAAGATTAAACCAAGTTACTGAAACAGCACAGGATACAAACAGCGATAGTTATTTTGATGAAATACTTGTGAGTCTTTCTTTACTTACAAACCAACCAATGTTATATACGGTAAACATTTCATTACTCCATTCTGATCAAACTCTTGTTTCAGCAAACCAAACTATTGCAGTTCCAATAGGCAGTAATTCACTTGACTTGTATTTACCAGCTCAAAATATTGCGGCATCCGGTTTAGATGGACCATATTCATTAATAATCCAGGTAATTGATCCAAGTGGTGAACAGACTATTTATGAGGAATTTCAAACGGCCAGTTATTTAGCCAGCCAATTTAATCCACCAATTGTTAAAATCGCTGGTGGAAATTCCGATCAAGGTGTTGATATAAATTCAAACGGATTATTTGATACTCTGATTGTTTCCGTTAATATCGAAGCCTCTGTGGCTGGTACTTATACGGCTCTGGCTTGGCTTATGGGGCAAAATGGAGAGGATATAACCTGGGCTGGATCTAAAATGATATTTGGAATCGGCACAAATTCCCACACTTTTAATTTTCCAGGGATGGAAATAAATAAAAGTCAGATTAATGGCACTTATAAAATTGGGTATGCTGTAATAACCGATGATAGTGCAAACTTAATTTTTTCGAGCGCTGATATTTATACAACACAAAACTATAGTGTTTCACAATTTGAAGTATCAAACGCCCAAATTATTTCGTCTACTGGAAATTATTCTGAAAGTTCAATTGATACCGATTCTGATGGATTAATTGACACTCTTGTAGTTAAAGTTGAAGTTGTCTCTCGAGATTCTGGAAATGTAGTTGCACTTGGGCGTCTCGTAGATTCTGAAAATGAAACCATTTTATGGTCATCGATTACTGAATTTTTTCAAGAAAATTATCCTCAATTTCTGAACCTGAAATTTGATGGGAGGTACATCTACGGTGGATTGGTGGATGGTCCTTATCAACTTAAAGATTTGCAAATTTATCATATAGGTGATCCGTCACTAACAGTAGACCTTCAGGCACCTTATACAACACAGAACTATAATTACACAGATTTTGAGAAAACTGGAGTTATTACCGGAACCATTTCAGATGTTAATAATAATCCTGTGCAAAGTGCATTCTTAATAATATCTGATAATGATAATGATTACTCAAATAATATGGGTAAGTACAATTTGGTTTTATTAAATAAAGGTGAATTTGATTTAAGAATAGAGGGGCCTGACAGCTTAGATATTGAGTGGTCGATAGATTTAAATGGAAATTTTTTAACAATAGGTGATTCTGTACGGGTATTTGTAGACAGTAATCAAATTGTAAATGTTGATTTTAGAGCGCCTATCGTCATAAGTGAAGTAAAAAATTTATATTCAGAAATTATACCTGACAAATATTTTCTAGAACAAAACTATCCTAATCCATTCAATCCAAGCACCACGATAAGGTACGCTATTCCCCTCTTGGGAGGGGACGAAAGGGGTGGGTTTATAACTATGAAAGTTTATGATGTTCTTGGAAATGAAGTTGCAAATCTTATCAACGAAGAAAAACCGGTTGGCAGCTATGCGGTAGATTTTGATGCTTCGAAGTTATCAAGCGGAATTTACTTCTACAGATTGCAAGTTTATCCTGCAGAAGGCGGGGTAGTAAAATTTGTTGAAACGAGGAAGATGATTTTGACGAAGTAATTATCTAATTTTGAACTAAGGGTGAGCCGAGGACTCGCCTGAAATAAATTAATAGGGAGAAAAAACGGATGAGAAAAAGCCAATATTATCCTCATTTAATTATTATAGGGTTTCTTATTATCCATTTAATAAATTCTGATTGTGCCAACCGAATAAACCGCGAACTTCATAAACTAAATCAACTTGGTAAAATTGCCCATCTCAAAGACCAACCATATGTAAAGCTTCATTTACCGGATGGTGGATTATATATTTTGCACGAGTGGTTTTCAGATTCAAGTAAAGTGACCGGTGTAGGCGTATTATTGAATGCTGACCGTGACACAATTTCTAAGGGAAAGTTTGATGTACGGCTAACTGATTTTGTTATTGCTGAAACCAATATTATTGATGGCGATCAGGGGCGTTCAGCTTTATGGATTATGACAGGAGTATCCTTAGCTGCAACTGTATTTTGAATAACTAATCCCAAAGCTTGTTTTGGATCTTGTCCTACCTTTTATGCAAGTGATGGTCATGAAATGAAATTACAAGCCGAAACCTTTTCTTCAAGCATCATGCGGAAATAAGAATATATAAGAGTAAGTACAATGAAAAAACTAAACAGCTTATTCAAACGATTACTGATTAATCATTCTATTTATTTCTTTCTTTACAAATTCTTGACATTTTTTTGACAACTACGTTCTACCAAGAAATTAAGTTGCAAGTAGAAATGTTAATACATGAAGTATAAAATGAAATATCACAACAGAAATAAATCGTTTTATAAAATGTCAAAGCCGAAATTGCTGTCACTAATTTTCATTTTTCTTTACCCATATATTATAGGGTTTACAACGGACCCTGATTCCACCTCAACATCAGAAACTTTAGTTGGAGTTATATTTGGCTTAGGTTCACATAATGTTGTAACACGAGATTGTTCACGTATTATTATCTCTAGTACAGGTATACCATTTAAGGAAGCTGCTCTTGCGGTTGAACACAGGGAGGAGTGGGGTAGGTTTTATTTTAAAGGGGGATTGACAGCGATGAATGAAAAGACACGAGAGTTAAGTGTTCCCAAACAAAATGATACTTATGGAGAGTGGATATATGAGAGATTTACTACCGTATATCTAAATCCGAGCATTGGAGCCGAGTGGAAATATTTTGGAATAGAAGCGGGAGTGTTATTTTTCACAAACTCGGGCATAGTTAGTTCATCGCTGGATCTGAACCAAACATATCCAACAGATAAATTAAGAATTGGCAATAATAGAAGGGCACATTTTTCATTTAGTTTCTTTAATAATGTACCACTTCTTTCAGGCGGGAATATTTTTGACATCGGTATTGGATTTGGTTCGGAAGAAAATAGGAGGTTATTATTATGGTTAGGGCTTGCTTTATCTACTGGTGATGATCATTTTTTCCCAAGTCTCAAAACATCAATTCCTTTTTCCGAAAAGCTTTTGTTAGATCTTCGTGCGAATACCGGATTTAATGGTAAACAATTCGGGTTAGCTGCTGGAGTACAAATGATCATTTGAAATTAATTTGTTTAATAAGATTTAAGGGAAATAAAAGTACCAAAACAAACTACAACAACTACTATTCTCAACAGTTTTATACTTTATTTAAATGGATGCTCAACCATAGAGGTTGTTAATCCAAATGACAATGGGATAGAGTACTACAAGGATTCTGAAATAACATCAATTGTCACTACTGATAACAAAATTTATGAGTTTGATACGAAAGGTGTAGAACCCAAACCTCAAATTATTGATAGTTCATTAATTGGCTGGGCGTTAATTCAGCAGCTAAACAGCGCTTATAAATTAAGGGAGATTAAAGTTCCGATATCTGAGATTAAATCAATACTAGTAGACGAAGTATATGTACTCAAAGGTAGTCTTGCTACCATGGGTGCCTTAGCAGTGATTTTCGGTTTCCCTTTCATATTTTTGGCACTGAATAGTTCTGAAATATATTTTTAAGTGTACATATCAAAAATAGAATTAAGCGAAATAAATATCAACACAAAGTTTTTATTTTATGAGAAAATATTGGGAATAAATTTGTTCGAATTTATTTTTATGTAAAAATTCATTTACATAATCATGACATTTATTTGACAATTGATTTAAATGGAAATGCTATAATACCCGTGGAATTCACAAAATATTTTTAACAACATTTAAGGAGTTTTAAAATGAAAACTTGGACAAAATTTGCTTTGGTTGTTTGGTTCATCTTTCAACTGTCTAAAGTTACATTCGGGCAGATTGCAGACTCGTCACAAACAGGTATTTTCAAAGCGGGAAATTGGGAGTTGAATTTTTCGGCCAGCATAGGTAATCTAAATACATCATCCAAATCATCAAGTTCAGGTACTTATGGATCCTACTCCGATGATGATTCTTACTCATTATTCTATATCCAACTCGGCGTTATTCCCGCTTACTTTTTTACTGATGGATTAGCATTTGAACCCGAAATTAACGTTTTATTTCAGAGTCAGGAAAACGTTGAAAGCAAACCATCATTTTCATTTTTAGGAAATTTTGCTTATAACTTTAATATGCCCGGGAAAAATTTTGCACCATATGTTAGGGCAGGCTATGGTATATCTAACTCTATGCAGATACCTGCTGTTATCGGTGGATTAGCAAGAGTATCTGACGATCTCAATGTGAATATTTTAAACGCTGGGGTTGGATTAAAATTTTTAGTTTCGCCGCATTTATTGTTAAGAACAGAAATAAACTATCGCCGATATAGTTATAAAGTTGAAAACAGTTACCCTGACTTTAATTCGACTTATGATTACAGTCTAACTTCAATATCAGGAATTTTCGGCTTTTCTGTATTGCTGTAATTAAAATAATTTAATCAATGAAATAATGGTTTAAAAATTTATTCGGAGATAAAATTATGAAAACAATATTTTCTATTATATCTTTTTCTTTGGTTGTGATTTTATTAGCATCTTGCGATGCAACCGAGCCTATTGTCGGATCAAATCAGGATACAATCATTCCGAATCTTTCGTTCATAGTTGATACGACATATCTTGATAATTCGGCGAGTCAGTTAGTTGCTAAAGGAACAGTTAAATACAATGGAAATTCTTCCGTGACATCACCATGGTACGTTGAGGCACAATTTTACACAGATGCATCGCTCAGCACTAAATTAGGTGGGAACTATACTCAAATTGGAGTCCCTTTATCTAAAGGGCAGTCAACATTCTGGACGATAAATTACTCATCATCAAATGTAGATGTCCGCAATTATCCGAGCTTTTCTGTTTCTAATCTGAGAGGGATTTACAAATAAATTATTTGTCGAGAGAATATAAACACGAATCACCAATAATTTTGAATGGCTTGATTTCAAAATGTAATTTATCTTTTTCTTTGGTCTGAATTGATCGCTGAATGATGATCCGTCCATCTTCAGATAAGAAAGTATTGGTTCTAAGATTATCGACAACCTCATAGATATCGTCTTTAAAAAATGGAGGATCGGCAAAAATTAGATCATATCGTTCATGCTCCTCCATCCGGCTGAATTTTAGAGCTTCCATCTTAAATATTTTGCATTGATCTTCAACATCAAGTGACTTGATATTTTTTAATAGGTTTTTATAGATAATAAAATTCCTTTCGACAAAATGAACTTCGTCTGCGCCTCTGCTCAAGCATTCCAGCCCAAGCGAACCTGAACCGGAATAGATATCCAGCACTTTTATTCCGTTGAAATCAATTTTGTTGGTAAGAATATCAAAAAGATTAACTCTTACTCTGTCTGTCATCGGACGAATAAACTTTGAATTTAGGGAAGTGATTGTTCTTCCCTTAAATTTACCGGAAATGATTCTCATACTTTATAAATTTTGATACTTCTTTCATAACAAAATTAAAGATAAGAAGTGAAAAAATCTCGTTTAACTAGAAATTGATTCAGAATAGTCGAATGTGCCCAAATCTAAATTCGAGCAGCTACGCCTAAAGTTGGAGAAAAGAAGTGATTTGTTCCCGTGTAATAATGACTAGTTAGTAAACTTATATCAGTTTTCAGTTGTGAGAATGGATTAACCAAATTAAAGATAATTCCCGTTGTTTCGGTTAATGCATTTGCAATTGTGATTGAAGCAGAATCGCCAAATAAAAACACCTCAGAAAAATTAAAATGCTTCTGATTTAATTCACTAAGCTTATCCTTAATTAAACCGCGAACCTCATGCACACTTGTTATCGGAATATCTTCATAATAAACTGGCTTACCTGCGATGGAAACAAGTACTGAAAGAATTTTTTGTGAGATGTAAATGCTAAAGTGATTATTAGCTTTACTTAATAAATTCATGTTTAGAATGTTGTTGGAAGCAAGATGGCAATGATCAATAAATTTTAGCTTGAGATTATTCCTTGCACAAAAGTCGTTTATGATTTTAATGTACTTTCTATTTAATGCAAATACAAGAGCGAAATCATTCGAATCAAAATGCCTTCCATCAACTTCGTTGTGCTCAATTACATAATCATTCCAGTTCAAGTATGGATACATGATTGCCAAGTTCCATCTGAATTCTTCAAGTAAATCTAAATTAAGTAGTGATTCTTCAATTGGTAAACGAGCAGTGACAAATAATTCTTGAGGAAGAGAAAACGAGGCAGAACTTGAAACAATTGAATTTATAATGCTTAACTCTTCAAATGCTGCCTGCAGAAGTGATGTAATTTTTGTTTCTTTATCTTTTGTGAAATCTACTTCTTCATTAAAATAAACTTCGTCAATTCTGGATACGCAATAATGATTTTGCTTTACAGTAATTTCTGTAACCTGAAGCTTCACATTTGTGAATGTAAAACCTGCATGTGAATCATAATAATTCATTCTTAATTTATTATTCCCAAGACGAAGTATTTTTTAATGCATCATCAGCTAAGCTGCCAACGGTTCCATAACCATCGGGGTCCTCTATGAAATATCTTTTGCCAATCACGGTATATTTATCTACTCTTAATAATTTTCCTTGGCGATTAACTACAGTGTCTACCTGTTCCGATGTGTCAATTTGTAAAGTATAAAATCGCCAGCTTTTAGGTGTTCTGAACAAGCTGTCAGGCGTAAACTCTCCGTGAGTTAATTCTACAAAAGGATCGGTAGGTCTTCTTGATAGTGAATCGTAGCCTGTTCGAACTTGTTGAACCATCTTATCATTTTTAATAAAGTTAACTAAACTATCTAAGTTTGCTGTGAAGCGGCCGAATTTTTTTTCCCATAATATTTGTGCTTCTTTAATGTTTTTCATTCTTAGGCGCGATTCAGCTTTGTTATATTTTTCTTGCGCTACTTCTTCTTTGGGATCAATTATCGCTACCTTAATTAGAAGCGCTGCTAAAATGACAATTACAGTATATAATATTGCGTGGGTATACCATGGATCACTTTTAGTCATTGTTCCTCCGGGACTAATAATATTTTAAAAATGGGTTAACGAACGATGATGTACTTTTTAATTTTATCAAATTTTGATTCACCGATGCCTTTAACTTCCAAAAGCTCATCAATACTACTGAATCCACCGCTCGCCTTACGGTAAGCTAAAATTCTTTCGGCTGTTTTAATTCCAATTCCGGGAAGCATGGATAATTGTTCTATGCTTGCTTCATTAAGATTAACGCTTTTTTCTGCAAGCTCCTGCCTCTTTTTATTTACGTTAAAATTACTTTTGTTAAAATCTGAACTTTCCAGATTAGAGTCAAATGCTTTATTTTCTATTATCCCTGTTTGAGGAATTTTTATTGAATAAAAAATACTGTCTGTTGCACTATAATCAAAATTATTATTTATCGGATCGTCATTCTTCCAATTCAAAGATTTTACTATTAATCCAATTATTAATACCGCGATAAGAAACGCATTAACTTTCAGCTCAGTCTGCGTTAATCCAATTTTTTCTGAAACCTTTTGAAAAAAGTTCATTGATATACATGCTAAGTATTATTATAGAGAGAATTATTGATCACTTAAGCGAACGTAAGATAACCGAACAATTTCATCAACAAACCCAGTTTCTCTGCAAAGGCAGGCTTCGATTTTAAGAAATTGGGTTTGTAATGAAACCCCAAAATAATTACCAATCTTCAAAACATAAATTTTTGCTTAAATTCTAATTGGTATTTGTTCAGCACAAAAGTTTTTCTTAAGACTTAGATTCGCTTTGGTATTTTTCAAGTTTTAATTATTAAAATCTATAATCCAAATCTCTTAAAAAAGTTTTTTTCATCCGAACTGGGATTGCCCTTAATGTTTGGCATTTCGGATAACTCTTTCAGTAATTCTTTTTCCTTAGAATTAACTCTTTTCGGTATGTCGATATTAACTCTAACAATTTGGTCTCCATATCCTGATGAATTGAGATGCTTAATTCCTTTATCTCGCATTCTCAAGAGCTTGCCTGAAGCGGTTCCCGGATCAATTTTTAATCTTGCTCTACCATTAAGTGTAGGAACATCAACATCGGCGCCCAGCACAGCTTCTGGATAGCTTATGAATAAATCATAGATTATATCATCCTCTTCACGTCTGAAAAACTCATGTGGAATTTCCTGGAAGATAACGATTATGTCACCCGATGGACCTCCGCGTTTGCCGAAATTGCCTTCTCCACGCATTGTCATATAGCTTCCTTCGTGTACACCGGCTGGGACATTAATTTTTACAGTCGTTTCTTCATATACTCTGCCATCGCCCATGCATTTTTTGCATGGCTTATCAACGACCGCTCCTTCACCGCTGCAATTGCTGCATGTGGTGATGTTAACAAATTGACCGAACACTGACCTCGATACAGTTTTAACTTCACCTGATCCTTGGCAAACCGGACAGGTCTTAGTGGACGTTCCGGATTCTGCTCCACTTCCATTGCACTGATCGCACTTGACATGCTTTTTAATTTTTATTTTTTTAGTCGCGCCTTTTGCAATTTCATCAAGAGTTAATTTTAATGTAACTCTTAAATCAGAACCGGGAGTACCAATAGTTCGTCTTCTTTGACCTCTGCCTCTTGAACTGCCGCCAAAAAAATCGTCGAAGATTGAACCACCCCCAAAAATATCCGAGAAATGTGAAAAGATATCATTGATGTCAGTAAATCCGGGTGAACTATATCCGCTTGACCTCATTCCTTCATGCCCGAATCTATCATAGCGGGCTTTTTTATCATCATTGCTTAGCACTTCGTAAGCTTCAGCGGCTTCTTTAAATTTTTCTTCAGCTTCTTTGTTGTTCGGATTTCTATCTGGATGATGCTCCATTGCAAGCTTTCTATAAGCCTTCTTCAAATCATCTTTGCTAGCATTGCGATTTACACCGAGTATTTCATAATAATCGCGTTTAGTCATTCAGCTTCGCTTTCATTGTTGTTTAATTTTTCTTTATCCGTTTGTTCTGACGAATCGCTTATTTCCTCATGATTATCTTCACTCACAGCAACTTTGGAATGACGTATAACCCTATCTTTGTAAAGATATCCCCTCTCAAATTCTTCGATCACAGTATGAGGTTCAACGTTATCTGCTTTTCTTTGCATAATTGCTTCGTGATAATGTACATCAAATGGTTTTCCAACAGCATCAATTGACTTAACACCCTGATCCTCAAGCATCTTCATCAGTTTATCGTAAACCAGCTTTATGCCGTCTTTAATGCTATCCACGTCTTTCGCGTCTTTAATATGAATTAATGATCGCTCGAAATCATCTATTACCGGAAGAAGCTTAATTATCAACGATTCCGCTGCATATCTGAGCAAATTGAATTGGTCATTCTCAACACGTCTTTTGTAATTCTCGAATTCGGCTGCTTTTCTTAGAAGTCTATCTTTATAACCCTCTAATTCCTGCTCAGTCGATTTTAATTTGTCCTCTAAATCTATTTTTTCATGAACTCCTATTTTATCTTCTTCCAACTTTTCATCGTTTACTGTTTCTTCAGATTCCATCTTCTTTTCTTCTATTTTTTCTTTATTTTTTTCTTTTTTAAAATTCATTATTTCAGACCTCTATTTCATTATTTCGTTTTTTAATGTTTCTGTTAGCATTTTTGCAACATAATCTACAATTGCAATTACTTTTGAATATTCCATTCTTTTGGGACCAATAATTCCTAGATGACCGGAGACATCGCCGATTTTATATTCTTTCGTAATTAAGCTATAATCCAAAAGCTTTTGATCTTCATTCTCTTTGCCGATTGAAATGTAAACATTGTCCGAGTTCATATCTTCAGTTTTATCTAAAATATGCACGATAATATCTTTATCTTCAATGAGTTCAATTACGCTTTGGAATCTTTCGGGGTCGTCAAATTCTGGCTGTTGAATAACATTTTTTGCACCGGTGATGTAAACGCCATCCGAGCTTCTCACGTCTTTAAATACTTTATCGGCAGAGTTAAGGAAAAGTCGTATTATAGCTTTTTGATCTTCGTGGACGTCCTTGAACCGTTCACTAAAAGTTGCACGAATTTCCTTAAACGATAAACCTGATAATCTTTCGTTTAATAGATTTTGAACAGCGCTTATTTGGAATTCTTTTATCTCAGAAGCGAATTCAATTGTAATTGTTTTTACTAGCCCTCCTTTAATGCTCATTACCACGAGAATTCTAGTTGATGATAAACTAATAATCTGAAGCTTTTCAAGAGCGCCGGTTTCTAATTTTGGATAAGTAACACAGGCAAGCTGTCGTGTAATTTTACTGAGTATGTTTGATGTAACTTTCAGTAATTCATCTGTTTCATCAAGCTTACTTTCAAATTCCTTATCGATCATTTTTTTTTCGTTGTTATCGATAGCTTGAACATTCATGAGTGAATCAACATAAAACCGGTAACCTTTATCGGTTGGGATTCGTCCCGCAGATGTATGCGGATGATCAATGAAGCCGGATTCCTCCAGATCAGACATAATATTCCGGACAGTTGCAGGAGATATTCCTAAATCATATCGTTTGGTAATATTTCGTGAACCAACCGGTGATGCCGTTAGTATGAACTGCTGAATAATGTACCGCAGTATACTCTTTTCTCTTTCGTTTAATTCGGCAAAGGACATTTGATGAATAATTTTATTAATTAATTATCGGACACAAATATATCAAATTTTTTACGCCTTTTTAGTGAAAATTTATTGACACAGTAGCTTCACATGCAAAAATATTGAAAATAAAAAACCCGGCTGGAGCAGCCGGGCTTTTTTAAGAAGATGTGAAAAGCAGAATTATTTCAACAGAATCATCTTCTTGGTCTGTCGGAAGGAATTATTTCCATTCAGCGGTGTTGCTTCAATCGAATAGAAATAAATTCCGGAAGATAAACTAACACCAGAATTAATGTTGAATGTACTTTCATGGAAACCAGCGGATTGTACTTCGTTAACTAATTCTTTTACAACCTCACCTGCTAAGTTGTAAACAACAACTTTAACTTTACTTTCGTTAGGAACAGCATATCTGATAACCGTAGCAGGATTGAACGGATTAGGATAATTTTGGTCTAAGCTAAAAGATTTAGGTGCACCGGAAAATTCAACATTAATTTCCTTCGAATAATTAGCGGTACCATCATAATCAAGTTGTTTTAATCTGTATGAAATTTTGGTAAGGGTAGTAATTCCAACCGGATTATCTGAGTATGTATAGTTAGACATTTGTGTGGTTGTTCCTTTACCGGAAACAAATCCCACTGTTTGCCAATTATAGTCACCGGTTTTTCTCTGAACTTCGAATCCTCTGTTGTTAGTTTCAGTAGCAGTCTGCCATTGCAAACTAACCAGCCCATTTTCTACTGAACCGGTAAATGAAGTTAATTCAACAGGGATAACACCAGATTGAACGTACATAATCGTATATTTCAATAATTGAATTGCATAAGTTGGATTATGAATACCATTACTAAAATCATGTTCTACATAATAATAATTCCAGATTCCTGCAAATACGCGAGATCCATAAGGATTATTTGCAATTGCTGTTGAATCAGCTGCTCTTGTTGCACTGTTAGCTAATTCAATAACTGCGCCCGATGCATCCTTAGGTAATAATGCGGCCAATTCTTCAAGAAGTCCATGAACCTCTTCAACTGTGGATTCCTGAACACCATCACCATCATGGTCGGCTTTAGCTTTGATGTCAGTAAAGTGCGTGATGCTGCCATGGCATGATACACATGCTGTGACTTTATCGCCTGTCACAGGATCAGACATTTTCATTGAGTGATCCGGATGAATTCCTGAACCATTTACTCTTGTCGGCATGTGGCAAGTTACACAAGCGTTTTCAACTCCACCGTGCGTAGTAACGCCATCTAGATTTGCTAATCCCCAATCATAGGAATTTCTTCCTAATAACATATCGGTTTGCGGGCTGTAATGAGGATAAATTCTTGAAGGATAAGCTTGTCCGGGTGTGTTGAATCTTGTTACGTATCCATCAACATTAGTCTTTGAGTTGTAGCGACCTCTATGACAATTCATACATAGCATACCTAATCCGGCGGTTCCTTCAGGTATCTTGTAACCGTTTTGTAAGGAATCGAGTGTTGCTAAGCGAAGTTGTTTTTCGTGATTGTATGTGTGTGGATCGTGGCAAGTAGCACATGAAACTGATGGGAAGTTATCTGCTACTTGATCGTACCCTGGAGTTGTTTTATTCGTAGCATATTTTACATATGCAGCACCACTATGGCATGGGTAACAGCCTGAACGTCCAGCAGCAGTAACACCAGCTGCAGGCATAGTATAATGAGCTGATTCTTTATAGAAGAGGGCAAGGCTGTGCTTAGCCGGTGAATCATGACATACCATACAAACACCGGATTCAAGACTTTTGGCAATGTTCTTTTTTGTCGGGCCGGTAGTCATGTGGTCATTTCCTGCTCCATGACAGCTTTCGCAGCCAATAGTAGCAGTTGGTAGAACGGTGGGATAGGAGGTAGTTAGTAAATTCCATCTGGTTTGATCTCCGTACGTAATAAAGATTTCATTGTTAACTGGTACATCAGGTTTATACCAAGTTGTATCCCAACCGGTTGATTGAGCAAGATATCCAAAATTCCCATTATCGGCTGTTATGTCAAAACCCGTGGTATGGCATCTTGCACAAGATAATCCATAAACACCTTTAAATCCTGTTTCTTCACTATTTTCCAGCATACCGGTCAAGCCGCGTTTGTAAATGGAGGCATGTTTAGTAAGCGCCCAGTCAGTGTTGTGGCTTGTATGACAAGTTCCACACGTAAAACCAGGAGCAAGGCTGCCTTTAAATATGCTGGCCAAAATTGTATCAACAGCCGTTTTAGCACCGCCGTTTACAGATACTTGAACTATATACTGTCCAACCACATCAGGTTTAAATTTAGCATCTATTCTGTCTGTAGTGTCAAAAACCGTAACAGAGCCAGCTGGTTGAGCTATGATTGACCATGCAAACGAAGTAACAGCTGTAGCGCCGGAACCGGTTGTATCTGCTAAGAAATAGACCGACATACCTTTACCGACTACTTTTAAGCCTGTTGAGAGTGTTCCCACCCAGGGTGTGAGTTTTAAATCTGCAGGAGATTTTGCAACACGTTTGATTTTTACCGCTTGCGGAAAAGTTAAACTTGCAGCAAAGAGAGCCAAAATGAAGAAACGTATATATCGTTTCATAATTGTCCTCTAGTGATTATTGGAATGATTATTTAATTGTGCTAAGTACGTAACAATTAATATTCCACAAACAAAAACTTAGTTTTTATTCTCTTTTTCAATTTTTTAAATTTTATTATTCTTAAAACTAAGAGAGGCGCTTTTTGATTTTTCAACTCCGAGAATATGTCTTGCTATTCTAAATTGACTAAGAAGTACACACTAAAGAATATCCCTTACACGAGTGTTTTTCGGATTTAATAATTTAGTCACATTGCGCAAAATAGTAGATTGATTAAGAAGGCGACCAAAAAGTAATTATTCAATTATAAAATCTGGGAAAATCAGTTTAAATCAGTTCATTCAGCGTGCTATTTTTCGATAAAAAATGTTACTTTTTGGTCACCTCCACTGTGTAATATCACAAAAAACACCTTTAGCTATAAATAACCGATCATTGTTGGATTAAGCTCGGAATTAGGTGTCGCTTGCACACCGCCATAAAGAGGGGTGTGATAATTCAATTTATTAACTCACGTTATGCAAAATGACAAACCTCCACGGTTTCAATGAATGGTTTTATGAAAATATTTTCAATTAAGAGCCAAAAAATTACTTTAAGAATATACTAATTACAAAACTTCGCAGGTTTTACACTCACTTGCGTAAGGTAACTTATTAAAAAATATTTTGATTTCAGTTTAAAAACAAAACCAAAATTCGTTTGACACCATATTTTCACAAAGGCTCTCAATGATAAGGTTGTGTAAAACCAATAAAACGCATAGAGTTAATAATTTATTTATTTTGATTGCATTTAGTTCTGCGAAGCAGTTGACTTCCTTTGTAAAAAAATGAAGTTAAGAATGAAAGAGTTAAACAATTTTTAGAAAAATTATTTTTTAATTTGATCTGAAAAATATTTTACTATATTTGCAGCGTAAGATTTGAAATATCTGAAATGAAAAAAGAAATAAAAAATATAACCGCTAAATTTTTAATGAATATGTATATGATGTGTTACTATTCGTATGGGCTGCGGTAAACTATATTTTTAAAAGTTTATTTAAGCCCTTCCCAAAACGAAGGGCTTTTTTGTGCCCGTTCTTTTTGTAAATAACTTATCAAGAAAGGTCGAGGGAACAGGCCCGAAGACACCTTAGCAACCGCTCAATATATTTTGAGAGAGGTGCTACATCCTGCCCCAATTTTATTGCGGGAAAGATGAGCAGAAGAAAAATTAAAACTCTTCGGAAATCTTTCCCAAGAGTTTTTTTTTGCTGTGAAACTAAATAATCAATCTAAACAACAAGTACTAAAGGAGATAAGATGAATACAAACAGCTCAAATAAACATCGCTTTGAAACACTGCAATTGCATGCCGGTCATTCCCCGGATTCAGCCACAAATGCACGTGCAGTACCGATTTATCAAACAACCTCATACACATTTAATGACGCTGAACATGCTGCGAACCTATTCGCTTTGAAGGAGTTTGGTAATATTTATACTAGAATTATGAATCCCACTACGGATGTATTTGAAAAACGTATTGCAGCTCTCGAAGGGGGCATAGCCGCACTTGCCGTATCTTCCGGTCAAGCAGCAGAAACATTGGCAATAACAACCATAGCTCAGGCTGGCGAAAATATTGTTTCAACAAGCCTTCTTTATGGTGGAACTTACAACCTATTCAAAGTTACTTTGCCCAGACTTGGAATAAATGTAAAATTTGTTGACGGTGATGATCGCCTCGAATTCAAAAAATTAATTGATAAGAAAACCAAGGCTCTTTACATTGAGACTATCGGTAACCCGCGATTGAATGTTCCGGATTTCAAGACTCTTTCAGAACTTGCTCATAGTTATGGCATTCCTCTTATTGTTGATAATACATTCGGTGCAGCAGGATATTTAGCGAATCCAATTGAACATGGAGCCGATATAATTGTTGAATCAGCAACAAAATGGATAGGAGGCCACGGAACCTCGATAGGTGGAGTTATCGTTGATTCTGGAAAATTTGATTGGGGGAATGGAAATTTTCCTATTTTCACTTTACCGAGTCCGGGTTATCACGATCTGAAATTTTGGGAAGTGTTTGGCAAAAATTCTCCGTTTGGAAATATAGCATTTATTATCCGAGCGCGGGTTGAAGGTTTGCGCGATCTCGGTCCCGCATTAAGCCCGTTCAATTCATTCCTATTTATCCAGGGATTGGAAACGTTATCACTCCGCGTTGACAGACATTGCGAGAATGCTGTTAAACTTGCTAAGCGCCTGGAGGGTGATAACAGGGTGGAGTGGGTGTGGTATCCTGGGCTTGAAAGTCATCCCTATCATGAGAGTGCAAAAAAATATTTGAATCGCGGTTTATTCGGATCAATTCTTGCTTTTGGTATAAATGGAGGGTTGGAAGCAGGTAAGAAGTTTGTCAATAATGTTAAGCTTGCAAGTTTACTTGCAAATGTAGGTGATGCCAAAACTTTGGTGATTCATCCGGCGTCTACCACTCATCAGCAATTATCTGAAGAAGAACAGAAACAGTCCGGCGTTCTTCCCGAAATGATTCGTGTATCGGTCGGACTTGAACATATTGATGATATCTTAGAAGATTTCGATCAAGCTTTAAATGTTGCAACCAAATAAATATTTAATCACGAAAGATTTCTGCCTAAAAAGGAGATTTCTTTCCAATAAAGATGTGAAGAATGAAGACTGAAAATGAAACTTGCATATATTCCGTAACAAAATTTGCCGAGTTATTCACATCGAATAATCCTTTGATTCTCGAAAGCTGGGTAAGACTTGAGAAAGTTAAAGTTGCTTACCAAACATATGGGAAATTGAATGCTGAAGGTACCAATGCGATTTTAATTTGTCACGCTCTAACTGGTAATTCACATGCAGCAGGAATATTGCATGCCGAGGAATCAGATTCTGAAAGTGAACCAGACTTATTAAAAAAGTATTCAAAAATGTTTAAAGGAAAATCCGGTTGGTGGGATCCGGTTATTGGTCCAGGCAAGGTTTTCGATACTAACAAATATTTTGTTATTTGCTCAAATATTCTTGGAAGCTGTTATGGAACAACGGGACCTGTTAGCATTAACCGTAAAACTAATAAACCGTATCAAGCAGACTTTCCAAGTATTAATGTACGGGATATAGTAAAAGTTCAAAAAGCTTTGATAGATCATCTCGGAGTAAATAAGATACAAACAATTACCGGCGGATCGCTCGGCGGAATGCAGGCAGTCGAATGGGGAATTATGTATCCTGAGGTAGTTGAATCGATAATTCCTATTGGCACATCTGCAAAACATTCTGCATGGGCAATCGGATTGGATGAGGTCGAAAGACTTGCGATTAAAAATGATCCCGAGTGGCAGAACGGATTTTATAAGAAACAGCCTGTGAAAGGATTATCGCTCGCACGGCAGATTGCCATGATTTCTTACAGAAGCTTTTCATCTTTCGAACAAAAATTTGGAAGAGAAAAAACAAGTGATTCGGAAATATTTCAGGTGATGAGCTATCTCGATTACCAGGGCACAAAGCTTGCCGGACGGTTTGATGCAAACACTTATCTTCTACTGGCAGATGTTATGGATCGGCATGACATTGGATTGAACCGGGATAAAATTGAGAACGTTCTTGGGCAAGTTAAACCGAAAACGCTTGTTATCGGAATTTCATCTGATGTCTTATATCCTACCATCGAACAAAAATTTTTAGTTGAAAATATTCCCGATTCAAAATATGCAGAGATTAACTCCCCTCACGGGCACGATGCATTTTTAATTGAGTTTGATCAGTTGAATAAAATAATTGGAGAATTTTTAAGGAGTGCTAATCTTTAAATCTGGCTTTGCAGTTATAAACTTCTTTGCGACTGAAGTTCTGTAGTTAAATGGTTGGTGACAACCGAGGAAGTTAGGCTATCGATAACAAATAATTTTTTAACGATTTATACTCATTCGGTAATGCCACTGCTCGTTTTTCTTTTTCCAAACAATTCGAAAGAATTTCCGGCATGTTAATTTCCTTACATGTTGCAGATTCAACAATATCCTTAAATTTAGCGGGATGTGCAGTCTCTACAATTATTCCATAAAAGGAATTCTTTGAAATATTTTTTAGATAGTCTCTCAGAGCAAGATATCCAACAGCACCATGCGGGTCAATCGTATAATTATATTTCGCATTAACTTCCTTAATCGCTGAAATTGTGTTGTCATCAGTATAACTTGAAGAATAAATTACTTTTCTAATCAAGGAAACATCATTGTTGAACAACCCGTTAATCCGTGCTAGGTTACTCGGGTTGCCGACATCCATAGCATTGGAAAAAGTTTTTATGGATGAACGGGGAACGAATCTTCCGCTCTTAACGTACTCGGTGAAAACATTATTTGAGTTTGTTGCTGCGATAAATTTTGAAACCGGTAAACCCATTTTCTTGGCAATTAATCCTCCAGTCAGATTTCCAAGATTACCTGAAGGAACAGAAATATAAACTTCCTTGTCGAAACCAGGCAGTTGCTTGTAAGCCTCGAAGTAGTAAAAGATTTGTGGAATTAACCGGGCAATGTTGATTGAATTTGCCGAGGATAAATTCATTTTACATTTCAACTCACCATCAACAAAAGCTGCTTTAACCATTTGCTGACAGTCATCGAACGTTCCATCAATTTCGAGTGCCGTAATATTTTTATCCAATGTGGTTAGCTGCTTCTCCTGCAGCGGGCTTACTTTGTTTTTGGGATAAAGCAGGAATACTTTTATTCCCTCTGCACCATAAAAACCATTAGCCACAGCACTCCCCGTATCACCCGAAGTGGCAACAAGAATATTCATTTCTTGATTAGAATTTTTTATGAAATATGACATTACTCTTGCCATAAACCTTGCACCGAAATCTTTAAAAGCGAGAGTCGGTCCGTGGAATAATTCAAGTACATTCAAAGAATCATTTAGCTTTACAAGCGGGGCAGGGAAATCTATAGCTTTATCAATAATTTTTTTAAGGTCATTCGATGGAATTTCATTTGCTTCAATGAACTTGGATGCAATTTCAAATCCGATTTCTGTAAAAGAACACTTTCTTAGATCCTTAAAAAATGATGAAGTGAGAATTGGAATATGCTGGGGCATGTATAATCCGCCATCCTCGGCAAGCCCCTTAATTACTGCATCACGAAATGAAACTAGGCTGCTATGATTGTTAGTACTGTAAAACTTCATTACTACTCGATGATTTTAGGACCATTCTTATTTATCCGCGAAACATATATTCTATTTTTTATTTTCATTTTATCCACAACTTTTTTCATTGCTTTGCCGATTTTCCATGCATTATCCTCATTATCGCTAAAAGCAAAAATTGCCGGACCCGATCCGCTGATATTGCATCCTTTTGCTCCGGTTTCTAATGCAGCATTTTTTATATCATAGTATCCTGGAATCAATGCAGCTCGTTTTGGCTCTGCTACTGCATCTTGTACAGATCTGCCGATCAATTCAATATCTTTATTTATAATGCCTGCCACAAGTGCTCCGACATTTCCCCATTGTGTAATTCCTATTTTCAAGGGAATGGTATTGCCGAGAATTTTTCTCGCTTCACTAGTCTTTATTTCTAATTGAGGATGAATAATTGTACAGAATAAATTTTCAGCAGGTTTAAGTTGAATTAGATCAATCGGGTTGTAAGAGCGTATCAAAACAAATCCACCGAATAAGCACGGTGCAATATTATCAGCATGAGTTGCTAAACTGGCGATCTTTTCACCTTCGATAGCAAAATTGAGCAGCTCATATTTGCTTAATGGCTTGCCTAACAATTCATTTAATGCGAATGCGCCTGCAACAGCGCTTGCAGCACTGGAACCGAGTCCGCTGCCAAATCCAATCTTTTTAGAAATTTTTACATCAAGCCCGATATCGAGCTTTAGACTTTTCAGCATTGCGATAATTGATTTTGTACATGTATTTTTTTGCACATCAAAAGGGAGTTTTTCACCATCGCCGGAAATTTTTGAAATAATGATTCCCTTCTTGTCGGTTAGCTTTAAGATCACTTCATCACTGATAATACCGGTAGCGAAACCCATTATGTCAAATCCGCAGCCAACATTTGACACTGTTGCTGGCGCAGATACTTTTACTGAGGAAGATTTATTCATCAGGCAAGTATCCTTTTGCATGCAGCAATTCTGCAATTAAAATGGTACCACCCGCAGCACCACGAACTGTGTTATGAGAAAGGACGACAAATTTATAATCGAATAACGGGCACTCACGCAATCGCCCGACTGCTGCAGCCATGCCCTTTTCCAGATTACGGTGAATTTTAGGCTGAGGATATTTTTCTTCATGGAAATAATAAATTGGATTCTTAGGCGCTGAAGGTAAATTTAATTTCTGCGGTTCAGCTTTGAAATTAATCCATGAATTAATCATCTCTTCGATGGAAGGTTTCTTCTTCAATTTAACCTGCACACATTCAAGATGACCATCATTTACAGCAACTCTATTACATTGTGCGCTAATCACAATATCTGCAAAATCAACCTGTCCCTTAGTATTCAATCTGCCTAATATTTTAAGCGGTTCCTTTTCCATTTTTGGCTCTTCACCTCCAATGAAGGGAATTGAATTGTCGATAATATCCATTGAGGGTAAACCCGGATATCCGGCGCCTGATACAGCTTGAAGCGTAACTACGTTGACACTTTCAATTACGAAGTTTTCATGCAGGGGTTTTAGAGCAAGCACCAATCCAATTGTCGAACAGTTAGGATTTGTAATAATAGCACCGTCCCCATATTTCTGAAACTTAATCATCTCAAGATGATCGGAGTTAACCTCAGGAATAATCAAAGGAACATTAGGATCATACCGATGGTTGCGAGCATTAGATATGACAATGTAACCGGCTTTCGCAAAGTCTTCTTCGATTTCACCAGCGACCGATGCATCCAATGCAGAGAAGACTATTTTCGATTTAAGATTTGGCTGACATTCCTTGACAATCATATCGCTAAAATTTAAGGGAAGAGCTTTCTGCATTATCCAGTTAGTTGCTTCTTTATATTTTTTACCGGCAGATTTTTCTGAAGCAGCTAGTTCCTTTACTTCAAACTGTGGATGTTCCGCCAATAATTCAAGAAATTTCTGTCCAACGCTGCCTGTTGCACCAAGTATTGCCACACCAATTTTTTTCATTTATAATTTTCCCAATTGATTTGAAACTTTTAAAATATCCGATAACACCCCTGAAGCCGTTAATCTTGCACCTGCTCCCATTCCTCGAATTACGAGCGGTTTCTTGTTAAAATATTTTGATGAGATTGAAACAATATTTTCTATGCCGCTTATGTTATAAAATGGATGATCTTCTCCAATTTCTTGAACACCAACTTTAGCTTTTCCATTTTCAAAGCTTGCGATGTAGCATAATACACGTCCCGTTTTTGCTGCTTTTGATCTTCGTACTTCAAATATCTTGTCATAATTTTTTAGCTTCGACAAAAACCGACCTAAAGCTTTAATTTTATTCAATCCCTCTGGGATTAGATTTTCAACTTCAATGTCAGTCAATTCAAGTTGAGCTCCGATTTCTCGAGCGAGAATAAGAATTTTACGTGCAGCATCAAGTCCATTTAAATCATCTCGCGGATCGGGTTCGGTAAATCCTTTTTGCATTGCATCCGAAACAATATTGCTAAATTTTTTTCCTTTCTTCAATTCGTTAAAAATGTAGCTTAAAGTACCGGATAAAACTCCCTCAATTTTGATTACTTCATCACCCGAGGCAACAAGATCGGTAAGCGTTTTAATTACCGGCATTGCCGAGCAAACATTTGTTTCATATAAGAATTGAACATTATTCCTCTTTGCTGCTGTTCTGATTTTATTGTAATAATTAATTGGAGATGAGTTAGCAATTTTGTTTGGCGTAACTATTGAAACACTTTCGCTCAATATCTTTTCGTAATAGGGAATAACTGCTTCATTAGCTGTGCAATCAATAAAAATTGTATTTGGCAGATTCAGCTTGTTCATTTTATCTATGAAAGACAGCACCGACGATTTTACTTCAGATGAATCTAACAATACTTTCCAGTTTGATATGTCAATTCCTTTTTCGTCGAACATCATTTTTTTACTGTCGGCTATACCGATAAACTTCAACCTGTTATTAAGCTTTTTTTCAAGATTTCCTTTTTCTTGTTGAATCAGGTTGAACAGTTCACCACCGACTAAACCTGTTCCTATCATAAACAAATTAGTCGTTTTTGGTACTTGTGTAAACAATGTGTCATGCAGAACGTTTAATGCCTTCTTTAACGATGTCTTTTGAATTACAAGAGAAATATTTAGATCGGAGGAACCTTGGGCTATGCAAAGAATATTTATTCCATTGCTTCCGAGAGCCTGTACAACTCTTCCTGCAATTCGTGGTGTTAGCCTGAAATCTTCAGCAACAACAGCAATTACAGAATTGCCCTCTTCGAGAGTTACATTGCTGATTATTCTGTCACGCAATTCATAAGAGAATTCTTCTTCGATGGCTTTTTTTGCCGGCAGTCCGTACTGAGGAAGCACAGCAATACAAATTGTATGTTCGGATGAACCCTGAGTGATCATGATAACACTTATGTCGCGTTTTGCGAGTGATCCGAATAGTCGTGAGGCAATACCCGGAACACCGATCATACCACTGCCGGTTATAGTCAAAAGAGTAATATCATCAATTGAAGAAGTACCTTTTACGGTAAAAGCAACGTTAGGTTGACGCTCAAGAATAAGAGTTCCCTTAAATTTCGGGTTAAATGTATTTTTAATGACGAGTTTAATTTTCTTCTCGAGTGCTGGCTGCATCGTTGGGGGATAAATAACTTTAGCCCCGAAGTGTGAAAGTTCCATTGCTTCTTCGTAAGTAACTGCTTTTATGGGGAAAGCATTTTCAACTTTATTAGGATCAGCAGTTAAAATTCCATCAACGTCTGTCCATATTTCAATCAAGTCAGCGTTAAGTGCAGCACCGAGTATTGAAGCAGTGTAATCCGATCCACCTCTTCCCAATGTAGTTGTTTCATTATCTGGATTCGATCCTGTAAATCCAGTAACAATTTGGACCTTGTGATGGGATTTGAAATAATTCTTAATTCGCTCGTTTGTGATTTTAAAATCAACTTTTGCATTGCCGAAATTGCTGTCAGTTTTGATAATGTTTCTTGCATCAAGGTATTCAACGGTAAACCCACGGTTTAATACTGCTTCCGTAATAATGATGTTTGAAAGTCTTTCCCCAAAACTGAGAATATTATCCATAGTGCGCGGAGTTAGTTCTTTCAAAAGGAAAACACCCTGAGTAATCTCTTTCAAATTTTCAAACATCTCTGAAATTTTATTGATTAGAGGTTTGCTGCCTAGTTCCGGGATCAACTTATAAATAGCCGTTAAATGTCTTCGTTGTAATTTTTCAATATCGTTAAGATATGACTTATCGCCGGCAACGGCTTTTTTCCCTAATAAAATTAAGTCGTCGGTAACACCCTGAAATGCTGAAAAAACAACCGCTGAAAGAATTTTCTTTTCTACATAGCCTTTTAGAATATCGATTACCTGCAATATCCTTTTAGGTGAACCTACGGATGAACCGCCAAATTTTAATATTCTCATAATGTTAAAATAATTTATAAAAAATTAGTTGCAACTAAAATTTATTGAGATCCAGTATTATCCCACATAAATCTGAAGTGGGAAAAAAGTTTTAATGATTATCAGTATCAACCAGATTTAAATTTGTTTTGAATTCACTTTCTCTCAAATATTTCTTACTGCATGCTTTCTTAAGAAAGACTTTCTACTGGTTTGAAATAATTTTTCCTCAATAGGTTATGTCTGTTTTCCTAATTTTTGAAATAAAGTGATAAGGTTAAAATGGATTCTCCCTATTTTGTTACTAAGGTTAATCATTTTAAAAGATTAATCATCAAGAGTATTTTCATTTTTCAAAGACCTTAGTAACACCATAAAACCTCAATCAATAAAACCTTATTATCTTATTTTTTAAATATAAAGGATCTTATAATTTTATAAATGAAGAGATAAATCTTAAACTCATTTTGGATAGATATTTTGGAACCAGGTAAACAAGATAGATTAAAATTTATACTTCGGTAAAACTATTACCAGAGATTCAACTTTTCATCTTATTGTGTTGATATAATTCCCATGAAATAAATAAATTCTGAAACAGGACATAAAAAACGGGTCCTACTACAGCAAGTGGACTGATAAATGTAAGCGCAATCCAGATTGTAAACGCATTATTCTTTTGACCTAATGATTGTCCACCTTCTATGGAAAAATCTTTCCCGCCGAGAAATCTTCCAAATTTGAAATTTAGAAAGCATATTAAGAATGAAGCAGCACCAATAAAAAACACAATATCAAACGACTGATTCATTTCAGTTCTTAAGTAATTGCTTGCGTTGGAAGTACCAAGATATATAGCTCCCATTAATAAATAGAAAGAATCGTCTTTAAATCTGGTGAGAAAAGAATGAACAACAGGTAATAAATATTTTAATGCCTGTCCGAGCAGCAAGGGAATTGAAAATACAATCAAGACAGGATAAAATATTGACCAAATATTAATGGAAGATGAATTGCCGGCAAAATTTGTTAGCAAGAATGGAACAAGTAAAGCGATAACAATATTCGTAAGCAGTAAGGAGAAAGCGACATATTCAACTTTTCTTTTTAATATGCTTATCACAACCGGAGCAGCTATTGCGGTGGGTGCTAACGCAGTAATAAACGCTGCTTGAGCTAATTGATGATTGAACAAGTTTAACAAAGAATAAAGTGTTAGCGGAACAATTAAGTTTGCAGCTAAAATATAGAAATGGGATTTTTGAATCACATTTTTATCTATTCGTATATCTAGAAATGCAAACAGCAGCAGACCCATCAAAAAATACTTTAGAAGAAATGAGAGAACGTGACCCTGAGGGAATAAAATCCCAAATGCCAGGGTTAGTAGGAGGATAATTGTTTTCATATTACAAATTTAATGGAAAAATAATTCCGGAAGGTTTGATCATTGATACTAATTGAAATAATTATTTGCTTAGGATTCACATTAAAGTGGAATAAGTTATAAAATCAAAATAAATCGAAAATCCGTTGGAAGCGGACAATTAGAGATTCAATACTTAGCTAAACACAACATTGTTGTCCAAAATACTTTTAGATCACTAAAAAATTTTGAAATAGAACATTAAGATTAATTTTTATGACCTTATAGAAAAAATATCTCATTTCTCGTCCCTACGGGACTTGATAGATTATACTATAGAACAGATTAAGTGGAAAAGAGAATGCTTTCGTCCCATCGGGACGAAATATTTATAGATCAAATTATACCTCATGGATAAAAGTCCCGATAGGGACGATATATGAAAATTTTAATTTGGGTAAATTTTTAGAATAATTGAATCTTTCGGCAATTACTTTTTCATAAAATCTATTTCCACTAAGTTTGAATAATCAATTGTACTAATTTTATGCAACATATTTTTAGTTATTGACAGAATCAGAATCACAGGAATTAATTTTGAGCACTACATATAAATCGGCTGGTGTAGATTTTCACGCCGGTGAAGAGACCGTAAAAAAAATTAAGGCACTTGCCAAATCAACTTTCAGCAAGAATGTTCTTTCCGATATCGGATTATTCGGCGCATTTTTCAAGCTCGATCTTAAAAAGTATAAACAGCCGGTATTGGTTTCTTCTGTTGATGGCGTGGGAACTAAACTAAAAATTGCCATTCAGTTGAACAAGCACGATACTATTGGACAGGATTTAGTTAATCATTGTGTAAATGATATTGCTGTTTGCGGTGCTAAGCCGCTCTTCTTTCTTGATTATCTTGCATTTGGAAAATTAAATCCCAAGAAAGCCGAGCAAATCATTAAAGGTTTTTCTATTGCATGTAAAGAAAACTGCTGCGCTTTGATTGGCGGAGAAACGGCTGAAATGCCAGGACTTTACGATCAAAATGATTATGATCTTTCAGGTACTATTGTCGGAATTGCTGAACGCAGTAATCTGATAAACGGGAAAAAAATAAAAAGGGGAGACGTTCTAATAGGTTTTCCTTCAAGCGGGTTACACACTAATGGATATTCACTCGCAAGAAAAGTGCTGCTTGAAAAATATTCGCTTAACACAACTCCACCCGGATTTTCAAATTCTCTTGGAACTGAACTGCTTAAGATTCATAAATCTTATTTGAAATTAATATCACATCTTAATAAACATATTTCGGTCAAAGGTTTTTCTCACATTACCGGCGGCGGAATTGTCGGCAATACTATGAGATTCTTTCCAAAGGGATTATCGCTAAATATTTTTTGGAATAACTGGCGCATACCAAAAATCTTTAAGCTGATACAATCTGCTGGAGAAATTACTGAGGATGAAATGCGATCTGTTTTTAATCTTGGTATCGGTTTGGTTGCAATCGTTTCACCGAAAGATAAAGCTAAGTTAATTACAATCTCCCAAAGTTTTGGAGAGAGATCTGTTGTTGTTGGTGAGGTTATTTAATAAATATGATATAATCATATCTTTTCCGTAGGTCGACCAGCATGGATGCCCTACAAGTTGTTAAACAGAACTGCTGGATAAATAGGATTCATCTAAGATTTTATTTTGTTGTTTAATGAAAATTGCTGCAATTGTGATAATCAAAGAATGATTATCCTCTATAATACTGGTGTTGATGTATTTATTATTGCTTTCAGTGAAAGTTAGTTCTCAAAAAAAATAATTCTAATGCTTTTCTAAACTCTTTAAAAACGTTGAGGGTTTGTTGCTAAAAGAAATAACGGGTTTAATATTTCATTAACTTAGCAATGTTCACTTCTGTCCAAAAAAAATATAAACCTGTAAAAAAAGTCTTCCTAATTATCTGTATTAGCAAGATTTTAATTATAACTAAATTCAATCCCTCTCAAATTTAATTCTTCACTCATCCTTTTAAAATTGAAATCTTTCTTCTATCGGAAAGGATTTTTCAAAAACAAGTTTCATCACAATTTTTCATAAATAAGCTGAGAAGGTTGAGAGGGGCGACCTTATTATGTTACTAAGGTTGTTG
>Ga0209211_10002445_pt1 | contig 32052 bp, 27 predicted proteins | sample RifGroA2_FD_183992 | JGI IMG/M metagenome (GOLD analysis project Ga0209211, IMG submission 183992) | Groundwater microbial communities from Rifle, Colorado, USA - Groundwater A2 (SPAdes) (version 2) | ecosystem: Environmental > Aquatic > Deep subsurface > Groundwater | place: Rifle, Colorado...
TTTCACTGATAATGTCGGAAGAGGTTTATTGTTACTGGCAATCTACAATCTGATCTTTGTTTTACCATTGATCATCATCACGCTCATTGCTTACAAGACACAATCGATTCAATCCGTTTCCATTTTCATGAGAGAAAAACTGCACTGGATCAAATTGTTTAATTCAATTGTTTTCTTAGCCATTTTGATTTATTATCTTTTATTCATGATTTAGAGGTGAAAAGATGAAAATAAAACTGATCATCACAAATGAGAATAAGGATGTCGTTTTCAGGGGAAACGCATATGATTTACCAGTTCAATATGAGGAGATCAAGAAAAAATCGATTGAGCTTTTCGATGATGACGAACCTTGCATCATCCATCAATCCTATGCCATACAAAAATTAATGGATGGCTTCTTGAAGCAATTTCAAGGTATTGATGTTCATGAAGTTAAATTCAAAGATATTCAAGAAGATTATCGTTTCATAAAACTAGATCACATTGAGGATTTATATTTAACCATCAAGAGGTGAATGATGAAAACTATTTATTTGGACCATGCAGCAACGACTCCGCTTTCTCCAATCGCTTATGAAAAAATGAAGCCTTTTTTAGAAGGTTTTTATGGCAATCCATCATCCATTCACGAGTTGGGAGCACTTTCTAAAAAGGCGATCAATGAAGCCAGAAAAAAAGTAGCGAACATCATCAACTGCAAGCCATCTGAAATCGTCTTCACATCCGGTGGAACTGAAGCGACTAATTTAGCGATTCTCGGATACGCTGAAATGCATCCAGAAAAAAAGGAAATCATCACGACGAAGATTGAACATCACGCCACCCTTCACACCTGTAGCTATCTGGAAAAGAAGGGCTATGTGATTCACATGCTCGATGTCGATCATGAAGGATTCATCAATATCAAAGATTTGATAGAAAAAATGAACGGACACACCCTGATGGTATCTGTAATATGGGGTAACAACGAGATCGGAACGATTCAAGACTTAAATATGATTTCTTCGATCTGCAAAAAGAACAATGTAGCACTTCATGTGGACGCAGTCCAGATGATAGGAAATATGAAGATAGATTTGAGTCAATTGGATATTGATTTAATGACGGTATCCGCACATAAGTTTTATGGACCAAAAGGCATTGGATTTTTATACAAGAAAGATACTTTTCAAATTGAAAATCTCATTCATGGCGGCATGCAGGAATCAGGTCACCGACCAGGAACAGAGAATGTAGCGGGAATCATTGGTCTCGCAGAAGCACTTGAACAATCATCTAAAAATCTTGATACATACAAAAGTCATTTATCTAATCTATCAAAGAAATTATATGAGGTTTTAAGAAAGAAGATTCCATCAATCAGATTGAACGGCCCACAACTTGGAGAAACACGATTACCGGGAATTCTCAGCTTATCTTTTAATGATATCAAAAGCTTTGATTTGGCATTCGCCTTAGATCAAGAGCATATTTATGTATCAACGGGTAGCGCATGCAACGCGACTGATATCAAGCCTTCTCATGTTTTATGTGCGATTAAGCAAACTGACATCAAACAGACAGGAACGATCAGGGTTTCTTTTGGAATTCAAAACAAGCTTGAAGACATTGAATATATCGCAGAAAAGATTGAAGAAATATATCTCAGTCATCGGTCATAAAAAACAAATGAGTCCTAAGTTTCGGACTCATTTTTCATTTTCATTTGTTTGAGATATTCAATATACCCAAGCTTGTTGAATGTGTAGAACTCTTCAGCTTCTTCAACTGTACTGACTCCAAGAACAATTAATAATTCTTTCGCAAATTCTAATGGTGCGCTCCCGTTCGCAGTAACGATATGTTGATCACTGACAGCTTGGGCATTTTGATAGTTGGATTTATTCTTATATTTTGAGTTTGGGATCGATAACAAATCATTTAAATCGTTGCTGGTATGCTTGACATGATTGATGAGTCCATGTGTTGCCAAAAATTGAGAAGCATCGCAAATCGCACCGACAACTACATTTTCTTTGATTGCTTGTTGGACCATTGGAATGAATAATTCAGATTCCTTGGTGCGCCAAGAAGTTCCACCAATCAGGATAAGTCCTTTGAAGTGTTTTGGTGCTGAATTTAAATCGTAGTCGGGGAATGTCTTAAATCCACCGATGGATTCAACTGCTTGTTTGGTGAGGGATAATGTTTTTACAACAAACCCGCTACTTTTCTGAAAACTCTTTTCCATAATTTCTGCAGCAAGAAACGAACCCTCCCAATCTGCATATTTTTCAAGCAACACAAATAGAATTTCTTGATCCATGACTACACCTCAACTTATTTTTATTATTTATGACTCATTATATCAAAATCACCTGAGAGCAGCAATGATTTTAACTATTTATTTGATTGTTTTCTTCATCGTAGCAAAGCTTTTAAAAACCTTAAATCCAGCATCAAGATAGATGAAACGTGCGGGATTTTGATTACCGGTGTATAGAGTCATATAAGAAGCACCCATCTCTTTCAATCGTTGACACAGCATGAAAAAGAGAGTTTTTCCTATTTTTTTACCGCGTTCAGATTCTAAGATTCCGATACCCGCAAAATAACCTCTCCCGTTTGGTTCAACTTTAAGAGGTCCGGTGAATCCAATCACCCGATTATTTTTCAACGCGACTAGAAGAGGTAGGACATGTTCAGCTTTTTCGTTATCTAGGATGACATCTCTCCAATGGGGTGCGTGGATGTCTTCAGTGAACTCAATTAAGCCCTTATGTTTTTTAGGATCATAAAAAGCGATTTCGATTCCCTCTTGTTCATTAAGATTTAGATGATCAATGACATCATCAGGAATGACAAATGAGGATAAGTCCCGATAATACGTGTCTTGGATGCTGTGCACCAAGTATGTATGATGTTGGTAAAGTTCAAAGTTTTCTTCATCAAGCAGAACTCCTTGATAACAAGGGTGCACGACATTCTTTTTTGGATACCAAGATAAAGAGATTGGATTCATGAAATGGATGAGAATTTCGTTGGTCTGACCATCCTTTCTAATGATAGATTCAAACGCTTCTAGTAAACCGTTCTTGATTTCTAAGGAATCCCCGATTAGCATCGTGATATAGCATTGTTTTTCACGCATGTGCCAAATCATGAAGCCATTGATGTTCAACCCTTCTTGACTAACTCTTGCAAATCCTTTTTTAACCATGCGCAGGAAATCTTCTGATGATAGTAAAACAAACGTTTTATCTTCTAACGTTTTCTTCATATAATACTGATAGAGTTGATTCAAATCATTGATTTCGTTGATTTTTATCATGATGAGATTCCTCAACTCCATTATAATGGAATATTCGAACATTCGATTGAGCAATCATGGAAAGTTTTTTACAGAATAAGAATAAACAGGCCAACATCAAGCTGACATCTTGCACATCTAATCATCTTCCACTATACTATCAATGACGAATTACATCCGAAAGAGAGATATTATGAACCGAACCTTCTCACTCCTCTGGTTACTCACTATATTATTCACGTTTTTTGGTTGTAAAATACCTTCTGAACCGATTCCCACAGAACCGGATGTTTTTGTTGATGTTCAAGTGACATTCGATTTGGATGGCGGGCTTTGGAAAAGCAATATATTTTCTACTGAAGAGCCAGAGCATGTATTAACCATCACTGCCTTGAATAATACCACAGGAACGGCACTCACATTAATTAATACCAAGGATGTATCTTTAAGATGGTTTTATAAGATGTTCATTGTTTACAATCCAAGTTATGAGGCTTATGAAGTAGTTGGAAAGGATGCTGCGGATAACTCGGTATCTAACTTAAATCTTCCAGATTATGACTATATAATTGCTATTCATGACAATTTAGTAGATCAAGCGACCAAAGATATCATGTTCAGCTATGTAGAAAACACCGATGAACGGTTATTTCTCTTATTTGATCAAGAGTTGAACACTTATGAATCTGGTAATCTGGAAATGTCAGTTTACCCAGAAGATCATATCAATTTCAACTATACCGAAACTCTTAATCTCTCAAGTGTTCTTCCGACTCCAGTTCGAGATGAATTCATCTTCAATGGATGGAGCGATGGAGTTAATATATACTCTGTTTTTCCGAGATATCTTGAAAGTAAAGGCATATCAAACATCACTTACCATGCCGTATGGGAGGGATATACTGTGGAAGCGTTAGAAGATTACTTAATTGAATTTATTCCGTTGGTTGCTACAACTGACCTTGAATTGCCTACGACCTACAGCAAATATCAAATTTCATGGTCATCTGATTATGAAAATATTATCAGTCCAGCAGGTCAGTTTACCAAGCCTTATCAACAGACAGTCGTTACCTTGACTGCAACCATAACGACTGAAGAAGAAACATTCAATAAGATTTATGAAATTCAAGTCGATGGATATAAGGAATTAACTACAGGAATCGCATCCAGCTATATTTATAGGAACTATCATCTATTGAATGATGAATTCTTTGAAACTCTGGATATCATCAATACTGCTTTCATCACTGCAACCGATGATGCATCCTTGATTGGAACAACTTACTTAGCGAACGTTGAAACATACATTATGCCAAGAGCGAAGATTCATGGAAACTGGGTAATTATGTCCGTCGCTCCGGAATCCTCATGGTCAGTCATCGCAGCCAGTCCAACCTTAGTCAATACATTCGCAGATCATATCGTCGAAGCAATCAATACCTATGGATTTGATGGGGTCGATATTGACTGGGAAACACCAAGGTCTGGAGAAGAAGCGAGATTTACTGAATTGATGCGTGTTGTTTCCATGAAGGTTAAAGCGAATAATCCAAACCATTTAGTGACTGCAGCGATTGCCGGTGGCATGTGGCAGCCACCCATGTATGATTTGATAAATTCACAGCAGTATATGGATTATATCAATATGATGACATACGGCATGACTTCCAGCAGCGGATATTATCAAAATGCATTATTTAGAGATACGACAAACCATCATCCGACATTTGGTGTGGGCAGAACATTGACAAGCTGTTCCATTGAAGAAAGCGTAGCAATCTATCACGATACGTATAGTATTCCCTATTCGAAAATCATTGTTGGGGTTGCATTTTATGGAATGAAACAGATTAGATCATTCAATTCAACAACACAAACTTGGTCAAGCTGGACAGGTGACGGATCAGTCTATTATGCATACATCGTGAATAACTACCTATCAAATAGCACGTATACGAGATATTATGATGCAAGCGCGGGTGTTCCATACATTGTTAAAAATGACGGGACAGAATTCGTTTCCTATGATGATCCAAGATCTATTGAAGATAAGAGCGCATATATTTTAGATATGGAGCTTGGCGGTATGATGTATTGGGAAAATGGAACAGATACGACAGGCACGTTGCTTTCGGCAATGCGTTTGGGGCTTAACAAGTAATCAAAAAAGTAATATGATGGTCCTCGGACTGTCATATTTTTCTTATGAAATCGCATATTTCAATCATTTATTCTATTCCATCATTCATGATATTCCTTATGTTAAAGTGATTGTTTGTTGTTTAATAAAGTGAAATTGTGTCAATTAGCTGAAATTGAATGAATTTAATATAGAATTGGTGCATTTAAAAATAGGAAATAACGATAGTTTGATATAATATAGGCGCTATGATAAAAAGAAAAGCAATACTTGTCATTTTAATCGCTGTGGTAATTCTTTATACGGCATATTATATAGTTCTAAGATTTACCAGCCCAATGCATGATTTTCACGATCAAATAAATCTTGGTTCTCTATTCATGATGTCATTTTTAATGATGATTTATGGTGTAGAGCTTAAAAATAAGAAATTATATAGTGCTGCAACCGTCTTAATGATGTATGCAGTTTTTGAATTCCTGCAGCATCAATTAGGATTATACCAAGATGGAATCATTGTCAATAAACCAATCGATGCCGTATACCATTTTGTAAATTCGATAGCTTTGGCTGTTGTTGCCTTCAGCATTTACACTGAAATCATCCTGCATCAAAAGATTGCACAAATTACGAATGCATCTTATGATCAAACGGAAGCGATTTTTATTGAATACTTCAAAAAAACAGGGAAAATCAAGATCGAATTTTCATCGCAGTTTCAAAAGAAATATAATCTTAACTATAAAGAATACGAGTCCACTCTAAATGATTTTAAAGAATTTGTTCATCCTGAGGATCAACAAATATTCACATATTTCCAAACATTCACACAAGGAATAAAGACCACAAGCGCTATATTCAGGGTTAGACTTCCACTGATGGAACCTTATGTATATCTCTTTGTCAGAGGTTCATACACGCTTGAGCAACGATATGTTTTTGTTGGCTTTGACGTAACTGATTTTGAAATGACTCAAAGGTCTCTAGAAGATAAGAAAGTCCAATACGATTTGTTGGAAACCGAAAGTAAGCAAATCATTGCGAGCACACAGAGTTTGATCGTAAAAGTTGATGTGCATGGAATAATCGTTTTCGCTTCCGATAGCTTTACTAAGATTTTTGGTGGAGCAGATAGAAAAGTAATAGGCGAGAGTATATTTAAAATCTATCAACTCAAAAATCGGCATGATTTTCCGTGGTTTGATGAAGCGATAGAAAGCTATTCATCTTCAGATCAAAGTATTATAACCATCAATGATGATAAAAGATATATATCCTGGAAAAATGACGTACTGTTTGATGCCAATGGAAAAGTTGAATTTGTTGTTTCTGTAGGGCAGGATATCACCGACCTCATTGAACTTAACCAACGTCTTGATTATCAAAGCAAGCATGATGTCTTAACAGGTTTACTTGATTACAAGGGTTTGTTCGATACCATACAAACAATGAAAAACATAGAAAGCGCCATTTGTTTTTTCATTGAACTCAGAAATTACTCATTGATTGCAAGTTATTATGGAAATGAAATCTCGGATGCTTTGATTCAGCAGGTTGCAGAAGAATATATTGCTATGGAGATAAGCAATCGTTTAATTGCGAGATACTCAAGCAATCAATTCGTTTATATCGCGATCAACCCAACGGAAACCGAACTGGATTATTTGCAAAAAACGTTTCAAAATGGAGTATTCAAAGTTTATGATGTTCAAAATGTGGCAGTTCAAACAAAGAAAAATATTGGATATTCTGAATATCCAAGTGATACGACTAGCTTGACAGAACTCATTTCGTTCTCAATTCTTGCAATGCGTGAATCTTCTATACAGGAGCACAATACCATTTTCAAGTATGTGACAAAGATGAGCGAGCAATTGATTCAAAACGTATCCTTGGCATATGAACTTTATCAAGCAATTCTCAATTCAGAAATAGAAGTACATTTTCAACAAATTGTTGATGTAAGTTCAGGTGCTATTGTTTATATTGAAGCTCTTGCAAGGTGGCATGACAAAGAAAAAGGTCAGATTCCACCTGAGCACTTTATTCGTATCGCCAAACAATCTAATTTGATTGATTTGCTCGATGAGTACCTTGCCAAAAAGGCTATTACTGCATATGCTGAGATACATAAAAGGGATTTATATAAAAAAACAAAATTGACACTCAACTTATCTCCGGGAACCTTTTTACGAGATGATTATATTCATATACTTAATGCTCAAGTTGAAAAGAATCATTTGAATCAAACAGATATTGTCATTGAAGTTTCCGAAAATACGTTTGTCCGTGGATTTGATATCTGCAATGAGTTTATCAATAAGTATAAAGATTTTGGGTACATCATTGCTATTGATGATTTTGGAAGTCATTATTCTTCTCTTTCCATTTTAGATTCGATCAATTATGATATCATCAAGATCGATGGATCATTTATTACCAACATGGAATCAGAAAAGAATAGCATCATTGTTCAAATGATTATTAAGATAGCTAAATTGGAAGGCAAGCGTGTGATAGCAGAAGCGGTTGAATCCAAAGAAATCTGCGAAGAGTTGGTGCAGATGAACTGTTTCTTGCATCAAGGATATTATTTCCATAAGCCCGAAAAACTTTAAGAACCACTCAAAAAGTGGTTTTTTATTTATAGTGTTTTATTCATGCGTGTTATAATGATTATACTGCGATTATAAAACCTCATCTATGATGAAGGAAATTACATAATATGAAAAAGGATGTACTGCATGAAAAAACTACTTTTGTTAATCTTTACTGCATTATCCATATTTACCTTGTTTTCCTGTCAGGAAGCTGAAGAGCCTATTGATTTATTTTCAGAAACATTGATTCAATTTTCTGGTGAAGATACCATGAGCCATGTTACAGATGACTTCACTGTCATCTTGGAATCATCCATACTTTTGGATACTGAGATTCTATGGTCAAGTAATCTTCATTCCGTGATTATTTTTGATGGAAACCAAGGGCTTGTGACTAGACCTGATGAAGATACAGAGGTTGTGATTACAGCATCTGCAATTGTTGATTATAAGCAGTATACAACCAGTTTCACTTTAACTGTAATTGCTGAGGAAATGATTCAAGAAAACTTCTATGTATCGTTTAATTCAAACGGTGGAAATTACACACCGAGTGCTTTACTTGCTGGAGTAACAGGATTGATTGCTGAGCCTGCTGAACCAACAAAAGAAGGATATACATTTGATGGTTGGTATCAAAATAGCGCATTATCAATCATTTGGAACTTCTCTACTGACCAGGTCACATCATCCATGACGCTTTATGCGAAATGGGTCTTGATTGTCATTGATGATTTAGAGCTTACAGTCACTTATCAATCCAATGGCGGTAATTATACCCCTGAGGATCAGATTGTCATTGAAAATGGATATGCGAATCAACCTGTTGATCCAACGAAAGAAGGATATACATTTGATGGTTGGTACCAAGATATCTCATTGATATCAGTATGGGATTTTACTACCGATCAAGTCACATCTTCCATGACGCTTTATGCGAAATGGATTTTGATTGTCATTGATGATTTGGAGTTCACAGTCACTTATCAATCCAATGGCGGAGATTACACCCCTGAGGATCAGGTTGTCATTGAAAATGGTTTCGCTAATCAACCTGTTGACCCAACCCAAGAAAACTATATATTCTCAGGATGGTATCTTGACCAAACACTGACATCCTTATTTGATTTTGAACTGCTTCCAATCACAGAAGACATCACACTGTATGCAAAATGGGTTGAAGTCATTGAAGGTGGTGGAGAAGTTGAAGAAGGGATTGTTTATGTAGAAACCTTTACAACACTTACTGCTAGCTCATCAAGCTATACTGCATTTTCTTATACCGGAATCAATCAGATACTTTGGAATGCCGCTGGTGCCAGAGGAGATCAACCACTTGATGGAAAAGCGATACTCCTTGCTGGCAAAATGGATAACTCAAAGCTTTCAGCAACGATTGATGGAGGAATTGAAAATCTAACTTTTGATGTCCTTAGGGGATTTACCAATATCAATGAAAGAAAAGTAGAAGTTCTGATTAATAGTGTTTCTTATGGAATATTCAATATTGATCCTGAATCAGCAGTCAAGCAGACGTTCACCATTCCTGATATTGATATCACTGGAGAATTTTTACTAGAGTTTGTTCATACGACAGGTGTTGAGGCGAGAGCGCAAATATTACTTGATAACATCACATGGACATCCTATAGCGGAGTTTCTGTTCCAGTTGATTTACAAAAGATTACTGAAGATCATGCATCCTTATTGATTAAGACTTCTTTCCTTGAAAGTGAATCAATCGTTCTCCCTTCATCCGGAGCATATCAAAGTACAATCACATGGACTTATCAAAATACAAGCAATATCAACAACTCCCTTATCAATTTAGTCACCAAAGCAGTCACTGTACCTGCATCGGGACAAGTATCCGTATCTTTGACAGCAACCCTGTCTTTAGGAACCTATACCTTGACAAAGGAGTTCACCGTCTTGATTGGAGAGGGTGAGCCGCTCACATTATCCCAAGCACGCATCCAACCGAACAACTCCATCATCAAAACAACCGGAGTGATTACATCCTTCTATGAAACTACAACCGGTATTTATTTCTTTATTCAAGACAATCAAGCCGGCATAATGGTTTTTTCACCTAAATCTTATTTACCTCAAATCGCAGTCGGCAATGAAATCATCATCAGAGGAATGAAGACAAGCAATCAGGGACAAATTCTGCTCACTTCAATCACAATGCTTGATGTCACAGGAACAGAAGTCATTACCATTGACCAGGTTTCTGATCCGCTCGATCTTGATCTTTATGAAAGCCAGTTGATTGAAATTTCCGGACTGCTGATGGAAAACTATTCAGCAGGAACCACATCATTTTCATTGATGAATCTGAACGGGTTGATTGAATTACAAATTCCATCGGATTTATCTTCATCGGTTATTTTGGCTATTCAAAACAAACTTGCAGGTCAAACCGCAGGACTGAATGTCACCATCACTGCCAACGTTTTCAGAATCAACAGCGCATACAAACTATTTTTAATTGGTGTGGAATCTGTTGAAGTCAGTACATCTCTTGAAGCATCCTTAATTGAAACAATCCTGCTTTCTCATTTGAATTTCAATCTACCAACCGAAGTCACATCTAACCTGGATTTAGTTGATTCAAATGATGTATTCTTTGATGGTATCATTATTTGGACCAGCAGCAATCCATCAGCTATTTCAGGATCAGGAATTGTCACACAGACAGATGCACCAGTCAGTGTCAGAATGTCCTATCAAATCCAGATTTCCAATGACATCATTATTACTGGATACTTTGATGTTGTAGTTCCTGCACGTTCAAGCTATAGCGGATATTACGCTTCATTAAGCGGTTTAACAGGAACAGCCCTTAAGGCGGAACTCACTAGAATCATTACTGCAGGCATGAAAACAATCGGTTATTCAAGCACGAGCTACGTGCTGGATGAAACAGATGCGGATCCCAGCAGACCAGGCAATATCTTACTCATTTATAACAGAGCGTCCGTATCAGGCGTATGGGATGGAGCGAACACTTGGAATAAAGAACACGTGTGGCCGCAATCCAAGCTAGGTACAGCTTCTGTTTCTGATATCAACAACCTAAGACCATCGAATCCCAGCATCAACAGCAATAGAGGCAATCTGCCTTTCGTTCAAGGCACTGGCACATATGGAGCAAGAACCGGCGGATGGTTCCCTGGAGAAGCTGACAAGGGCGATGTAGCGAGAATAATTTTCTACATGAACACCAGATGGGGATTGGCGATCAGCACAAGCGTCATCGGCAGTCTTGAAATGTTCAAGCAATGGCATGAACAAGATCCTGTTGATGCATTTGAAATGAATCGTAATCAACAGATTTATATCAATCAAAATAATAGAAATCCATATATTGATCATCCTGAATTGGTTGAAGAAGTTTATGGACCGGTCGTATTATCCTATGAAAACAGTTCAGATTACTTTGAATTGAACACAGGATTTGTTACAGAAATCATCATGATTCCTACTGAAGTTATTCTTTCAACGATTCAAAGAAAAGAATGGTTTTAATCGTTTTTCAATATAAATAACATACAAAAAAATGGTTCTGCATCGAGCGGAACCATTTTTATTTATATTTGTTTAGGACCAAATTCACTTCTTAACCATTGGCTAAATCCAAGATGATTTGGTGAGCAATTTCGAGTTGTATTCTCACTTCAGCAGTAGGAATGTAACCCATATTTTCAAATTCAACTATCAATTCTTCAAAGGTAAGAAGCGTGATCTGAACGGAAGGATTGAATTCAACAAGCTCGCTATAGTAATCTTGCAAGTAGTCTAAACCATGAATATCATCTTCATTTAAGTCGATGGATAATCTACTCTCAATATAATTGATTTTTGATAGATAGTATACCCCATCTATTTCCGCTTTTATATCCTCTACAAGGGATTGCAGCATATTGAAGAGGACAATATCATTTAAAGTAAGTTGGATGGAATAGATGTCTAGTGAGGATCTGAATTCAAGTGAAGAATAAGCCAATATTGTGCTGAATGTTGCATTGGATGATTCTGATAACTGGTCAAGTATGGAGAACAAATCTTCGTAACCCTCAAATTCAGCTACAGTGAGCGCTTCACCCGTGACTTTCTCATGCAAAATGACAAAATCATCAAAAGGATTTCCAACATGATTCAAAATATCATATTGTGAAATCTTTGTGAATGTCATGCTGTCCCAATCATAGATTAAAGAACCATAGATACTAGCTTCTTGCGGGACATTTTCTTCCATCGCACATCCGATGAAAAGAAACATCATCAATAACATGCTCAGTAACAAGCTTAACTTTTTCATTTTGCACCTCCTTCACTGTTATCTTATCAATTACTTTTGACAAAGTCGTGACAGATTATTTTTTTATTTTGATTTGTACTTTTGCGACAACCTCACCGTTGTCATTAAATATCTTATAAGGGTATCCGTAGAGCTCGCAAATCTGCTTAACAATGAATAATCCCAAACCTGAGCCCGATTTTTTACTTTCATTTGGATTCACTCTATAGAATGAATCAAATAATTTATCCAAAGCTTTTTCAGGTATTTCACCCTTATTTCTAACGGTATAAACAAACTCATCACCAACAATAGTACCTTCAATGCCAACATGTCTATCTGCACTATATAGAATCGCATTCTTAATCAAATTCGTTGATAGGATTAACAACAATTCACCATTCATCAGCACTTCAGTATAAACTATTTTTTTACTGATTTTAATCATGTTCTGCTTTGCCAGTTCTTCCAAAGAACCGAAATTAGCATCTATCACAGATGTATCTGACCAATCACCTGTTTTCATTTTGTCTTCAAGCTTTAGTGAATAGGTTAGATCCTGCGTGATGTTTTCAATGGTTTGAATTTGATTCAATAACTCTTTTAAATATTTTTCTTTATCCTTATATCTGCCCACACCGTCAATCATGCCCTCAATCATTCCCTTCATGACTGCAAGCGGTGTTTTTATCTCATGATTGATGGTCATGATCAAGTGTTTCTTTTTTTCTTCCTGTTCCTTTTCAAAATCGATATCATTGGTTAATTTTTGATTGGCCTCATTCAGTTCAGCGTAGGTTTTCTTCAAATTGAATGTCATCTCATTCAGCGAGCTGACAAGATCTCTGAATTCATCTCTACGCTTTATGGAAAGTTTTCCCGCAAATTTCAATTGAGATATATCTTTCGCGTACAAGCTAATCTTTTTTATAGGTCTTGATATATTGATAGAGATGATAATGGAAAGCAGAGTGATGGCAATCATCATGAAGATGGATTGGGTGATGTTGATGTTGTTCAACACGCGGTCTACATTTTGTAAAGATTGGATCCGTGTGGAGATGATCAAGTAATCGCCCAGTTCAAACTGATAGATGTAATTGATATAGTAAATATCTTCCACCAACTGAACGAAATAAGTGAGATTTCCATCCTTTATAGAATCGGGGCTGTCATAAATGCTGATGACGAAATCTAAAACCTCAGAATTGTCTAAGAAATCGGGTCCGATTTCTTCAGCGATTACATTATTATTGAATCTGACAAAGGAAGTTTCACTGGACAAGTCTTGCAAATCAGTATTCTCAAGCGCTGAACCGTTCTCTATGAAAGTTACTGAGGAAAGAATCGATGACTTGACGTTCTTGATGTTTTCTTCGATGTACATTGGAGAAAACCTTTGATATGAAATATACATGCTTAAGAGAAAGACAAGCGAAAAAGAGATCAGCAAAATGAAAAAAGTTTTGATGAATATGCTGATTTTCATATTGCCCTCCCTCCTTAATCTTGCTATATATTATTTTTCGAATTTATATCCTGATTTATAGACTGTCCTGACATAACTGGAAGCTGAACCTAACTTTTGTCTCAACCGTTTGATATGCGTATCGACTGTGCGTTCATAACCAAAATAGTCAAACCCCCAGACAAGGTTTAGTAAATCTTCCCTGGTGTACATTCTGCCGATATTATTGATAAAAAGGGTGAACAATTCCCACTCTTTCTTATTCAGTTCAACTATTTGCTGATCGACCGTGATTTTATATTTCGTCAAGTTATATTCAATCACTCCATATTTCAACATTTCTTCTGGAGTCGTATGTTCATATCTCGCCAAAACCGCTTCAATCTTTTTAATAACCAACTTAGGGCTATAAGGCTTGGTCACATACTCATCAATTCCCAAGTTATATCCCTTAATCTGGTTTTCTTCATCATTTAACGCAGAAAGCATAATGATTGGGACACTCGATGATTCTCTAATCTTCTTGCATACTTCAAAGCCGCCCATATGGGGCAGCATGACATCCAGAAGAATCAGATCATAAACCTCGACACTCACACGGTTCAATGCTGATAATCCATCATAGACCTGATGAATCACTGCATCGGGATATGCATCCTTCACATAGTCATGCAATAAATCATTTAAATGCTTTTCATCCTCGACGATTAATATATTCACAATACCGCGCCCCTTTGATTTCTTTCTTTTAGAATAACACAAAACGTGTAGAATCAGACCAAGTATTTCACATAAAAATTGTCACAACTATGTCACAGAGACGTCAAATGTTTGACACAAGTTATCGGTATACTGAAGGTGAAATAAAAAAGAGAGAGGGAAAAATGATGAAAAAAATGTTATTTGTCTTGGTAGTATTGGGATTGTTCGCACTGACTGCTTGTTCAGAATATGGATATTATGAAGATATACAAATGGAACCAGATATGGAATACGTAAAAACAGAAGGTGAGACTTATGCAGAGATCATCGAGAATCCATTCATCAACACATCAGATATGCCGGTATCCACATTTTCAACAGATGTCGATACAGCATCCTATTCCAATGTCAGAAGAATGTTGAATGATGGATATTTACCACAAGCGAACGCAGTGAGAATTGAAGAAATGATTAACTACTTCAATTATGATATTGCTGGACCTAGTGAAGGAGAAGTCATTAAGATCAGTACCGAACTCAGTCAAACGCCTTGGAATACGAATCATCAACTTCTCATGATCGCACTCAAAACCGAAGAAGTGCATTATGAAAACACAGATGGCATGAATTTAGTGTTTTTGATCGACGTATCTGGAAGCATGTACACCTCAGATAAACTTCCTTTGTTAAAAAGTGCATTGTATCTTCTTATTGAACAGCTTAGACCGGTTGATAGAATATCCATCGTCGTTTATGCCGGTGCAGCAAGGATCGTCCTTGAAGGCGGAGACAGCACAGACAAAGAAGCAATCACGAATGCCATCGAAAGCCTTCAATCTGGAGGATCAACTGCAGGTGGTGCAGGCATTGAACTCGCTTATGAAGTTGCAGCGCGCAACTTCATTGAAAATGGAAACAACCGAATCATCCTTGCTACCGATGGAGATTTCAATATCGGCATGTCAAGCACAGCAGAAATGATTGAATTGATTGCTGAGAAGAGAGAAACCGGAGTTTTCCTTAGTGTTTTAGGATTTGGCACAGGAAACATCAGAGACGATATCATGGAATCACTCGCAGACAATGGAAATGGTGTATATTACTATATCGATTCGATGGAAGAAGCTGAAAAAGTATTCGTGAACGAGCTTGGATCATCAATGATTACGGTTGCCAAGGATGTTAAGCTTCAAATCGAATTCAATCCAATGCACGTCAAGGGATACCGTTTGCTCGGATATGAAAACAGAGTGCTCAGCAATACGGATTTTGAAAATGACGAGAAGGATGCAGGAGATATGGGATCTGGTGATGTGGTAATCGCATTTTATGAAATCATTCCAGCAGATTCAGAAGAAACCATTGAAACTAAGGAATTTGAACTACCTACAGAGCTGAGATATACAGGGGAAAACTTTGCTGATGAATTCGTTACCGTCTCCATACGTTATAAGGATCCAATCGAAGATACTTCACTGCTCATTCAAAGACACGCTTATAGAAGTGACTATACAGAAACTCCGAGCGAATCCTTCAGATTTGCCAGCAGCGTTGTGGAATTCGGCCTCTTACTCAGAAATTCTGATTACCGATATGATTCTAGTTTTTCACAAATCATATCACGCGCAACTGACGCTTTAGGGGAAGATCAGCATGGTTACCGAGAAGAATTCATCTCCCTTGTTGAACTGGCTCAAACCATTAAACAGCAGGACTAATTCACAAAAACAATGCATTAAGCTGTTTCATATTAATTACTGAAGAATTGAACGTTTTGAAGTATAAATGAAAGTCATTGAGTTAATTTGCCTGACATTGGCGAATTAACTCTTTTATTGCTCAAATATAGCCTGTTTTACCGCAACTATGCATCGAATATTTGTAATATTTCCAATTTTTAACTATAATGTAGTTATAGATTGATGAATCAAATTCGATGAGGAGGTGAATCTTTTGCAAAGTCCTAAAAAACGATATTATCCGGATTGTTACATATGCGGTAACAAGCTAGAGAAGAAAAATGAAATTCTTCCCGGTCTTGTGCATTGCCCTATCTGCAAATATGAGCATCACGTCGATCAGAGTTATGATCAGAATATTATGGAGAGACTATCTATAGCGGACAAGCTAAGAAACACACTCCAATTTGATGAAGCATTGAAGCACTATCAGTCAATCATCGACGATGAAAGGTTGTCTTTTGAAGCGCATCTTGGATTGTTCCTAAATACGTATGGAATATCATTTGTGCAAGATCCAGTTGATAAGAGATTCAATCCGATCATGCACAAGATTATCGAAGAACAACCATCAAAGAACAGATACATGATTCAAGTGATTGACATGGCATCTGATCCTTATAAGAAGAAACATTATATAAGAGAACAAGAAAAATATGATCAATTATGGTTGAGTTCAAAACCTGTAGTTCCTAAAAAGATACATCAAAAGATTTTAGAACCCTTACTTGAAAAGAAGGTTGAAAAGCCAATCAAGGTGTTAACACCAGTTATTGATGTCGTTGAAACAAAACCAATTGGTGTACAAGCAGTCAAAAACTACAAAATCGATCCAATCATTGAAAATAAGATTAAAAATGCAGAAATCATCTATTTGAAAGCCAACAAATTCTCGCGTGCTGAAAAAATATTTGATGAAGCGCTCGCTGTTGATCCACATGCAAAACAAGCGATTTGGGGAAAAATTCTTTGCAAGCTCCAAGTGATGGATCTTGATTTGCTCACTCCCGGTACTTCACTTAAACCCATCTTCCCATTATTTGAACAAATCATGGCATGTGTCGGTGAAAAAGAAGATAATCCATACTTGGCAGCACTAGAAAAGCATCTCTATAAAATGCTCAATCAGGCAAGTACATTTGATTCTGAGCTTTTTGAGTTCATTTTGAGTTGGAAAAAGGAACCGAGCCAAAGAATGATCGCCCATAATCTTTATGGCATGATTAGAAAGAATCTTGAAAAAGAAGTGCATGAAAACATTCTATGGGTTCATGAAGCACTCGCTGCAACCTCAAGATTTTTAATAGATATTGATAAAGAGGGTTATGTATCACAATATAACGATACCTTGAGAAGACTGACTGAACTGAAGTTCTATAAGGATGTCCTTCAGATGACCGATGTTGTTTTACAGGTAGAACCTCGTTGCAAGGAAACGTTGATCCTTCAGATATGTGCAATCTATAAGGTGCCCAGGTTATCTGAATTGCATCATGTTTTAAGAGACTTGAAGTTCATGCCTTCCTTTGAAAAGCTTCTTTTGGGAATTTATGAAATTCCTGAATTTTTTGCTGAGATTAAAAAAGCGATTCTTGAAACCATTCATGAACAAAACTATAAATTCGCATTGCAATTGATGGATATATATATAGAAAAGATACCCAAAAAGGAAATTAAGACTTTAAATGAGTCCTTGCAGGATTTTTCAGATCATTTGATTTACCATGAACGATTTAAAGAAGCTGAAAAATATTTGAATTTGTTATTGACAAACGATTCCAGATTGCCTGCTGCTTATTGGAGCAAGCTAAAAATAGCCCTTAAGGCGCGCACCAATTTTGATGTGCTCATGCTATGTAAAAAGGACTTGATGCAATACCCTGATTATGAAAGTGCAATCAATTCAGTAGAGCATCCAGATGAATACTTGAAATTTTATCAGATACATGATGATTTAAGAAAGAAATCGATGGATAGCAGAATGTTTAAGAAGGCTATCTCTGGAAATTATGATTATTTCAACAATCAGTGCAAGACTGAAAATGTGTTAACCTTCGTTTCTACAATTCATCCGAAGATGGAAGAAGATGTGTCATTGATTGTCGGTGAAGAAAAAGCAGCAATTTCCAATTTGGTGATCCGTTCTTTGATTGTCCTGTGTATCGTTTCATTTGGGTTTGTATTGGGAAACATTCAGATGCTCTTTGATCCATTATTGACTGCTGATTCGCTGGTTATCGCAGCGAACATGCTGAACATACTGACCAAGGTCATCTTGTTTGGATTACTTCCGTTATTTCTCATTTTATTTATCTGGTCATCACCAAGTACGGAAGAGACCTATATCAAAGGCTTGTTGAAAGGTGTTTTGTTTGGATTGTTATCGACATTGATATTCGCGGTTGTTGTCGGGATCATCCCCTGGGCTGCAGTTCGCTTCCTTGGTAATTTCGTTCTTAATATTTCATCTTGGTATCTTCCTGCTGGATTGCTTGGTGTTGGAGGGTTGGGAATCTTATTCGTGATGATTAAGTTCCATAATGATTTGAAGGATTCGGTCTTGTTTGGAAGATTCAAACCCATCAGCATATCGAATATCATCTTCTTGGGGTTTATATGGATTTCGGCAATCGTCATTTCAATTCTACAATATCTATATTAAAAATAAGTTTAAAGAACTAGCGGAATCTATTTGGTTCCGCTAGTTTTTTTAATGATTCTTTTTACGATGCAACGACTTAAGAAAAAGAGGGAAAGACCATAATTAATCAAATAGAAAATTCCTTTCAAGATCGTAGAAATGCTCCCGATCATGACGAACCCTGATGTTAAGTGACTGGATGTGAGAAAGAAGATGACGAAAATATTTTCCATATAATCAAATGTCATGGATAGAAATCCGATGGCTGCTAGTTTCTTCACTTTAAATTCTTGCTTGAAATAGGCATAGAAAAACAAGGAAGTCAGTAAAGGATAAATAAAATCCAAAGGGAGTTGAACGAATAGATAGATCCTTCGCCCTTGATCGCTTATTTCTTGATTGAACTGAGTGATATAGGTTAAATCATACCCGCCAAACATCCTTAAATCAAAGATATCCAAGTTCATACCTTCTGTAACCAGGGGTCCGATGATATTCATAACTAAATAAATAAGATGCGCAAATAAAAATAAGATGGGAATACGGTATTTGAATAGCCAATGTTTCATGAGACGATACCTCCACTCTCATTGTATCAAAGAATGAGATGAAGATAGATGGATTTCAAGAAATATACATAACGTGCGCGCTGGTGTTATAATGATGATAAACGAAAGAAGGGTGAACAATGAAAATAGCTATTTTGAAAGCATTGGTGGTTGCTGCTTACTTGGGGATGTTATATATGAATTATTTGGCGAATGCTCGCCCTCTCAACAATCGGATGACCGGTGAGGTTTCTGATGCTTATCCAACCTTGTTCACACCTACCGGTCTGACTTTTTCCATTTGGGGAATTATCTATGTCATGCTGGGCATTTATGTCGGAATCACTATTTTTACTCCAACCAGTTCCTTTATTCAACCCTATCAAACAACAGTCATGATTTTATTCATCGTTTCTTCATTATTTAATCTATCTTGGCTTGTCTTATGGCACTATGATTATATCTTTTTATCGACCATCGTCATGATCTTATTATTGATCAGCTTGGGAATCGGTTTGATGATCATTCCTACATCTGAACCACTCATCAAGAGCAGTTTCAGCATCTATTTCGCATGGATTTGTGTGGCACTGATCGCAAATGTCACCATTCTGCTCGTTAAAGTTCAGTTTAACGGATTTGGAATCAACTCAATGTATTGGTTGATTGCCATCCTGATTGTTGGTGTTGTGATTTCTCTATTTGTATTATTTAAAACACATGACATACTCTTTGGCTTAGTCTTTATCTGGGCATATTTTGGTATCTTAGTCAAACATATGACAGCTACAGGATGGGATAGGCAATATCCAGCAGCTATCCTCACACTCATCATCGCTTTAGTTCTGATGACCCTATTCACATCCTATACGTTTTACATCAATCAGTTTCATCTTTATCAGCTAGACGCCAATTGAAATCGTTTACTTGAGCAGTAGAACCTGGGAAAACATCCGTATTTGGTATAATTAGGATGTAACATAGGAGGCAATACAATGAAAAAGTTTTTAGAAAGAACTGCTACAGAATTTGGCGGCAGAGATGGAGAAGTTAAAGACACACAGTCTAGATATAGCGTTAAACTCAGTAAACCTTTAGAAATGGGTGGAGTAGATCCAAAGGGAACAAACCCTGAAGAACTCTTTTCCATCGGATATAGTTCATGCTTCGCAAGCTCATTAGAGTATTTATTGGTCGCAAATAAGGTTTCTTATGAGTCTTTATCTGTTAAGGCGGATACAGCGCTTATGATGGATGAAACAACAGGATTTGAGTTTCAATTGACAGTCAAGGTTAAGATTAAAGGTGTATCCAAGAAAGTAGAAAAGGAATACACGGAGAAAGCCTATGGGTTCTGCCCATATTCAAAAGCAATTAAAGGCAATGTTAAAGTGACTTTTATCGAATCGTAATGGATATAGACTCTTCGTTCGAAGGAACTAAGAGTTTTTTCTTTCATCGACAAGGTTATAACTGATAAGATATCTTCGTGAATTCATTGTTCATAGTCATTATTTTTTATGTTGAAAATATTTCGTTAAAAATCAGCATTTTCTACTTTATATATGGTATTCATCGTGCTATAATGAAAGCATAAAGTCAAAAAAAGGAGAAATATCGATGATCAAGAAAATCGCACTACTGGTTTTAACTTTTGTTTTTGTCCTTGGGTTAGCTTCATGCACTGCTGAACCAGCAGAAAAAACAAATTTAAGTGTATTCTTTGTCCCTTCAAGAGATAACGCAACTTTAGTACAGGGAATTAGCTTTTTGCCTGCTCTATTAAAAGCAGAACTTGCAGAACTTGGCTATGATTTTGAAACTGTAAGTGTTTATGTAGGTACTACATATGAAGCAGTTGGTGAAGCTTTAGATGCAGGAACTGCAGATATCGGATTCATTCCAGGTGGAACTTACGCAGTATATTCAGATGGTGAAAACATGGATGTCGCACTAACAGCTACACGTGGCGGACTTTCCAAAGATTCAGCAGTTGCTAAAGATTGGAATGACGGTCTTGCTACAACCTCAGATACTGCTAATCAAGTGAATTTCTATCGTTCTATCGGTATTGTTGGTCAAACAACTAAAGGCCGTGAACTCGCTGCGATTATCAATGGTGGCGGAAATATTACTTGGGATGATTTGCAAGATGCTAAAATTGGTGTTCAATCAGTCACTTCATCTTCAGGACGCGTTTATCCATCCTTATTATTCAAAGCATTATATGGATTTACTTTATCAGATATTCCAACAGCAAATTTAATTGCTCTTTCAGGATATGGCGCAGCAGCTTCAGCTCTTGCTTCAGGATCTGTAGATTTAGCTTTCGGATATGCAGATTTTAGAAGAGATTATGCAACCCTTTGGACTTCAGATGCTGAAGGCGGTTATAATCAAGATAATACAATCTGGGAAGATACTGATGTCGTATTTGTAACCGATAAGATCTATAATGATACCATTACAGTTTCCAAGAAGACAGTTGATGATGATTTACAAGCAGCAATTGAACAAGCGTTCATTAACTTAGTTTCTGATGCTACAGCTCTTGCTAAACCAGCTGGCATGTTTGCAATGGTTAAAGATATTTTCAAGGTATATAGCCATGAAGGTTATGTAGTTGCAGATGATTCAGATTATGATCTTGAACGTGAAGCAGCAGCAATTGTTAATCCAAGCTAGTCTTATAACAGCATAAATCAATCAGATAAGAATTAGGCTTAATAACACATTAAGCCTAATTTTTTCTAAAAAGGAGCACATTATGATTGAATTTCAAAACGTGAGTAAAACCTATCCAAACGGAGTTGAAGCACTTAAAGATGTTTCTTTAGTGATAGAGCCGGGTCAATTTGTCGCAATTATCGGTTTAAGTGGTGCTGGGAAATCTACACTCATCAAACTTGTTAATCAAATGACTGATGTTACTAAAGGAAACGTACGTGTGAAAGGTCTTGACATTCCGGGTTTGAAAGGGAAAGCACTCAGACATTACAGACGTGACGTTGGCATGGTGTTCCAATCGTTTAATTTGATTAATAGAACAACTGTCATCAACAACGTTTTAGCTGCGAGAGTTCCCGATATGAATCCTATCTTAGGATTGTTAGGCATATTTACTAAAAAAGATAAAATTATTGCCTTAGAGGCACTGCATAAAGTGGGAATTTTAGAAAAAGCATACGCTAGAGCAGATCAACTTTCAGGTGGTCAGCAACAAAGAGTTGCTTTGGCAAGAACACTGGCACAAAATCCATCAATTATATTGGCAGATGAACCTGTTGCATCACTTGACCCTATCACTGCGAATCAAATCATGAAGGATTTCGAACGTATTAATAAAACTGAAAAAATTACGATATTAGTTAACATGCATCACGTGGACTTAGCATTAAAGTATGCGTCACGTGTTATTGGTATCAATCAAGGAAAAATCGTCTATGATGGTGGTAGCGAAAATATCACTGAAGCTATCTTAAAGACCATTTATGGGAGAGAGTTAACCGATGAAGACATTATGTTCAAAGATAAGTAATTTGTTCAAAAAGTTAATTGACAGAAATAAACGTTATCGAACTTCAGTCTTGGAAGATGGATCATCCATTACACGACCTTTTTCCTATGTGATTATGGTTACTTCCATTATTCTCATCGTCTTTATCTACTTTTGGGACATGATTGTCACAGATTTCTTCAATAAATTTGGATTTCAATATTTTATTTCGAGCATTCCGAATTTCTTCACAATTATTCAAAAAATGATTGCTCAAATCAATTGGTCATATTTTGATCGAGTTGTATCTCCACTTGTTGATACCATCCAAATTTCTGTTATCGGGACGTTAGTTGGATCCATTATTGCTCTTCCAGTTGCAATATTGGCATCACAAAACATTATGGGCAAGAGCCAAATCCCCAATATAGTTAAATTTCTGTTGTCCATTATCAGAACTTTTCCCACACTCGTCTACGCATTGATTTTTTCATTCATCTTTGGATTTGGAACATTCATTGGTGTTTTGGCAACTGTTGTCTTTACATTCAGTATCGTTACCAAAATGATGTATGAAATCATTGAAACCATTGATATGGGAGCATTCATCGCCATTGAGGCGACAGGTGCAACAAAATTGCAGGCATTTCGTGCTGCAGTCATCCCCCAAATTATCGGTAGATATTACTCTGTCATACTCTATAACTTTGAAATCAATTTACGTGCATCTGCAATTTTAGGATTTGTCAATGCCGGTGGTATTGGAATCATCATGAATGACCAGATGGCACTGATGAGATATGGCAATGTTGCGGTGATTGTACTTGCACTGCTTGTTGTTGTTATTTTAGTTCAAAATCTGTCTGAACAACTGAGAAGGAGGTTATCATAATGCAAGAGATCCTTCGTGCCTATGAAGAACGTCCTAGACATACAGTCAGAAACATCATCGTTGTTTCAGTCATCCTGTTTTTGACTATTTGGAGTACGGATGTCATTAATTACCCCGGTTTATTTGAGAATGGATTAGATATAGCTAAAAACATTTTTAAAGCCTTATTCAATCCATCTTGGAACTTGTTATTCAGTCTTCAGGTTGATGGTATACCTTTATTGATGTTTCAAACATTAGGTATTGCGTTTTTAGGGACATTACTCGGTGCTGTATTATCATTTCCGTTCGCTTTCTTAACAGCAAGAAATATTGTTGGAAAATTCAATATCATTGGTAGCACCATCATATCAATCATCCGCTCATTTCCATTCTTTTTAATCGCTTTAATGTTTGTCAGAGTCAGTGGACCTGGTCCAATGACTGGCGTATTAACAATCGGGGTTCTTTCTATCGGTATGATATCTAAAATGTACATTGAAGTCATTGAAGATATTGACCCAAGCATTTTACAGTCACTAGATGCTTTAGGAGCAACCAGATATCAAAAAATTAGGTATGGCATCATGCCACAACTCACTGCAAGTATTATTTCGGTTATTATTTACAGATTCGAAATTAACGTAAAAAACGCTACAGTTTTAGGTATTGTAGGTGCTGGTGGTATCGGTGTGACTTTACTGACTGCAATGAATGCAGGAAGATGGAGAGATACAGCTGCAGCATTGTGGGGCATTATTGTTGTAGTCTTGATTGTTGACTATTTCTCAACAAAAATAAGAAGACGACTTGTAGGCGGAAGACAATAAAATCCATAAAAATTAAAAAATCTCCAAGATTGGGACAAATGCAGCGATTGGTTGCAACTGTCCTTATCAAGGGGATTTTTTAGATGACTTTGAAGTTCTCTATAGTTTCAATCTCCAAAACTGGATGCTTTTCAATATATTCTTTGATTAAATCAAAATAAGATACAGGATAAGATATAATCTTTCTCGCTTTCTTGAACATTTCAAAACCACCGCTTCCAATTGCTCGATATGAATTGAATCGCCAATTTAAATAAAGAATTTGGTTTTATATCTTCATTTTGGTATGTTAAGGAAACAATACGTTGACCAAGTTCTTGATTGATATCCATGATATAGGAGATTCCGTCATAGACATCGTAATTATAATGTTCAACTTTCGGGAAAAGAAATTTGGGGTTAACCACGATCTGTTGATTCACTTTTGAGAAGTATGACGCATTTTTTTCTAGAGCCTCTTTAAGAATTTCTCCCGTTACCTCCAATACGACCAAATCGTTTTCAAAAGGAAAATTGACAGCAATATCACTTAAGGTGAGATCATGCGGAAATCCATTTGTCTCATTGGGGAGGGAAGCTACTGAAATGTCCGCTTTTGTGTACTCGAGCTGAACTTGGTTGATGAATTGAAATAATGCATGTTTTTTGACTCTACAATCCAACGGAGAGTATATGCACATCTCATTTATGATGGTTCCTATTTTTTGTGAGAGATATTTGTTGGTTTTTTGAATATCGTTTTCGAGTAAAGCCTCAATGCTTGAATCGATTGAACAAGATGATAAAGGAATGATATGCGCATGTATTTTTTTGTTCATCTGATCATCAAACAAAATATCGATTAAACCGAAATCCTTGGCATTGTGAGAAGTTTGCAAAGCGACTCTGCCGTTTTTTTGAAAACCTTGTGGAATGTGTTGATGACCGGTTAACAAAATATCGATATCTTGGATTTGAAACAGTTCATATCCTTTATTTTCAACTGTCTTGGATCCATAGACTTGATTTGTCTCTAGGTTTTGATTAAATCCTCCGTGATATAAAACGATAATTAAATCTGAATTTTGTTTCAAATGATAATCAGCAATAACTTTTTTGGTTGTTTCCACAGCATCCAAAAATGTGAATCCGTCAAGATTTTCAGGTTTCTCCCAAAATGGAATGAATTCGGTAGTCACTCCGATGATGGCAACCCTGATTTCATTGATTACTCGGATAGCATGCGTTTTATAAAATGGCTTACCGTTTTTATGAATGTTTGCACATAAAATATCGCCATGATATTGAGATTGGAAAGAGGATAAGTAGGGTAATCCATAATTAAAATCATGATTTCCTAAGGTGACATACTCATAATTCATGGAATTAAATATTTTTGCAGCTGGGTTATAAAGACTATTTTTTCTTGAATAATCTAAAAGAGGAGATCCTTGTAAAAAGTCTCCATTGTCGAGCAATAGATAAGGTGTATTTAGATTTTTAAGATAACTTGATAGTCTGGATAAACCGAAAGCACCAAATTTACCATTCATAAAGTCGTAAGCAGATAGTCTGCCATGTGTATCCGATGTATAAATAATACTTATCTTTTTTTGCATTCTAAACTCCTGTTTTGCTACATTTATTATACACTATGCATACATTGTTATCTATTAAATTCAATGAACTATTGTGTTTGAATTTAATCCATTAGGTAGAAAATGATAAAAAGCAGCAGAAGTTCATCCTGTTGACTCGATTTTGATGGTTACACTATAGGTTTGGTGGACTTTTTCATCTTCACGAATGTTATTGATGATGTTATAATTGAAATAGAGAGATTCAATTGAGGAAATCAAATGGACATGATGCAAAAGATCAATGAAGCGAAAAACTACATCAGAACGAAATCATCTCTTTCACCAAAGATTGGATTGGTCTTGGGTTCAGGCTTGGGATCACTTGTTGAAGAGATGACGGATGCGGTTCATATACCCTTTGAAAGCATACCCCATTTCGCCATTCCCACCGTGGAAGGGCACTCCGGCAAGGTTGTCATCGGGAAACTGAATGGTGTTCTGGTTGTCGCATTATCTGGCAGATATCATTATTATGAAGGATATGATTTATCTGTTGTGACGTTCCCCATTCGGGTGATGAAAATGCTCGGTGTTGAAACAGTCATTTTGACCAATGCTTGCGGAGCAGTCAACAAAGATTTTAAACCTGGTGATTTGATGCTTATTACCGATCACTTGAATTTAACAGCGAATAATCCGTTAATCGGGAAAAATATCGATTTTCTAGGACCAAGGTTCGCAGATGCATCGGAAATATATACCAAACAATTGAGATGTATTGCCCATGAAGCGGCATATGAACTCAAGATGAAGTTGCAAGAAGGGGTCTACACCTGGTGGACAGGTCCGAGCTATGAAACCCCTGCAGAAATTAAGATGATCAGGATACTTGGTGGAGATGCTGTCGGCATGTCCACGGTTCCTGAAAGCTTGGTAGCATCCCATATGGGCATGCAAGTCTTAGGAATATCTTGTTTAACCAACATGGCGAGCGGTATTCTAGACCAAAAACTATCACATCATGAGGTTTTAGAAGTCGCATCCTCAGTCAAATATCAATTTAGTCTGTTGATCAAAAGTATCGTTTCAAAAATTAAGTAGAACTCTGATTTTTGGAGGGGTGAGCAATGGAAAAGACAATCATTCAAAAAGCCAAAGATGATAAACTTCATCCTTTTATTGTCGTCCTCATCTCTATTTCCATGATTCCTCCCAATCTGACCCCGGGTACTGGAGCAGAAGAACTCTTTTATAAACTGATCTTCAAAGAAGATGAAGCCAACAGATCTCAATCCATTCTTCTAAACGCTTTAATCCCATTAATTTACGAACTTTCTCCATTTTGGAAAAATGAAATCAGAAAGAACTTCCCCATCCCCCAATCCTTATTGCTGAAAAAGATCTTCATCGGGTTAAGAGATGACTTGACAGAAGATATGTCGTTTCCTTTTCATGATGAAACCATAACGCTCAAAGAGTTTACCGATGAAGCGCTCATGGAGTACTTCACCGTCAAATATGATCCGGGCATCAAAAAGATTCTTGAAGATTTATATAAAACAGATAACGTTGAGGCATTCAGATCCAATGTTCAAGATATCTTCTTAAGCGTCAAAGTCCGCAGTTTCTATAGTGAAACAGTGCTTCACATCGCAATCGAATATAAAGCGAACCGGATCGCCCGGTTCTTAATCGAACATGACTTTCCTTTAGAGGTTGTCGATAACTTTGGAAATACGCCCCTGCATAACGCATCCTACTATGGAAATTTGGAGCTATTTGACTTACTCATTACCCATAAGGCACCGCTTGAAAAGAAAAACAGAGCTGGATTGTTACCGATTGATATGGCATTTTACTCTGAAGATTTTCTGTTTTTCAACAATGTCAGAGAACGAAAACTTATCCATTTAGAAAATGTCGTCAAAGAGAATATCATCGGACGCGCACTTCGTGATGAAAAGATCGTCATCTTGAAGAGCTTGATTGAAATGAAACAAATCGATCCTTTTAAGAAGATTCGAAGAGAATCATCTGTGTTATCGATTGCAGTCAATAAACGGAATTTAGCATTCATCAAATGGATGGTTGAATATCAAAATTGCCCTGTAGACTATATGTTGCCAGATGGATATACCTTATTAAATGCTGCAGTGTTCAAAGGTGACTTTGAACTTGTGACATATCTGGTTGAAAAAGGTGCGGATGTCAATAAGCAATCCAGATTCAATACCTCGAATCTATATCACAGCGTCGGCGTGGATGAATATAATAGAATGTCACTGTATCTAATCGAGCATGGAGCGAAATTTGAGCTTGATAAGGTAAATATCGCCCGCGCGATCACCACCGACAAAAATGCGATGCTGCTCAGATTAATGATGGAAGAAGTTCCAAATATGAACTTCCTATTAAAAAAAAGAACAACCCCTTTACTCAACGCGATTATCCGCGGAGACCAGGAATTGATCGACATGCTTGTCAAATCTGTGGATATCAAATACCATAATGAAAATAAAGTCCCTTTGCTTGTTCAATCCATCAGTGCATGTAATTTCGAACTGACAAAGAAATTTCTTCAAATGGGAGCGAACCCCAACCAATACCGGACCCAAAAGAAGATCAGAACCTATCCAATCTTCGCAGCCATCACGCAAGGTGATGTTGAAGTGCTCCACATGCTTGTTCAAAAGGGAGCAAACCCCAATCAAATCGGCTTCTTTGGTTCAACACCGTTGATGTATGCGGCAAGCTTGAAGAAGAACTGGCGTGTCTATGATTATTTGCAGACAGTCTCTTCAAAGACACCTTTCTGGTATGGTTATAATATTAGAAGAATCCTGAGCATTGTCGGAGTTATTCTCATGGCTGTAGGATTTGGCATCGTACTCTTGTTATATTCTATCTAAGACAACAAAAAAAGGAACATTCTCGGAAAGTTCCTTTTTTATGTTTTAATTATACTTCAATAATAGCGTCAGTTGGGCATACTGCCTGGCATGCGCCGCAATCAATACAAATATCTTCATCAATGACGTAGATATCTCCTTCAGAAATACAATCTACTGGGCATTCAGCCTGGCAAGCTCCACATGCTATACAAACTTCAGTAATTCTTCTTGGCATAATTTTATCCTCCATACGTGTCGTATATACATATTTTATAGAAGGTTGTCAAGAAAGTAAACCTGTCTGGGCAATTTTGTGAAATTTTCTATCTTTAAAGGTTAAAATTGATGTCTTATATAATAAAAAAAGAGAATTTTGATTTCTCTTTTATTTTTTAACTATTTAGAAGTGAGTTCCTGTCTTACATTTTTCAAGGCTTTTGACCATCTGATAAGCTGATCCAGCATGGATGTTACATTTGCTTCATGTAGTTTCTGTGGCTTAAAGACAGAATCCTTGTCAAAATCAGTAAACAAACTTAATGTGACATGCGTTCTCACGTCAGCAATCTGAAGTTCTGAAAGTATTCCTCTTAAGTGTTCAGCTGCTCTTGCTCCTCCGACAGATCCATAAGATACGATACCCGCTGCTTTATTGTTCCAGTGATCCTTGGCTAAATCGAGTGCATTCTTTAAGGATGCAGGGATGCTGTGGTTGTATTCTGCAGTAATGAAGACGAAGCCGTCTAGTTCGCTTAATTTCTTGTTCCATTTGGTGATTCCTGAAGTTTCAGAAGATTCGCCCAATAATGGAAGTTTGAATGATTTGATATCGACGATTTCATAGGTCGCATCGCCTCTTTTGTCAGCTAATTCCTTAAACCAAGCACCTACGCTTGGACTGACTCTGCCTTCTCTGGTGCTGCCTAATATGATGCCGATCGTTAATTTTTGATTTGACATGTTTGATTTCCCCTTATGATTTTTAATAGACAATAATGAATCTATATACTTATTATATTTCGAATTCGAAACAATATCAAGTCATATGCTCACTTCAGGATTCATGATAGAAAAAGGCTACTGATAGCATATATGATGTTCACCCTTCAATATGGATAAGATGACTTGACAACTGAATCTAACAGCACTATAATATAGACAGTTATCTATATAGACGTTTATCTATATGTGGAGGAAACTATGAAAAATGACATTGCACTACTTTTTAAAGCGTTATCTGATGAGAACCGGTTAACGATTTTGGAATTACTCATTCAAGGCGAAACATGCGGGTGCACCCTGATTGATAAATTGACAATCACACAGCCTACCATGTCTTATCATTTAAGACAATTGACCGATGTTGGAATCATAAATTCATATAAAGAAGGCATCTGGAAGAAGCATCATGTCGATATAGCTAAGATTGATGAACTTATAGAATTTTTAACTGACCTTAAAAACGCAAAAGGAAATTGTGAAGTATGATAAAAACTATCTTTAGCTGGTTGAATGATCAACTCTTGAAAATGACATGGTTGGAAAGCATCGTCAACTGGTTTTTTGGTGATGTCATCGGTATTGACTCAGAATCTCTGCTTTATAAAGGGATAACTTTTTTCTTTTATGACGTGATTAAAATCTTTATTCTCTTATCAGTTTTGATTTTCTTAGCATCCTATATTCAATCATTCTTTTCACCTGAACGAACTAGAAAAATCTTAAGTAAGGTCAAAGGTGTTTGGGCAAACGTCATCGGTGCGCTTCTCGGCACAGTCACGCCATTTTGTTCCTGTTCATCCATTCCGATCTTTATTGGATTTACCAAAGCAGGACTACCCATCGGCGTTACATTTTCCTTTCTGATTTCATCGCCATTGGTTGATTTGGCTTCAGTGATCTTACTTGCAAGCATCTTCAACTGGCAAATCGCCTTGGCTTACGTTGTGGTCGGATTATTGATTGCTGTGATTGGTGGAACCTTGATTTCAGTCTTTAAGATGGAACGTTATGTGGAAGAATTCGTCACTGCGAAAATGGAAGGCGAACCAATTAATTTTGATGACATCGAAGAGTTTAAGTTGACACGTAAAGAACGTGTTAAGTATTCAATAGATCAAGTCAAGGAAATCGTTCATAAGGTTTGGATCTATGTATTAATTGGTGTTGGTATCGGTGCGATCATTCATGGATTCATCCCGCAAGCCTGGATTGAAACGGTCTTAGGTGCGAATAATCCTTTCTCTGTCATTATTGCCACTCTATTAGGAATTCCAATGTATGCGGATATCTTTGGCACACTCCCAATCGCTGAAGCCCTTGTTTTAAAAGGTGTCGGTATCGGTACAGTCTTAGCATTCATGATGGCTGTGACCGCATTATCATTACCATCGATCATCATGCTTAAAAAAGTGGTCAAGATGAAACTACTTGCCATGTTTGTCGGAATTGTCACAGTTGGCATCATCATCATGGGTTATTTATTCAATGCCTTCGGACATTTGTTTTTCTAAGCACCACCAATAAGGTTGAAAAGAGCAAGATGCTCATACAAAAAGGAGAAAGAAGATCATGGAAATTAAAGTACTGGGTTCAGGTTGTGCAAATTGCAAGAAACTATTAGAAAATGTAGAAGTCGCATGTAAGGAACTATCATTAAATGCGAACATCATCTATGTGACAGATTACATGGAAATCGTTAAGACCGGGTTGATGAGAACTCCAGGGTTGATGATCAATGGAAAAATCGCCTCTTATGGCAGAGTTCCGAGTAGCGATGAAGTTAAAAAGTTGATTGAAGCTGCCAAATAGGAGAAAAACAGATGAAAATAGGATTTTTTGAAAAGTATTTGACCCTTTTCGTCTTGATTTGCATGGCTATAGGTGTCGCACTAGGTTTTTTCTTACCTGCTATTCCTGAGTTTTTGAATCAATTTGAAGTGGCGTCAGTGAATATTCCAATCGGA
>Ga0209211_10002447_pt1 | contig 32049 bp, 33 predicted proteins | sample RifGroA2_FD_183992 | JGI IMG/M metagenome (GOLD analysis project Ga0209211, IMG submission 183992) | Groundwater microbial communities from Rifle, Colorado, USA - Groundwater A2 (SPAdes) (version 2) | ecosystem: Environmental > Aquatic > Deep subsurface > Groundwater | place: Rifle, Colorado...
CCCGGGCCGCCGGGCGCGAGATTGAAATCACCCTGGAAGTGCTCAGCCCCAATTCGACACGCATGCGCTCGGTGACGACACAAGGGCTGCTGTACGACAGCGCGACAGCGCTGGAAATCGTCCTGCAAACCGAAAAACGCATGATCAATGGATGAGGAGAACGACGAAATGAGAAAACATACCCTAAGGGTGCTGGCCGTCAGTGCGACTTACTTTGCCCTGAATCCGGCGTTCGCGGCGGAAGTCGCTGCCGGCACCTCGACGACCGTGACCACCACCAATTACACCAAGGGTGTCCCCGCCACCGCCGCCCTGCCCGCAAGCCGGATCGCCAGTCGCTTCGAGAGCCTGGCCGGCTCGCCGGAAAATGCCGCGAGCCTGGTCGCCGGGCTGCGCAGTGGCAGCGAAATCACCCTGAGTTCGCCAGACTCGGCGACCGGCATCAACTTCACGCCAACGACCAAACCGATGGGCTACGGCAACATCACGCGCGCCCTTACGCTGGCCCAGCGTCAGTTGGCGGCGCAGGGCATCACCGAGCCCACGCCGGAACAGTTGAACCTCGCGCTGAACGGCGGAACGCTGACCCGCGTCGACAGCAGCGGCGCCACCCGGACCGTCGCGATCGCCGGCGTCCTGCAGTTGCGCAGCCAGGGCATGGGCTGGGGGCAGATCGCCCACCAGCTTGCCGTAAGCCCCGGCAACCGTCCGCCGACAACCACGGCGACCACGGCAACGGCAGTGGCTTCACCACAAGCCGGCGTCGATCTGCGCGGCAGCCGCCACCGGCAAGGTGCCATCGTTTCCGGCGACGGCACCATCCTGCACGGTCGCGCACCGGGATTTGCCGGCAGCGCCGAGAGCGGCGCACAAAGCCAGAGCCGCGCGCCGACCCAAGCCAAGGCACACGTCGAGGCCGGTCGCCCGTCGTTCGTCACCACAAGTGCCTCGATCAGCATGGGAAACAACGGAAAGATTCCGGTCCAGGCGCGCGGCGGCGGCCGGTAAGGAAACCCGAAGCTCGGGCGGCGGCATCCGTCACCGCCCGAGCTCCGACAACGAGCAAGGAGATTGTCATGTTCCAGATGAGCAAACAGCTGTTCGAACAGTGCTGGCCTTTAATCGCGGCGCAGATCGAGGATGAAAAAGCGTCCCCTGGCGCCAAGAGCGGCATGGCATCCAGGCCGTCGCCGAGTTCCGCGGCGGAGGCCGGATATGTTCTTGGCGTCGCCATCGGCTATGCCATGCAGATCGAGAATACCAGGGGCGCCCCGCTCAGCATCTCGGTTCCGGGATGGCGGGCGGATGCCTGCGGCAGCTTGAACTGGCCGCAAATCGTGCCATCGCGAATGCCGCCGGGCCTGGGCAGCCGTCCAGCCTGACCCAGGAACGGGCGGCGCGCTGCACTAGTCATGACAAATACGCTCAGGAGAATCGCCATGCGCACGAAACCGCTTCAACTTGCCGCAGCCGCGCTGCTCGCCGCCTGGATCGCTCTGCCGCCAGCGGCGCTGGCCAATCCGCCGCCTTGGGCCGCCGCCCACGGCTATCGCGCCAATCAGTATCGCTATGTCTATTACCCGCGGCACGAGGTCTATTACGCACCGGCCACGCAGCACTGGTTCTGGCTCGATCGCGGGCGCTGGCAAGTCGGTACCACCCTGCCGGGCCACATCGTGGTCGCGGGATTCCCCGGGGTGTCGGTAGTGCTCGGCACCGCGCGGCACTACGAGATGAATACCTACGTGGTCGAGCGCTACGGCGCACGCCACAGGCACCGCCGCCATCGCTACGACTAGCCGCGCCCGCGCAGGAATCCTCATCTCGAACCCGGATTCACCACAGGAGATCAGCCATGGAAAGTAAATATCGCGTGCTGCTCAAGGAACGCGACCGCAGCGGCGCCATGCGGCAGCACGCCTATGACGCAGAAGACAGTGTCGACGTGCGCGACCTGAACACGCGCGTGATCTTTAGCGTTCACGCCCATGAGCTGTCGCCCTATCGGCACACGCTCGTCCTCAACGGCATCGAGTACCAGATCCTGAACGTGATCCGGCCATAGCGTACGCGCCGCGCAGGCGTCATCAAGAAGCAGTCGTGGCGACAAGGCGGAGGAACATGATCGGGCAGATACATCCCAAGGCGTCCATCATGAAACGATCCTCGCTGTTCGCACTCACTGCTTTCACGCTCGCATTCGCGCCCGCCGCCTGGGCCAATACCATCGCCGCCATCGCGCCAAACACGACCAGAATCATGCTCGGCGACGGCTGCGAAATCACCCAAGGACTGCTCAATCACATCGAGGTGGCGATCCGCGCCTTCGATCCCTGCCTGTCGTGCGCCACGCATGCGCTGGGCAGATGCCGCTCGAACTGACAATAGTCGGCGCTGACGGCTGAGCACGGGCGGACGGCAATTCATGGTCGCCCACGCCACCGCTCTGCCCCTTGCCTTCTGGCTACGGGCGCTTAGCCCAACGGCTCCGATTGGCATGTTCATGGCGGTGGCTTCGGCGCTTACGAAAAGATCTGCAGCAGCAACTCCCGCGCATGTCCGTCGTCGCGCCTCAGTGCCAGGTGCCAATCGCACAAATGCACTGCGTCGGCGGTTTCCTCCAGCGTCGGCTGGCTGCGCATGGCCGCCGATAGGCGATCGCGCGCGCCACCACCTCGTAGTACCGCGCGCGGGCGGCGCCCGCATCAGGCACGATGCGCCACCGTCCGGGCAAACACAGTCGCTGGAGAAATGCCGCTGACTAGCGCCGTGCCGGTCAGCACGATGAGGCTGCCGGCCAGGGTATGCCAGCCCACGGCCTCGTCGAGGAAGATGGCGCCCCACAGCACACCGAACACCGGGATCAGGAAGGTGACCGTCAGGGTCGGCGTCGCGCCGATGTCTTCAATCAGGCGAAAGTAGAGCAGATAGGCGACGCCGCTGCACAGCACCCCCAGCGCGATCACCGAGCCGATGACGCGGGCATCGGGAAGCGCCGCCGGCATGGGCGCAAATGCCATGGCCGGCGCGATCAGCAGCGTGGCGGCCCACATGCTTCCCTGCGCGTTGGCGAAGGGCTCCGCCGACCGGGCGGACTTGGTATAGATCGTTGCGAGCCCGTAGGAACATGCCGCGCCCAATGCGGCGGCGATGGCAATCCAGCCGCCGGCCGGCAGCGCCAGCGTTTCCACCCCCGCGAGCAGCGCAACCCCGGCAATTCCCAGCGCCAGGCCGATCAGCGATCTGGGCGCCAGCCGGGTCCTGCCCCACGCCGCGCCGATGACGGCAGCCCAGATCGGCGCCGTCGCGTTGAGGATGGAAAGCAGCGAGGCGGAAACCGTTCTTGCCGCCTCGGCAATCAACAGGAAGGGCAAGGCGGAGTTGAAGAATCCGAGGACCAGGAAATACCGCCAGTGCTGCCTGACACCTGAGCGCCTTCTCAGGCAGACGGCGACAACGAGCAGAAACGAGGCGGCGAGTGCGACGCGAACGAAGATCAGCAGCACGGGGCCCAGAACCGGGGCCGCAATCCGCAGGAACACGAAGGAAGCGCCCCAGATGGCGGAAAGAAGGATCAGACGGAAGAGGCTTGCGGTATTCACAATGAGAAACTCAGGCTGACGACTGCCCCAAGTATGTCAGCGCCAGCGCCGGGAGCAAGCCGATTCTTGCGGAAATGCTCAATGCCGGGCGCGTTTCCTCTTGTATGCTTCCTGTTTTCCGCCTGCCGCACCCGCCATGCCCTTGGCTGCACCTGGATGATCGCCGCCCTTGCCGTCGGGTTTGCAAACTGAGCGCCATGGATTGCCACGCCTGCAGCCAGATACCAGCATGCTCAAACCTCCAGGCCTGACGGCCATTCCTGCCGCCGCACTCTTTATCGCGGTGATGCTGCCGAGCGGCTGCGTCTATATGCCCGAAACGACCATCCGTTATGACCCGAAGTGCGGGGTCTACGAGCGAAAAATGACCATGCAGCCATACCAGGTGGGATCACTGATGGGCTGCCGGGACGAAGGCTGCGTGACCGGCCTGGTGGCTGCCGGTGCCGTATCGGCGGCGTCGGCAGTGATCACCGGCAGCGTGGTCGTCGTCGGCAACGCTGTTTCCTGGCTGGAAAAGCAGGCCCAGTGCCTGAACCCGCCCGCCAAGTCCAAGTCCGACAGTTCCACCCCGCCGCCCGAGAAGTAACGGAAAGTTCGCCAACAAGTCATCAGGAATGTCCGCTCCTGTGCGCCAGCGCACCGAAGGCACCGGACCGGAGGGGCATCATCGGGCCGATACCCCATCAGGAGCCCAGAATGAACCGATCTTCCTTGTTCGCACTCACCGCTTTCACGCTCGCATTCGCGACTGCCGCCACAGCCAATACCATCACCACAGTCACTCCGAGCGCCTCCAGGGTCATGCTCAACAATGGCCAGGCCACCGTCAGGTTCACGGTTTCGGGCCAGGGCAACGAAGCCACCGATTGCGGCATGTGGGTCGACTATGGCGACAACGGCTCACCCGACACCCGGATCATCGGCAAGGACGAAGGTCTGCTGCCGCGCGCCTTCGATCACACTTTCGCCGCGCCCGGCCAGTACACGGTCACCGCCACGGGGCAGCGCGTAAAACAGACCTTCGGCTGCAGTGGCTCCGGTTCGACCCTGATCACCGTTGTCGAGGGCCGCCAGAGCCGCCGCCAGATAGTCGCGCAAGCCTGCCCGGAGGGCTGGATGCTGCGCGACGGCTCGTACAACCGCCAGACCGGCGCCTTTTCCTGCACGCCGGCCTACCCCGCACAGCAGCTGGATTGCGGGCCCGGCCTGCGGTATTTCGAGGCGGGTAGCCAGATCGGCTGTCGCGCAACGGGACGCGTACGCAACGACCGCTGAACGACTGCACCGGCAGACGTGGGCCCGACGACATCACGGCCGAAGCCGGCGCCGATCGCATTGGCGGGTACTATCCGGCTTCGCCCACTTCGGAAGTAGTCGCCGCATGAAACAGGAAGTCAAAGAAGAGCCCAAGTACGCCATCGCGGCGTCCGTGCAACTGCCCAACGTCAGCGACGCCGAGTTCGAGGCCTCGCTGGCCGAACTGCGCGACCTGGCCAAGACATTGGGTTACCAGATCACTGCCACCTTCACGCAGAAGCGCGGGAGCTTCGATGCCACGGCCTACCTCGGCACCGGCAAGCGCCAAGAGATACGCGAATTCGTCGATAGCGAACCCGCGCCCGGCGCCTTCGAGAAGCCCCTGCACGCCGCCGCCGATCCCGACGCCGGCAAGATCGACGCCATCTTCGTCGACCACGAGATCACGCCGTCGCAGGCGCGCAACCTCGAAAAGGAAGTCGGCGCCGAGGTGATGGACCGCACCATGGTCATCCTCGAAATCTTCCACCGCCACGCCACCTCCCGCGCCGCCCGCGCGCAAGTCGAGATCGCACGCCTCGGCTACATGGCGCCGCGCCTGCGCGAAGCGGCCAAGCTCGCCGGGCCGCAAGGGCGACAGCGCAGCGGCACCGGCGGCCGCGGCGCCGGCGAATCGCACACTGAACTGGACAAACGCAAGATCCGCGACCACATCGCCGAACTGCAGAAAGAAATCGCCGCGATGGATGTCGAGCGCAAGACCCAGCGCTCGCGCCGGCAGGAACGCCAGGGCCTCGCCACCGTGGCGCTGGTCGGCTACACCAACGCCGGAAAATCCACCCTGATGCGCGCCCTCACGGGCAGCGACGTTCTGGTCGAAAACAAGCTCTTCGCCACGCTCGACACCACCGTGCGCGCCCTGCAGCCCGAAAGCCGGCCGCGCGTGCTGGTCAGCGACACCGTCGGTTTCATCAAGAACCTGCCGCACGGACTGGTCGCCTCGTTCAAGTCAACGCTCGAAGAAGCGCTTGATGCCGCGCTGTTGCTCCACGTCATCGACGCCAGCGATCCGGGGTATGAACGGCAGCTCGCAGTCACCGACAAGGTGCTCAAGGAGATCGGCGCCAATGACGTGCCGCGCATCCGCATCTTCAACAAGATCGATCACGTCGGCGACGCCGCGGCGCAAAATGACCGCGAAGCCGCGCTGCGCGAGCAGTATCCCGATTGCATCGTGATGAGCGCACGCCGCGCCGACGACATAGCCTTGCTGCGCGAGGCGATCGTCGGGTTTTTCCAGCAGGGCCTGGTCGAGGCCGAACTATTTCTGCCCTGGGCGGCACAACAGCAACGCAGCCAGATATTTGCCAGCTGTGAAGTCCTGGCAGAACGTGCCGACGAGGATGGCGCGTTCCTGCGCGTGCGAGGCGCGCGCGAGACCGTGGAGAAACTCGGCGAGCAGTTCAGCCGGCCGGGCCGCGCCGACGCGACCTGATGAAACGCAGAAGCGCGGCAATCACGAAATAGATCGTCCATACCACCAGCAGCAAGGCAAGGACGGCAATCACGCCGAAGATCGCCAGCGAGCGGTGCCCTCGCGTAACGATCCAGCTCTCCAGGGGCTGGATCGTTCCGTCCCTGACTTCATACCTGAACAGCGAATTGTCGATATCCGCCCTGCTGTCCTTGTAACGCACCTCCACGATCTGTCGGGCAGCGCTTTCCTCGACCACCTGAAACCACACATCCACCCGAAAACCGGGATCGCCCTCGTCGTAGGGACCGCCGTAGCTGCCTGACGTCCGCCCGAGCCGGAAACTGCGCTTGCCGATACAGGAATAATAGTCGTCACCCCTCTCCCTGTTCCACCACTGGATGTCACTCAGATAGTCCGCCTGGAGGGAGGCCAACTGCTGCATGCTGCTTATGTGCGCTTGCTTGTCCGCATCGCAAATGACAACAAACAGCCTGTCGGGACAAAGCTGGCAATCGCCTGGCTGCCCTGCCTGCCAGTGCGACGCAAGCCGAGCGTAGATGCCATCGGGCAGGCGGCTGCCGAGAAGGTTGAATGGTCCGAGCAGCATCAGCGCGGACACGATCACGACCACGATTCCCATTGCAATGCCTGGGTAAATCGTTCCCGGATTTTTCATTTCACTCTCTCAACCGCCGTACCGCCAGCGCCGACTTCTTGGGAGCGACCAGTGCCGCAAGAAATAAAACCGAACCTGATAATCATCTAGCCGGCCTCCGACCGCCGCGGTAGCGGTGGGATTAAAGTGGTTTTGCGAACAGCTTTAATCAAACGGAGGCCGAAATGAAATATAGCGGAATTGACTTGCATTCGAACAACAGCGTGGTGGTGGTGACCAACGAGACTGATCGGGTGATCGTGTCCAAGCGTGTGCCGAACCAACTGCCGGGAATCATCGAGTTGCTCAGACCCCACAAGGACGAGCTGGTCGGCGTCGTCGTCGAATCGACCTACAACTGGTATTGGCTGGTGGATGGTTTGCAGGAAGCCGGGTTCGTCGTGCATCTGGCCAACACGGCAGCGATGGCGAGCTATGAAGGACTCAAACACGGCAACGACGAGTCGGATGCCATCAATCTGGCGCGGACCTTGCGGCTGGGCATCCTGCCCACCGGGCACATCATGGAGAAGCAGATGCGCGCGGTGCGCGATCTGGCCAGGAAGCGCATGCGCTTGGTGCAGAACCGCACGCGTCACGTGATTGCGGTCGAGAACATCCTGGCGCGCGAGACCGGAGGGCACATGAACGCCAACGCCGTCAAACGGCTGACACCGGAGGCGGTCGAGACCTTCGCGTTGCCCGACGATGTGAGGCTCGCGATCCGATCCGATGTGGCGGTCATCAACCGCATCGACGAGGAAATTGAGCGCATCGAAACCCGTCTGCAGGAAAGAGTGGCTGCTCGTCCCGAGTTGGAACTGCTGAAGACGGCGCCGGGCATCGGCCGTGTTCTGGCGACCACCATCGTTCTTGAAATGGGTCCGATCCACCGCTTTGCCCAGGTGGGACACTTTGCGTCGTATTGCCGCTGCGTTGACAGCAAGCGGCTGTCCAACGGCAAGAAGAAAGGGGAAGGCAACACCAAGAACGGCAACAAGTATCTGGCCTGGGCCTTTGTCGAGGCCGCCAACTTCGCCTTGCGCTTCTGCCCCGAGGCCAAGCGCTTCTACGAACGCAAGAAGGTCAGGACCAACGGCATCGTTGCAATCAAGGCGCTGGCGCACAAATTGGCGCGGGCCTGTTACCACATGCTCAAGGAAGGCAAGCCGTTCGACGTGCACAGGTGCTTTGCATGAAGTTTCGGCGCGACAGGATGAGTCACGTAAGGGGTCTGGCCCAGAGCCATGAATCTGATTGAACGTCCTGTCGCGCCTCTCGTTTCTGTCATTGGATCGCCCGGACCGCGAGCCATTCAGGGGTTGGCGCCGCTCTCGCGGCAGCCCGGAATCTGTCCGAATCACTTGGACGCGGGACGGTACCGAAGCTTTTCTGGGGCGGCCCGAGGCCGTCAGGGCGGCGGCATTACATCGCACGCTGCTTGATCTCGATGGGTGACTGGCGCGATTCATTGCAGCCAATGGAATGAAAAGCAGGGTGCGGCGGTGACAGGCATGGGATGCGGTTTATGCAATACGTATGTGTTTCACCAAGCACGCACCGCCATTACATGCGATGCAAGGATAGGGCTTTACCACTTGACCAGGACCGGCTAATGGGTGACCCCTTATCGCCTTATCGCCCAAACTCACGGTTGAGAAATCTTAGCGTGCCTTAAGCATCTGACCCCGTGTTTAAGCCAGCGCTCAGATCGGCTATTTATCCTGCACCTCGAATATCTTTGTTTACCAGAAAGGAACAAGCGATGCGAAATGACAGAACTTCGACCCGGCGCCAATTCATCAAGCTTGGAGGCGCAGCAATGGTCTCGATGCCGCTCTTGGTCTTTGCCGATAAATCAACTGCGGCGACCAATGCAGCACTGCGTGCCGCCATGAAGTATCAGGACAAGCCCGGTCCAGACAACAAGGAGTGTGCCAACTGCTTGCAATTTGTTCCAGGCAAGACGCCTGCAGGTCTTGGTGGATGCAAGCTGTTTGCGGGTGACACGGAAGTATCTCCAAAAGGCTTTTGTGTGGCTTGGGTTGTCAAGCCGAAGTAAGTTCTTTTGTTGGAGTCAAGCCCGGCGGCTTAAACCGCCGCCTTTGGCTTATGGAGTAGGGCCACATCCCGCTTACACCAAAGGCCTTTGCAAAACACCTTCGCGCGTCAGCAGGTTCTGTTTGCGCGCGAGGCCGCCGGCATAACCGGTCAGACTGCCGTTGGCGCCCAGCACGCGGTGGCAAGGCACCACAATGCTCCACGGGTTGCGCCCCACCGCCGCACCGACGGCGCGCGCCGCCTGCGGCGTGTGCAGTTGCGCGGCGAGGGCGCGGTAGCTGGTGGTGGCACCCCACGGAATCGCCGCCAAAGCCTCCCACACGCCGCGCTGAAACGGCGTGCCCCAGGCCGCCACGCGCGGCGTCTTGAACTGCCGGCATTGGCCGCGGAAATACGCCTCCACCTCCTCGGTCGACTGGTCCAGCCAGCGCTGGGACTTCACCGCTTGCCAGCCGGACGCATCCGGGTGGTGGCGCTGGTCTTCAAACCACAAACCCGCCAGGCCGGCATCGCCGGCAGCCAGCAGCATGGTGCCCAATGGAGTGGCGATGGTCTTGCAAACGAGTTTCATGGGGATCCTCCGTGCCAGAGTCGAATGACGGCGTAGCTGCGCCAGGGTTGCCAGGCCGCTGCAAGTGCGCTGGCCGCGCGCGCGGGTTGTGGGCCGTCGCGCACACCCAGGCGCTGCTGCACCACGATGTCGCCCGCCGGAAACGCATCGGGCCAGCGCAAGGCGCGCATGGCAATGTATTGCGCGGTCCACTCGCCAATGCCGGGCAAGGCCAGCAAGGCCTGCACCGTGGCTTGCACCTGCGGGCCGGGCTGCAAATCCAGACCGCCATGCAACACGGCGTGCGCCAATGCCTGAATGGCTTTCTGGCGTTGCCGCACGATGCCCAGTTGCCCCAGGTCGTCAGGTGAGGCTTGCAGCAACCGGGCAGGTGTTGGAAACGCATGCGTGAGTTGCGGCCACGGCGTGGTCAGCGGCTCGCCCAGGGTCTGCACCAGCCGCCGGGTGAGCGTGCGCGCCGCCGCCACCGTGACTTGCTGGCCCAGAACCGCGCGCACCGCCAGCTCAAAACCGTCCCAGGCGCCCGGCACGCGCCAGCCGGCGCAATGCGCAAAGTCGCGGGCCAGCGCGGCCTCGATGGCCAGCGGGTCGGCGTCCAGGTCCAGCGCCCAGCGCACCTGTTGCAAGACCGCGGGCAAGACAGGCAGCAGGCCGTCGGCGAGCTGCACATGAACCCGATGCGCCGCGGGCTCGAATTGCACGCGTACCCAGCCTCGGTAACTGCGCGCGCCCGCCGACATGCGCACAATGCGCACAAACTCATCCGTGCCGTCCGCCGTGGCGGTGCAAAGCTCCAGGCCGGGCACGGCGCGCTGGCCAAAGAATTTCAGTAGGGCAGCGTCGTCATAGGGCGGACGGTAGGCCAGCTTCAAGCTGACGTCGCTGGCGGCCTGGCCCTCGCGTCGGCAGCCCGAAGGCGTCAGGCGGTAATGGGCGGCGAAGGCGGTGTTGAAGCGGCGCTGGCTGGCAAAGCCGCTGAGCTGGGCAATGCGGGCAATCGGCAATGCCGTGTCGCACAGCAACTGCTTGGCCAGCAGCAAGCGCCGCGTCTGGCGGTATTGCGAGGGCGTCACGCCCAGATGCTGCACCAGGATGCGGCGCAAGTGGCGCTCGCTCACGCCCAGGCGCGTCGCCAGGTCGGCCACCCGCAGCGGCGCGTCGGCCAGGGCTTCGGCGCGGTCGAGCAGTTGCATCGCTTGCGTCGCCAGTATCTGGCTGGCATCCTGGGTCGACCAGGGCGGCAGAGCCGCCGGGGCCAACTCGGGGCGGCAGCGCAGGCACGGGCGAAAGCCCGCCGCTTCGGCACGCGCAGCGCTGGCAAAAAACAGGCAATTCCTGGCCAGCGGCGCGCGCACCTTGCACACCGGGCGACAGTAAATGCCCGTGGTCTTGACCGCCGTGAAGAAGTGACCGTCAAAACGCGCATCGCGCGACAGCAAGGCCTGGTAGCAGGCGGCAGGATCGAGCGGGGTTTGGGGGGTGGCCATGTCTGCATGTTACTCAGACTTCGGACGCGCAGTAGCCGTTTTCGGACATTCGCTTGGGGGATTGGGCAATGGCTGGCGCGGCAGAAGCTAAAATCGAGCCCTACCCCTTATCGCTACGAGAAGTTCACCCAGGCGCAATGATTTCAGAATTTCTCGACACGCTCGAATTCTCGCTTTCCGTCACCGGCCCGATCTTCGTCATTCTCGGCCTCGGGGCCTGGCTGCGCCGCATCGGCATGATCAACGACGCCTTCATCGAGGTCGGCTCGCGCCTGGTCTTCAATGTCACCTTGCCGGCCCTGCTGTTCATCAGCGTCAGCAAGACCCATCTGGATGCATCGGCGAACTTCGCCCTGATCGGCTTCGGCATTGCGGCGACGCTGCTGGTGTGGGGTGCCGGCGAACTGACGGCGCGCCTTGCCGTGCGCGAAGAGCGCGACCGCGGCGTGGTGGTGCAGGGAATATTCCGTTCCAACATGGCCATCATCGGGCTGGCCTACTGCGTCAATGCCTATGGCGAACCCGGCCTGGCGGCCGCCTCGCTCTATGTCGGACTGGTCACCATCCTGTTCAACGTGCTCTCCGTCGTCAGCCTGAGTTCGTCGCTGCACGCCAGCCGGGACCTGGGGCGCCTCCTCCGCTCCGTGGCCATGAACCCCTTGATCATCGGCATCGTGCTGGCGCTCCCGGTCTCGATCTCGGGACTGCACCTGCCCGCAATCCTGCTCCAGTCCGGCGAATACTTTGCGCGCATGACCTTGCCGCTTGCCCTGCTCTGCACCGGCGCGGCGCTGGATTTTCGCAGCCTGCGTCACGACCCGCGCGACACCGTACTGGCCGCCGCCGGAAAGCTGGTGGCCGTGCCCCTGGTATTCGTGCTGGCGGGAGTAGCCCTGGGATTTCGCGGCATGGACCTCGGCATCCTGCTGCTGATGTCGTCGGCGCCGAGCGCAGCGGCCGGCTACGTGATGGTGCGCGCGATGGGCGGCAATGCAGCGCTGGCGGCCAACATCATCGCCCTGACCACCGTAGGCTCGCTATTCACCACCAGCGCTGGAATCGTGATGCTGAAAAGCATGGGGCTGATGTAGCTTCGGCGACCCAAGGATTTAAGTCCGTATAATGATTTTTATGCAATCCGCTCCCCTTTAACCTCAACCGACAGGAGCAAGAGCGATGAGTGCCACCGAACAGGTATTGATCGAGAAGATCAGACAACTACCACAGCAACGCTTGGCGGAAGTCGAGGACTTTGTAGATTTCCTGCGCACGCGCGAGGATGAGCAGCGCCTCACCCAAGCCGCCGCCAAGGTCGCCGAGGCGAGTTTTGCCGCGGTGTGGAACAACGACGAAGACGCCGCTTACGATCGGATGTAACGATGGCGCATTCTTTCGGCGATGTGGTGTTGGTGCCGTTTCCGTTCACGGACCAATCGGGCGCGAAGAAGCGATCCGGCACTCCATCCCAACGAAAGGCATTGACATGGCTGCTCCAGACATCGGTACCTGCATTTCCGCTGGTGTTAAGGGATTCAGGAAGGACATGCTTACCCACATCCTCGCGGTGCTGCTGGTCGGCATCATCGGCAACATCAGCGCCGGGATTCTCGCCGGGCCGATGATGGTCGGCTACATGCGGATGATAAAAACCGATGACGAAGGCGGCAAGATCGAGATCGGCGACGTCTTCAAGGGCTTCGATGATTTCATCCCGGCCCTGCTCGCGGTGCTGGTCGGCGGCATTGCCGTCGGCATAGGCTTCATGCTCTGCATCATTCCCGGACTGCTCATCATGGCCGTGGTTCCCACCGCCGCCTACCTGGTCGCCGTGGGCGAGAAGGACGGCATCAACGCGCTCAAGCGCGCCTGGAAAGCCGTCAAGGAAAACCTGCTCGGCGCCTTCCTGTGCACGCTGATCCTCTGCATCATCGGCTCGCTCGGAGCCATCCTCTGCGGTATTGGCGTTCTGCTCACCTTGCCGATTGCCTTCATCGGCATGTACCACATGGCCAGGCAACTCACCGATGGCGGCAATCCGGCAAGCGTCTGAGGACATCCCGCTAAGCCTTCCCGAAAGGCAGTGGCGAGCCGCCGTCTGCCTCGGCTGGCCGCTGGCCCTGGGCGCCGTTCCGCTCATGATGTCGCTGGCCGAGCGGCCCCTGTGCGCCTTCCACCATCTCAGCGGCCTGCCCTGCCCGCTGTGCGGCGGCACCCACGCCTGCGCCGCCCTGCTGCACGGCGACGTGCTCGCGGCCTGGCAGGCCAATCCCGGCGTGCTGCCGCTGCTGGCGCTCGCCGCCGTGCATACCGGCTTCCTGGCGCGCGAGGCGCTGTCCGCTCGCCGCGTCGAGTTCGGCAGACTCTGGCCGCGGGCCTGGGCCGGCGGCGGCGCGATCCTGCTGGGCGCATGGAGCCTGCGTTTGCTTGGCTTCGTCTGAGGCCGTAAACGCGAGGTGCCGGCAGAGCAACTGCCGGCATTTGAACTATTGGCGTTCGATGGCGCAAACCGCAACCGAAGTCGCGTGCCCGGAGGGCCGCCGCTGACGGCTTGCCAAGACGGCCGGGCGCAATTACTCGAATTGTTGCCCCCTCGTCGAACTGGGGCTGATCGAACGCACCGATGACGACATGGTGACCGTTTCCTTCGATGCCGTCGAGATTCGCATGGCATTGGCTCAGGCTGTCTGACAATATCGGAGCCCGAACATTTATCGGTGGACCGTTCAAGAGTCGGCGATGGCGAGACGGCGATTCTAGGTGTCACGGAGGCAAATCACTCTGGCCCCATATAATGCGGCTACACATGAGCAAAATGACGGAAGGTGGCGAATGTTCAATCTTTGCAAGGGCGAAGTTCGATTACGACCCTTCTATCCGTACTTCGATTCCCACGAAGGGCGTAGCTGTCCGCCGAGGGGCGTATCCCATCGACGACGATACTCTCGCCAGCGGATAGTTCCAGAGCATTGGCCACGACGACAGCGCGTGCGTAGGACAGCAAGTAGTTGGCACCATATGAATCTGTTGATTGGCCCGGGCGGCAGCTATCGGGATGCAACTCAACTCCCGGATTGACACCATCAATAATTGCGTGCGACGCCACTGAGGCGTGATCGAGCTTCGCCCACCCTGTCTTCCTTTTTAGTCTGTCACACGACATCGGTTGTGCGGAGGCATATCCGGCTACGGTCGCGGAATATTTCAGCTTCATTGTCTTGGCTATGCTACCCACAATTTTGATTGTGCGAAGCAGGTCCTGAGACTCCCATGAGCCGGTGGGAAAGACCTGCGCCGGCGAAATTACGAACGACTCATCGCGGGCGCGATGGCAAAGTAGATTTTGGGACCGCGCAAATATCTCATCGCAAATATCGCGAGCTTTCGGCTCTGACGACGATGTACCCAGCGGCTGGGATTTTGCATCTCCGCTTTCAGACTTGACTTTCACGGTCGTATCTTGCTCCGCCAACGGAATTTGTGCCAACGGAAGCAGCCTTTGGCCGGGCGTATCACGGCGGTAATGCAGGCGAACTCTCATTTCTCTGTCATGCGTTTCCAGCGACTTATCCGTAAAGATGAATTGCGGAGCCACCTTACTAGCGCCGATGCCCTCGGCAACATATTTTGGACCAACAAGGCCTTTCGGAGCGGTCTTCTTAAGGGGCTCCATTTTTCCTTTCGCGCTCATGTACTGGACCCTTTCTAAGTCTGAAGCGGAATCCAGGATTTCAAGTTGATCGCCTTCGAAGAGATTCAATTGAAGATGGATCGGCTTTCTGAAGTCCAGCGTCAAGTCCTTAGGCAGTTCATAAAGCGATTCCGTAGCCATTGTTTTTAATTGCTGATCAGATTTGGGTCTTGTTACCTCGCCTTTGGGTTCTGGATGGCTCAGCCTTACGATTTCGGTGAGAGTCGCAATGGATTGGGTCAATGCATGAATCTGATCGACGGACTTTGGCCGAGTAAGGTACTCGGCAAACCCGGCTCGAAACTCAGAATACGCCTCCGAGTTTCTATCGCTGGGTTTGACTATGTCGATATGATCCCCATGTATCGAACGAACTGGCCGTTCGCACATAAGGGCGCAACTGCCTTGCTCAACGATGAGTGGAATTAGGGGCGCGACAGATTCAGTTTCGCAGGCGCAGAGAGCGGCTGGTTCGCCGTTACGTCTCACGCGCCAGAGGCCCAGTTCGCTATCCAAGAAGTCCCAGGCCTTAAGTTCACGCAGTTGCTTGAACTGTCGGTTTATCGAGAAGTACCAAGCGATATTGGCAAGCTCGCTACCTGACCCTGGAGTCCCAAAGAAATGGATATACCTAACCTTTTGCTCACTAAGCGTTGGGTTACGCAAGAGAAATGCACGTGCAACCAAGCCGCCGAGGCTATGCGTAACAAATATGACTTGCTCGTGTGCCGATAAAACGCTCTCTTTCAGAAGATCCTTTTGCAGAAGCTCGGCGACTTCCAGAATGCTCGGACTTGGCGAAAATGGGTGTGAAGTGTAGCCGAAGGTAAATACGTTGAATTGCGAGAATATTGCTTCATCGGAACGGATCAATTCCGGCCAATATGCGCCATTGCTGTTTTTCCATGTGGACAGTGGCCCACCTGTGAGGCCATGTACAAAGACAATTACTCCCTTCCGGTGACCGTCGTGGCAGTGATCTCCAATTTCTGGTGCTAGCACCTTGTCAGCGGTCTTGTTCGAGGGGCAGACGTAGCCTCCTTTCTCATCGCTGATTCCAGATACAGGAGAATGTGCGCAGCCAACCAGCGCGATCGCAAGAACTACAACCCAGCATTTGTTCATGGCAGCCTCCCCAGAGTAAGTGTCCTGCCGATCCACATTGCTGACCGAGGGATGGCGCGGATAGTGTCCACGCATTTTGAGGTGGACACATGGACACAAAGGTGGCGAAGGCGGCGCCGAGGCGCACGCGCAGGACGCATGCTGCGGAGTTCAAGGCGCAAGTGATTGAGGCCTGCCAGCAACCCGGCGTATCGGTGGCCGGCGTGGCATTGGCGAACGGGCTCAACGCCAACTACCTGCGACGCTGGGTCAAGGAGCATCGGGAGCAAATTGTAGGAAGCGCGGTCAAGAGAGCGCTTGTCGTATCCCGCCACGTGAAGCCGACGACGCTGGTGCCGGTGGTGAGGATGGAGACCCCTGCCACAAGGGAGTCCGGTGAAATCCGGATCGACCTTCGTCGTGGCGGGACGGTCGTGCAGATGGCCTGGCCCGCCACCCACGCCGCACTGCTCGGTGGCGTACTGAAAGACCTGCTGCGATGATCCGGCCGGCGCAGGTCTGGCTGGCGGTCGAGCCGGTGGATATGCGCGGCGGCATCGACAGCCTGTCGCAACGAATCCAGAATCTCCTGGGGACATCCCCCTGCGACGGCAACGCCTACGCCTTTCGCAATCGCCGGTCGACGCGGTTGAAGCTCGTGATCTGGGACGGCACCGGTGTGTGGCTGTGCCATCGACGACTGCACCGCGGGCACTTCGTCTGGCCGACCGCGGAAACGAGCACCGTAAGCCTGTCGGCGCGGCAATGGGACTGGCTGATCACCGGCGTCGAATGGCAGCGCCTTGAAGCGCCGGCGCCGATTCATTGGCGCGTGTAATGACGCCACGCCGTCATGCAAATACCGTACGCAAAATCAGTGAATGAACGACAGAACAATCATCGTTGAAACGACCTGTTCATCGGGCCTGGCGGGCGGTTTCCCGCTACAATTCTGGCATGGATTTGCACGCTGAACTGGCCCGCCTTAATGCCGCTCCGGAACTCTCGGAATGGGTTGTTGGCACCGTTCAGAAACTCATTGATCAGGCGCGGAACGAAGCCGCCGAATCCGCTCGGCAGATCACGCGCCGCGACACCGACCTTCACGCCGCCCAGACCAAGATTCAGGCCCTCGTCCTCGAACTGGCCCACCTGCGTCGGATGCGCTTTGGCGCCAGGAGCGAAGCATTTGTCGGTGAAGAGCGCGACCTGTTCCAGGACACGCTGGCCAGCGATCTGGCCGCCGCCGAAGCCGAACTGGCCAGGAAGCAGGCAGAGGCAGCGGCGAGCACCGAACCGCAGGCGCCACGCCCGCCGCGTCCGCGTGCTGGTCGTCAGCCGCTGCCGGATCATTTGCCGCGCATCGAGCATCATCACGAACCGGAATCCTGCACCTGCGGCAAGTGCGGCAGTGATCTGGTCAAGATCGGCGAGGACATCAGCGAACAGCTGGATGTCGAACCGGCGCGATTCTTCGTCCATCGTCACATCCGTCCGCAGTACGCCTGCCGTCCCTGTGAGACAGTATCGGCAGCACCGATTCCGCCGGCTGTAATCGACGGCGGCATGGCAGCCGTGGGTTTGTATGTCTGGGTGCTCATCGGCAAGTATCTCGATCACCTGCCGCTGTACCGGTTGGAGCAGATCGCGGCAAGGGATCGGGTCATTCTGTCCCGCTCGACGATGGCGGAATGGGTGGGACGTATCGGCGTGGCGCTGCAACCGCTGGCGGATCGCCTGGCCGAGTTGCTGCTGGAGCGCGACGTGCTGCATGCCGATGAAACGCCGGTGGCACAGCTTGATCCGGGTCGCGGCAAGACGAAACGGGCCTATCTGTGGGCCTACCGCAGCAACGTGCTGGAGACCGGCCCGCCGATTGTGGTGTTTGATTACCAGACCAGTCGTGCAGGGCGCCATGCTCAGGAATTTCTTTCCGGGTGGCAGGGTTCGCTCATGGTCGATGATTTCGGCGGTTACAAGGCGCTGTTCGCTCATGGGGTGACGGAACTGGGTTGCCTGGCGCACGCGCGACGGAAATACTTCGATCTGAATGAAGCCCAGGCGAATCCGATTGCGCAGGAGGCCCTGCGTCGGATCGCGGCGTTGTATGCCATCGAGGCACAGGGCCGGGACATGACGGTGGAAGCGCGCACCGCATTGCGGCAGGAACACGCTCAACCGCAACTTCAGTCGATGCACGAGTGGTTGCTCAAGACGCGCGTCACGGTCGCCAATGGCGGCGGGACGGCGAAGGCCATCGACTACAGCCTGAAGCGCTGGGCGGCCTTGAGTCGCTATGCCACCGACGGTCGGCTGCCGATTGACAACAACCCGGTGGAGAACACCATCCGGCCGATCGCGCTGGGAAAGAAGAACTGGCTCTTCGCTGGGTCCGAGCGCGCCGGCATACGCGCGGCGGCGATTCAGACTTTGCTGGGTACGGCGAAACTCAACGGGCTCGATCCGGCGGCGTGGCTGCGCAACACGCTGGAGAAGCTGCCGACCTGTCTCAACAGCCAGATCGATTCGTTGTTGCCTCTGCGCGCGGAGCCGCTACCTCAGCCCGACGCGTAAGGAAATAGGGGGTGGCTGGACGCTTGCTCCCCAGACAACTTCGCAACCAATGTGCGCATCGGTCTACCTCAGCTTCGAATAGATTTCCTTGGAAGCCGGAATCGCCGTCCCGCCAGCACCGACTTTTTTAGGAACAACTAGTACTGTAAAAGCCAAAACCGAAGCTGACCTTTTATCGCTAACTCAAGATATCCCCAAAGCAAATCACTCTGACCCCAATGGCACTTATATCGCCGCTACATCAAGTGTCCTGCTTGGCTTACAAGCTTTGGGTAGTCTGATATGGTAAGCGGGTAGTCTTGCTCACGAAACGACGGGTTGGGCATTTCCTTTTGAAGCTCCCCGACAATAGGGCTAGTCCCGTTGTACATATTGACGTCCTCATTTCTGATTTCTTTTGCATCGCGGAACGTCCAGCGGACGTACTCCCAAAAAATCTCGTGTAGAGGAGCCCGTTCGGATGGTCCTGGACGACCCGTTGAGCGATCACGACTTGGCCGCTGATAGGTCACCTGAAGGTTAAGGTGTGGACGAATTGTCTCTTGAAAATCCTTCCCGTTCTGTGTTTTTGCGTGCCCCAATACTGCGTAAAACGCTTCGTCAGACTTGAATTTGAGCATTAGAAGGAACACGAGATACGCTAAATGTATTTTGGGCTTGTCATACACGAGGGTGATTGCGTTCAACGCACTCGCTACCTGTTCCTGATCTCTGAGACCTAAGCCAAAGGCTGTTGATGACAGAGCAAATATTTGTGTGAGTTCTCTTGGTGGTGGGGAGTAGTACTGATTTCTCAACGGCGAGTAGAGCCTTTTGTCTTTGTCCATCCCACGAACTGCAAAAAGGTGAAGTGCAAAATTCTCATTGTCCGGTTCCGGTAGCTCGTATTCTTGGTCGAAGAATCGTCTCAGATATCCCCCGGCGTCAAAAGAGGAACCATAGACGGCCTTAATCGCATGCGAGAGCTGCTGTCTGTTGGTTGCTACCACGAAATAGACGCCTTTGACGCCAAATAGATGTTTGATGTGCTCTAGTAGCTCGATGGCATACGTCGGTCGACATCGATCTAGCTCATCGATAAATACATATACGGGGAGATGGATGGTTTCAGTTTTTTCTCCCAGGGCCACAACCAGTTCACCCAGGTCCTTTCGGAACTCTTGGATTGCCTTTTTGATGCTCTGATGCTCTTTGAATTTCTCTTCGATAAATTTGGATGCGGCGCCCGAAATGTCTTTGGTGTCAGGTTTGGCCCGCTTTCCGTCTGAACCTGCTTCGTCCGAGACGAATGCATCATCGAATGAATCGATTGCATCGGCGACAAGCTCTGCCGCTATTTTCCCTCCCAGTACACCAGCGAGAGGAGATGCTATGTTCCGCGCGTGCTTCATCACGGTCTTCATGATTCGTTTGGCCTTCGGTACCTGATCGAGCCAAGGCTGCAATGCCTCATGTAACTCGGAAATGAAACCGATTAGAGGATCCTTTGAATAGTCATTGCGCCAAGCATCGAAGAAGACCACTGGGAAACCTTGCTCCCTTAAGTTCTCCGCCCAATTCGTTAGTAAGAAGGTCTTGCCATGTCCCCACCCTGCATTGATGTTTAATACAAAGGTATCTCGCTGTAGGTTGGCGGTCTCGTGCAAGTAAAGGTTGTTCAGATACTTGGTCAGGAATCGAGCCGATTCAATTCGATTTAAGGCATCGTGATCCCAAGAGACGGGTATTGGGTCAATGGTTGTCTCTGTCTGATTGCCAGTCATAATCGCGCTCCTCAACTATACGGGTCAGCATGGGATTGCCTTCCATATCCGGCAAAATCGCCGTTCCGCCAGTGCCGACCTTGGGGACTGGGTGGCGCGCGCCGGGATGTCGCCAGGATGTTGGTAACGTCACAAAGTCGGCTCTGGCGGGACGGCGATTCGGAGTGTAACCAAAGCAAATCAAGCTGACCCCAATCACTCCTTGGCAGTACGGCGATTCAAATCACCAAGATCGAAATCAATCCGACCGGAAATTGCTGCATGAGCACTTAGGGCAGCGCCCTGTTGGCGCCGAATTCAACTGGCGGATGTACCGCCAGCGATACTGTAAGTATCAGCACATGAAGTGCCGCCAGGAATGCGTTTTTGCGCTTAACAAGCCACGTTGGAGCATCTGAAGTATTTTTTTCCATCATCTTTGTATCCTCCTTCTTCGTCATGTACGAAGTTTTTTGTGCGTGATTGCACTCAAAAGAAGGCGCCGATTCAGGACGCTGCTCCAGAGCTGTCGCTCCCCCAAATGTTCGATGCAGTTTAGTAAATGCTTTTAAACTCCTTATGCCTCTGCCTCACGCAGGTTACTCGCATTGTCGTCCAAGAAACGGGCCGCCTCTGCAATTCGTCCAGAGCGTATCCAACTGCACGTCGGTAGCAGACAGATAATCTGCGTCCAATGTCTCTATGGTCATCACGTTCATGCTGCAAAACCCTCAATTTGCAATGCTATCCCAGAGCGGTTTCAGCTGTAAGGCTTTTCCCCTCTTTATGTCCTTTAAATAGCTAGACAATAAATCGTTGGTCAATTTCGTAAGGAATTCCTTGTCACGAAGCTTTCCGCGATAGTCGAAATCGTCACCAAGCCCCTCCGTTTCAAGATTGAAGTCGATCATCAATCCGTCTAGAAGATGCCCAATGAACTTGCGAAGCTTCAAAACCTGCGACTCTGAACTTACAAAAAACACAGGGTCTTTAATCAGCATTTCACCGAATGGATCAGCTTCAAATACTCGCCGCAAGACATAGAGCAAGTAAAACTGGGTCAAGACGTATTTTCCAATTAGCTGATTTTTTAGAGATCCTACCCGGCGTTGAATTTCGCCGACCAATTCATGGCAGAAAACCATGCGAGCAGCTGTAACCTCGGGACGCCCAAAAATATCGACATATTTCTCATCAAAAATTTGGTACTTTCTATGAGTCGTCCAGGGCTCCTTGAGGTCAAACGCGATCAAATACAGCCCGGCATTTTCATTTGAAATCGGCTTACCTAGCGCAAGTGGCTCACCCCGTTTCACTTCGTATGAATACCGCCCGGGGAACTTCGCAAGCATCTCATTTTGGAGTCTTGTCTGAATCGGGTTGTTTGACTTGAAATCTCGCGCCTTGACGCCGTTTTGATTGTTTGAATACGCCGTAATCAATTCAGACAATTTCGAATCGGCAGGCACTTGAATGAACTTGGTCAGCACCCTTAACTCGCTAGTTAGTTCCTTCGTATGCCGAAATAGCGCGTTCAAACTTTGACACCCGTTCACTACAAAATAGTTCTTAATCAATATCTGATCGTCTGTGCTGCTAACTGCTTCAGCAAGTACTGTGACGCCATTGTGGAAAAGGGGAAATAGCTTGTGGAGCGATTTGTCCTTGATGCTAGTCACAATATCTCGGTTTACCTTCGTATTGCCCAGAGAAGCCCGAACATTCAAGGAGAACAGTGATTGGTCATCAATCCCTTGCAAGGCTACAAGCTCGGACGCTCGAACTGGCGCGATTACAGTGTGAGTGTCTTTGTCTACAACGTAGGTAGCCCGCAATAATCCAGAAATATCGAATTTCGCTGTCCCCTGCTGCAAGGCATTTTTCTTGTCTGAAATGTATGCCTCCGAAATCTGTGAAGGCCCCTCAAACTCAATATTCTGAGCATGCTTAAGGAATGCATTCCCATTTGCGTCAACATCTGAGTTCGTTAGAAAAATACCCCTCACTTGGAACGCTGGTAGAAGGGAAATCAAGTTGCAATCTTTTATCAACCTTGTCAGCGCGATATCGCCCGCAGTAGCAAGAACATGTTCGATTGATTCCGCTGATGCAAACTGCGTTAGCGTCCCGGAAAATTCCTTTAGCGCGGTATCGCCCACCTTCTTATCGCTTTGGAATACTCGGCACTGAAAAATATCAATTGTTCCATTGCCTTCATTCACATAGATTCCGTCAACGCCTTTGTCACCTTTCTGATCACACACCGCGTCGACCGCCTCAATTTCATCCAATCGATAGATGTTCACCAAGTACCAAATCAGAAAGGAAGCACTCTCGCTTCTGCCTGTGGCAGCGAATGGCGCGATCGCATCTAGAATTGAAGGATATGAAAAGTCACTTAGTTTCATGGCAGTTTGCTCAGGTGATTTTTTGAGTTACGTGCGCTGATTGTGCACGGTCCGAGGGATACATCAAGCAGCAATCTATCAGCAGTCGCCATATTCTGCCAGTGACATGGACTCTAGTTCGAGCGCCAATTTGGTCCAGCTAGAGCAACGTGCGGACTGCCTCTCTTTGACTACCGAATACCAAAGCTGATGCGATTTCGGAGCGGTCACTAAATACAAAAGTTGAACGGCCGATTCACGCTGAATTCGAATTGCTGCAACGTCCGACAGCCCATCCTCTATGAACTACTCGGCGTCTACCCAGCGCCGACTATTGAGTTGCGCGGACTACTTAACGACAACCTCGAAAATTTCCCGCCCACTCGCCACTTTACGAGATTGGCGGAGGGTTCCGGCGCCGGCCGGAACCCGTGTCAGTTCCCAAGGAACTCCGGCTTCTGCTTCGCCACAAAGCCACGCACGCCCCTCGCGAAATCCTGCGTCATGGCGCAGGCGGCGAAGCTGTCCTGTTCGGCTTGCAACTGTTCCGCGAGGCTGCGGTTGAGGGATTCGTTGATCAGGCGCTTGGTGCGCCCCAGCGCGATGGTCGGGCCGTTGGCCAGTTCCAGCGCCAGGGCCTGTGTGGCGGTGGCCAGTTCGGCTTGCAGCACGACGCGATTGATAAGGCCGAGTTCGAGTGCGCGGGCCGCGCCGAAGCGTTCGCCGAGCAGGGCGATTTCCATCGCCTGCTTGACACCGACGAGGCGCGGCAAGGCGTAGGTGCTGCCGCCATCGGGCGAGGTGCCGATGTGGCGATAGGCCAGCGTGAAATAGCTGTTGTCGGCGGCGATGGTGAGGTCGCAGGCGGACATCAGGGAGAAGCCGAAGCCGGCGACGGCGCCGCGCACGCTGGCGATCACGGGCTTTTCCATTTCGCGGATGCTGGTCACGGCTTCGTGCACTTCGCCGATCAGGCGTTCGAGCAGGGCGCGCCGCTCGGCGGGCGGGTCGTCCAGCGTCTCGTGGAAGGCCTTGATGTCGCCGCCGGCCATGAAGTGCTCGCCGGCGCCGCGGATGATCACGGCGCGCACCGTGGCGTCGCCAGCCACGTGCCGGGTCGCATGGCGCAGGCCGTCGGCCATGGCCATGTCGAGCGCATTGAGCGCCTGCGGCCGGTTGAGGGTGATGGTGGCGATGCCGCTGGCGGCATCGGTTTCCAGCAGGACGCCGTCGCCGTTCATTCCTTGCCTTTGAACAGTTTCTCGATTTCGTCGGCGTAGCTCTTGTAGATGCTGGAGCGGCGCACCTTCATGGTGGCCGTGACTTCGCCGTCGTCGTGGTCGAGTTCCTTGGTCAGCAGGTGGAACTTGCGGATGTGCGCGACCTGCGCCATCTGCTCGTTGCCGCGCCGCACTTCGGCCTCGACCAGTTCGCGCACTTGCGGGTTGTCGACCAGCGAACGGAAATGGGTGAAGGCGAGGCGCTGCGATTCGGCCCATTTGCCTACTGTCTCGAAGTCGATCTGGATCAACGCTCCGACGTACTTGCGGCCGTCGGCGACGATGATGCATTCCTTGATGAAGGGACTGGCCTTCATGGTGTTTTCGATTTCGGAGGGCGTCAGGTTCTTGCCGCCGGCGGTGATCATGATGTCCTTGAGGCGGTCGACGATCTTGATCTGGCCGCCCTCTTCCTTCACCACGTCGCCGGTGTGCAGCCAGCCGTCGATGATCGATGCCGCCGTGGCTTCCGGGTTCTTGTAGTAGCCGGCGAAGACCATGGCGCCGCGCACCTGCAGTTCGCCCTGGTCCGAGAGCCGGTGCTCGCAGCCCTGGATGCAGGTGCCGACGGTGCCGATGCGGACCTGGTCGAGGCGTTGGCCGGTGATCATGCCGGTGGTTTCGGTGAGGCCATAGACTTCCACCAGCGGCACGCCGATGGTGCGGAAGAAGCGGATCACCGCCGGCGAGATCGGCGCGGCGCCGGTCATCGCCACATGCGCATCGCGCAAGCCGATAAAGTTCTGCAGGGCGCGGAAGATCAGCCAGTAGTACAGGCCGAACACCAGCTTTTCGCGCAGCGTGCGCTGCGGCGCCGACTTTTCGGCGAAGGGCGCGCAGTCCTGCAGGGCGCGGGCGAACAGCCAGCGGCGCAGCCTGCCGGTTTCCTGCATCTTGATGCTGATCGCGGCGTGCAGCTTTTCCCAGATGCGCGGCACGCCGAGGAACATGCTCGGCGCCAGCTCGCGCAGGTCTTCCTGCACGGTGCGGATCGATTCGCCGAAATTCACCTGCGAGCCGAGGTAGATCGGGCAGAAAGTGGTCAGCATCTGCTCGGCGACGTGGCACAGCGGCAGGTAGGACAGATGCGTAGTCGCGGCATCGAGCTCCAGCCGCTCGATGATGCCCGGCGCCACGCCGCGGATGTTGGCGTAGCTGATCATCGCGCCCTTGGGCTTGCCGGTCGAGCCGGAGGTGTAGATCATCAGGGCGAGGTCGTCGAGTTTCTGCGCGGCGAGCACCTCGTCGATCAGGCCGCGATGCACGGCCTCGTGGTCGACGCCGAGGGCTTCGACCTCGTCGAAGGCGATTACCTTGTCGCGATGCTGTTCGGGCGTGTTGCGCAGGCCCTTCTTTTCCATCACCACGATCTTCCTGATGCACGGCAGATCGTGGAGCGCGGCCAGCACCTTGTCGGTCTGCTCCTGGTCTTCGCAGACCACGATGTCGACGTCGGCATGACCCAGCACGTAGGCGACTTCGAGGCTCGGGCTGGTCGGATAGACGCCGACCGCGACGGCGCCGACCAGGCCGCAGCCCATCTGGCTCAGCACCCATTCGAGGCGGTTCTCGGCAATGATGCCGACCCGACCGCCCAGCGGCAGTCCCAGCGCGCGCAGGCCGAGGCCGAAGTGGCAGGCACGGCGATGGTAGCCGTCCCAGGTGATCGGATTCCAGATGCCGAAATCCTTCTGCCGGATGGCAATTCGCTGCGGCACCTGGCGCGCCTGCTGGCACAGCATCTGCGGCAGGGTCAGTTCGGGCAATGTATTAGTCATGACAGCCAGCGCTTGCGGCGCTTGTAGTGCTTGATGTCGCGGAAGCTCCTGGCCTCGCCCTCGCCGGCCATGCCGAGGTAGAACTCGCGCACGTCGGGGTCGCCGGCCAGCCTTTCGGCGGGACCGTCGATCACCACCTTGCCGGTTTCCATGATGTAACCGGTATGGGCGACGGCCAGCGCCACCGAGGCGTTCTGCTCGACCAGCAGCATGGACACGCCCTGCTCCCGGTTGATGCGGGCGATGATGGTGAAAATGTTCTCGACCAGCAGCGGCGACAGGCCCAGCGAGGGCTCGTCGAGCAGCATCACCTTGGGCTGCGCGATCAGGGCGCGGCCGATGGCCAGCATCTGTTGTTCGCCGCCGGACAGATAGCCGGCGAGACCGCGCTTGCGTTCGAACAGCCGCGGAAAATATTCGTACACAAGGTCAAAGTCGGCGCTGGTGGCACGGCGGCCGGTGAGTGCATAAGTGGCCGCGACGAGGTTTTCCTCGATGGTCAGATCCTCGAACACACGCCGCCCTTCCATCACGTGGAACAGGCCGGAACGCACCAGTTCGTGCGGCTTCAGGCGTGAGGTGTCGACGCCGTCGAGCACGACGCTGCCGCGGGTCATCTCGCCGTCCTCCAGCGCCAGCAGACCGGACACGGCTTTCAGCGTGGTGGTCTTGCCGGCACCGTTGGACCCGAGCAGGGCCACGATCTGCCCCCGCGGCACGCGCAGGGACAGACCGCGCAACACCTGCACGGCCTTGTTGTAGATGACCTCGATGTTGTTGATGGAAAGCACAACATCCGGGCTGGCAGCGCTCACGAGTGGCTTACTCCAGGTGGATCCAGTCGGAAGCCGGCACCATGGTCTTGGCCTTCATGTCGGCCTTGTAGATGCGCCCGACCGGGATCGAGTTGCCGCGAATGGTGATCGGCACGCCGATCAGGCCGCCGGTGTCGAAGTTCTTGATCGAGTTCAGCGCGGCCTTGAGGTTCTTCGCGTCCAGCGGCTTGCCGGCTTCCAGCGTGCGCTTGGCTGCCTCGACGAACAGCATGGTGGTCAGGAAACCCTGCAGGTAGGGCGTGGGCTGGTATTCGGGCCGCATCTGGCGGATCTTGTCCAGCATCGGCGCCTTGGCCGAGGTGTCGTAGTAATAGCGATACGGCATTACGCCCATGAAGCCGTCGCCGGCTTCGCCCAGCTTCATCACAGTCGAGCTGTCCATGGTCCAGAAGGTGCCCATGAAGTGGCTCTTGGCGCCCGACTTCTTCATCTGCGTGACGAACTCGGGAATCGGCGCCAGCACGTAGCCGTGGAAGATGGTGTAGTCGGGATCGGCGCGGCGCAGCTTGATTATCTCGGTCGAGACGTCGACGCTGCCCGGTGCGGTCTGGATCTCGGTGGCGACGGTGAGGCCCAGTTTCTTCGCCGAGGCGCGGAACTCGTCAACCGGATCACGGCCGAATTCGCTGTCGGAATAGACGATGGCGACTTTGGCGCCGGGCTTTTCCTTGGCGATGTGGCGCAGCAGGATGCCGATCTGTTCCGAATAGTCCGGGCCGGCCATGAACTGAGCCGGATACTTCTTCGGATCGTTGATTTCGGTGGCGAGCGAGGCGCCGGCCATCATGATCGTGCCCAGGCGTTCCAGCTCGGGATTGATGGTGCGGCTGAAGGCGGTCGAGTCGCCGTAGTAGAGGCTGACCTTGTTGCCGCCGGTGATCTTCTTGAAGGCCGCCACCGAGACGTCGGGCTTGTAGCCGGTGTCTTCGAACACATACTTGAACTTGCGGCCCTTGACGCCGCCGGCGTCGTTGGCGATCTTCAGATAATCCTGGATGCCGGCATGGATGCCGATGCCGGCAAAGGCGAACACGCCGCTCATCGGAATCGAACCGCCGATGACGATGTCTTCCTGGGCCTGTGCCACGGGCGCCAGAGCTATTCCGGCGGTAGCCAGCAGGGCTGTAATCCACTTCGTTGGCTTCATCTTGTGTTTCCTCCTCGAATGAACCTATGTCCGGAACGGCCACAGGTGAAAAAAGCGGCGGACGCGCCGCCAGATCTCGGCCAGACCATGCGGCTCGAAAATCAGGAAGCCGACGATCAGGGTGCCGAATACCATGATGCGTACCGGTGCCAGATGCACCGCCCACTCGGCGGCATTGGGAAACCAGCCGAAGACCATCTTGAGGGCTTCGGGCACCAGGGTCATGAATATCGCGCCGAGGATGCCGCCGAGTATCGTGCCCATGCCGCCGACGATGATCGCGGCAAGGAAGAAGATCGACATCAGCAGCGGGAAGCTTTCCGGCGTCACCGAGCGGAAGAAATAGGCCCAGAGGCCACCGGCGACGCCGGCGTAGAAGGACGAAATGGCGAAGGACAGCAGCTTGTAGCGCAACAGCGAAATGCCCAGCACCTCGGCCGAGATGTCGCGGTCGCGGATGGCGATGAAGGCGCGGCCGATGCGGGTGCGGAACAGGTTGGCGGCGCCGAACACCATCACTGCGGTAAGCGGCAGCATCAGCCAGTAGAAGCGGAATTCGCTGTCCAGCGCCAGGCCGAACAGCGTCGCCGGCTTCACCGTGAGGCCGGCGGTGCCGCCGGTGACGGATTTCCAGTTGGCGAAAATGAAATGCAGGATGAATGAGGCGGCGATGGTGGCAATCGCCAGATACAAACCCTTGACCCGCAGCGAAGGGATGCCGACCACCATGCCGACCAGCATCGCCACGCCGCCGGCCGCGATGAGGTTGATGAAGAAGGGCGTGCCAAGCGACCGGTCGAGCACGGCCACCGTGTAGGCGCCGACACCCATGAAGGCGGCCTGGCCGAGGCTGACCTGGCCGGTGTAGCCGGTCAGGATGTTGAGGCCGGTGGCGGCGATGATGTTGATGCCGACCAGGCAGGTCAGGTAGAGCCAGTACTGGCTGGCGACGAAGGGCAGGATCAGCAGCGCCGCGGCCAGCACGCCGAGCCAGACGCGCTGGGTGCGGCTGTCGAACAGCGCCTCGTCGGCGGCGTAACTTTGTTTGGCGGCGCCGATTCTCATAGCCGTTCGATCTCGTGGGTGCCGAACAGGCCGTAGGGACGGACCATCAGGATCAGCACCAGCAGGGAAAAGGTCGCCAGCATCTTGTACTCGCCGCCGAGGTAGGTGCCGCTCCAGGCTTCGACCAGGCCGACCAGGATGCCGCCGACCAGTGCGCCGGCGACGCTGTCGAGGCCGCCGACGATAACCACCACCAGCACCGAGAGGCCGAACACGCCCATGGTCGGCGAGAGGCTGGAAATGCTGCCGACGATGATGCCGGCGATCGCCGCGACCATGGCGCCGACCACCCAGGACAGCGAGAACACGCGCGGCACGTTGATGCCCATCGAATAGGCCGCGGCCTGGTCGGAGGCCGTCGCGCGGAGCGCAATGCCGCCGCGCCAGTAGCGGAACACCACCAGCACGATGGCGATCAGCCCGGTGGCGACGAGGAAGCCGTAGAAGATCTTGGGCGGCACCATGGCCTCGCCGATCAGCACCGGGTCGCTCGGCATGAAGTCCGGCAGGCGCATCTGGTCGGCGCCCCAGATCAGTTCGACGGCGCCGACCAGGATCGACGACAGGCCGATGGTGATCATGAACACCGAGATCGGTGATTCGCCCAGCATGGGGCGGATCAACAGGCGTTCGACCAGCGCGCCGAGCAGGCCGCTGCCGAGCACCGCGACAAGGACGCCGAGCCAGATCGGCCAGCCCAGGATCGAGGCAATGGCGAAGAAGAAATAGGCGCCCATCATCAGCATTTCGCCGATCGCCAGATTGACCACCTTGGTCGCCTTGAAGATCAGCACGAAAGCGAGGCCCGCCAGCGCATACAGCCCGCCGCTGCCGATGCCGGCAAGGCTGACTTCGAACAGCATCCACCAATCGAAATTCATCTGGCCACCCCTGCCGCGCTGGTGGCAGATTCGCCATGCAGCTTGCGCCGCAATTCCTCGACGTCGCCCGAGCCGAGGTAGGCGCGAATCACTTCCGGGTTGCCCTGCACCGCGGCCGGCGTGCCGTCGGCGATGACCTCGCCGAAGTTGAGCACGACGACGTGGTCGGAGAGGTCCATCACGATGCCCATGTCGTGTTCGACCATCAGGATGGTGATGCCCCATTCCTCGCGTACGTCGAGGATGAAGCGCGCCATGTCCTCGGTTTCCTCGCGGTTCATGCCGGCCACCGGCTCGTCGAGCATCAGCACCTTCGGCTGCATGGCCAACGCCCGCGCCATTTCGACGCGCTTCTGCAGGCCGTAGGACAGCGCCGCCACCGGGGCGTTGCGGATGTGGTCGATTTCGAGGAAATCGATGATGCGTTCCTCGATGTCGGCGCGCAGGCGCACTTCCTCGCGCCGCGCCTTGCCGTAGTAGAACAGCGCGTCAAATACGCCGGTGTGCAAATGGCAATGGCGGCCGAGCTTGATGTTGTCGAGCACCGTCATGCCGCGGAACAGCGCGATGTTCTGGAAGCTGCGCGCGAGGCCGAGCTTGGCACGCTGCGGCGCCGGGCGCTGCGTGATGTCGTCACCGAGGAAACGGATGTGGCCGGCGGTGGGCCGGTAGAAGCCGGAGATGGTGTTGAACAGCGAGGTCTTGCCGGCGCCGTTGGGCCCGATCACCGAGGTGATGGAACCCGGCGCCACTTCGAAAGTAACGCCGTTGAGCGCCTTGACGCCGCCAAAGTACAGCGTGGCCTGGTCGATTTCGAGGATGGGGTTCGCCGCCGTCGTCATGCGCGCGCCTTCTTGCGGCTTGTCGCCGGCCTGGCGGGCGGCGGCAGGGCAAGGCCGCCCATCAGCACGCCGATGCACTGCTCGGCGATCTGGTCCGGAGTGAGCGGGCCGTCAGCGCGATACCAGCGGCCGATCCAGCTCAGGGCACCGGCCAGCGTAAAGGCCGCCAGTTTCGGATCGACGTCGCGCAGCGAGCCTTCGGCGATGCCCAGTTCGATCAGGTGGCGAAACTCAAGGTCGATCTCTGCCTTCAGGCGCCGCACGGCGCGGCGGCTCTCCGGCGGCAACGGGTCTTCGCCGACGCGGATCAGGCATTTGCCGAAATCCATGGTGACGATCTCGGTATATTTGCGCATGGCCGCCACCAGCTTGTCGACCGCCGTGCCACCGGCTTCGTCGGCACGCGCGATGGCCTCCTGCATCAGCTCCAGGCCGCTGCGCACGCACTCGGCGAGGATCTCGTCCTTGCTCTTGACGTAGTAGTAGAGGGTCGGCTTGGTAACGTTGAGCCGCTCCGCCACTTCGTCCAGCGAAACGGCGTGGTAACCCTTTTCGTTGAACAGCTGGGCCGCCGTGCGCAACACGGCGTCGCGCTTGATCTCGCGTTCGCGCGTCCTTTCGCTGGCCTTGCGCCAGGGCGATGCGGGCTTATCCGGTGTCGAATTCTTCGGGCGTGCTCTTGACATGGAGGGGCGATTTCCAGCTTATTGTTACTGGTCAGTAAGCTCGTTACCGACAATATGAATGCTACCGGCCGGTACTGTCAATCCTGCACTGCAACATGCCACATCGCCGTCCCGCCGGCGCCGACTCCTGACCCTCCGGCGCGAGCGGCTTTAAAGCAGCCCGGCAAACTCCCCGCCCACCCGCCGCTTCATGATCCGGGCGTAGAGCCCCGGCGCCAGCCGGATCAGCCACCAGGCCTTGCGCGCGGTGGCGTCGGGCAGCAGCAGTTTTCGCCCTGCCGCCACTGCATCGAATATGTACTCCGCGATTTCCTCGGGCGAGGATTCACCGCCGGTGGTGATGCGCGGGCTGCTGACCGGCGCGCCGCTGCCGTCGGTGGCTGCCGCGCCGATGCCGGTGCGGATGAAGGACGGACAAACGAGCGTGACGCCGACGCCGGCGCCTTCGACTTCGCTGCGCAGGCTGTCGAAGAAGCCGTGCAGCGCGTGCTTGCTGGCGGCATAGCCGGTGCGGCCGGTCAGCGGCGAAAAGCCGGCGACGCTGGAGATGGCGACGATGAAGCCCTGCCGCGCCACGATCTGCGCCAGCGCGGCCTGGGTGAGGTTGGCGGCGCCGAAGAAATTGACTTCCATTACGCGGCGGATGACGTCGGGGTCAGTGTCCTGCAGCAGGCTGCGATGGCTGATGCCGGCGTTGTTGATGAGGCCGTCGAGCGCGCCGAAATGTGCCATCGTCGTCGCCACCGCCGACTTGCACGCAGCCGGATCGGTGATGTCGCCGGGCACGGCCAGCACGTCGGCGCCCTTGGCGCGCAGCGTTACTGCCAGGGTAACGAGTTTTTTGCCATCGAGATCCAGCGCGGCGATGCGCGCACCGGCGGCGGCATAGCGCTGGCACAGCGCGGCGCCGAGCCCGCCGGCAGCGC
>Ga0209211_10002448_pt1 | contig 32039 bp, 37 predicted proteins | sample RifGroA2_FD_183992 | JGI IMG/M metagenome (GOLD analysis project Ga0209211, IMG submission 183992) | Groundwater microbial communities from Rifle, Colorado, USA - Groundwater A2 (SPAdes) (version 2) | ecosystem: Environmental > Aquatic > Deep subsurface > Groundwater | place: Rifle, Colorado...
TTTTTAGTCTTACCCCAGCGGGCTTCGGCGCTAGCTACTTCCCAAGAAACCCTCCAGACCATATCTTCCGGAGTTTCCACCGTTTCCCCTTTTTCGTCCTTGGTCAGATAGCGCTCTTGCAAAACTTTTAAGGCCTGTTTTGTCCAGTTACCTTTAGAAAGTTCCCGGGGTCTGGCGGGGCGAGCCCCAACTTTTTTATCTATCTCTTCCTTAACCTCTAGATATGTTCGAAATTTCAAAGTTGCTAGAGAAAGGTTACTTCTGCCATTTGTAGCACGGCTGTTACTTCTTTTTACTTTCTTTGTGCTTTTAGTTCTTAAAGTTAGCGTTGGCATAGTTAGCTTCTTTCAATTGCTTTTTCGAAATCGTCTAGGTTTTCAAACTCAAGGTAAACGCTGGCAAATCTTAGCCAAGCTACCCTGTCAATCTTTTTTAGCCTTTTTAAAACTGCTTTGCCGACGACTCTGGAAGGAATTTCTTCTTTTTCTCCCCTGAGCATTTCTCTCTCAACGTCGGTTACAATATCGTCGATTAGCCCAAGGGAGACCGGTCTTTTTTCTATCGCCCTTAAAATTCCTCTTTTAACTTTCTCCCTATCAAAAGGTTCTCTACTGCCGTCTTTTTTAATAACCCAGAGTGCTGTTCCCCTGACTTTTTCGAAAGTCGTAAAACGCTTGTGACATTTTTTACACTCTCTTCTTCTCCTTATCGCCTCTCCTTCATCCACCGTCCTTGATTCAAGTACCTCCGTATCGTCTCCAGCACAAAAAGGACATTTCATATAATTTTAAGTTTCACGAATGTAAAGGAAAAGCACTATGACTAGGGCTAGATGCGATTTTTAAACACTAGATACCGACTGTCAACTGGTAATATCCGACTCAAATAACATCAGGTTGGGCTTACCCCGAAGCTAACTCGGCGAAGAATTTATCACCGTCTGGGGGAGAGGGAAAAATCCCCGATTAATTTATTCGCTCAAAGAGTGAGATTAGTCCCCACTAAACGGGTTTTCCGGAGCCGGCATTCCAAGGGAGTAAAGAATATTTCGGCTGTTTTTATAAACATTCCTTGGGTAGTTCTCTATTTTTATTATCTCGGGTCTCGCATCCTCCGGGGCAATCATTAGGATTCCATTGATCACTTCCCGGTGCTTAAGAGAGGCGTTGGCCAGCCGTGTCAAAAAACTCTTGGTATCTGTCCCCTTCTTTCTATTTTCTGCCTCCAGGTTTGCAGCTTCCTGTAAATACTTTTCAGCTTTGGAAAGGGTCGAAAACGCCAGTTCTGGCTTTCCCCTTTCAAAAAGAATTTTGCTGGAGGCTATCCTTTTATCGGCAAAAAGAAGCAGAAGTTCGGCTCGCCTTGAAGGATTGACGGTCACGACTAGCCAAAGCTTGTCCCTTAGGGCCTTTAGGCTCCAAAGGGGGTGGTCCGGTAAAATCCGGCCGGGATATGGAAATTCATAACTAACGTCTATCTTACCTGCCTCGGTCGTCTCCCCCAGAGTCCTCGCCGAAGAACCGTTAAATGCATAGTTTACCGAAGCGACCCTAAGAACCGAGATGGAGAGAATGGCGACGGCGAGAAAAACTGCGGACAAAATTGCGACAATACGCCTCGCCATTGGGTAATGATAATACTACTTCTGAGTACAAAAAATGTCAAACTATCTGAAGAGGATAATCGGCCATTCCCAGAGGACGTGAAGGAGTATGGAAGAAAAGACGTTTCTTGTTCTGGCAAAGACAAAGGCACTACCTATTCCGAAAAGGGTTGTCAATAATAAGTAGGTTAAGGCAGCAGTCGGCTCTAATTTCCAGACAAAAACCGTAATCGGTATATGAACCAGGGCCCAAACCAAACTCGTGGCGATATTTGCTATCCACTCGCTCCCCAGAGCATACCAGACTCGATTAAAAGATAGGCGGCCAGAGCGGTTGCATTCTTAAGAGCCGTTTCTTTTTTCATTCTTTTATTTTACACTGCCTAAACGCCGCGTCCATCGCATCAATCACCATGACGACTTTTTGCTTTGCCTCGTCATAGGAGATGGCGTTTTTCTCCTTGGGAAACCAGTGAAAGGTTGAGTTTCGGGCCTGCCGCCAGGTCTCCCAAAGTTTATCCGCCAGCTCCCGTCCTTGACAAAACTCGACGATTTTGTCGTAAACTCCCTCCCTTTGCCTTAATTCAGATTCAAGTGACGGGTTAAGGGCTTTCCCGATCCTGAAGCGCTTGCCGAAGTAGTCGTTCTCGGAAATCCAACCAAGGTCCAAGAAAAGTTTTTTTAAGAAGCCCTCGTAGGCTTTGGCGGCCGGGAAAACCACAAACGCATAGTCGTGGAATCTTTCCTCCCAACCCCCTACCTTATTAATAAGCAGTTGAGTCGTGAGAAGAAGTTCTCTGACATCCTCCTCCACATAACCCCACCAGGGCCTCTTGGGCAAAGAAAAATCCATACCGCTTAAAACTATTTTACCTCAATGGTTACCGAAATGGTGACTTTGTTGCCGTCCCCGATCGTCACGCCTATAAATCCGCCTACTTCTCCCTTTTTAAAAGACGAAGTGAAGGAATCTTTTTGTTCGAAAGTGCTTTCCACCTTCCAACCGCTCTCGGTTAGTTTTGTTTTATAAAAGGCTATCACCTTATCAAAAGAATCCCCGGTCTCCCAAATCACCGAGACGCCATCGCCTTCCTCACCGGAAGCGGAGAATGAATTGACGAGTTTAGCTCCAGAATAAACGGGAAAATCTTTGGGAAAGCTCTCCGGCAAATCGCCGCCGGCTTCAAAAGCAACCTTTCCATCCTCTCCCGTTATTGTCACTTTATCGCCCTGGTTGTCAACCTTGACATTCTTTCCCGATAGTCCCGAGAGAAATCTGCCTGCAATTCCCTCCCCGATTTTTCGGGAAAGAGTCCTGCCGACAAAATAAAGTCCGGCCAAGACGACCGCTACGAGAACCAAGACGATAACGAGTTTATTTTGTCCCTTTGCCGGTTTCTCTGCCTTTTTCTCCTCTTTCTCCTCGACTTTCTCTTCTTTGTTTTCCTTGTTTTCTTCTTCCAAATTTTGTTCACCCCCAAAACTTTTTGCATATTATCGCCTTGTGGGTTTTAAGTCAATGAAGTTTTTGGGTATAATTTAAGTCCAAGCTCATGAAATTTCTCTCCCTGAAAGATACCTACACCAGAAAGAAAATTATTTTCTTCTCGGTTCTGATTGGTATTTTTCTCTGGCTTTTTTGGGGGGTGCCGTTGCCGACAAATCTTTCTTCCGACGAATATCCTGTTTCGACCAAGCTTTTCGATAGAAAAGGAAAGCTGATCTATGAAATTTATTCCGACAAAAGAAGAACCCCTATAAAGCTTGGGGACCTCCCGGACTACGTAAAAGAGTCCACTATTTCGATTGAGGATAAGGATTTCTACAAACACTATGGATTTTCCTATACCGGTATCGCCCGAAGCGTCTTTAACATCGTCGTCAAACAAAAACTCCAGGGAGGCTCCACCCTTACCCAGCAGCTGGTAAAAAATGTGCTTCTTTCCCCCGAGCGAACGGTCAAAAGAAAGGTCAGGGAATTTTTCCTGACCATGGTCGTGGAGGGTGTTTATTCCAAAAACCAAATTCTGGAAATGTACCTTAACCAAATTCCCTACGGCTCAACCGCCTATGGAATCGAGGCGGCGGCCGAACTTTACTTCGGAAAAAGCGCCAAAGATTTGACACTGGCTGAGGCTACCTTTTTGGCGGGCCTGCCGGCTGCCCCCTCCCGCTATTCTCCTTTTGGGTCAAGACCGGAGCTGGCCAAAGGTCGCCAGGAAACGGTCTTAAAAAGAATGATTGAGGATGGGTACATTACCTCCGAGGAGGCTGAAAAAGCAAAATCAGAAGAATTAAAATTCGCCGAGTCAAAACCCCCCCAGGCTCCCCATTTTGCCCTCTGGATAAAAGAGCAATTGGCCGAAAAATACGGGGAGAAGGTGGTTGAACAAGGAGGACTAAGAGTTACGACCACGCTTGACCTTGAACTTCAGGAGTTTGCCCAAGAGACCGTTGCTACCGAGGTTGCCAAACTTAAAAAGCAAAAGGTGGGCAACGGGGCGGTTATAGTCACCAGGCCCAAAACCGGTGAAATTCTGGCCATGGTAGGCTCAAAAGATTATTTTGCAGAGGACGAAGACGGCAAAGTAAACGTCACTTTGGCCAAGCGCCAGCCCGGCTCCTCTATCAAGCCTCTAAATTATGCCCTTGCCTTGAGGGACGAAAAAATAACCGCTGCCACGGCTTTAACCGATGTCCCTACCTGTTTTAGCGTAGTAGGGCAACCGCTTTATTGTCCAAGTAATTACGACAACACCTTCCACGGCTTAGTTCAGGCGCGCTTTGCCTTAGGAAACTCTTATAACCTCCCGGCTGTCAGGGTTTTGGCCTTAAACGGAGTCGAAAATTTTGTGGAGTTTGCCAAAGAAATGGGGCTGACTACCCTGACCGACCCGGCGAATTACGGCCTATCCCTGACCCTTGGGGGGGGTGAGGTCAGGCCCTACGACATGGCCGTTGCCTTTGGGGTACTGGCTAACGGCGGCATAAAGCAGGATCTAATTTCCATACTTAAGGTTGAGGACTGGAAAGGAAAAGTCTACGAAGAGGTGGACTTGGGTAAGATTGAATTTTCGGGCGAAAGGGTTCTTTCTGCCGATGTTTCGTTTTTAATCTCCCACATTCTTCATGACAATAACGCCCGTAACCAAGCCTTCGGGGAATCTTCCTTCTTAAACGTCAGAGGTCATCCCGAAGTCTCGGTAAAAACGGGAACGACAAACGACAGACGGGATAATTGGACCGTGGGTTACTCCAAATATGCGGCTGTCGTTACTTGGGTCGGCAACAACAATTATACTTCCATGAGCGGAGCCGTCTCGGGTGTTTCCGGAGCTTCCCCTATTTGGAATCGAGTCATGCGGGAGGTCTTGGATAAGGCCGAGAAAGGATTCTACACCGAAGGCGGTTATTCCGATGAGGGCGAAGAGGGACACGCCTGGCCGGGCCAAACAGAGGGAGTGGTCGGAGCCAATATCTGTGCGACAACCGGCTATTTACCCCCCGGTCCCGAAGATAGTCCGGGTTGCCCCACCCGTTTTGAATACTTCTTAAAAGGCACCGTTCCTTCTAAAACCGATACGGGCGAGAGACTGGATATTCCGATTGATAAAACAACCGGGCAAATTGCCCCAGCCGATTTTCCCCCCGAGCTGATTGAAACCCAAAATCATCCTGTCTACACTGACCCCCTGGGAACTTTGTATTGTCTTGATTGTCCCATCGCCTCAGCTTCAGCGACGATACGATATCCCCTAAGATAATACTTCAAGACTTTTGCTTTACTTGATACAATACGGCCAATGGCCGGGCGCGCCAGAAAAAAACCGGATGCATACCTTGCCCCTCAAAAAGTAAAACAGGCCCTAAAAATCCTCACTGGGCTCTTGGTTTTTGTTGGTAAACCGTTCTTCTTCGTCCTTACCCATTTAACAATCGCTCTTCTTTTTATTGCCTATCTTGTTGGTCATACGGCAAGAATCGTGGCGACAAGCCTTCTTCGTTTTAGATTACCTAGACTTAAACTTCCCAAAGTAAAACTTAGGCCCGCTCCAAAGACAGCCGTCTTTTTCGGTTTTCTTGTTCTTATCGCCTTTCTCTTTTGGTTAACGGTTCTGAGAGACCTTCCCTCCCCAAGGACCCTTTTAACCAGAGAGCAGGAAGTTTCAACAAAAATATATGACCGAAACGGCATTCTTCTCTATAAAATCTATAAAGACAAAAATAGGACCATCGTCAGCCTCTCCGAAGTCCCCCTCCATGTCAGGCTGGCCACTTTGGCGGCCGAAGACGCCGAGTTTTATAACCATGCCGGTTTTTCTGTAAGGGGGATAGTCAGAGCAATCATTAAGAATCTTCGAAAGGGAGAGCTCTCCGGCGGCTCAACTATCACCCAGCAGTTGGTAAAAAACGCTTTACTTTCCCCCGAAAAAACCATCACCAGAAAGGTCAGAGAAATAATTCTCTCGATGGCGGTGGAGCTTAGTTTTACCAAGGACGAAATTCTTGAAATGTACCTCAACGAAGTTTCATACGGCGGAACAGCCTATGGTATCGAGGAAGCTTCTCAGGTTTACTTTGGGAAAAACGTCGGAGAACTCACAACCGCCGAGGCGGCCCTTCTGGCGGGACTTCCCAAAAGCCCAACCAAATATTCGCCTTTCGGCGCCAACCCGGATTTGGCAATAGAGCGGCAGCAAGAGGTCCTCCACCTAATGAAAGTCAATAAATATATCACCCCCGAGCAGGAAAGGGCTGCGGCCGGCGAAACCTTGAGCTTGGCTCCAAACAAAACCGACATCAAGGCTCCCCATTTTGTGATGTATGTCAGGAATCAACTGGTTGAAAAATACGGGGAAGAGGTCGTCGAAAAAGGCGGTCTTGAGGTGGTCACGACCCTCGACTACACCATCCAGAAAATGGCCGAGGAAGTTGTCAGGGTTGAGGTGGCCAAGCTTGGGAAGCTGAATGTCGGCAATGGGGCCGCCCTGGTCATGGCCCCGGGCAGCGGTGAAATTTTGGCCATGGTCGGCTCGAAAGACTATTTTGCCCAGGACGAAGACGGCAACGTCAATGTCACCTTAAGGCCAAGACAACCGGGTTCGTCCATTAAGGTGGTCAATTATGCCTACGCCCTCAGTCACGAATACACTCCCGCCACCATTCTTGATGATTCTGCCGTGACTTTTTCGGTTCCCGGTCAGCCTCCCTATACTCCCAAAAATTACGACGGCGCCTACCGGGGAAAACTGCCTTTACGAAGTGCCTTGGCTGAATCAAGAAATATTCCGGCCGTTAAAGTCCTGGCTTCTTACGGTGTCACCAAAATGATTGAGCAGGGCCAAAAGATGGGAATTACCACCTGGAATGATCCGTCAGCCTTTGGACTTTCCCTAACCTTGGGGGGCGGCGAGGTCAAACTAATCGATTTGGCTAAGGTCTATGCAACAATTGCCAACTACGGTCGACGGCCGGAAATGGTCTCAATTATGAGAATCACCAATTACAAAGGCAAAATTCTGGAAGAATACTCCTGCGAAGCTGATACAAATGCCTGCGACTGGGAAGAAGTCCTTGATCCACGAGTCGCCTACCTTCTTATCGACATCTTAAAGGATAATTCCGCCCGGGCCCCGGCTTTCGGAAGTAGTTCATACCTTGACATTAACGGGCACCCGGAAGTTGCGGTCAAGACCGGAACAAGTAATGATTTAAAGGACAATTTAGCCCTCGGCTTTAACCAAAAATATCTAGTTGCTGCCTGGGTCGGCAATAACGACAGCTCGCCCATGAGCCGAATTGCCTCGGGCGTTACCGGCGCTTCCCCCATCTGGAATAAAATCATGAGCGCCCTTTTAACCAAAGAGGAAAATCACGACTGGGAAGTCCCCGAGGGGTTAGTCAAAATTAGCGTTTGTCCTTTAACGGGGACTCTTCCCTGCGAGGGCTGTGGCGGAAAATTCGAATGGTTCTTGGAAGAAAAAACCCCCAAGAAAGCTTGCAGTCCCGAGACCATCAAAAAAATCCAAGAAGAAAACGAGAAGTGGCCTTAGTTGCCGATTTCGATTTCATAAATCTCTCTGGCTACGGCCGGAATAAGGCTATCCGCCTCGCTCTCAACCGCCCCGTCGCTCATGAGTACCAAGATAAAAGGCTTGTTGGCAAAAACAATTCCAGCATCGTTAACCACATGGACTTCCCGGCCATACTTGTGGGCCACCCGAACATCATCGATTCCCTCGACAATCCAGTCTGCAAAAATTGTATCGGTCATGTATCCCAAAAGTTCTTCCCTGTGTTTTTCCGTGGTAAGCTTCCCCTCCCAAAGCATCTTAAAAAATAGCCCGATTTCCTCTGGGGTGGTCTCGTTTTTGGTTAGTGAAGTCTTCATCATCCCGATACTTTCGATATAATTTTGGATTTCGCTTTCCCCAAATGTTTTAACCAGTATAATTTGGGCATTATTGTCTGATCTTTGTCCCATGGCCTCAACCAGTTCCCGGTAAGTTGAGTTGCTCCCGGAAACTTTCGCGTCTAAATCTAGTTGTCCCGCTTCGAACTTTTTGTAAACCAAGGTCATTATCGGCAGTTTGATTAAGGAGGCCGCCTGCATCTCTTCGTTTTTGTTAACTCCGTAGCTTGTCCCATCCAAAAGTCTGACGACGTTAATGGCATAAAGTCCCGAGAGATTTCTTGTCTTATCCTTAAAATAATTTCTTGCCTTTTCCGCCTTTTCTCGCCCTTCCTTATCCCCCTCGATGTAGAAAGTATCTTCCCCCCAATTAAAGGAAGGCAAAGAAATTCTCGGCAGCCCTGGCAGTTTGAAATTTCTAGCCGATAAAGAAAGAATTGCTGAGGTGAGTACCGTAACGAGAATAACGATTAGAACCGTCAGTCTTTCGGGCCGACCCCATGGCTTTGGGGGTTCCTTTCGGCGTCTTTTGTTTTCGGGTTTTAGGTCCTTAAATTCTTCGTTCTCGTAGTCGTAATCTTCTTCTTTCTTATGCGGTAATCCGCTGTTATTCCCTCGAAAAATAGACATCAGAACATTTTACGCGGTAATCCGCTGTTATTCCAATGACTAATTATTAATAACTATGTCTTCGTGTTTTTTTCGGCAGGAAAAGATTTGAAAATTCGCGGAAAGAAAAGAGGTTATTATTTACCCGAAAGGAGTTATTTCCTCCTTTTTTGCCAAACTTCCTCATTGACGATTGCAGTCGGTTTTTCCCCCTCTAGAGTATCCAGAATTGCCTCAACCGCCATCTCCCCCATTTTATTTCTTGCTTCCAAAGTAGCACTCGCTATATGCGGGGTGGTGATGGTATTCGGCATCGCCAAAAGTTCCGGATCGATGTTTGGCTCGTTATCAAAGACATCAAGGGCAACTCCGGCTAAGTGTCCGGATTTTAAAGCCTCCGCCAAATTCCGCTCATCGACGATTGGCCCTCTGGCCGTATTGATTAGAAAACTGCCCTTCTTCATTTTGGCAAGAGTCTCGGCATTAATCATGTGTCTGGTCTCATCGGTCAAGGGAACGTGCAACGAAACAAAATCGCTTTTTGCTAAAAGCTCAGCCAAAGAGGCAAAGGTCACTCCCAGCTCAGCTTCTGCCTCCGGGTCCGGGTCGTGTTTATTGTAAAGCACGGTCATGTTATAACCCTTGGCGCGCCTGGCTACCATCGAGCCGATTCTGCCAAGTCCGACTATCCCTAAAGTTTTTCCGATAATGTTTGTTCCAATAAAGATATCCGGCTCCCAGCCTTTATATCCCCCCCTACGAACCGCTTCATCGCTCTCCACTATCCTTCTCGCGAGGGCCAAAATAAGAGCCCAGGTGTGTTCCGCAACCGCTTCGTTAACTTCATCGCTCGGGGTATTGACGACCACGATTCCCCTATCGGTTGCTCCCTTGACATCAATGTTGTCAAAGCCAACCGCATAGTTTGAAATTATTTTCAGCTGGGGACCGGCGGCATCCATCAAATCTCCGTCAATTCTATCGGTGAGAAGCGATAAAATGGCGTCAACTCCCTTGACCCTTTCAACCAGCTCCTCACCCGTTAACGGCCGGCTAAATTCGGAAACCACTACTTCGTGGCCTTCCTCTTTTAATTTTTCCAGGTGCTCTCCGGGAATCTTTCTGGTGACGAAAATTTTCATATCGCTTCCACCGTAACGCCGCTACTTCTATACCTCTCCATCCACTCAGGCATTTCCGCCTCTTTGACCAAGCCTCTTTGTGGTCCGACAAAACCAATGACCGATGCCGAATTAACCGTTCCCCAAATCAAGGCTTCTTCCATGCTTTTGCCCTTGATAAGAGCGGCGAGGGCCCCGCTCCCAAAGGCGTCTCCGGCGCCGGTCCTTTCGTAGGCGTCAACCGGTAAAACTCCAGCTTTGACAAACTTTTGCCCGTCAGTAATAAAAGAACCATTGGCCCCATCGGTCACAATCACCAGTTTGGGGCCAAACTTACTAACGGCCAGTAAAAGCTCTTTTTCTTTTCCCCGGGAGTCTCCAGAGCCGGAGAGTTTTTCTGCCTCCTCCCGATTGACAAAAAGTAGGTAGGTTAAAGAAAGAACGTCCCTTATTCCTTCGATTCCAGCCCTTAATTGCCAAGTCCCTGGGTTAAAGGCAAGTTTAACGGTTGGATTTTTCTTGAGCCAATCGATGAAATGATTATAAAAGGCTCTAAAGGATTCCCCCATTGAAGTCAGATAGACCCAGGAAGTAACCGGCAGCGCCACCGGAAACTCATAGGAACGGGGAGCGTGATAGGTAAAAATGGTGCGCTCCCCCGAATAATTAATGACGGTTGAATAATTAGAGGAGGTAGAAGGTTGTTCGATGACAAAGGTCATATCGACTCCTTCGGCTTTTAGTTTTTCGACTATTAAATCCCCCACATTGTCGTCTCCCAGTGTCAAAACTATTCCGGTTTTTATCCCCAATCTTCTTGTTCCAACGGCGTTATTGGCCGCATTTCCGCCTACAGAAAAATCCAGATTCTTAACCGGGATTTTGTCTCCGTAAGAGAAAGCAATAAAACACTCTTTGGTATCAATCCGGCAAAGGGTTTCGCTCTCTGTGGGAGTCATAAAAACGTCGATTGAGGCGTCGCCTATTGAAAGTAAGTCCAGATTATTCATTTTCTAATTCTTTTTTGTATTCGCCTTTCCTGGCCAGTGAATTCATTTTAGCACGGTGTAAAAGTGCTTTTTGAGCCACATCAGTATTTTCGGGCTTGCCTTGCCAAACTTCCATGGCCGGCCCTTCAAGCGCCCTTTCAAAAGAAAAGCCTAACTCCCAAGGAACATCAGCCACCTTGCAAATTTCATTGAGCCTCTCGGTTGCCAATTTCGCCTCCTGTCCACCCGAGAGAAAAACAATCGCCGGAACCTGGGTTGGAACAGAACTTCTTAAGGCCCGAATCGTACTCTGGGCAATCTCCTGAGCTGACACCGCCTGTCCCGATTCTTTTCCGGGCAGAACCATGTTGGTTTTAAGAATCATGCCTTCCAGCTCCACCCCCTTGGTTTTAAGAGATTTAAAGACAGCCAGCAAGGTTCCAATGGTGACCTCCTCGCACCTTTTAAGCGTGTGGGTGCCGTCCATTAAGACCTCCGGCTCGGGGATGGGAACAAGGCCTTTTGCCTGGCTCTCAGAAGCATACTCAGCTAAAACCTCGGCGTTGGCTTGAATACATTCCGGGGTTGGAATTCCTTCGCCTATATTTATGACCGCCCGCCATTTGGTGAACTTGGCCCCCATGACCACATATTCACCAAGTCTCTCGGCTAGTCCAGCCAACCCTTTGGTAACTTTCTCGTTTTCTGAACCGACAAAAGGCTCTGTCCCCTCATCGACCTTTATGCCGGGTAAAATGCCGCGACTGACAACGTGCTCGGGGAAGGATTTCCCACTATCTAGCCTTTGACGAATCGTCTCGTCAAATAGAATAATGCCCCCGATGTACTTTTCTAGGTCGGAGGTGGTTACCAGAAGCTGCCTAAATTGCCTTCTGGTTTCTTCGGTCGACTCAATTGCCGCCTTCTCAAATCTTTTGGTCATCGTCGGCGTCGAAGCATCAGCGGCCAAAATTCCCTTGCCGGAAGCTAACATTTTTTTAATCGTTTCTTGAAGTTCATTCATCCTAACCAATTTAACATTTTGTGCTTGAAACGACAACCGCCGGACTAAATTTTCTTCGAGTGATTTTTGAGCCAGAAGGAAATTTTGAGAAGCTCGGGTTTTGAGTTATCAACCCAAACCATAAAATCAGCAGCTTCCATTTTTTTTGCTTTTAAGTGATACCTATTTATTCTTAGAAACCTTTTTGTAGCAATCCACGCAGTTCTTTTATTTCCATCTGAAAATGAATGATTTAAGCAAAGAGACTGAAGAAAGGCTGCCCCTTTAGTAAACACGGTGGGATAAAGATCTTGACCTTCGTAGGTTGCTTTTGGCCGTTCGACAGCAGAATGAAGTAAAGAAAAATCTCTAATCGAAGCCTTGGTTCCTGCTTTTTTTATTACGGCCTTGTGGATTTCGTAGACCTCGACAATATCAACGTAACGCCAACTCATCCAAAATCTCCTTATCCTCCTCCAAGACCTCTTTGAGCCATTTTTTAAACTCGGCAGTTAAGGCGGATTTTGTCTTTTGCTTTCTGTCGACTTTTTTAATAACAATCCCTCCTCCGCCGGGAATCCCGGTAAGAACTACCTTTGTTCCAGCTTTTATCCCTGTCTGCTCCCTTAGTTCAGATGGAATGGCAATAACCTCGCTGTTTCCGGCCTTAAAGACGGTTTGTACTTGCATATGTAATTACAATGTTATAACAGGAATCGAGGTCTGTCAAATTGTTTTCCGCGACACAACTCGCTTGACCGCTTCGATAATGTGTTTTGCCTTCAGGCCGTACTTTTCCAGAAGTTCATCGGGGCTACCGGATTCACCAAAAGAATCGGGCATGCCGACAAACTCCATCGGAACTGGGTAATTTCTAGATAAGACTTCGGCAACCGCCCCGCCTAAACCGCCGGTTATCTGGTGTTCCTCAACTGTCACAACCGCACCCGTAATTTTTGCCGCCCTGATTATTTCTTTCTCGTCAATGGGTTTAATCGTATGGGAATTGATAACCAAAACCTCAATCCCAATTTTTTCTAAGGCTTTGGCTGCGAGGAGAGCCTCGTAAACCAAAGGACCGCAAGCGACAATGGCGACCAATGGATCGCCATGTCGTCCTGAGCCTGTCGAAGGACCCCAGAGAATCTCCGCCCTGCCTATCCTAAAAGGGGTTGCATCTGTTGTAAAAACCGGAGTTTTTTCCCTGGCGAAACGAATATAGGTGGGTTTGCCATTTTCAGCTGCCTCAACCGTGGTCTTTCTCGCTTCAATTGCATCGGCCGGAGCTATAACCGTCATATTGGGCATGGCCCGCATCAGGGCAATATCTTCTAAGGCTTGATGGGTCGCCCCGTCGGGACCGACGGTCAAGCCGGCGTGGGCTCCGGCAATTTTGACCGGAACGTCATTTAAGGCAATTGTGGTTCTAATCTGCTCCCAATTCCGGCCCGGGGAAAAAACGGCATATGAAGAAATAAAGGGGATTTTGCCGTAATTGGCCATCCCAGCGGCAATTGTCGCCAGTGCCTGCTCGGCCACCCCAACCTCGATAAATCTTTCCGGAAACTTCTCTTGAAAAAGAATTGAACGGGTCGACTCGGTCAAATCGGCGCACAAAACCACCACCCTCTCGTCCTTCTCCCCGGCAATAACCAGTCCCTCCCCGTAGCCCTGACGGGTAGCCACCATTTCGATATCTTTTTCGAATATCTTTTTTGCCAGTTTGGCTTTTTTATTAATCACGTCAGTGTAAACCTCATTCGTGTTCGCTTTTAATTTTGCCTCCCAGGGTTCTTAAATCATTTAAGGCAATTTTTACCTGCTCCTCTTTGGGCGGTTCTCCCGGCATATCAGTAGTTCCAGGTGGAACCCCGTGCCATTTAAAATCACTCTCCATGTAACTTACTCCCTTGCCGGGAATGGTGTGGGCAATAATGACGGTGGGGTTCTCGTAAACCGCCCTGGCGTGCTCGACCGCATCGATAATCTCCTGAAAATTGTGCCCGTCGATATCGAGTACATGCCAATTAAAGGCTTTGTATTTTTCCTCGAGAGGCTCTAAGGGCATAACATCCTCGGTATAGCCGTCAATTTGAATGTTGTTTCTATCAACAATGGCGGTTAAATTACTAAAGTTGTATTTACCGGCAAACATGACCGCTTCCCAATGATTGCCACTATCGTGTTCGCCGTCGCTCACGATACAAAAGACCCTGAATCTGGCTCCGTCCATCCTGGCCGCATAGGCATAGCCCGCTGCCTGGGCGAGCCCAGAGCCGAGTGGCCCCGAAGTAGTTTCTAATCCGGGAAGCCTTAGCCTTTCGGGGTGACCTTGAAGTCTTGTTCCCAGTTCTCGCAAGGTTTTAAGCTCGGAAATTGGGAAATAGCCGGCATGAGCCATTGTTGCATAGCGAACGGGTGCTATGTGGCCGTTTGAAAGAATAAGCCGATCCCGTTCTTCCCAAAAGGGATTTTTGGGATCATTGTTCATTATTTCGAAGTATAAAGCCGTGAAGACGTCTGCCATTCCAAGGGGGCCTGCGGAATGGCCCGAACCGGCCTTAACCAGCATTTTAATAATGTCTTTCCTTATATCATTTGCTATTTTTTCGAGCGCTTGGACAGAATGCTTCATGGCAGTTTAAAGCTGGAATGCTTTTTCGGCTTCGTGGGTATGATTATTTCCCTTTAGGACCTCCTCGAAATGAAGTATGGCTTTATATGCCTCTTCGGGGGAATTGACTACCTTATAAACTTTAAGCTCATCGGGGCGGATGCGCATATTTTCTGTAAAATTTTTGATGATGTTGTTCCAAAACTCTCCATAAAGAATGAGGGGCTTATGGTGTCCAAAATAAAGCCTGGCCAGTCCCCAGGCCATTCCGAACTCGGAGATTGTTCCGGTTCCTCCCCTAAAAATCACATAGGCATCGCCAAGTTCAAGGAGTTTTAGGGTTCGCTCAAGATAGTTTTTGGTTTTAATCTCAATATCAATCGGGTTTTCGGGGTCCCTTCCTTCAAAGTTTGTTATGTCCTTCGGATAAAAGGTTACTCCGATGGCAGTTCCTTTGGCGGCCTTTGCCCCTTCGGAAACCGCCCTCATCGTCCCCGGCCCTCCCCCGTTGATGGCGACATAACCTTTTTCCGTTAGGAATTTTGCAACGTTAAAGGCTTCCTGATATAAAGGGTCGTTGGGTGCCGCATCGGCAAAGCCAAAATAGGCAATTTGTTTGATCTTTCTTTCGGCTATGTTTTTGTCTTCAATCATGGGCTGCCTCCTGAAATTTCTTTATGTTTTCCGCCAAATCCCCGTCAAAAATCCTACTGCCAATCGCAACCTCATCAGCCCCGGCAAAATGAGTTTCATCAATTACGTCTTCTGTCTCCCCGCCGTCTACACAAATTCTGAAAGGGGTGTCGTCCCTTATCCTCAACTCGTCTAATTGTTTTATCTTATTTAGGGCCCTTTCGTCAAACTTTTGCCCGCCAAAACCAGCTTTGACCGCCATCACCAAAACGACATCCAAGTTAGTGAGAATTGTCGGGTCCAGTGCCGAAACTGGAGTCGCAAGGTCGATTGCAAGACCCACAGAAAGACCAACTTGGGCTACCTTTCCTACAAATTCCACCTGGTTTGTCATTTGCTCAATTTGGCCAATGATTCTATCCGCCCCTCCCCTAACGGCCCTCTCTACCCAGTCAGCCGGTTCCTTGGTCATTAGGTGGAAATCTAAACTTAAATCCGTTTCTATATTTCCCAAAAAAGATGGATCAATGGTTCTATTGGCCGCAAACTGTCCGTCTACAATATCAATTTGAATTCTTTTAACTATACCCTCGGCTCGTGAGAGTTTCTCCTCAATTTCCCTAATATCATTCGTCAGAATCGCCGGAATTATTTCGACCATCTTTTGAAGGTTTTATCCATTCTTGAATGAAAGAGTAATCGGGTCCGTTGGCGCTTTTTCGCCGGCAAGGGTTCGGCCGACCCTGATCACCTGCTCAACCAGGCGGTGGGCATAACCCCATTCGTTGTCGTACCAAGCAAAAACCTTAACCAAGTTTCCCCCGATGACCTGGGTTAAAGAGAGGTCAACGATCGCCGACTCGCTTCGGCCAATAATGTCGGAGGAAACCACCGGTTCGTCGGTAACCGCCAAGACTCCTTTATAGAGCTGGTTTTGGGTAGCTTCGATAAAAGCCTGATTGACCTCCTCAACCGTCACGTTCTTTTTTAAGACGATGGCAAAGTCGGTAATTGAGCCGGTGATCACCGGAATTCTTAAGGCCCGGCCGTCAAAAAGACCTTTAAGGGCCGGTATGGTTTCTGTGGTCGATATCGCTGCCCCGGTTGTTGTCGGAATAATGTTTTGGGCGGCGGCCCTGGCGCGCCTGAGGTCAGCGTGGGAATTGTCCTGAAGATTCTGATCATCCGTATAGCCGTGGGCCGTGGTTATGGCGGCCTTCTCGATGCCGAATTTGGAATGAAGAACCGCGGCCACCGGTGCCACACAGTTTGTCGTGCAGGAAGAATTTGAAAGGACCTCGGTCTCCCCCTTGTATTCGTTGACGCCGATGATATAGGTGCCGACGTTACCGCCTTTGACCGGGGCTGAGATGACCACTCTCTTGGCGCCTCCCAGGGCATGTTTTTTAGCTTCTTCCTCGCTGGTAAACTTTCCCGTTGACTCGATAACGACGTCGACTTGGTATTTCCCCCAGGGTATTTTGGCTGGGTCTTTTTGGGCCAAAAGGGGAATTTTGGCTCCGTCGACGATTAAGTTTCCTATCACTGGGTCCTCGTCCGTTACTTCTTGAGGCTTTTTGGTCTCTTCCCCCTTGACTTCTTTTTCAAATTTCCCATAGGCCGTATCGTAATTAACAAGGTGGGCCCAACCCGAAGCTTCCATCGACCCGGAAGTGTTGATGGCCGAAAACTCTAGCTCGGAAGCGTGCTTTAAAATGCCTACCTTAAAAGCAATTCTTCCAATGCGACCAAAACCGTTTATTCCAACTTTAACCATACCCTCATCCTAACAAAGCCAGGATACCAGGTAAAGTATCTTTCACTCCGCTTACCTTTTTTTTGTAAGCATGGCGTAAGCTCCCCAAAGGCCTGCAAACCCGACCAATATGTAAACAACCTTAACTAACAGTGGCCAGCTGCCCAATAGGCTTCCAATTAAGTCAAAATTCATGACACCTATTAGTCCCACCTCTATAGCTCCAAGTACGACTAACCATTTGGAAACTGTCTTTAATTTCATTCTCCTCACCTTCTCTCTACATTAATATTAGCACGTTTCTTAAGTGCCTCGATTCCTGGCAAGGTCCCGCTAGCTAAAAACTCAAGCATGGCTCCGCCGCCGACAGAAATCCAATCAAATTTAGAAGTAAGACTAAGCATCGTTAGTGCTGCCTCTGTGTCTCCTCCCCCGGCAATTTTGAAAGCATTGGACTCGGCAACCGCTGTAAAAACCTCTTTCGTTCCCTGTCTATGGCCTTCATCCTCGTATTTCCCCAAAACTCCCGCAAGCACAATCGTCCCCGCTTCTTTAATTTCTTTCTTAAAGCGCTCGATCGAATTTAGCGTTATGTCGAATCCTTCAAAGGTCAAGTCGGCCATCACCATTTTTTCAGGGTCGACCTTCGTATCGCCGAAATACTTGGGCAGTTTTCCTCCGACCAGAACTTTATCGGCAATCTTAGTCAGTTCTTTCGCCATCTTGACCTTGTCTCTCTTAATTCCGCTAATTAAGACAACTAACGGCCTTTTCGGATTCTCAATTACCTTACTTAAATTCTCTACTTCTTTTTGAAAATGAAAGCCCACAGCAGTCGAATTTTTAGACTTAGACTTAAACTTAGACTTAAACTGAAACGGAAGTGCTGCTATAGATGCGTGGAGCCTATGCGAACTTGCAAATGCCTCATTAACATATAAATCAGCACCACTTGCCAACCTTTTCGCAAATTCTTGGGAATTTTCCTCTTCAAACTTCCACATACGAAGATTCTCCATCAGGCCGATTTTGCCATCCTCTTCGATATTTAATTCGCCGGGCAATCCTTCCGAGATATCAGGCCAAAAAGAAGTAGTCCCTCGATCAATTAGTTCTGATATTCTTCCCCAAAGTGCACCGGTGGAAATACCTGTATTTTCTCCTTCAAATCTACCTATATGCCCAATAATAAGAATGTCCCTTGCGCCGCTGTCAACTAAATATCTCACCGTTTTAACCATCGTGCGAAGCCTCGAGTCATCTAAAATTTCAAAAGATCTTGACTTATCAGAATTAATTGTCTCTTTTAGGGGAACGTCGAGATCGGCCCTGACTAAAACTCTCTTGTTTTTAATATCTAAATCGGTAATTTTCGGAAGATTCATTAACTTGTAGTATGTAGCAAGAAGCAAGTAGTACGCAACAGTTACCTTGCAAGGTGTCACCTTTAAAGGTCAGTTATTTCCCATAGAATGGAGGTTCGTATGAGATGTGTTAGAATATCAGCAGGATGGTAGAAATTGACTGGGGAAGATTTCCTTGGGGAGAAGATGGTAATTTTGATCCGCAAGAAGCAAAAGACCGGGCTCTCTGGCAACAAATTGGGCAAGAGCCAAACCCGTTAACTCCCGACGAGGAAGCGAGAAACAGAAGGTTAATTTGTATAGCTTTTCTAAAAGCTAATGATGCCTGGAGTCCTCGCCTTGAAAACGAACCTTCCAAAAGACTAGAAGAATTGGCGGCCCCCTACGTCGACAAGCTTGCTGAAACACTCATAGCCAAAGGGTTTACCTTTACATCTCCAAGTCAAAGTACGAAACCAGAAGACAACTAATTTCCCCAAGTATAGGCCTTCGGCGCTGAGGGCTTCGCAGGGTTCGCGGGGTTACACCTTTAAGGGTCCATCCTCTCGTTGATTCTGAATTTCAACTGCTCAAGCCTCTGTATATAAACTGTTTAATTAGTGTTTGGTATGGAATATCTTTTTGATGAGCTCTCATTTTAACCCTATTAAGTAACGAGTCCGGGATTCTTATCGTGATTGGGGTGGAAGTAAGTTTTAAATTTGGGAATACCCATTTTTCAGCCTTTGACCAGTCAACATACTCAGTAGAATTGACCCTTTGCCAAAAAAGCCTCTCCTCTTTCTCTGACTTAAATTTTGGTATTTTCTTTAAGTTTTTCATATTTCAACACCTCCTTTCTATGCATCCTTCGTGCCGAAATCACTCGAACCTTTTCCCCTCTAAATGCAAAGACTATAAAAAGATTTAATTTTTCCAAGGTCCTGCCTACAACAATAAATCTTTCTTCTTTTTGAGAATATTTTACGTCCGGCAAGACGAATGATCCTTCATCGACGAACACCTCTTCAGTCTCTTTGGGTGTAATTCCATGTTTGGTATAACTCTTGTCTAAATTTCCTTTATCCCATTCAAACTCAACTACCTTACCCCTAATCTGCATTGTACATATATTATATGTACAGATTATGTTTGTCAAACAAAAATTAATTATTAGCCTCGAGTTTGGAGATTTCCTGGAGCCGTCTTTTGTGACGTGATTTGCCGGAAAATTTGGTTTCAAGAAAGGCTTTGAGCATTTCTTTTGCTTCGTCTTCTTTGGTATAGTCGGCGGCAATGACCAGAATATTCATATTATCGTCCTTCCTCCCCGCCCTAACCTGGTCTTTATTTTTTCCGACGGCGGCCCTCACCCCATCCAATTTATTGGCGGCAACCTCGACCCCAACGCCAGAGCCGCAAAGAAGAACTCCCTTTGCCTCTTCCTCTTTGCCGACGAGAACGCCGACTTTTTCGGCATAAAGGGGGTAGTCGTCCTTGGGGTTGAGTTCATATGCTCCCAAATCGCTAAACTCATATTTCCAATCGGCAAGCCAAGTCTTCATCTTTTCTTTTAAGGCGAAGCCCCTGTGGTCGGTTCCCAAATATATTTTCATAATGAAATTACAAGCTTGCTTATCTAAAGCCCTCCGCCAAATCTAGAAGTTCTTGTCTAGGATTCTCCGCTTTAACGACGTCGGTTGCAACCGCAACTCCTACGGCTCCGAGTTCCAAACTCTTTTTGACATCGTCGCGGGAAGCAATTCCGGCGCCAACGATTAAGGGAATACCCGCTTCTTTGGCCAGAACCGAGGCTTTGGCAATGATTTCGGGCTCGGAGCGGGCGACAGAGGTTTCGGTACTGCCGATAAGATCGGGGGGCTCGTAGGCGGCCAGCGTTGGCTTAAGGGCCAATACCTTTTTAAATTCCTCCAAGTCCGAAGCAAAAACCAGAGTTTTTAGGTCGACTTCCCGACAGCGAAGGGTCGCTTTGATTAATTCCCCCCAATCCTCAAATTTATGCTCGGAATGATTCAGGAATACCCCTCGAACACCAATTCTAATTGCCTCCTCGGGCAGTGTCCAGCCTGTATAAGGACCAAAAGAGACGGGGTCGATATGCTGTATCCAAACTTCGAGCTGAGTTGCCGCCACAATCGCCTCGGCATCGATAATCTGAACGACCGGAATTACCTTTACTTGGGTTTCGTGGGCAACTTCTTCAAGAATTTTGGTCAGGGCAATCCCTTTTTGCCCACTGCCTTCTTCGTATGTTTTGAAGTTTACAAAAATCATCCGGTTAGCCCCAAAAGGCTATTAATTTTACCCTTGTCAAAACCAATAACGGTCTCCTTTGACCCATCCTTCATAACCACGGTAAAAGGCACGCCCAAAAATCCGCCAGAAACGGCCATCATTTCTTCTCTGGCAGCCTCGTCGGTATCAACCATTTTTTCGGTATAGGCAATACTTTTCTCGCTCAAGTAATCTTTGAGCATTTTGCAATACGGACAGGTTGTTGTTGAATAAACCGTTACTTGCATATTCCTCACCTCCTTTTATTGTACTTCCAAATCCCCCTCCATACCCAACTGTCGGTGTCCAGCCAGACTACAGTAGAAGGTGAATGTCCCACTAGCCCCGGCAGTAAATTCGACTACGTCTGTTTGTCCCCCAGCAATGGTCTTCGTTCGCACCCCAAGCTCGTCAATGGTAAAATTGTGGGGAAGATTGCCGGTATTTTTAAACGTGAGACTGACTCTCTCGCCGGCTGCCACCGTAAGACTTTCGGGAGAAAACGAATATTCACTCCCTTCAACCGTTATTTCTCTTACCTCGCCGGTTGGTTGGGCAGTCGTCCCCGTCCCCGGGGTCGGTGAGGTTTGGGTCGTCGTTGGGGTCGGCTGGGGCTTTCTCAAAAAGAAAAGTCCGGCCAAGACGGCGGCAATAAAAAGACCGATGCCTATCCATAAACCCTTATTCTGCATATTTCTCACCTCCTATCTAATCTTATACCCGAGTTTAAAGGCAATATCAAATAGCCAGGCATTGAGATATTTATATGTATCGGTCAGAAGCAGTAGCCCAAGAATTGCGAGGATAATGCCTGCAACCTTTGAGATAACCCTTATATGTCGGGAGATAAAGCCAATGTATCTTGGGGCGGAGGCCAGGGTAAGGGCCACAATCAAGAATGGCACGGAAATTCCAAGAGAATAGACAAAAAGAAGGGATGCACCGGTCAAAACGGTTTTAGAGACTGCGGCGAGAGTCAAAATCGAACCCAAGACCGCGCCCACGCAAGGCGTCCAGACGGTCGCAAAGACAACCCCCACAAAAAAGGCTCTTAAATATCCGAGGTTTTGTGTCCATGAAGGCAGAGCAAACTGCCTTTGTCTGGCCAAAAGCGGCAGATTTAAGATGCCTGCGAATTCAAGTCCCAAAATAAGAATAATTAACCCTCCAATCCTTTGGATTAAAAAGTCATATCTTCTTAGGTTCATTCCTATCGTTGCGGCTGCCGTACCCAGAAGCACAAAAACTATCGAAAATCCTAGAATATAAAAAATGCTTGAAAGTAGAAGCTTTTTAAAATAAGGCTTATAACCGAAAGTCTTAAGGTCATTTAGGGAAACCCCGGTGATGTAGCCAATATAAGCAGGAAGAAGAGGCACTACGCAAGGGGCGAAAAACGAGATAAGTCCCGCGCTAAATGCTACTAAATAATTAAGTTCAACCATGCGGCAAAAGTAAGCCCAATAGCCAGATAACTAGAACACCCAAAATAAGGAAGGCTATGTTTTTTAGAGAAGATTCTTTTGACGCCACTTTGGTCTCGGGTAGAAAGTCGGTGGCGGCAACATAGAGGAAAAATCCTGCAGCCAGAGACAAAAGTATTCCTGTTGCGTTATCTAGTCCCCCAGAATATTTATAGGTCAGAATTGCTCCGGGGAAAGTGGCCAGGGCCGAGAGCAAATTGACAAAGAAGGCCTTCTTTCTTTTCCACCCGGCAGAGAGTAAGAGGCCAAAGTCTGCTATCTCGTGGGGGGTCTCGTGAAAAAAAGTGGCCAGGGCAACGGTTACTCCCAATGAGGGATTTACAAGGTACGCTGCACCAATGGCCACTCCGTCTAAAAGATTGTGAATTGTGTCTCCGAAGATAATAAGAGGCACCACATCCCTTTTATCCATTTGGTGCTCTCCGTCGTGGTGGTGCAGGTGAAAGAGAAATCTCTCGATAAGAAAAAGACAGATAAAAACGATAAGAATGATCGGGAAAGCCCCCTCACCGGCCACCTCAACCGCCTCGGGTAATAAGTCCAAAAATGAAACCGCGAGAAGGACCCCGGCGGCAAAAGGAACGGCGTACTTAGCCAAAGATCTGGCCCAGGAGCTGTTAAAGAGAAAAATTATCCCGCCAACCAATCCGGCAACGCTCCCCAGAAATGCCAGGGCAAGAAGGCTTAAAAATGAGACGTCCATTTAGTACCTAAGAATAGCTTGATACTCTTCTTTGTGTCAATGAAGGGAGGAATTAGAAGGAGCCTTCGAGGATATGGGTTTCGGGCTTTTGGAGTCCTCGTTTTATAACTTGTCAAGTCTGAATCTACCCGAAAAATCGGCCAGAACGATTTTATAAATATATATAAATATTAAGGATGTATACTTCTGCCACCATGAACGCATTTGAGATTTTTTTGCAAAAAAATAAGGTTACGGGCCAAGATTGGCAAAGATTTACTAAGAAAGTAAGCGAATACGAAGGAAACTTTAGGGTCGAGGTGGTCTTTGAGGGAAATGACGTAGGATTTTATCTCTATTCTCAAAAAGACCTATCTCTTGTTACCGATAAATTGGAGGGTTTTATTTTGAAACCCACTGGCCGGCCTTCAACGCCGAGGTCGACCTTTCGTGCCCACAGACGCCTCCATCTAAGGCTCCCGGTTCAAAAAAACGTCCTGGAGTTCAGAGAAAACCAGGCAATTAAAAAGCAAAGAAACATCGAAACCATAATCATTAATTTTAAAAAAGTAATTAAGATAAATATCTTTCTAATATCCGTTCTTTTGGCTGACGAGAAGGGAAACAAGTTTCGCTCTTCCTATTTCAGCCTGACTAATCCGCTGTTGATCTTTGAATTTGATTTTAACAGTAACCTTAAAGTCAAGAAAAAGCCCCTGTCTCCCTTTCTAAAACTTGAAGAGGTTACAAAACTTTTTAATACAAGCGAACAACAAGGGCTTTTGGAGATATCGGGATTTCCTTATTTTTCCCACCCCGCCTACTTGCCTTTAGCTGGTTTTGATTTTGGGAAACACGGTCTTATTGTTGGGCAAACCGGAGTTGGCAAAACAAAATTTCTGGAGTTTTTTGTTAAAAAAATGGCTAAACAGGTTTTAGATAAAGACTTTGTTGTCGTTGTCATCGACCCGCACGCAACTCTTTATCCCCAGTTTCTTAATATTGACAAAAATAAGATAAATTTCGACTTTATCCGCTCTTCTTGCGATCTCTTTCCTCACTTTTCTGAGCCCAAGATAGCTACTGAACTGACCATACTTTTATTTAAAACACTACTGAAAGACCAATTTCATGCCAAAATGGAGCGAGTGCTCAAATATACTCTTTATCTACTCTTCCTTCAAAATCGTATGTCGTTAAGTAATCTGCAAAAATTTCTAACCGAGCTTGAATTTAGAAAAGAGCTGTTACAGTCTCTTGGCCAAGAACAAGACTATTTAGTCCACTTTTTTGAAACAGAATTCGTAGAATTTCAAACAAAATTTTATGAGTTAGCAATCATGCCCATCTTGGTACTCATCGACGAACTCAACTTTATTCCTGCCTTTTCCAGCCACTCCTCTTTTTCCAACCTTGAGTCAACCTTAAAAGATAATTTTCTGCTTTCTTTTTCCCTGAATAGGATATTTTTAGGAGAAAAGGCAACGAGACTCATAGCGGGCCTTATAATCCAGCAGCTCTTTCTCATAGCCCAAAAGGGCTCCCTCAATAAAAAAATTATTCTTATTATCGACGAAGTCTCGATCGTGGAAAACGAGGGTTTAATAAACATTCTCGCGGAAGCCCGCAAGTTTAACTTATCCGTATTTCTCTCCCAACAGTACTTAACTCAAATTACTCCCGAACTTCTACGAGGAATTTTATCAAACGTTTTCAATTATTTTACATTCAAAGTATCTGATGAGGATGCAAAAATTTTGGTCAAAAACTTGGATATAGAATTCCCAGACGGAATCCTGACAGAAGCCAAGAAGAAAGGAGTCTCCGAAGAAGAGCTAAAAAGAAGTCTTTTGGTGACACTCAATCCGCGGGAGTGTTTAGCGCGCGTTTTCGCAAACGGTAAATTTTATCCTTGCTTTAAAGCGAGAACGATGGATACAAATTAGGAGAATTTATGGATCCACAAAAAGCCAGACAGATTTCAGACTACATTTTCAAGGACGTTTTCGGAGTCGAAAGTCCTTATTCGCTGAAATCTCTAAATAAGAAATTCGCGATAGACATTCCTTCTACACACAAGGTCGCTTGTGCTTTATCAGGATCCGATACTTGGACAATATCTTCAAAAAACGAAAGAGTGGCCTCTCAAAAAGCCGTAGCGGATCGCTTTAAAAAAGACGAGTGGATGAAGAAAACGAAGCCATTTAGATCAATTGATGATATTTTAGCTGCCTGGCAAGATATAAATTACCAAGTTGTCGAGAAATACATTAATTCAAAAGAAACACTCGAGTCCGACGGTATCTACAACAGTGCTTCCGTCTATAGAAGTGTTTCTATTTTTGACTCTAAAAACGTCGTCTTTTCTTACAAATTATTTGATTGTAATTATATGCTTGCCTCAAGAGATAATTCCTCGTGTACCTTAGGCATCAGGATGAAAGAAAGTATATTCTGCTCCTCGGGATTCGAAATATCCTGGTCTAACAAAGTATCCAGGTGTATGTATATCCACGACGGTTTTGATTTATTCGAATGTCTCTTTTGTTCTCATATCCGTTCAAAAAAATACTGTATTGCCAATATGCAACTTGATAAAGACGAATACTTCAAATTAAAGAAAATTGCAGTCAATTGGATTTTAGAAGATTAGAAGGAGCCTTCGAGGATATGGGTTTCGGGCTTTTTGTCGTCAACTTTCTCGACGGTAACGACAACGCCTTTATAATCTGAATAGTCTATTGAGGACGTAAATTCCAAAAGATAGCCGCCCTTGGCAACCCATATTCTTCCCGTTGATATGAAGGCAAAGTTGGCATCCCCTTCTTTTCCTCTAACCAACCAGCCTTCATAAAAGGTTCCGGACGCAGTCTCCGGAAGGTCGGCAAGGAGAGCGTGGGTAAATCTGCCGCTTTCATATTTTCTTGTTGCAATTCCGCTCCCTGTTCCGCCGCTGACATCTCTTAGGTCGGTTCTTTCCACATCATCGGGGATTTTTAAATTAAAGGTTCTTTCTATCTTTTCCTCGATTGAAGGAGTGGGAAGGGGTTCCGGTGTCGTTCTGGCGCGCCTTAGCCAAACGATGGTACCGGCGACCACCGCCAAAATTATCAGTCCGATGACGACATCTCGCGTTCTCATTATGGGCAAAATATCACGCCATCAAGGGTTTGTCAAATAAAGCGTCTGCCCCACCCCGTAATTCCCGCATATTTACCGCAAAATTACCGCGTGGGTTGCTAGGAGAGTTTGGCATAAACGGAAAAGAGGGCCAAAACGGCGGCGACCAATAGCCACTGGGTTGAAGCCAGCCAAATATCGGTCCCCAAATAACCGATGGCCGCCAAGATAACAGAAATCACCGCACCACCCATCAGTACCTGAGATAAGCGACTAATGTTCTCTTTCGTCATTTGTATCACCCCCTTCTAGAGTACAAAATTGTCTATTAAATACCCAACCGAGTAAGCCAAAACAGCAGCTATTCCTCCGATTAAGAACGTTTCCAGCCCGCTTTTGAGGGGGCTTTTTTGGGTGTAGAATCCTTTGACTACCCCCAGCCCAAAAAGAAAGATCCCCACCAGGGCGGCCGAGGCGGCAAATCCGGCCCTAATTCCAAAAAGGAAAGGGAGAAGGGGTAGGACTCCCGCGATATCAAAGGAAACAAAAGTAATCAGCCCCTGCTTGACCGGAGAGTCGGATTGCCAATGGGGGTCATTTTTAGATTTTTCGTATTCAACCTCGGATTTGGCTCCCAGATAAATGCCGGTGGCCATGGAAAAGCCGTCGGCCAAGAGGTTGGCAAAACCCAGGGTTAAGATGATGCTCGGGGCCAGTCCCGCGCCAAAAGACCCGGCCACAACGGCAAAAGTAGTAATTATTCCGTCGTCAGCGGCAAAGACAAAGTCCCTTAAAAACGATGCTCTTTCGTGGATGGTCCTTCTTTCCACTCCATCTCATTTTAACACAAAAATCCTTATTGACTTAGAGGCGGGGAAAAGCATAATGGGTTATCGAGATTGTGTTCAAGGAACCCCGCGAACTTCGGGGGCTGTGCCGCAACCGTGGTTCGACTACGCTCACCATCTAGTCGATAAGCCGGAAAACTAGCAATCCGAAGGTCCTGAGCATTGTCGAAGGACTACCCGAGCAGGATTATGTCAAACGCAGAAACCTTTTCAACAAATCTTCATACCGTCAAGCAATTTGTCGAGACCGGCTGGCCCGTAGCCCCACGTTCCAGACTGGTTCAAGAGATAATCTCGGTCTTTAACGAAAGCCACCGCTTCACCGACAGCTACACCTTTTTTTACGATGGGGGCGGATTTTATATGCTGGCCGAAGATAAGGAGACAAGCGAGACAAAGAAAATCTATGTCCGAGAAATTATAGAGAGAACTTCGCCTGTTGGTAAACTCGAAGGGAAAATTCTAGATAACCTGGAAGGTTGGTATGCCCAAAAAGATGAAGGCACGGCCTTGTGGATATCCCCCCCCTACCCCGGAAAATATCCCGGCTGGAAAGTCATTTTTCACCAAATAGCCTACACCTTGGATGGAGCCAAAGTCTTGCTCAACGGTGCCGACCTTTTTAAAGGCCCCCAAGAAACGGTCCTTTCCCTGATTCATCAGTTTTTCCCGGAAACCCGGAACATCCATTCAATCGAAGCGGTCAGGTCGCTTCTAATAAAACCTGATGACAATTTTGAACCCTCAAAACTACTGGAAAGAATCAAGGAAATCGACCCGGACGCTCTGGCCGTTAATCAAAAGCTCGATGAAGTACAACTTGTGGAAAGAGCGACCTACATTTCCGAACTCATCTACTCGAGGGCGGACTCTGGGTTTGTCGCTTATGAGATGGAAAGACTGGGGCTGGTCGGCGAGCACGCGATTAGTTGTGCCGGGGGAGGAAAAACCCTTTCTGAATTAATCGTCGATGGGTTGGGAATGGAAGACCAATACGGCTCTTTAGAGTTTGCCTGTCCTAAATGCGGAGGAACAAATTCAAGACCCTTCGGACAGCTCATGTCAAACTGCCAACACTGCGGGGCAAATGTCAGGTGTTAAGAAGACCCTCCAAGCTCTCCGGCCCTTCTTTGGTATTCTTCTTGTGTAATTCTTCCACCGTGAAGGTCGGAATTTAAAAGCCTCATTTGGCTCCGTGTTCCTAGTTTCGCTCTGACCACCGCTTTTGAACGTATTCTCAAGGCTTTTCAGAATCCAATCTGGACGGAACAGGCAAGAGAAAGACTGAAGCAAATTCATACTTTAACCCATGTGGTCACCGTCTAATCAACCCTCGAGGCTATTAACAGCCCCCAATATCTGTCGGGACAAAAATGGCGTCGTTTTCTCTTGAAGCCTCTTCTAAGATTGAGCTTGCCCAAGAGATCCTCCTACCAGCTTCCTTTATGTCTCCTTTCTCAAGAAGAGAGGTCGCCGGCATAAGTGAAAATACTTCTTCTGCTATTCCTTCTCCTAACACCTGGCGGTTAAGTTCTTTTTTACTTTCTTTACAACCAACTAAAAAGATTGCAGCCAAACGAGATGGAATAAGATAAGGAGCAACCCTGGGAAAAGAAAGGTAATATTGAGCTATCTCTCTAATCTTAGAAGCCAACACTTGCCTGTCTGGCCCTGAAACTTGGGAAGAATCCTGCGGTGGTTGTCTTAACTCATGAAGGATTGCGCTTAACTCATCATGTGTTCGTTTTAGGTTATATCGAGTGAATTCCCGCTCAGCCACCAAAACCTCTAAATTGGCAGAAAATTTACGTCTTACTAGTTCTGCCGTTACAATTCTTCGTGTTGCTGCCAGAAAAGCTGAACGCAATCTTATTCGAGAAACCATCGGGTTAATACGCTTCAAACTATCTAGCTTAGTTGCTTTGGCCAACATGGTTGCCAGCTTTCTTTTAGTCTCGTCAGTCGCCGAAGTTAAACCCGCTTGGGTAATAAGCCCTGCTGCTTCCTGGGACATTTGTTCAAGTTGATCTTTGGTGGTCGGTCCTTCTCTGAATTTTTGGGAAGTTTGGTCTATCCAGTAAAAAATTCTTCTAAGCGCTTGAGGTTCTACTGTTAAACTCGCTGGCTGGTATCTTTCTAGGATATGATGTTGCTGACGAATAGCTGGCTCCAAACCCTCCCAAACTTCGCCCGCGACTAGTCCGATTGCACTTCCACTCCGAGGTAAATCCTCTGGGTCAGGCAGCGAATCCCCAATAAAAATAAAAGTATAATCTTCCGGGTTTTTTATCGACCACTTACCAGTTTCTGGGTCGTTAAATGTTTCCAGTTTTGTCCAGCGGGTTGTATAAATTGCACCAGTAATGGGGTTAAACCGCAGATCTTCTTCAAATCGCTCTCTTCTGGGAAACTCCGATACTCCAGTCGCTAAACGAGGAAGTTTAAGGATATCTTCATGCTTTATTTGGACATAAGGGTAGTTCCTTTCCTGGCCTAAGTACATTCTTTGCCTTAGCTTGCCAGCAAACTCCTGCCCCGAGCTCTCTATACCATACTTACCATATCCCTCTGGATTAGTCATATTGATCTCCAGGTCCTCTTAAGTATTTAAGAAATAGTTGAAACAATGCCAACGTGGTCAGATTAAGACAACTTGGCTCCGGCGACAGGATTCGAACCTGTAACCATCTCCTTAACAGGGAGCCGCGATACCGTTTCGCCACGCCGGAATATTTGTCTATTATAACTTAATCGAGGTAATCTTGCAGCTTTTTCCTGCGTGAGGGATGTTTTAGTTTTCTTAATGCCTTGGCTTCAATTTGTCTTATTCTTTCTCTCGTTACGCCAAAGACTTTTCCGACTTCTTCTAGGGTCATTTGTTTGTTTCCCTCTAGGCCGAATCTAAGCTTTAGTACTCTTGCTTCCCTATCGGAGAGGGTTGCCAAAACTTCATCTAAGTGGTTTTTTAGAAGCTGTTTTGAAGCTTGGTCGACGGGTGAAGGTTGGCCTTCGTCGGGAATAAAGTCTCCCAGCATGCTTTCGCCGTCCTCGCCGACCGGAGCTTCTAAAGAGGTCACCTCCTGGGCAATTTTGAATATTTCCCTGACCCTATCGGCATCGATCTCAAGCTCTTCTCCGATTTCTTCGGGGGTGGGCTCCCGGCCAAGCTCCTGCATCAGTCTTCTCGAGGTTCGATAAAGCTTGTTGATGGTTTCGACCATATGGACCGGAATCCTGATGGTCCTGGCCTGGTCGGCGATGGCACGAGTAATGGCCTGCCTGATCCACCAGGTGGCGTAGGTCGAGAACTTGTATCCCTTTCGCCAATCGTATTTCTCAACGGCCCGAATCAGTCCCTGATTTCCTTCCTGAATAAGGTCAAGGAGGGATAGACCTCTACCGATATATTTTTTAGCAATGGAAACAACCAGCCTAAGGTTACTCTCCGTTAGTTTATCTTTGGCCCTTTTGTCGGCCTTTTCGTATCTTTTGGCCAGCTCAACTTCCTGTTCGGCGTCAAGAAGGGGAACCCGGCCGATTTCTCTTAAGTATTGCCTGACCGGGTCGGTGCTTTCCGCTCCCTCTAGTTTGGAAAGAATCTCAATTTCGCGGTCAAGTTTCTCTTGGGCTTTTTCGTCGGTTTCGATTTCCTCGGGGGTGACCGACTCGAAAACGTCGATGTTTTCGGAAAGGAGCCGGTCGTATAGATCGTCAAGCTCCATCACCCTCCCTTCGGCGTCGGGGAAGACCTCCAATATCTCCTCCTGGGTCAAAAAACCCTGGTCTCGACCCCTTTTAATTAGTTCGGTAACCGGCTTTCGAAGCATGTTAATTACTAAACCTCTTGTAGAATTATACCCCCTTGGGCCTCTTCTTCAAGCTCGGAGAGGGCATTGGTTAGCTCGCCAAACTTTTCCTGGGCTTTTTTAAGCTTAGATTTCTCTTCCGACTCTTCGAACTTTCTGATTTTGGCTCCAGCTATTTCAATTTTTCTTCTTAACTCAAGTATTCTAAGCTCCCTTTTAACCAGATTGAGCTCCTTTGCCAGTGCCTTGGCCTCCTCGGTCAGCTCTTCCAAATCCCTCAAAGCCATTTCCGCAAATCCTTCCAAGAGTTCTTTGGGAAGACCCTCGACAAACTCGGATGGACTGAATTTGAGGTTGGCTCTGGCAAACTTTTGGTATTCTTCGAGAATTCTTTTGGTCAGAGGGGTAATAATTAGAGCGGCCACCTCCTCCTCAAGCAGAATCTTGGGGTCGCTCTGGAAGGCCAAAGTCAGGAGTCTTTCTTCCAAAAGCTGGCGTCTGCCTTTTTCAATCTTTTGAGGGGGAATTACTTCAATACTTTGTCTTTCTTTTTCGGTCTTTTGGGCCGTTTCTTCAACTTGCGTACTCACCGCCTCGGCCGGAACCCCGAGCTTCCCGGCCACCACTTCGACATAGTGAGCCTGGACAATTTTATCCGGAATTGAGGTTAAAACGGGCACTATTTCCCGGCTGATGGCGGCCTTGCCTTCACCAGATTTTGAATCGTACCTCGAGAATATTAAATCCACCAAATAGTCCCAAACGCCGACGGCGTTAGAAAGTGCTTTTTTAAACTCCAAAGGGTTGGCCCTGGCGGCTTCGTCCGGGTCTTTGTATTGGCCGAATCTGGCCACCTTCAGGTCCATCCCAGCCTCTTGGGCAATGACGATGCCGCGTCTGGCGGCAGTGTCGCCGGCCAGGTCGGCGTCAAGCGCCAGGGTGGCATTCTTGGTAAAGCGGAAAAGAAGCCGGATTTGTTCATCGGTCAAGGCGGTTCCTTTGATGGCAACGACGTTTTTGACGCCCACCTGCCAGGAAGAAATCATATCGAGCTCCCCTTCGACCACGACCGCAGCCCCCGCCTTTTTAATCTCGGGCTTGGCTAGGTTAAGGCCAAAAAGGAGATTGGACTTGTGGTAAATGGGTGTTTCCGGAGAATTGATGTATTTGGCCGTATCGGCCCTCGCCCCCGGCATGACCCTTCCGGCAAAACCGGCGACGTTGCCCCGGTGGTCAAAAAGGGGGAAAATAATTCTTCCGGCTAACTTATCAAAAAATCTGCCGTTTTTGAAAAACCCCAATCCCAATCTTTCCAGGTCTTCGGGGTGAACCCTCTTTTTATCAATAAGGAAGCGCTTCAGGGCGTCGGGGACATTTGGTGCAAATCCGAGTAAAAAGGTATTAATTGTTTCAAGGGTTAAGCCTCTTTCCTTGGTCAAGTAAGACAAAGCGGACTTGGCCGCCGGGTGGTTAAGTAAAATATAGCTATAGAATCGGTTGACCCAAGAATTAATCTGATATAACCTCTCTTTTTCGCCGGCCTCCCCGGGCTTAAAAGAAACAAGTTTAACCCCGGCCCTGTCGGCCAAAAACCGCAAAGCCTCGCCAAAATCCATGCCTTCGTATTGCTCTAAAAAAGTAAACGCGTCGCCGCCAGCTTGGCATCCAAAACATTTATATATCTGGAGCTCGGGTGAGACCATGAAGGATGGGGTTTTTTC
>Ga0209211_10002450_pt1 | contig 32010 bp, 32 predicted proteins | sample RifGroA2_FD_183992 | JGI IMG/M metagenome (GOLD analysis project Ga0209211, IMG submission 183992) | Groundwater microbial communities from Rifle, Colorado, USA - Groundwater A2 (SPAdes) (version 2) | ecosystem: Environmental > Aquatic > Deep subsurface > Groundwater | place: Rifle, Colorado...
CGGCATTGGCATTATTGGACAGATTAGGCAGTTCAGAAAATATCCCTGCAAAAACTACAGCTAAAGAGGTTGCTTCCTTTTTGGAAAAGCTTTATGCGGGAGAGACGATTGACAAGGAATATTCGCAGCGCATGATGGATATTTTGTTAAGGCAAACCATCAATGACCGTATCCCTAAATACTTGCCTGCCGGAACAAAAGTAGCCCACAAAACAGGGGACATTGGTTTTTTTGAAAATGATGCGGGAATAGTTTTTTCTCCCAAGGGAGATTTTATAATAGTTGTTTTATCAGAAACAGAAGACCCATCTTCTGCCGCGGAAATAATTGCCAGAATCTCCAAAGCTGTATATGAGTATTTTAATCTATGAGCTTGGACTGAATTTTGAGGATTTTATCATCACCCTGTTTGGGGTTGCCCCGGCCGTCGCGGTTAGAGGTAGAAACATAAAGCGCTCCTTCTTTTGGATCAGCCAGCACACCTCTTAACCTGCCATAGGTATCTTTGATAATAGTTTCGCGGCTTGCTACCTGGCCGTCGATAATCTCTACCCTTTCCAGCATCTGGCCGCGCAGACCTGCAAAAAATAAAGAATTTCCCAAAAAGGCAGCGCCAGACGGGGCCCAGGTTTGCTCTTCACTACACAGAATGGGTGGGGTGAATTCTGGATCATCGGAATAACATTTTTTAACTATTGGCCAGCCGTAATTGCCACCCTGCTTAATCAGGTTAATCTCGTCATAGGCTGTTTGTCCGTGTTCTGTTACCAGCGGTTGCCCTGTCAACGGATGAAAATCAAGGCCTTGCGGGTTCCGATGGCCCAAAGAATAGATTTCAGGACTGCTACCGTCATCATCTATTCTTAACACTTTTCCTCCCAAGGAATTCATACTTTGGGCAAGATCCGCTTGCCCGCCATCTCCTGTTAAAACCCAAAGTTTATTGTCAGGCCCAAAACGAAGCCTGCCTCCGTTATGAATATTGCCTCCGGGCAATTGATCAACAATGACCAGCTCGTTTGATAAACCGGTTAAACCGCTTTCTCCAACAGAGGCTACTTGAGGTAAGGTTGCTACTATCTTAACCTGTCCATCTTTAGTCAAAAGTTTAAGTCTACCCGGCCGCTCCGTGATAAAAATATCCTTGTTTGGCAAGAGAGCCATATCCCATGGCACCTCCAGATTACCAGCCACCTCTGTAATTTCCCAAGCATAAACAGGGACTTCTTGAGATTTAAGTTTCTGCTGATTTTTCTGCAAATAAAATACCGCCAAAAAGATAAGTAGTAAAATTATGCCTACATAAATAAAATCCTTTTTAATCGGCATGAAAGAGCGGGTGAGGGGAGTCGGACCCCTTACGTCCACTTTGGAAAAGTGGCATTCTACCGGTGAATTACACCCGCATTTGGTTATTTTAACTAAAAAGTAGCAACTTGACAAGGAATTTATTGAATTTCGTAACTTAGGGTAACAACAAGACTTATTTCAGATGATCCTGGTTCAACTTGAGTTGGAGTTGCCTTGTCTAAAACGCCTCCGCCCACCAACAGCAGCGGTCTTGGCATACTGTTAAAGCTTTCGGTATAATTTACAATTCTGCCCAATCTGAAACCGGCTATTTTTGCCGCATTTTCTGCTTTTTTCTTGGCCTCTGCTACAGCTTTTTCCCTAGCTTTGTTTTCCGCTTTTTCTTTGTCTGACACTTCAAAACTTAAACCCCCAATTTGATTAGCCCCGTTTTGAGTGGCCACATCAATGATGGCGTTTATCTTGTCAATATCTCTTGCCAGAATAACTAAATTTGCCTGCGCGCTGTAACCAATGATTTTCCGGCTTGATCCGGAAAAATCATAGTCCGGATTAATACTGTAGGCTTCGGTCTTAATATCTTTAGGATCAACGCTCAAGTTTTTGATAGCCTGGGAGACTTGATTGATAGCAGAGTTAAGCTGATTTTGAGCTTGCTTGACAGTTAAAGCCTGCGAAGAAACGCCAACATTTACTTTAGCCGTATCCGGTACAACAAACACGCTGCCTTCACCGCTTACATCAAAAGTTACATTTTTCTGGGTGGCGACCATATTGATGGAGAGGGGAAGAGACCCAAAAAATCTGGTATAGATAAAAAGGATGACAAAAAATGTTAGGACCCAAGTGACAGGCGCAATTAATTTAGACATGGATGTGGCGCTGACCGTTACCGTTTGTTTTTAGAACACCACTCTTTCTTAAAACATCAAGATCATGCTGAATTGTTTTCATTTGGTGTCCAATATGTAGCAAGACCTTGTGGGCCTCTTCTTCTTCGGTTACATCTTCCTGAATGTCCTCAATATCCTCTTCCACTTCCTCCAGGCTTTCGGTGTTTCTGTTAACAGACATTTGAATAAAAATTGCAAGGTATATTGCTTCTATAGATAACCAGGTAGTAAACATTAAAAGTACTGAACGGAGTTCAAAACCCAATAGGGCAAGGGCAGGAACTGCCAGAAAAAGAAGGGTGTGAAAAATTACAGAGTAGGGAGTACCAACCCATGCTATGAGTTTGAAGGATACTTTTTCCAAAGGAGCAAATGTTTTAGACATAATAAATTTCTCCTTAAACCAACAAAAAAATCCCTGCACCCGTCTGGTAATAGAGATTTCTACTTCATTTTCCACCCAATACTACCTCGTGTCAATCCCCCAAAATAAGGCTAAAATTAGTCTGTCGACCTTTTTAAAAAAATCCGAACTCGCTTCAAGTCGAATCGGTAGGCGCGCTATGCGTGCCATCTTATCCGCTCGGCCTTCGGCCTCGCTCTAGTATTTTTTGCAAAGACAGAAAAGCAATGCGCGCGATTTTTTTATTTATAGTCCCGCTGTTGCGGGACAGGACAAAACTCAAATGTTTTCTTGCTCCTACCCACCCAGCGCGAAAACTTTTCTTCTCCCATTTTAGCAGCTTGATGAATTCTTATCAAACTGAGGGGGAAAATTTGATATACTTTAGGGGATTTAAATCCGCTGCCTTATTTATAAAGAAAACTATATGAAGATTTTTTATGCGATGCCATTTACGGGCAAGACTTATGAACAACTGGTAAAAGAGAAAAAAACCATACAAGAGCTTGTAAATTCTTTTGGGCTAGAACTAAATGAACAATTTCTAGGAGTTGAATCTAAAAACGAATTTGAAGACCATGCATATGGTCCACTTTTTATTGCGGAAAAAGACCATAGTTTAATCCGGAACTCTGATATTTTAATCGCTGATTATTCTAGACATTCCATAGGTCGAGATTGTGAAATTGTTATTGCAAAAGAGATTTTTGATAAGAGAGTAATCTCAATAGTTCCCAGTCGTGGCATGCAAAATCACCCATGGATCAGGCTTTATAGTGATTATATTGTCGGCAGCCAAAATGAAGCGTTGAATCTTGCGCAAAAACTTTCTTCATTCAGTTTATCCAGTAATATTTCAAGCCTTTCCAGAGAACAAAAAGATACAATCGATATTCAGGTTAATGAATTAGTTAAAGAAAGAGGCATAAATTATGTAACCGAACTATTTCCTACAGAGCTTAAAAGAAGATGGCAAAAACTTTTTGGAAAAGAATATAGAATAATTTTAGATTATTGTTTTAAAGCTTTACCAAAAACTTTAAGAGCAAATACAGTGAAAGCAAATGTTCAGAAATTTAAAAAGTTTGCAAAAAAACAGGGATGGAAGTTAAAAACTTTGGATTTTTCAAATATCGCTTTCCGCCTGCATCCTAACTTACGTCCTCACTTTAGTGAAATACCAGAACATCAGAAAGGTCTATTTTATGTTCAAGATTTTGCATCAATGATACCTGCGATTATTTTAGATCCTAAATCAGAAGAAAAAGTTCTAGATATTGCTGCGGCTCCAGGATCTAAAACAACACAAATAGCACAGCTTATGGAAAATAAGGGCTATATTTTAGCTAATGATATTTCTACTGAAAGACTAGATGTTGTTAAAAAATCCTGCAAGAGATTAGGTATAAAAATTGTCAAAATAAGTTTGGGAGATGGCGTTAAGTTGGGAGAAAAATACAAAGAAGTATTCGACAAAGTTTTAGTAGACGCTCCTTGTACGAATGAAGGTATCCTAGGGTATAAAGTGCATAAATTTTTTGAATGGAACTTACTTTTGTTATATCGCATTACAAAAGTTCAAAAGGACTTGCTTGAATCGGGATTTAAGGCTCTTAAGGTTGGAGGAACTCTTGTTTACTCTACATGTTCATATGCTCCTGAAGAAAATGAACAAGTAGTAGATTTTTTATTAAAAAAATACCCAAATTCAGATGTAAAAATAATTAAGCTTAAAGGAGTAAAAACAAGGAGTGGACTAACAAAATGGGAACATTTAGAATTCGATCAGCGTCTTATGCAAACAGCTAGAGTTTTTCCTCAAGATAATAACTCTATTGGTTTTTATGTAGCTAAGATTATTAAAAAGAAATCCAAGATTTGAGTGTTCAATTCTCGTCTTCTTGTATTCCAAAGTCTTCCTTATTGACAAAAGATGTAATGACCTGTTTATATGGATATATGGGGTTATCCCCATAGGTGCATTAAATGGTAAAAATAAAAACTCTAGAAATAGCTACCATGAGATATGTTAGAGGTTCCCTGGAAGCTTTTTTGGATGGGAAGAAAGAACTTAATTGGGTAAAAGGAACTATAAAGAATTCTGGAATACTAAATTATAAAGGCATGTTGCAAGAAATATTTGACGGTTTGAGAAGATACTCCAAATTAACACGTTATCAAAGTATTCTTAAAGAATGTCAAAAAGAAGGTTGGCTAAAAAGTTGATAAGTGTAAATGTTCTTTAAAATTTTTGCGTTTTTTGTCCGCCTTTGGCGGAGTTCGAGCCGACAGTTTAAGAGCTTCGGCCGAAGGCCGAGCGGATAAGATGGCGCGCATAGCGCGCCTACCGATTCGACTTGAAGCGAGTTCGGATTTTTTTAAAAAGGTCGACTGAAAGTGAATCCGCAAAGTTGAGTCTGGATTGGCTCTGCGTGGGAAGGGGCGCGCAGAGCTCTGCAAAGCCCTTTTTATACGAGACTGCAAGTTGCCGATTAGTTAAAAAGAACAAAAAACGGAAGGACGCGAAAATTTTTGGGATTTCTTTTGAAGAAATCCCTGCTCGCAAGCTCGCTTAAAGAACTTTTAAGAGAAAGAAAATAATTTTATGAAATATATTGCGTACTGTAGAAAATCCAGGGAAGAAAAAGATAAACAAATTCTGTCCATACAGGCTCAAATTGCCGAGCTAAAAGAATACGCTAAAAGAGAACATTTAGAGATTACCGAATTTATTGAAGAAGAAAAGACGGCTAAAATTCCAGGCAGAGAAAAGTTTGCTGAGGTTTTGAAGAAAATAGAAAAAGGACAAGCAAGTGGAATTATTGCGTGGCATCCTGACCGATTAGCAAGAAATAGTATTGATGGTGGAAAAATAATTTACCTTTTAGATACTGGAAAATTGAAAGACTTAAAATTTCCGACCTCTTGGTTTGAAAATACTCCTCAGGGTAAGTTTATGTTAAATATAGCTTTTGGTCAGAGTAAGTATTATGTAGATAATTTATCAGAGAATGTTAAGAGAGGGTTACGTCAAAAACTCCGAATTGGTGTTTACCCTGGTAAAGCACCTTTTGGATATATCAATAATCCAAAAACTAGAGGGATAGATGTTGAACCAGAGAAGTTAAAAGCAATTAAAAAGGCTTTTGAATTATTTGCAGAGGGAAATAAAACATTTACCGATATCGCTATTTTTCTCCATAAATTCGGTCTTAGAAGAAAAAATCAAAAACCACTTCATATAAACGAAATCCGTAGAATTTTAGCAAATAGATTCTACGTTGGCATTATGGAATATAACGGAGAATACTATGAAGGTACTCATAAAGTAATAATCTCTAAAGAGCTTTTTCAGCAAGTCCAGAGACAACTTGAGTTTAAAGACAGACATAAAAAGAGAAGATATAACTTTGCCTTTATGGGATTGATGAAATGCGGAGAGTGCGGAGCCACCATCACTGCTGAATCTCACAAAAAATTCTATAAAGGAACTAACAGAACAGTTGAGTATGTTTACTATCGTTGCACTAAAAAAATAAAACCTTGTAACCAACCTTATATATCCGAACCAGAACTTGAACAACAATTTAGAAAAGCCATTAACAATGTAGCACTTTCTGAAACTTGGGCTAATGATTGGTGCAAGTGGCTAGAAGAAGATGAAAAACTAGACATTATATCCATTCACGAGAACATAGAAAAGTTAGAGCAAGAATTGAGAGCATTAGATGAAAAATTAAATAAACTTCTTGATGGTTACTTAGATGGAGTTATTGAATCTGAAGTTTACAAAACTAAAAAGAACGAAGTTTTTGAACAAAAACTTAAAATTACTGAAGAATTAGAACAAATAAAACAAAATGGTTCGAGTTGGCTCGAACCTTTCAGAAACTTCATTGGTAGCGCACTATTGTGCGCAAAAATCGCGCGCGCAAAAAATACATCCGAAGAAATTGCTTTCTTCGGAAAAACTGTCGGCTCGAACTTCTTTTTAACTAATCGGCAACTTGCAGTCTCGTATAGAAAGGGCTTTGCAGAACTCTGCGCGCCCCCTCCCGCGCAGAGCCAATCCAGACTCAACTTTGCGGATTCACTTTCAGTCGGGGTGAGAGGAATTGGACCTCCTGCTTCTCGGTCCCAAACCGAGCGTTCTACCGATGAACTACACCCCGCCTTCGCCAAGGCTTCGGTCGTACGCCGCCATAGGCTTTGCCGACGGCACGCGGGCAGGCCCGTCGAAGTGCCGCGAGTGGGAGTCGAACCCACATCCCTTTTGGGGACTCGCTCTTAAGGCGAGCGTGTATGCCATTCCACCACCGCGGCAAATAAATCTATGCTTATTTTAGCAGATTAATATCAAAAGGGGAATTGCTATAATGATTATTAGATATGGTAAAAATTCTTTGGGGGATAATTTTATTGGCCTTTTTTTTGATTATTTTGGCAATAGTGATAAAACCTGCTAAAAATGAAGCGCTTGTTAATAATCAACCAGTACCAGTACCATCATTCTCACCATTAACATCTTCATTCTCTCTCATACCTTCAAATTCTCCTAAACCGGTTGTACCTGTACACTCCGGCAGGCAAGCTCATATACCTATTCTTTTATATCATTACATAGGAGGTAACCCCAATCCTGATGACAGTGCTAGGGATAATCTATCTGTTTCGCCTGAAAAATTTGATGAGCAAATGGGGTATCTTTCCCAAAACGGGTACGACCCTATTACTTTGGATACTATGGTGGCAGGATTGAGGGGCATCGCTTCGCTTCCTTCAAAGCCAGTGGTGATTACCTTTGACGACGGGTATGTTGATCTTTATATAAATGCCTTTGGAATCTTGAGAAAATATGGCTTCCGAGCTGTAGCTTTTATACCAACAGGTTTAATAGGTACTAAGTATTATGCCAGCTGGGAACAGCTTTCCGAAATGCAAGCCTCGGGTCTTTTATCATTTGAATCACACTCTGTTTCCCATGCCAATTTGCCTTCTTTAACAAAAGACAGGCTAGTAAGTGAACTTGCAGAAAGTAAAAAGACCCTGGAAGCCAGATTTGGTGTGCCAATAAATTTTATTGCTTATCCTAACGGTATTTCCAGTGAACAGGTACAGGAGGCAGTTAAAACAGCAGGTTATATCGGGGGTATTGGTACTTGGTTTTCAACCACGCAAAGCGAGGGCACTATTTACAACATGCCTAGAATCAAAATTCCCGGTGGGTTATCTCTTTTAGATTTTGCCAAAAGACTTTAAATCCCACTTAAAAACTACAGGCAAGTCAGGAAATTTTCAACCTGTAACATCCAAAAATTAACGGTCTTCCCGGGGACGGGCAATATTGACCACAATTTTTCTGCCGTCAACATCTGTTCCGTTTAGATTATTTACCGCATTTTGTGCTTCTTCATCTGTGGACATTTCCACAAAACCAAAGCCGCGGGATCTACCGGTGTCTCTATCTTTTACCACTTGAGCTGAAACAACTGTTCCTGCCTGGGCAAAAATTTGAGCCAGTTTTGCATCATCGACTTCCCATGGTAGGGAGCCAACAAACAATTTTTTGTTATTCAAAAAAAATCACCTCACTTTCTTTTCTTCGCGTGAGGTGAATTAAATAATTACACTCAACACAATCATATAATTATCTCATTCCTCTGACTAAAAATCAAGTGGCAATTTACCCCGCAATAATCGCGCAAGCTATTGCGCAATTGTATAATAACTGGATGGACCTTTACCGTTTAATTTAAGTAAACCCTTATCAGTTAGGTTTTTAAGCTTAAGCTGGGCAGTCCGCTTGGCCACTTTTAAAATATCAACCACATCTCCGGATGTTATTCTGCCGGTAGTAGACAGAAAATCCATAATTTGAATGTCATCTTTATTCAGGAAAATCTGTTCGCTTTTTTTGGAAACCTTACCAAAGCCTATTGACTGAATTTGTTCCAAAGCTTTTCTTGCTTCGATTAAAAAGCCGTTGGTAAAATACTCAAGCCAGACTGTAAAATCCATGTCCTGTGAATAATTTTTTCCTTGGGCCTTATTTTCAGCATTATAATAAGACATCCGGTCGCGGTTATAATAATCCTCCAAAACCAGGATTTTCCTAAAATCCCAACTGTCCCTGTAAAGCTGAAGCTGGGTCAAGAGTCTTGCCACACGGCCGTTTCCATCGGTAAATGGGTGAATAGTCACAAACTGCAAATGCAGGATAGCAGCTCTCACAATAGGATGAGTTCCTGTTTTTTTTGATTGTTTAAGCCAAACAAAAAGATCTTCAATTAGTTTAGCCACCTTTGATACAGAAGGAGCTTTAAACCGTAGCATTTCCCGTCCGTCTCCTAAATCATCCAAAACATATACATCTCCGTGTCTGAATTTAGCTATTTTTTCTTTTTCCACCAAACCTGCAATAACTATTCCATGCAGTTTTAAAACCTCATCTTCTGTAATATCTTTTTTCGTTTTAGCCATGTCCTCTAAAATCCTTAAGGCTTTGTAATAATTTTCCACCTCCAGGATGTCTTTTTGAGCGCCCCTGACAGGCTTACCCTCGATTATTTTACCCACTTCAAATTGAGCCAGTTTATTGCCTTCAATTGAGGTGGAGGTATGAGCCATGCGTAAAATGGCTTGTCTTCGCAGCTGGGCCTCGTTTAAGGGAAGCACCCGTGAACGCTCTACCACGGCCTTGATCTCAGCGATTTCCGTCATATTGGATAGGGTTTTGGGGCTGATTTGATACCTTGGTTCAAACATAAGTTTATGATAGCATTATATCATACAATAGCGCAATAATCGCGCATTCTATCGCGCATGAATGCTAAAATCATTGATAAAAAAGAAATAGCCGAGGGAACCCTGCAAGTAACTTTTACAACCTCCGAACCCTTTACTTTTAAACCCGGACAATATACTTCTGTTAGAATAGCAAATTCCACAAAGCATTTCTCTATTGTTAATTCTCCTGATGAAAAAGGGATTATTTCTATTGCCACCAGACTTCGTGACAGCGATTTTAAAAACTCTCTACAAAAGTTAGCAATTGGCGCACAAATAGAGCTGGGTCCCATTTCCGGATCATTTATTTTACCGCAAGATATTTCCAAACCTTTAGTTTTTATTGCCGGAGGCATAGGCATAACTCCATATATAAGCATGTTAAGATATGTCACAGAACAAAAGCTGCCATACAAAATAACTCTTTTATATTCAAACAGAGATCAAAATTCCAGCGCTTATCTGCAAGAACTAAAAAATATCCCAAATCTTAAATTAATCCTTACCATGACTGAAGATCAGGCTTGGACAGGGGAAAAAAGAAAAATAGATGCGGGATTTATCAAAGAATACTTTCCCGCCTTAAATGAAAATCTTTATTTTGTGGTTGGCCCTCCGGTTATGGTAGAAGCAGTCCAAAAGGCTTTACTGAAAGCAGGGGTTGACATAAGTAACATTAACATTGAGAATTTTACAGGATACTAAATTATGTGGCAAAAAATTTTACTGCTTATTTTTGTCTTTTCCTTTTTATTTAGAACAGACTTTTCTTTTGATCAGGATTTGGGCAGGCACTTGAAAATAGGGGAGATTATCCTACAGGTAGGATCAATTCCCAAAACCAATCTTTTTTCCTATACCAACCCGGATTTTAAATATGTTAATACACATTGGCTTTTTGGAGTAATGGCCTATTTTTTCTCTCAAGCTTTTGGCTTACAAGCCTTACTGATTCTTAAAATGCTGGTAATCCTGCTGTCTGTTTTTCTGGTTTTAAAAACAGTGCCCAAAGAAAAAGCGTTTTTTCTTTTGCCTTTGGGTTTTATTTTTTTTCATGTTTTGCGGGAGCGTCTGGAGCTACGCCCTGAGATTTTCAGCTTTCTTTTTACCGCGCTCACTCTTTATATTCTGGATAGATTTTCAAAAAGCAGAACAAAACTGATTTTTCTTCTTCCCCTTATTCAGCTTCTTTGGATAAACACCCACATTTACTTTTTTGTAGGCCTACTTCTACAGGGTATTTATATCCTTTATTTTGGCATTCAGTATTTACGCTTCCACCCCAAGGGTGTAAACATAAAATTACTTGTTTTTATTTTCTTACTATCGGGTGGGGTCAGTTTTATTAATCCCAATGGCTTGACAGGTCTTCTTTATCCGTTAAATGTTACCAGTAACTATGGTTATAGCATTGTGGAAAACCAGACCATGTTTTTACTGGAAAGCATTAATTTTGCAGACAGGAATTTCCTGTTTGTTAAATTATCAATTGGGCTGGCCTCCTTTATACTTTTGCTTGGATTACTTAAAAAAAAGTTTGATGTAAAAAATATCCTGCTGGCATCTTTGGGGGTATCTTTAGCCCTGCTGAATGTCCGCAGCTTCCCATATTTGGTTTTTTTAACTCTTCCGGCTATTATACAAATGATTGGTCCAATCAAAATATCCAAATATCTTTTTTTGGGGTTTGTTGTGCTGCTTTTGGGGGAAAGCTATCTTTATCTAAGTGGCAATTATTATAGATATACGGACTCACCTTACCGGCCGGGTTTAAAACTGATTGAAAGTGCCAAAGAAGCAGTGGATTTTGCTTTGGATAATAATCTACCCCAGCCTTTTTATAATAATTTTGACATTGGCAGTTATTTGATTTACCGCGGCTTTCCTGTTTACAAAGTTTTTGTGGACGGCAGGCCTGAAGCTTATCCCAAAAAGTTTTTTCAGGAAGTATACATCCCAAGTCAATCCGACTTTTCCAAATTTAAAGCGCTAGAACAAAATTTGACCCTTGAAACAGTCATTTTCTCGCATACGGATCAAACACCTTGGGGAAGAAGCTTTTTACAATCGCTTTCAAAAGATCCAACCTGGAAACTGGCCTATATTGATGATTATATGGTGGTTTATGTTAAAGAAACCGTTTTGGAAGACCAAAGGCTCTATGAAATCACCCCTGAAAAAATTACCACGGAAGCTTATTCATTTGACAATCATTTGTCATATATCAGGATGGGGATGTTTTTGTTAAATATCGGTCAAACGGAAAACGGTAGAAAATTTATTGAAAAAGCCTTGGCAGTTTTTCCCGGTTCTCCAACTGCCAATTTGTTAATGGCCCAAATTAATCCTTTTGTGCAAAAATACCAGCAAAACTCCAAAAACCTAATTTTCTGGTAAAAATTAAGAAGTTGGACTAGGTTGACACGATCGCCTAAAATTTGCTGCCATTTCTTCCATTTGCCCTTTTCTATGCAGATCTTCCTCACCCACAATCTCTGCTTGAAACCTATCTATAATCCTACCAGATAACGGTCTTTTTCCTCCATTCCAATACCTGCCTAGTGCAAAACCCGCTAACCATCTCCAGTTGTAAATATCTTTTTTTGTTAATGTCTCCTCTGCCCACTCCACTAGCGCAGGAGCACTATTGGACCATGCACTCAAAACTCCCAGAGTATCGTAATAACCATCATCAAAGATAGCTACCGGGCTTTCTGTTAGTCTTCTTGTTTGCACAAGTAAAAACCGGCTATCTTCCAGTGACAATCCTTCTGCTAATGCCAAGGACCTCAATCCCTGCACAGCATAGTAATGGTGCCCACCAGGCACTCCCGGTTTCTGCAATAAAGCTCTAAACTCATCTAGGGGATTCCTTCTTTGCCCAACCAAATCAGCCATAACCGCTCTCAAATCAACCACCCCGTGTTCCTCGTCCACATGGGTATCCATCAAACTTCTAACTAGAGACGGATCAGGTTGTGTTTCTACTTCTGACATAACGAAATTCTAGCACAAAATAGCTTTTTGTCAATGTGGTAAAACCCTTCTGGATTTTAGGAAGAAATAACCCACAATGGAGGCCGTGGCAAGGGGGGAAAACCAGGAGGGGATATGAAAACCAAAAGAATCCAGCAACATAATAGTCCCCAAAACCAAAATAGAATACATGGCTCCGTTTTTTAAGAAAACATATTTTTTAATCCTGTCTATATTGGAAACCGTTAACTGCCTGACCACTATTGCCCCAATCCCGTTGCCCAGCAAAATCAAGGGGACAGACAGGGTAAAGGCAAAAGCCCCAATAACCCCGTCTATGGAAAAAGTGGCGTCTATCACTTCCAGATAAAAAATCTTGGCCACATCCGACTGGGTGCTTGACAGTAACTTTTCCTCATTTTGCTTGGCATTTTCCTTAAACCCGTGAGTGATAAAAAAAGCAGTTGAACCTACCACCGCCCCAAAAGCCATCCAGGGATTTATACCTATGGCCAAATAGACAACCAGCGACAAAATTATAGAAACTGTAGCATAAAACCAGACCCCGTGGGTATGGAAAAATCTCTCACCCCGCAAGCCGTAACTTTTGGGCTCTAAAAAAAGCCAGTGAAAAAATAAAAAGATCAAAAATACTCCTCCCCCGGATAAAAGCATAGGCGCCGAGTGCTCAATAGCCGCCACCACTGCCGGATCAGAGCTTAAGGCTGCTGTAAGGGCTCCCAGAGGACCAAGGGAGGGATTAGTAACCCAGACTATAACCCAGGGCAGAGCTCCCCTGATTAAGAAAACAGCAATGATAATCCCCCAGAGCAAAAACCATTTTCTGGCTTTCTTGCCCATAGTGGAAAGTACATCGGCATTAATAATGGCATTATCAATAGAAGTAATTGTTTCAAAAAGTATCAGTCCTGCCACAATCAAGATGATTGATAAAATATCCATCAGTCTATTATACTAGAATACTCTATGTTCAAAAAGGTACTTCTTGTTATTTTGTTGATTTTTGCTCTTAGCGCAGGAGCGGGTTATTTCTTTTTTAAGAATGCCCCTCAAAACTTCAACCAGATTTTTGTTTTGGAAATTTATGACAAGATCAAAGAAAACTACTGGGAAAATCTCTCTGATGCACAAATCCTAGAGCTTTTCAGGTTATCCCTCAAAGCAGATAAAATCCAGACCAGAGAGGATCTGGCCAAGATAGCAGCAAAAATCAGCAAAGAACAGGCAGTTACTGTTTCGAAAGAGGTGCTCGCCAGTTTAGCCCCGACCGGCAGAAGCGGGCTTTTTACCCAAAAACAGGAAATTGCTTTGAAAAATACGGTGGAAAATATTAATCCGGAAAAAGATTTATATAAAGACTTGGGGCTGGCCAAAGGCGCATCAGAAGAGGCAGTAAAAAAAGCTTATGAAAAGATGCCGGAAGAGCTTAAAAAGGATAAAACAATTATTTATGCCAAGGATGTTTTGAGCAAAGAAGATCAAAAAAAGCGGTATGATGAAAAAGGGGTGGAGCCGGCTGTTTTTACCAAACTGGCAACCCCGGAAATTTTATACCTGCAGTTTAAGAAATTCACGCCTACATCGCTTGATGAATTTCAAAAAGCCCTGGAAGCTTACCAAGGCAGTTCCAATTTGCAAGCTTTGATCCTTGATTTAAGGGGCAATGTCGGCGGGGCCATTGATGCCACTGCTTATTTTCTGGGATTTTTTCTGGGCAAAGGCCAATACGGCTTTGATTTTTATAAAAAAGGCGAGTATTTGCCTTTTAAAACCCAGACAGACAAATTAGCTGTGGTAAATAAATTTAAACAGATGGTCATTTTAGTTGATAATAATACGCAATCTTCTGCAGAAATGATGGCTGCCTCTTTGAAAAAATACCATACCGGAGTTGTAGTGGGAACTCCTACAAAAGGGTGGGGGACAGTGGAGCGGGTTTTTCCTCTACAGACTCAAATTGATCCGGCGGAAAAATACTCCGTATTTCTGGTCCATTCCATTACTTTGAGGGATGACAATCTGCCTATTGAAGGCCGTGGCGTGGAGCCGGATATAAACATCAATGCTGCCAACTGGCAAAACCAACTTTTCTCCTATTTCAGGAATCCGGAGCTTACCTTGGCGGTAAAACAAGCATTGCTAAACCTTCCCTAACTCTTTGGGCAAAAGGCTCCTGGGTTTGTTCAATCAGACGATCTACTTTCCTTTTGCCTCCTTTTGCGCCATATTCTCTGGCAAAGGCTTCCACAGAAAACCTTCCCAATTCGCGGAAAAGAGAACACTCAACCACATGGTATCTGTCTTTCCCTGTTGATTTTAGAATATACCTTAATAGAAAAGACATACCGCCATCTATTTGCAGTCTTGCTAAACTTGGCCTTGGTACAAAAGAAACATCAGTAGGAATAATCAAAGCCCTTTCTGGTTTAATCTCCCGACCGTAAAATCTATGCCTGATTCTGAAATCATCATTATCTATATAATAGGCTCTTTCTGCAATGATTGATGAAAAGTGAATACGAGAAGATGGCTCGCCCGGTTGTTTCATCTTGGAACTAAGATTCAATATAAACATCATGGCATCTCCATAATCTGTAAAACCATCAATGACTGTCCCGGGAATTAAATCCTCTCTTTTGGCTCTTATAACCTGTCCAAGTTGCATTATTTCCAAGCTCATATTAGTATTCTATCATACTATGAGCTAAATGCAAATTTATTTCCCTAGCAAGTACGCAAGCGCATCTCTGGCAGTATATGAGCCATCTGGTCTTCTTGGTACTCTAAGAACAGAGCCAACATCATCACCCAAAGTAATTACAGGAGGTTCCAGCCCAAGCTTGTCATGTTGAGGATAACCTGCTGTAGAGGCAAGCCCGTTGCAAATGCACATACTGCCTTTTGCTTCATCAGGATCTCCACCTTTTTGAACAAATGCCTTGACCGGCTCTGCAGGACAACGAAAACCAATCTTTCCTGATAATGTTCTGTATGGTTTAACAAGATGGACTATATTACATCTTCTTCTTCTTCCCTCATAAATCTCTTGTTTTGAAAGCGTTTCTTCCACTTCGGCAATTTTGATTGGAAACCCTGTTGGAGAAGCAGTAAAAGATGTACCTATTATCAATGTTCCTTCATCTATCATTTGACGTAATTTACTTTTTAAATCAGGTCTCATTCCGGATTCATCACATAAAGCAAAAGGAGTTCCAACTTGAATACCTGTGGCTCCGCATTCAAGCGCGAAAGCAAGTTTTTCCGGACTTCCGTAAGAACCTGCCAACCAGAAAGGTAATCCCAATTTTCTTATTTGATCAAGATCTACAAAATCCTCTTCGTTATATTCTTTTTTATTATGTCTTGGTGGAGCATTGTGTCCTCCTGCCGTTGGACCCTCAACAACAAAACCATCAACTCTTCCTGAAACTCTTCGAGAATCTAGCAGTACTTTTGCCAGCAGGTTAGATGCAATAATAGCTAAAAATTGAGGACGCATAAGTTTTAAAGTAGATAATTCATGGCTAAATGTTGATGGATCAAATCTCATTTCGAGTTTTTCCCTTGATCCTGTAAAATCAATCTTATATTGAGCTGGTTCTTGATTGGCATATTTATCTAATACCCCGGGTACTTGGTCAGGAATGCCGGCTCCTTCAAGTACATAATCAACTCCTGCCAGCATTGCTCCATATAATCTTGCCAGATGAAGCAGTTGAATTTTTTCAAGGTGATTGATGCCAATAGGTCCATCATGGCCCTCTCTGGCCAGCCAAACTTCCACATAATTAGCAGCAATACTTAATTCATACATTGCTCTTACCCGTTCGGGAATACTGCTTAATAAATCATTTAAAGGGGGTGCGTTTTTGTAGCGGGCGGACTCTGGTTTTTTAACATTTCCATAATATTTTCCTAAAATACTCTCCGCAATTTCAGGTGCAGGAAAAGCAGCAAGAGCCCTGCGCATGTGACCGCCGGGATCCCCATCCTGCAGGCGTCTTACCAGTAACACTTCTACTCCGGTTCCTGACACAACTCCCAAAACAGGGACATGAAGATCTAGGCCTGCTAGCGCAACTGCCCGTGCAAGTTCCCAATTTGATACTCCAACCCCCATACCTCCCTGGATGATCAGGGGCAATGTGGGTCCTCGTCTGGCTGCTTCAGATTCCGTCATTTCCAACCCCTGTTTGGTTCTTTTCTCATTTCCTCTGTTTCCGTAGGTCTTGAATAATCATCTTCCAGCCTAAAAGTATTCCCCTTTTCCGGGGTGGAAAATTCCAGAATATCACAATCGGTTATGGCAAATATCCTGTGTTTTTGGTTAATTTTAGTGGTATAACCTTTATTCTTTTCAAATTCAATGCTTTCCAGCTCACCTTTATCATTTTCCATTAAAACCCCGCCTTTGCCGGAACCCAAATAATATGTTTCAATTTTTTGGTCATGGATTTGCAAAGATTGCCTGGTACCTGCTTTAAGGTGCATCAGTTTTCCGGTGTAAGGCAGGTCATCTGTCGTAAAAATCAGTTCATACCCCCACGGCTTTTCCACTTTCTTAACATAAGGTATATTACTCATTATTCTAATTTAAGCGAATACAGGTTTAAAAGCAACCGCAGGATCAAAACGATAAAGAACCCTCGAAACCAGAGGTCTATCATTTATGCCTGCATACTCAAGAGGTAGCACGAGGGGGACTTCCATTTTTCTGATCATGGATATGTCACCACATCTCTCCGGATTTCTTCCGTCAAAGTAAGGTTCATTTAATGTTGCGCTATACTTTGCTCTTAAATAATTTGCCAAGGCCGTGTCTGTTCCGTCAACCAAATTAAAAGGTATACCTCTGACAAAACAACCGCCTTCTTCTGCCAGTTTTTCATACATCCCGGAAAAAAGCGCCCAAGGATCTGCCGCATGATGAGCTACATGAACAGCAGTAATTACATCAAATGATTGTCCATGGTAGAGCCGCGTCAGATTTTGAGCGTCCCCAATTTTGAAATTAACGCCTGCAGAAACGCTATTTGATTCTGCAAATCCGTACAAACAGGCTGTCAGCCCGAAGCAATCAACTCTATCATTCCATCCCGGCGCGATAAGACCATCAGCATACCTTCTATATCCTCTTTTGCATTGATCTAAAAATCTGCCGCTGCCACACCCGACATCCAAAATTCTGGCCCTGCCTTTCCTGTCGATCACCTGCTGGATAAATTCCATGACATCAAGTCCCAGCAGTCTAGGTAAAGCCTGCCTGTATCCGTAAGTTGTCCAGGGCGGCCTGTCTGTTGCAGAAGGCTCAACTCCCCGGGAAATGACATAATCTTTGGGTTGTTGCTCTTCTGAAAAAGCAACTTCTCGCACTATTTTGATTTCATCTCTCAAATCTTCAACTGTGGCGCGCATTAAATGAGAATTCTACCACATGCTGCCAATCCCGTGGATTCTTGGAAAAGGAAGTAACCACAGAAATTTTTTCCGCTTGAAATGACATATCCGACGGCAACTGTATTTTTGAGGCTATTTTTTCCCGGGTGGATATGTCATGCTCTCCATACAAAAGGCTGATATGGGGCATAAACAGGTTATTTCCCACATTAAAAATTTGCTTTGCAGCCAGATTTGCTTCCATTAAATTAGCGCTTGATTTAACCCTCACAAAAACATTTTGAAAATAAGTTGTGGAAAAGGAAATCTCACCCAAAACACAAGTGAAAGGCTTGACAATAGAGGCAAGCTCTTTTGATTTTTTAAGAATTTCTTCTTCGCTTGTTTCAATATCTCCCAACAAAGTCATGTGGGGTTCAAATTTTGGCCCCTGGTATTTTTCACTTAAATCCAGAATAATTTTTTCCAGAATGGATTTAATTTGAGGAGTGGGCACAACCCACAAAGTATATTTAGCCATATTTACATTCTAACACTTATTATGGGGAAGCAAAAATCATTCAAGAGACAGTGCAATGATATAATACGGCTCAAATGAAAGAGGTTAATTTAGGATCCGCTACATTCTTTATATCAGAAGAGGTATTTAATCAATTTTACGACGGCAAAACTCTTGAAGAAGGAGGGAGGTTTCAGCGGGAAATTGTAGGCTATCTAGGAGGAGATCTTGAAGAACTTGCTCTTGCAGCACAGGTTCCTTTGGGGTTCAGAGATAGATTAAAGATACTCCATGCGCATGAAAGTGTCCCGAATAGTCAGTGGTTATTTGCAGATGATGGCATAGAGTTTTCCGTACAAGGGTGGGTAGATAGAATGGATGGGACAGCTTCAGTCCTGATAATTATCTGTTGTAATACCTCTAATGCAACATTAACTGCACAAAGATCTTCAATTGTTTATCCCAAGAGTGCTTTTAATCTATACGGAGCGATGTATGGTGAGGTTGAATTAAAAACCTCAATCCCTCATTGACACGCCTATCCCAACAGGCGGGAGGAGTAAATTAGCATAATCTTCCAATTTAGCGTATAATCATATGTCATGAAAAATATAAGCACGACTCTACGAGTACGGAACATTGCCATTATTGCCCATGTTGACCATGGAAAAACCACTTTGGTGGATGCCCTGCTAAAGCAGACCAAAACCAAACTTAACAAAGATGTGGCAGATACCTCTTTAATCATGGACAGCAACGAGCTGGAAAAAGAAAGGGGCATCACTATTTTCTCCAAAAACGCCTCTGTTTCTTACAAAGGAGTAAAAATTAACATCATTGATACTCCGGGACATGCGGATTTTGGAGGGGAAGTGGAAAGGGTTTTAAAACTGGCAGACGGCTGTTTACTGCTTGTTGATGCTAAAGAAGGCCCCATGCCCCAAACCAGGTTTGTGCTAAAACAGGCTTTAAAAATGGGGTTAAAAATTATTGTGGTGATTAATAAAATCGACAGGGCCGACAGCAGGACTAGCTTTGTAGTAAATAAAACTTTTGATTTGTTTATAGAACTGGGGGCAAACGAGGCTGCAGCCTATTTTCCAATTGTTTACGCCTCGGGTAAAAAAGGACTGGCTGGCGACAAAGCAAGTCTGGCAGAAATGTCAGACATCACCCCTGTTTTTGAGGCAATCCTAAAATATGTGCCGGAACCAAAAGGGGATAGCGCTAAACCTTTGCAAATGCTGATAACTTCCACCTCGCCGGATAATTTTAAGGGAAGAATTGCCACAGGCAGAATTTTTGAGGGTAAACTTTCTCAAAACCAGGAAATAATCCACATTTCCGCAGACGGAGTAAAATCTAAATATAAATTGACTTCTTTAATGACTTTTGAAGGACTGGAAAAAGTTGACTGCAAAGAGGCTTTTGCCGGAGATATTGTGGCTATTTCAGGCATACCAAATATTACAATCGGAGAAACAATTGTGGATAATATGAATACTCCTGCCCTGCCTTTGCTTTTTATAGAAGAGCCCACTGTCAGGATGACTTTTGGGGTTAACACTTCCCCTTTTGCCGGACGCGAAGGAGAGTTTAAAACTTCCCGCCAAATTCAGGAAAGATTATTTAAGGCTGTTGAAGAAGATGTGGCGCTGCGAATGGATCCTTCGGCAGGTTCAGGATGGACTATAGCAGGACGCGGAGAACTGCACCTTTCCATATTGATAGAGAGGTTGCGCAGGGAAGGTTATGAATTCCAGGTTTCCCGCCCACAGGTAATAGAAAAAATCGTGGAAGGTAAAATTATGACTCCGTATGAAAAAGTGTATATTGAAGTACCTGAACAATTTTCCGGAATGGTGATGCAAAAAATGGGGCTTCGGCATGCAAAGCTTCAAGATATGACAAGCACTGAAGGAATTGTTACCATGGAGTTTATAGCTACCACCAAAGAACTTTTTGGCTACAGAAGTGAGTTTATAACCGATACAAAAGGCCTTGGAATTTTTAATACAAGTTTTCATGAATTTGGTACTGATATACAAAAGTCATTTGACAGGGACAGTGGTTCTTTGGTAGCCCACGAAAACGGTATCACCAAGCTTTACGCCTTAACAGGCATACAAGAAAGGGGGACTTTATTCATAGGTCCCGGAATATCTGTTTATAAGGGTCAAGTTATTGGAAAAAGCTCTCGGGCAGGGGACATATCCGTAAATGCCTGCAAAGAAAAAGCCCAAACAAATCACCGCTCAAGCGGAGAGGGGACCTCAGAGCATTTTGATGCTCCCAGAATAATGGGATTAGAGGAGGCGGTTGAATACATAAATGACGAGGAGTTTGTGGAAGTTACCCCCAAAAATATCAGAATCCGTAAAATTGATTTAACAGCTAGGCTGTAAGCGCTTTTTTAGCCTCATCAGCCCGCCATTTGGCATTGATAACCCGTTCTCCAACTATCACATCCTGTTTGGAATGGGCAGTAAAAGGAAGCTTGGATGTTTCATGAAAACCCACCCATGAAAAAGTGCCTTTTTTAAGGCGGTTAACCCGGGGACTATTTACCGCGGCATAAAATACATAATTAATTTTATCCCGTCCATCATGGAAATAATCATAAACCGGATAAATGTTTTTTGTCTTTAAATTTATATCCAGTAATTCATTTATAATCCGGGCAAAAGCTGTTTGGGCTTCTTCCCCTGCACTGCTTTCTCCTCCAATAGTAGACCATAAAAAATCCGGACTGTCTTTTTGTTGGGATTGGACAAGGAGAATTCTGTGGGTTTTTATACTGTAAAGAAACCCGCTGGCGTAAAATGAGGTTTGCACAAATTTAGTATAACACAGTTGAAAATAATATGCTACCATTCCCTTTATGTTAGTTGATGATGTGGATATTGTTATTAAAGCAGGGCATGGGGGTACGGGTCGCGTTTCTTTTCACAATAAAAAAGGGGCAGGTCCTGACGGCGGTAATGGCGGAAAAGGCGGGGATGTCTTCGTAGAAGTAACCTCTGATCTATACGGATTAAACAGATATGTTTCCAAAAAAGTTTTAGTTGCCCAAAATGGGGAGGCAGGTGGAAAAAAAGACAAAAGCGGGGCAGATGCAGGTGATTTAACTTTAATCATGCCTGTTGGAACTTTTATTATAGATGGGGAAGACAACGAAATAGAACTTAATGAAATAGGAAAAAAAGTATTAATTGCAAAAGGCGGGTTGGGTGGAAAAGGAAATGCTTTTTTTAAATCCTCCAGAAATACTACTCCCAGATATGCCCAACCGGGGCTTCGGGGTGAAGAAAGAAAGCTAAATTTAAAACTTAAATTAATAGCAGATTTTGGCTTGATTGGCTTGCCCAATGCAGGTAAGAGCTCTATTTTAAATGAGCTAACCAGTGCCAGCGCTAAAATCGGGGATTATCCTTTTACAACCCTTGAACCTAATTTGGGGATGTTAAATGGAAAAGTCATAGCAGATATTCCCGGGTTAATAGAGGGAGCTTCGGAAGGTAAGGGTTTGGGTCATAAATTCTTAAAACATATTGAAAAAGTTAAATTATTATTGCATTGCATTTCTTCCGAGTCTGATAATCCAATTTCCGACTACACTATTATTCATAAAGAACTAAAAGAATATAGCTCCATACTTTTGGAAAAACAGGAAATTATTTTGCTGACAAAATCAGATTTAATAAAAGATAATGATTTAAAAAAGAAGCTAAAAAGCCTTGCTAAAACAAAAAAACAAATTATCTCTGTATCCATTCATGACTGGGAAAGTTTACAATTACTTATTAAAATCCTGGGTTAATTTACAAAAGTTAGGGCTGTGCCGGATTTGCCTATTCTGCCTGTCCTGCCTATTCTGTGGATATAATCATCATAAGTTTGGGGAAGGTCGTAATTTATCACATGGGTAACATTATCAATGTCCAAACCGCGGGAAGCCACATCTGTAGCTAAAAGTATTTGAAACTCATCCTGTTTAAAGCTTTGCAGCGCCCTTTGCCTTTGTCCCTGTGATTTATTGCCATGAATAACACCTATTTTAAATCCTCTATACTCCAGCTCCCTGTGCAATCTATCCACCCCGTGCTTGGTGCGCAGAAAAATTAAAACCTTATCAAAGCCATCCTGAATTAACAAATCATGAAGCTGATCCATTTTTTTGGCCGGATTTATTACCCTGACAATATCCTGATCAACATTTTCAGAAGTATCCTGTTTTTTAACAGAAATAGTTAAAGGATTTGTAACAAATGCTTGTAAAATCCCCTGAACCTTGGAAGGGATAGTGGCAGAGAAAAATAAAGACTGCCTGACTTTTGGCATTAAAGAAATAAAATACTTAACATCCTGAATAAATCCAATATCAACCATTAAATCAACTTCATCCAAAACAATATTGGCAAAATCCTGTAAATATATTGTTCTTCTTTCGATTAAATCTTTAAGTCTACCTGGAGTAGCAATAACTATTTGAGCGCCTCTTCTTAAATCACTAATTTGCCTGTGCATATTTGCTCCGCCTATTAAAAGGGCTGAATACATATGCAAACCAGCGGAAAAATCCCTGAATTCTTCATTAATCTGAACAGCCAGCTCTCTTGTAGGTACAATAATTAAAGCTTTTTGATATCTGTTTATTAAGAGTTTATTTATTAAAGGAATCAAAAAAGCTGCTGTTTTACCAGTGCCTGTGGAAGCAAGCCCAATAACATCCCTGCCTTCTAAAATTGGTTTGATAGCCTGTGCCTGAATTGGAGTGGGTTTAGTGTATCCATGATTTTTTATATTTGTTTTTAAGGTTTCGGCAATATCAAAATCATCAAAAGAAATATCCTCGACTACTACCTGATCTAAAACAGGAATAGCTTTCTTAATAAACATATTGATATTTGCCCCTTCCAGCTGGCTTTTTCTTTGAACGCACGGTCTCACAAATCTGTTTCTATATCTATTGTTGTTATACATATACTTTGAAAAAGAAACCAATATTTTAAAAATATCAGGAGCTACTTGAAAAGTCAGTCCTCGAGAGGAAAAAATGATCTATAGCTTAAAATTCTTAAATCAACTTAACAAGTATACCACATTAGCCTAATAAAAACAACTAATCAAACACTACTGTTTTATTTCCATATGTAAGCACCCGGTTTTCAATGTGGGACTTTACAGCTCTTGAAAGCACAATTTTCTCAATATCTTTTCCTTTTTGTATTAAATCTTCAACACTGTCCCTGTGAGAAACTCTAAAAGTATCCTGCTCAATTATGGGTCCCTGATCTAAATCTACTGTCACAAAATGCGCTGTTGCGCCAATAATCTTTACGCCCCGTTCAAAAGCCTGATGATATGGTTTTGCCCCAATAAATGCCGGAAGAAAAGAATGATGGATATTAATAATAGGGTTACCAAATTCTTTTATAAACTGGCCTGAAAGTATCTGCATATACCGTGCCAGCACAATTAAATCAACATTGTTTTCTTTAAGCAGTAAAAGCAATCTTTGCTCTGCATCCGGTTTGTTTTCTTTGTTTATCTCAATTTCATAAAAAGAAATACCATAAAAATCTGCAAGAGGTTTTGCATTAGAGTGATTACTCACAATCAATATAATCTCACAATTAAGCTCGTTGCTTTTATATCGGAAAAGCAAATCTGCCAGACAATGTTCTTCCAGAGAAACAAAGATGGCAATTTTTGGTTTGTTGTCAGAATAGATTACTTTCCAATCCATCTGGAATTTTTGAGCAAGGGGTGCAAATTGTTTTTCAAAATCATTTTTATTTAATATAAAATCCGTCAAATCCCACTCGGTGCGGAGAAAAAATAATTTTTTTTCGCTGTCCTGATGCTCATCCGCATGTAGAATATTTGCATTGTTCGCATATAAAAAATCCGCGACTGTTGCAACAATCCCTTTTCTGTCCGGACAACTAACTAAAAGCGTGGCTGTGTTTTTCATCCCCCTATTATAGCAAACTCTGCTGGCCGTTTACGCAAAATGTCGAACTTCAATGTGTTAGTCCCTCCTTCGCTAAAGCTATGGCAGGATACGGTTAGCCTTCGATTGATGTCGCGCCGGAGTTTATCCTGAGCGAAAAGGAATAATTTATAGTTTTCCTTGCCCCGCCCGCCCGTGCGCGGACAAAATCTCCCTTAGATCATTGATGCACACTATTCAATCTGGTTAGATCTAAGGATTGCAACTCCTGTATTAGTAAAATCAATATCAACTTCTATTTTCGCTAATGGAAAATTATCTGAAATTACACCGTAGACTATTTTATACTTCCCAAAATTCAAGTCTGGATAGCGATACTGTGTCGAGCTTGTTCTTTGATGGAATTGAATATTAGGTGTACCCTGATACCAGATTAAAGCATCAACATCTCTTTTTCCGTCTTGAGGTATATTAATACTTATATCGTTTGTCCCTGCCCATATTAGCTCAGTTTTATAATCATTATTTGAAAGAATTGTATTGCCTCTGGTAGTTTCTATAATCGATTCGGCAAATGCATAACAGTTCTTACAGTAGAAAGCTCTGCTTCTATTGTGTACGATAATATGTATCCAATTTGATAATGGTGCTTGAGGATTATTAGCTGTTACCATATTTGAGTGATAATTGCCAAATGTTAACTCCAATTGGTGAATAGAGTTCGAATCCCATGTTTTAGTCAATTTTTTAAGATTATCAAGTACATCGTTGTAAGAAGATACTTCTATACTTTTTAGTATCAAATATTTTCCTACACCATCTAAATCAATTTTACCTTTATGGAAAGCTACCATTGGTAATTCTAGGTAAGCCGCTATAGCAAATTCTTGTTGGATAAAAAGTGAACCTGTGTTTGTTTTTTCTCGTTCAAAATTAATACAAACAAAATATTCGGATCTTTGAAGAGAGTGAAATATATTTTGTGTTAAGGCTTCTGGGGTTTGAACTTCTTGCGCATAATAAGGGTCAAAACCTCGTCGCCTAAAATAATTTGCAACTTTTAATCCATATTCTTTCTCTTCTTTCTGTTGTCCGCAACTTATAAAAACTCTTGCTTTTCTCATAATATTTTTTTCTCTTTTTGCTTTTCTTCTCTCTCAAAAATCATTTTTAGATTGTCTTTCGTCACTTCTGTTTGATAATCAAAGTAAACCAAATTAATGCCATTTTTCTGACATAATTCTTTTTTTAACTTGTCCCTTTGGACAACGGCGAGGTACGATTCTTTCCCCCCAAAAAAATTAACTGGTTCATAATGTTGCTTTCCCATATATTCTATGGCTAAGTTTTTATCTGGTACAAATATATCTAGTTCTAATCCATTAAGCCAAGATTGTCTGTAGTGAAAGTATACTTTGTAGTCTTGGAAATATTTTTTAACAAGCTCGAATAATTTTGTTTCAGAAATCCAACCCTCTCCTATTCTTGGAAGATTAAATTTTTCCCTGTAAAAATTTCTAGCATTTCTCACATATTGATGGGATTCTTTTTGCTTATCTCCAATCTTTTTATATATTTTTCTTCGCCTATCCATTGATGCCTCGATTATTTTGGGAGCAAAAGTTTTGACTATCCAATTATATTTTTTCTTGAAATATTCTTTGCTTTCCTTTTCTAACTCTTTCTCCAAATTGACAATTCCTGAATTATTACCTGCATATAAGAATTTAAACAGGTCATTATTCTCTTTTCTTAAAAATACTAAAGCCTTGGCAATTGCGTGAGAAATTTCTTGTGACATGTCTTCAAAATTCTCTCCCATGCAATACTTACAGGGAATTGCATGATAAATAAATGGTTTACCCCATGTATAGTTCCAAAAATCTGGCCATGCTTCTTCAAGATCACTTTTTATAGTATTGCAAGTCAAAAGATAACAACAGCAATCTGTACAGAAAAATACAGATATTCCGTCGTATGGTGTTTTTGTTCCTGGATAATAAAACAATGAGTAACTCTTCTCTAGATTATTGTGGTTGCAACCTTTTTCCTTTCCTATGGGTATATCAGCCTCATCTTGGCTAAAAAAATACTTTTTACATTCATTACACAAGAAATTTTTATTGATTATTACATGACGACTGTTTTCAGAAAAATGAGAGAAAGCACCCGTTCCCGTGTGAATGAAATTAGACGATTTACAGTACGGGCAAGCTTTAGGATTGCCTTTTATTTTATCTGTCATAAATATTTTCTTACCGCAATTTTATCAAATTTTGCAGATTTTGGCTAAATTAAGTTGTTGTTTTTATTTTGATGATTTTGTACATTGTAGTTGTACTCAGAAATAACCTTCGGGTTTTTTTAATGGCCGTCTTGACAGATCCCGAAAGGTTTCTGAGTGCCAGACAATCCCACCTGGGGGGTGAATTTATTACAACCTCGGAGGTGTAATAGCTTCGCACCTCGGGATTTTAACCTCTTTTTGTGCCTAGCTGCGGAGCTAGGAATCGGACCTAGATTAAGGGATCCAAAGTCCCCTGTGCGACCATTACACCACTCCGCAATAATCAAACAAAATTATTCATTCCTATCACCCAACCTTTAATTTTTCTATTCAAATCTGTACTCTTTTTTATACCAACTCTAATTAGACCGTGGTAATCTTCTCCTGTGTTTTTCCTTTTAGTTAAAACATTATGATTCTTAATATATGTTTTCCCAAAATCCCTAGCTTCTATTCCTAATCTCCCTCCCCAAAAATCCAGAGCTGAAGGGATATTTCCGGTTTTATGGATATACAGATTAAAGCTAATATCTTCATCTTTAATCTGGCAAAATTCTTTTACCCATCTTATGAACAGTCTAATCAAAAATGGATCAGAATTTGCAAAGGCTACTCCCTGTGAAATATTACCCTTTCTTTGTTTACTCCCTTCGCACCAGTAGGCAATTATACCTAATAGCCAAATTTCTCTTTTTGATAGCTTTCCTATAGCCTTTTTAGCTACATTAATTGTCTTCGTTTCTTTTAATTCCCTAAATCTTCTTTTAACCCTGCCTCCCTCTGCTTGACCTATCTGCTTTTTTAACAAAAGCCTCTTCCTTTGTTCATCAGTCAATACAACATCTCTTAACCATAAAGATAGTGAAGACTGAGATACAGGGATAAGAAGCATAATTTCAGAGTAAGACTTACCCTGTTGTCTAAGATATATAGCTTTTTCGCGCTCATTTACTTTAGCCAGCATAAAAACCTACTCCATGGTTTCTATGATAAATCAACTATCTTCAATTGTAAAGTCCAAAGTCAAGAGATAATCTAATTAAACCAAATACACTTCTGTTCCGACTTTAACGGGTTTGTCAGCCTTTAGCCCAAAAGAATCTCCTTTTTTGACCTTTTCCACGCTTTCGTGGTCAACCTGAAGACTCTCTATTTTTTGGCTAAACTCCTCTTCGCCCCTTTTGAATTTCACTTCATCTCCCACCTTTAATCCGCCAGATGCCAAATCCACAATAGCCACTCCCAATTTATCATAGAAGTGGACAACTTTACCTATTGCTTTATCCAAAATTTCTCACCTCCAGTCCAGTAAGTATTATACAACATGTTCTACTTGACAATCACCAACAGGTTATGACTACTATTAAATATAAGGGGGTGATAAAAAAATGAAACTTCTCGGATGGGTTTTGGCTTTGGCTGCCCTTAATTTGGGTTTGTCAGCACTTGGCATAAATCTGGTTGAATCGGTTTTAGGAGGTTCTGATTCTTTATTAGTGAAAGTAGTTTATCTTGCCGTAGGTGCAGCAGGAGCGTATAAGTTATATTTACTGGTGTCAAAAAAGAAATAGGGAAGAGTTTGTTTTATATAGTTTAAACTGGGAATTATTAAAATCCGGTCATTTTAATGGCCGGATTTTTGTGTTAAAATTTACTACATGCCGCAATTGCCAATGTGGTCAAGGCGTCCGCTTGAAGAGCGGATTATCTCAGTCCGATTCTGGGTTGCGGCACACAAGCGGGCGTAGTTCAGTAGCCAGAATGTCTCGTTGCCAACGAGAAGGTCGTGGGTGCAAGTCCCATCGCCCGCTCACTTTCTGAAAAAATTGAAGATCAAGGTTAAAATAACAGAAATTACAATTGCCGAGGTAAAGGGGATATAGATTTTTAAATTTGGCCTGTCAATATAAATATCACCCGGAATTTTGGGCAAATTGGGCATGATATTAAACATCATTTCCCTATCTCCTGCATGACATAATTATACATCAGCTATGATAAGATGTTTTTATGAAGCTTCGGCTATAGTAACTTTGTGGTTGGCTATTATTTTAGCTAAGAAAGGTAAAAGATGAACAATGCTGATCAATGGATCATTTGGGCAGGTTTGATTAATGCTATTTTAATTTTAGCAGTGGTTTTAATGCTGCGAGATTGGCCTAGAAAAAGTTCCAGAAAAGCTCGCTAAATAAACCTATTTTACTGTCACGCTTTTGGCTATATTCCGCGGCTTGTCTACATTATGGCCCAACTCAACTGCCATATAATAAGCCAAAAGCTGCAAAGGGATAATATCCATAATCGCTTGAGTTTCCCCTGTACCAGGAACAGGGATATAGTGATCAAAGCCAGGGTGAGAAGTAGGGGATATACCAATTACAATTGCACCCCTTGCTTTTACCTGATTAACAGCATTTAATACATCATCTTTTGCCGCATCTTCAGACACAACCACAATAACCGGCACTCCTTTTTCCATTAAAGTAATAGCATAATGTTTTAAGTCTCCTGCAGGGATACCGTGAGCATGAATATATGAGCCTTCGATAATTTTAATCATGCCTTCTTTAATAATGTTAAAGTTTTGATATTTACCCAGCAAAAAAATATCTTTAGATTTACCTAGTCTTTTTGCAAGCTTTTTAATAAGTTCGTGATTAGTGTCTGTATTTAAATATTTTTCCATTTCGTCAGCCAGTTTTTTTAATTTTTCCCTTCCTTCTTTACCCTTTCCGCTTAACGCTTTCCCCAACAAATACCCCCAAGCAATCTGGGAAGTAAAAACTTTGGTGGACATGACGCAAATTTCCGGCCCGGCAGAGCTCATAAAACGGAAATCAGACATCCTGGTCATGGTAGAACCGGGCATATTGACTAAAGAGGCAATTTTTACTTTCTTTTTTTTGGCAATTTCCAAAACTTCCAAAACATCAGCAGTTTCCCCGGACTGTGAAGGAGCAATCAGTAAATCATCTTTGTTTAATAAATCATAATACTCATATATGTCTGCGCCAATGACACTGACTGCTTTGATTTTCCCAAAAATTCTAAGATAAAAAGCAATTTGTGATGCGGCCACGCCGGCAGTACCTGATCCTATGGTATAAATATTTCTAGCTTTTTTTATGGTTTTAATAAAATCCTCGTACAATTTTCCATCCTGATTGATTACCTGGTTTATTACATAAGGGCTTTCATGAATTTCCTTGAGCATGAAATGATCATAACCCTCTTTATCAACTTTGCTGCTTTCAAAATCAATCTTTTCCGGACGGATGGGAAAATCTTTGTTAGATTTAATATCTGCAAGATGCAGCTTTTCATCCCAATAAACCATCTGCCCGTTTTCTACAATTATTACTTTGTCCACATGGGGAGCAAATGAGAGAGTATCGGATGAGAAAAAAACTTCATTGCCTTTTACCCCAACCACCAAAGGAGAACCATTTCTGGCAGCAATAATCTGATTTGCTTTAGTAAGGACAATAATTGTATTTCTACCTTCCAAATCTAAAAAGGCTTGGCGGACTGCTTCTTTTAAATCTCCTGTTGTTTTAGACTTATCTTCAATTAGCCTGACAATTACTTCCGTATCTGTTTCTGTCTGAAATTTATACCCTTTTTTTGCTAAAGCACTTTTAAGTTCCTGGTAATTTTCCACAATGCCGTTTTGGGCAAGACAAAAGCTTTTATCAGAAGAAAAATGGGGATGGGCATTTGTCTCTGTAACTCCTCCATGGGTTGCCCATCTGGTATGACCAATACCAATATTGGAAGCTGGAAACTGGAGGCTGGAAGCTGGAAACATATCTCCTATTGCACCCACTTTTTTGTTAACTTTAATTTCTTCAGATACAACAGCAATACCCCAGGAATCATAACCCCTGTATTCCAGCCTTTTTAATCCTTCCAGAATCACCTGGGAAGCATTTTTATTCCCAATATAGCCAAATATCCCACACATAAGGTAGAATTATAACATGGTTTTAATAACAGGGTCCTTGGCGTTTGATATTATCATGGATTTTCCCGGCCGCTTTAGCGACCATATTGACCCGACTAAAATCCATATTCTTAATTTATCTTTTCTGGTTGACAGCCTAAAAAAACAAAAAGGCGGGACTGCAGGCAACATTGCCTATAACCTGTCCCTGCTGGAAATACCTGTAAGTATTCTTGGTTCTGTTGGTGAGGATTTTGATGAATACCAAACTTTTTTACAAAAAGCAGGGGTAGATGTATCAAATATCAAGGTTATCAAAGATGAAAAAACTTCCCAGGCTTTTATTACCACAGACAAAGCAGATAACCAAATAACCTCTTTTTATCCTGGCAGTATGAAAAATAATTCTTCTTTAAAAATTGTTGACCTTTCCGAAAAACCAGAATTTACGGTTATTTCCCCCAATGACCCAAAAGCCATGATTAATTTTGCTCTGGAATGCCAAAAACTTGAAATACCTTATATGTTTGACCCGGGCATGCAGCTGCCAAGGCTAACTAACCAGGATTTAATTACAGGAATTAAAGGAGCAAAAATACTAATTGGCAATGACTATGAAATAGGATTATTAAGTTCAAAGTTAAAAGTTAAAAGTGAAAAATTATTGGAAAGTATTAAGATCCTTATTACTACTTTAGGTGAAAAAGGCTCAATTGTCCAAACTAAAGATCAAAATATCAGGATTAAAGCTGCTAAGCCCAAAGAAGTAGTAGACCCGACAGGCGCAGGTGATGCTTACAGGGCAGGCTTTCTGGCAGGCTATTTACAAGGTTTGGATTTAAACGAGTGTGGCAAGAGGGGATCAATAGCCGCTTGCTACAGTGTGGAAAAATATGGTACAACTACCCATAGCTTTACTATGGATGAGTTTCAACAAAAATACAAAGAAAATTATGGATAATAAAGGGAAACCCTTCTTACATCAGGGTGAATTAAAAATTCAATGGGCCGGCAGCCAGATGAAAGTTCTGGACACTATCAGGAACCGTTTTGAAAAAGAAAAACCCTTCAAAGGAATTACTCTGGGAGCTTGTTTGCATGTTACAGCTGAAACAGCTAATTTACTGATTGCCCTCAAAGCAGGAGGGGCTAATTTGGCCCTTTGCGCCTCTAATCCGCTATCAACACAGGATGAAGTGGCGCAGTCCTTAAATCAAGATTTTGATATTCCTACTTTTGCAAAAAAAGGGGAGGATAGGGAAATTTATTACAAACATTTAAATCAAGTGCTGGATTTTCATCCCCAGATTACCATGGATGACGGGGCAGACCTGATTACTCTTTTGCACACGGAAAGAAAAGACCAGCTTAAAGAAATAATCGGTTCCTCCGAGGAAACTACCACCGGCGTTATCAGGTTAAAAGCCATGAAAAAAAAGGGTGATTTAAAAATTCCGGTGATGGCAGTTAACGACTCTCAAACCAAGCATTTGTTTGACAACCGCTACGGCACAGGCCAATCAACTATTGACGGAATA
>Ga0209211_10002452_pt1 | contig 32006 bp, 31 predicted proteins | sample RifGroA2_FD_183992 | JGI IMG/M metagenome (GOLD analysis project Ga0209211, IMG submission 183992) | Groundwater microbial communities from Rifle, Colorado, USA - Groundwater A2 (SPAdes) (version 2) | ecosystem: Environmental > Aquatic > Deep subsurface > Groundwater | place: Rifle, Colorado...
ACAAGCCATGATTTGGGGATTTCTTCATTAGATGAAATTGCCCGACGGGCGGAAAGCTTGGGATACGAGTATGTGGCGATTACAGACCATAATCCTTCAATGAGCAAACATTCCAAAATTGAAATTATATCGCTAATAAAGATGAGAAATGAAGGAATTGATGAATTTATTAGTTCGCGTGGAAAAAATATGAAAATAAGAGTATTTAAATCCCTCGAAGTTGATATTTTACCCGATGGAGAGCTGGCTGTTGATGATAATGTATTGGAACTTTTGGATTTTGCGATAGTGTCCATCCACAGCAATTTTCGGGAAACAAGAGTTGATCAGACTCGACGGTTGATTCGGGCTTTGGGTTATCCCAAGGTCAAGATTTTGGGACACCCGACCGGCAGGAAATTATTGGAGAGAGATGGAATTGATTGCGATTGGGAGGAAATTTTTGAACTTTGTAAAAAGAAGGATATTTTTTTGGAAGTCAACGCCAATCCGAGCCGGCTGGATCTGCCGGACGATTTGATCATGCAGGCGATTGAGGCCGGAGTGAAATTAAGTTTGGGGACGGACAGTCATCAGATGGAAAATATGGAATTGATGAGATACGGGGTGGACCAGGCGAGGCGGGGGTGGGCGCGGAAGGGAGATATAATAAATTGTTTGGGGTATAATGAAGTTAGAAAATTGTTAAATTGCTAAATTGTAGCGAGGGGGTGAGAATAGATGAATATAACTATATTAATTTTGGCGGCGGTTGCGGCGGCGGGATTTTATCTGATCGCGACTTATAATTCGTTTCAGACGATTAAGACCCGGATTAAGGCGAGCATCCAGGAAATCGGGAATCAGCTGAAGCGGCAAATAGACTTAATCCCCAATTTGGAAGAGAGCGTCAAGGGGTACCTGAAGCATGAGAAAACGATTTTCGCCCAGCTGACCGAAGCCCGGAAAGCGGTGGTGGCGGCGGCCAAAAGCGGAGCCATGAACCAGGCGCAAAAAGCGGCGGATTTGTTATCTAAACTGGTGCCGGCGCTGCAAGTGATTGTTGAGGATAATCCGCAACTGAAAGCGGATACCACGGTTACCCGGCTGATGGAGGAACTTAGGGATACGGCCGACAAGGTGATGTACGCCCGAAGAACTTTGATTGATTTGGCGGCGGATTTCAACCGGATGGTGGTAACTTTCCCGTCGAATTCGGTGGGGAAATTGTTCGGATTTAAAGCCGAAGCCGGACTGGAAACACCGGCGGCGGGAGAACACTTGACGGTGACGGAAGGGGAGATGGGGACGCCGAAGATTAGTTTATGAAAAATGTTTTTGAGCAGGTGGATAGCAATAAGCGCAAGAGCGCCGCGGTAGTGGCGGTGTTTGCCGCGGTAGTGGCTGTATCGATGTATTTTTTGGCGATGGGGATGGCGGCGTATGCCGGAGGGTCCGGGAGAATCGGGGGAATAGGAATGATCGGGGTGGCGATGATAGTTTCGGGGGTGATGAGTTTGGGGGGATACTGGTTTAGCGACAGGATAGTTTTGGGATTGTCCGGGGCCAGACCGGCGGATAAGAGGCGGGATTTTCAATTGTTTACGGTGACGGAAAACTTGAGTATGGCGGCCGGGCTGCCGATGCCGAGACTGTTCGTAATTGACGACACCGCTCCCAACGCGTTTGCCACCGGAAGAGATCCGAGACACGCGGCGGTATGCGCCACCACCGGACTTTTGGCAAAACTTGACCGGACGGAACTGGAGGGAGTTATCGCCCATGAACTGTCGCACGTGGGGAATTATGATACCCGGCTGATGTCGGTGGTGACGGTTTTGGCGGGAATGGTGGTGCTTTTGGGGGACTGGTTTTTGCGGATGAGCTGGTACGGCCGGGGAGAGAATCAGGGGGATAGGGGAAATCAGGGAGATAGGGGGATGGGGGCGATTTTCATCGTCATAGGTTTGATATTTGCTATTCTGTCGCCGATTGTGGCCCAACTGATCCAGCTGGCGATTAGCCGGAGAAGGGAATTATTGGCGGACGCGGCGGGAGTAAAGTTGACGCGGCAGCCGGACGGATTGGCCAGAGCGCTGGTGAAGATTAACGGAGACCGGGAACCGCTGGAGGCGGCCAATAAGGCTACGGCGCATCTTTATATAATGAACCCGCTGAAAAACCGCCATGACGCTATTGGGTGGTTTGCCGGATTGTTTAATACCCATCCACCGCTTAAGGAAAGGTTGAGGCAGTTAAATGAGATGGGGGCGGGGATTTAGGTGGATAAAAATTATAGGGGAAAAGTTATTCTGAAAGTTTGGTTAACTTTCCGTGAATATCTCTTCCCGGTCTTAATTCTAAGCGAAATTTCTTCTTTATTGTTATTCCTCTTTCGTCAGTTTCTATCAAACTTCGAGCATTCTCACTTCCTGCCAATTCAGATAAGTGTTGCAGGGCGACGGCTTGCAAGGCCAGATGCGGGCCGCCAAGGGCTTCCGCAACTTTTCCGTGTCTTCTTAGCTTTGGTTTCGAAAATCCATGCAAAGCGAAGTCAAATGCTTCGGTAAATTCATTACCGCTTTTATCAACGACGATTGAGAATTGAGCTTGGTCTGTTCCATCTAGGAGCATAAGTCTTGCCGTGCCGGTTAAGCCCAATGTAGTCAGATCAAGCCCTCCACTAGTAAGTGTCGTTGATTCCCGGACGTCCCTGCCCGCCAGAGGAAGACTACGACCAAGTTTAGGTGCTAAGTCAATTATTCTAGCGGTTTCTCGATCTCTATTTTCCCAACTAACTCCTAGGGGGTTGTCAGTCCCTTGACCAAGTTCCTGGAGAAGAGTCATAAATTCTCTGTAAGCTTCAGTCATTTGAGGTTAATGTACCATAAAAATCATAATTGTCAAGTTTTTGTTAATAAGAAGGGATAAAGGGATAAGAGAGATAAGGGAGATTGGGGGATAGGGGAGCAAAGGAATAGGAATAAGGGACTTTAGAGGAGTTTAGGGGAATTTAAGGGAAGGTTACGGGTGAATTTTCGTGGTAAGATTGGGGTATGGGGAAAACGAAAGGGATAAGTAGGGAGCAGGTGGAGCATGTGGCGGGATTGGCGAATTTGGAGTTGACCGAAGAGGAAATAGACGTTTATACTAAGCAATTACGAGATATTCTTGGGTACGTGGAGAAACTTCAAAAGGTAGACACAACCGGAGTTGAACCGACGTATCAGACGATTGACGGGACGGTGAATGGGTGGCGGGAGGATGAAGTCAGGCCGTCTTTGACGCAAGCGGAGGCGCTGTCGGGGGCTAAACGGGTGGCGGAGGGATGTTTCGTGACGGAGAACGTGTTTGAATTTAATAAGGCCCGGCCTTCGGTTACAAAGGCCGGGCCTTTTCTGGCGAGGTCTAATCGGGATAAATATAATGCGATTTTGACGGAGATTTTTAATACAGAAGGATCAGATCTCTCTTCCGCTTCGCTGCAGAGCGCCGAAAGATCTGATCCTTCCAGAATAATTGGGCATAAGGATCTGTTTTTGACTAAGGGAGTGGAGACAACGGCGGGGTCGAGGGTTTTGGAAGGGTTTTTGCCGCAATACTCGGCGACGGTGGTGGAAAAGTTGGAGAAAGCTGGATATAGAGCAAAATATAAATTTAACTGCGACGCCTGGGCGCATGGGTCAAGCGGGGAAAATTCCGATTTTGGGGCGACAAAAAACCCATGGAGCCAAGAATTTACTCCGGGCGGGTCTTCCAGCGGGAGCGCGGCGGCGGTGGCGGCGGGAATGGTAGATTTAGCCACCGGCACCGATACCGGCGGGTCAATCAGATTGCCGGCAAGTTTTTGCGGTGTAACAGGATTAAAGCCGACTTACGGAGTTGTCAGCCGATACGGAATTGTGGCGATGGCCAGTTCGTTGGATTCGCCGGGAGTTATTGGGAGAACGGTGGAGGAAGTGGAGAAAGCGTTTAAGGTGATGGCCGGGGAAGACGAGAGAGACGCGACTTTAAGTTCAAAGTTCAAAGTTCAAAGTTCAAAGTCAAGTTCAAAGTTCAAAGTTATTGGAATACCAAAAGAATATTTTAGTGCCGGAGTTGATGATGAAGTAAAAAGTGCGGTGATGGAGGCGGTTTCGGTTTTAAAAGAAAATGGATTTAAGATCAAAGAAATAACTTTGCCGAATTCAAAATACGGGATCGCGGTGTATTACCTGGTGCAGACGACGGAAGCGGCCAGTAATTTGGGGAGGTATGACGGGATCAGGTATGGGCAGGACAGGTCGTTTTTCGGGGCGGAGGCGAAGAGAAGAATTATGCTGGGGACGTTCGCGTCGTCGGCCGGATATTCGGCCAAGTTTTTTGAAAAAGCGGCCCGGGTACGGACGCTGATTATTAAAGATTTCGAAAACGCTTTTAATCCGCCAGCCGGCGGAGTTGATGTTTTAATCGGGCCGGTGTCGCCGACGCCGCCGTTTAAGCTGGGGGAGAAAACCGATGATCCGTTGCAAATGTATTTGTCGGATATTTTGACGGTGCCGGTAAATTTGGCCGGATTGCCGGCTTTGGCGCTGCCGTGCGGGTTTACTAAAGATAATCTTCCGATTGGAATGCAGTTAATCGGACCAAGATGGGGGGAAGAAATGCTGTTTGAGGTGGGGAAAGTTTATCAACGATTAACAGAGTGGCATAGAAGAAGGCAGAAGGATAAGAAGGATTAGAGGATTAAATGATTAAAGGATTATATAGGAATTTAGAGGAATTTAGAGGAATTTAGAGGAATTTAAAGGAGTTTAGGGAGAAGAAAAGAGACAAGATGGAAAAAACTTATATCACGGTTATCGGTTTGGAAGTTCATGTCGAACTTAAGACGGCGTCGAAGATGTTTTGCGGGTGCCGGAATGACCCGTTTCACGCGCTGAAACCGAATATTTACACTTGTCCGGTGTGTTTGGGTTTGCCGGGGGCTCTGCCGGTGCCGAATAAGGAGGCGATTGAGTGGACGGTGATGGCGGGGTTGGCGCTGGGCTGCCGGATTAATAAAGAGTCGAGGTTTGACAGGAAACATTATTTTTATCCCGATCTCCCTAAGGGATACCAGATTTCGCAATATGAAAAACCGTTTTGCGTTGATGGGAAAATAACAATTGGGGATATTAGGGAAATTGGGGGAATTAGGAAAATCAGGATTCGGAGGGTGCATTTAGAGGAAGACACGGGAAAGCTGATGCATAGAAGTAACACAGGTAACACAAGTAACACGGGTAACACAAGTAACACGGGTACTAAAGATAGGGAACAAGTAACTTTGGTTGATTTTAACCGGAGCGGGGTGCCGCTTTTGGAAATTGTGACCGAGCCGGATATCCGGTCCGCAGGGGAAGCCAAGGCGGTGGCGCAGAAAATTCAGGGGATTGTCAGGTTTTTAGGGATTTCGGACGCGGATATGGAGAAAGGGTCGATGAGGTTGGAAGCGAATATTAGTATGTTTAAAGGCCTGGCCTTGCCGCGGCAAGGCCAGGCCTTACCAAACTATAAAGTTGAGTTGAAGAATATTAATTCGTTTCGGTTTTTGGAAAGGGCGATAGATCAGGAGATTAACAGGCAGAAAAAAATACTTTCATGTAATAAAGCGGTGAAACAGCAGACTTTCGGATGGGATACCGAAAGACAGGAATTAAAACCGCAGAGAGTTAAGGAAGAAGCGGCTGATTACCGGTATTTTCCGGAGCCGGACATACCGCCTATAAGTTTATCCGATCGGCAGATATCAGATATAAGAAATCAGATTTCAGATTTGCCGGATGAGGTTTTTGAAAAGTTGCTAAAAGCAGGAGTAAGTGAGCAGGCGGCGAAGGTGATTTCATCTAATAAAGCGGTGGCGGAGAAAATAATCGGGGTAATCGGGGTAATCGGGGAGATCGGGGGGGATAATAATAAGGAAATTAGGGATATCGGAAACTGGTTGATGCATCATCAGAAGTTGGCGGAAACCGCCTCTGCCGAGGAATTGGTTGGGATGTTTAGAAGAGAAAAAGCGGAGGTGGTGGGGGATGAAGGGCAGTTGGGGAAATGGGTGGAGGAGGCGGTGACAGAAAATCGAAAAGCGGTTGAAGACTGGCGGCAAGGCAAGGAGGCGGCGATGCAATTTTTGATTGGACAGGTTCAGAGGAAGGCGAAGGGGAAAGCAGACGTTAGTCTAGTTAGGAATATGTTAAGCTCAAAGTTAGCAAATGATTTATGAATTATGATTTATGATTTAAGAATAATATCGCTTCAATTTCCATAGGATTTCTAATTCATAATTCATAAATCGTAATTCTTAATTCATGCATCCATCTTTTGTTCATCTTCATGTCCATTCGGAGTATTCGCTGTTGGACGGATTGGCCAAAATTCCGGATTTGATTGACAGGGCCAAGGAATTAAACATGGATTCTTTGGCGATTACCGACCACGGGGCGATGTACGGAGCGGTGAAGTTTTATAACGCGGCGACTGAAGCCGGAATAAAACCGATTATCGGAGTTGAGGCCTATATGGCCGAGAGAAGCCGGTTTGACAAGCAGGCCGGGGTGGACAAGGACCAGTTCCATTTACTGATGTTGGCTAAGAATGAAACCGGATACAGAAATTTAATGAAGCTGGTGACTTTAGGACATCTTGAGGGCCATTACTACAAGCCGAGAATAGACAGGGAGATCCTGGCAAAATTCCATGAAGGAATCATGGCGACGTCAAGCTGTTTACAAGGAGAAGCGCCGCAGCAGATTTTGAGGCATGATTTGGCGGCGGCCGGAAAGACAATCGAGTGGTTTCAGGAAGTGTTTGGGGACGATTATTATCTGGAACTACAGAAGCATCCGAAAATTCCGGAGCAGGACGCGGTCAATCAGCAAATAGTGAAGTTTTCGCGGGAAATGGGGATTCCGCTGGTGGCGACCAACGACGTCCATTACGTTCGGGCCGAGGACGCCGAAGCCCAAGACGCTTTGCTGGCGATTCAAACCAAAAAGTTCCTGGCGGATAAAAACAGATTAACCATGATTGATTCACCGGATTTTTATTTGAGGTCCGGCAAAGAAATGGAAGAGTTGTTTCGGGAGTGGCCGGAGGCGGTAACCAATACGGAAAAGATCGCGGCCAAATGCCAATTGGAAATCCCGACCGGGAAATGGATACTCCCCCACTATCCGATAGAAACGGGGGAGACGCCGGAGTCGGAGCTTAAAAAAATGACGGCCGAAGGGCTGAATTTTCGTTTCGGAAAAATTAGCGAGGAAATAAAACAGAGAGCGGAGTATGAATTAGGAGTGATTTGCAAAAAAGGGTTTGCGACGTATTTTCTAATCGTCCAGGATTTTGTCAACTGGGCGAAAAAACAGGGAATCAGAGTGGGGCCGGGAAGAGGCAGCGTGGCCGGGTCGCTGGCGGCATATGCCCTAAGAATTACTTCAATTAATCCTTTGGAACACAATATTCCGTTTGAGAGGTTTATGAATCCGGATAGGCCGACGCCGCCGGACATTGACTTGGATTTTGCCGACGACCGGCGGGATGAAGTTATCGAGTACGTGACGAAAAAATACGGCGACGATAAAGTGGCCCAGATCGTGACTTTCGGGACAATGGAAGCAAGGCAGGCGATCCGGGACGTCGGCCGGGTGATGGGGCTGGCGTATTCGGTGCCGGACCGGCTGGCAAAAATGATTCCGGTTAAATTTTCGATTGAGCAGGCGCTGGCATCAAGTTTTGAACTTTCGGAGGAGGCCAAGGATGAGGCGGTCAGAAAATTGCTGACGTTGGCCAAAAAAGTTGAGGGGGTTTCCCGCCACGCCAGCACCCATGCTGCCGGGGTGGTGATCGCGGACAAGCCCTTGGTGGAGTACACGCCTTTGTCGCGGGAAAGCCGGACGGACAGAGTAATTACCCAATACGATATGTACAGCTTGGATTTGAATGTGTCGGATAAGGCCATCGGGCTGTTGAAAATAGATTTCTTGGGACTACGAAATCTGACTATTTTGGGGAGAGCGGTGGAACTGGTGAAAGAACTTCGGGGAGAAACGGTTGATTTGTCCGGAATTCCGCTGGACGAAGCGGCGGTTTACAAAATGATTAGCAGCGGCGAAACCACCGGAGTATTCCAACTGGAAAGCCACGGGATGAGGCGGTTGGCCAAAAACCTGAAACCGAATAAATTCTCGGATATAACGGCGATGGTGGCTCTTTTCCGGCCGGGACCAATGGAACTGATTGACGATTTCGTGGCCGGAAAACTCCATCCGGAAAACGTTAAATATCTGCATCCGTCGCTAACGGAAATTTTAGAACCGACCTACGGAGTAGCGGTTTACCAGGAACAATGCATGCAAATTGCCAATAAGGTCGCCGGATACACTATGGCCGAGGCGGATAACTTGCGCCGGGCCATAGGCAAAAAGAAGAAATCAATCATGGCCAAAGAGAAGAAAAAATTTATTGAAGGAGCGGTGAAAAACGGTTACGGCCAGAATATCGCCGAAAAAATTTGGGGATTTATCGAAAAATTCGTCGGTTACGGATTCAACATTCCCCATTCGGTCAGCTACGCGATGATTGCGTATCAAACGGGGTACATGAAGGTTAAATACCCGGTGGAATACATGACGGCGTTTTTGACGGCCGAAGCCCGGGCGAGTTCCGGCCCGGTCCGCGATGTCAAAGTATCCGAAGGCATCAATGAATGCCGGAGGTTGGGAATTACGGTTTTGCCTCCGGATTTGAATAAATCAAAAGCGAATTTCTCGGTGGAGGAAAATAAAGCCAGTTTGGAAGGGAAAGCCATCAGGTTTGGATTGTCGGCGATTAAAAACGTGGGTGAGCAGGCGATTTTTGCGATACTGGCGGCCCGGGAGAAAGGCGAGTTTAAGAGCCTGGCAGATTTCGTGGCCAGAGTTGACGGCCAAAAAGTGAATAAAAAAGTAGCGGAGAGCTTGATTCAGGTTGGGGCGAGCGACGGCTGGCCGGGGACGAGGGCGGGAAAGCTGGCTGGTTTGGACCAGGTCAGGTCCCGCAGCGCCGCCAAAATAAAGCGGGAAAGCCAGGGCCAGGCGAGTTTGTTTGGAGATGATGTCGGAGACAAGGCGGCTGACAACGACAAAATTCCGGATTTGCCGGAATTTGCCAGAGACGAACTGTTGAAATCGGAAAAAATGCTTCTAGGGGTATATATCAGCGAACATCCGCTGCTGCGGTATTTGGAGCCGATAAGGGATAAATTGACGCATCGGATCGGCGATTTGACCGCGGAAGAGAATGAGGGGGAGACGGTGACGATTGCCGGGATGTGCACCCAAGTGAAAACCGTGGTGACCAAAAGATCAAATGAAACTATGGCATTTATGAATTTAGCGGATGAAACGGCAGCGATTGAAACGGTGGTTTTTCCGGAGCTGTACCGTCAGAACCAACAAAGAATGGCCGCGGAAACACCGTTTTTGGTTCAGGGAAAAGTGGATTTTCGAAACGACAGGATGGGATTGGTGGCGGAAAAAATCTGGTGTTTGCTGGACGATTTTGACGGGGGAGAAATCGGGGGGATCGGGGGAATCGGGGAGATCGGGGAGATTAAAACGATAAATATTGAGCGGGGAGTATCAAAAGATGTTTTGTCCCGGCTGGCGGTTTTGTTAAAATCCGCCGAGGGCAAGACCCGAGTCCAAATCCGGCTGCCGAATAAAATTATGGTTTTGCCTTACCGGGTAGATTGGAAAGCTATTGAAGAAAGAATAAATGATCTGCTAAAATCTGAAAGTGTTGACTAAATATATTTTTGTGTCGGGAGGGGTGATGTCCGGATTGGGAAAGGGAATCGCTTCGGCTTCGATAGGTTTGCTTCTCAAGTCCCGGGGTTTTCGGGTGACTCCGGTGAAATGCGAAAATTATCTCAATGTAGATTCTGGATTGATAAATCCGATAGAACACGGCGACCCGTTTTTATGCGAGGACGGGACCGAGGCGGACATGGACCTGGGGACCTACGAAAGATTTCTCGACCAAAATATGGGGTCGGAGAATTTTGTGACCATGGGCCAGATTTATAAACAGGTGATTGACAACGAAAGGGCTTATAAATACAAAGGCGAAGACGTGGACGCGGTGCCGTTCGTGACGGCGGAAATTATCCGGAGAATTAAGCTGGCGGCCGAGAAAGACAAAGCCGAGATTGTGATTGTGGAACTTGGCGGCACCGCCGGAGAATATCAGAATGTGCTTTACTACGAAGCCGCCCGGCAAATGGAGCTCTGGGACATAAAAAGCGGCGACGGCCAGAAAGTAATCCATATCCATGTCAGTTACGTGCCGATTCCGAAACATTTGGGAGAACCGAAAACCAAACCGACGCAGTTGTCAGTGCGGACTTTAATGTCGATGGGGATACGGCCGGATTTTTTGATTGCCAGATGCGAAAAAGAAATTGACGAGAGGAGAAGATATTTACTGGGGCAAACTTGCAACATTAGGGACGAAAATATTATCAACAGCCCGGACGTGGATTCGATTTATGAAGTCCCGATGGTGTTTGCCAAGCAGGAGCTGGACCAGAAAATTTTGACAGAACTGGGTTTAAAACCCGGAAAGCAAGATTTAAGGAAGTGGAAAACTTTAGTTTCATCTATTAAAGCGAAAAAAACGAAGACGGCGACAGTGGCAGTGGTGGGGAAATATTTCCATACCGGCCGAGAATTCATGTTGGCGGATTCGTACGCGGCTTTGTTTGAGGCCCTGAAGCATGCGGCTTGGAGCCAGAGAATTGAATTGACAATAAAATGGGTCAGTGCCGAAAAAGTTGAGACCGAGGGGGCGAATAAGTTTTTGGGCGAAGCGGACGGAATTATCGTCCCGATTGGCTGGGGAAAGAGAGGGGCGGAAGGAAAAATCGCGGCGATCCGGTTTGCCCGGGAAAATAAAGTTCCATATTTAGGGTTATGTTACGGGATGCAATTGGCCTGCGTGGAATTTGGCCGGAATGTTTTGGGGCTGGCAGGGGCGAACACCACCGAAAACGATCCGGCGGCCAAGGATCCGGTAATCCACGATATTCCGGAGCGGCCGGAACTGATGACAATTAAATCCCGGGGGGTGGGGATGAGGCTGGGAGGATGGCAGTTTCAGGTGAAACCAGGCACTTTAATAGATGAAATTTATAAAACTTACCATATATATATAGATAGTAAGAACAGAATCGGGTCGGTTAGGCATCGGCATAGATACGAGTTTAATAACAAATATCGGGAAATTTTTGAGAAACATAAAATGAGGTTGTCGGCGGTGTCGGTCAAGGGAAATTTTGTGGACTGGATTGAACTGCCGCAAACGCTCCACCCGTTTTTTGTGGCCACCCAGGGGCATCCGGAATATTCGTCGCGGCCGGGTAAACCGCATCCGGTGTTTGTTGAGTTTTTGAAGGCTTGCGTGTAGAATATGGGGAATGGCTTTATCTATAAATTTTCACCAAACTGTCGTTTCGGTTGGCGATACGGTCAAAGTCAGCCAAAAAATTAAGGAGGGCGAGAAGGAGAGGTTGCAGAATTTTGAGGGAGTGGTAATTGCCATCAAGGGAAATTTCGGCGAGAGAACGGTGACAGTGAGAAGAATCGGGGCTGCCGGCGTGGGGATGGAAAAGATTTTTCCGGTGGATTTGCCAAATATTGAAAAAGTCACCGTGGTTAAGCGGGCGAACGTGCGGCGGGCCAAACTTTATTACTTGCGGGACAGAAAAGGCAAGCTGGCATTAAAGTTGAATGAGCGAAGTGAAGCTGGGAACGGCCGGCGAGCGGGACGCCCAAAAATTCTTAGAAAAAAAAGGGTATAAGTTCATCGACCGGAATTTTCTGACGCGGTGGGGGGAGGTGGATTTGGTGATGGAAGGCGCCGGCGGCGAGGTGGTATTTGTGGAAGTTAAATCGAGGATTCAATCGGAAGTGGGGTCGCCGCTGGAGCAGATAGATCAGGATAAAATGTCTCACTTGAAACGGGCGATTGAGATGTATTTACACCTGCGGGGATGGGACGAGCGGGAGGCGCGGCTGGACGCTGTCGGGATTACTTACCGGTGGTCGGGGGATGAGATGCTGGCGGTGAAGTATGAGCATGTCGAGGATTTGACAGGATGGTAAGTTAAAACTAACAAACTGACAAACTAACAAACTAACAAATAAACCAACAAACCAAAAAACCAACAAAACATTTTGCTGTTTTTTAGTTTAGTTTGTTTTTTTAGTTTTTTTGTTCGTTTGTGATTTTGTTAGTTTGTTCGTTTATAAAGCGGGGTCGGAGGTGATGATTTCGGAGCTGACGCTGATCCCAAGTTGGGAGGTGGCGCCGGCGGGGAGTTCGAGAACGTGGCTGACGGGTCCGGGAGATGAATAGGTTTTGAGTTGAGAGTCGGGAGTTCCGGGTTCGGGAGCCGGGACGTTTCTTAAAATATCAACTATTTTTCCGTCATTTATCCAGAGGATATCAAGGGGAAAACGGACATCTTTCATCCAGAAATTTTGTTTTCCGGGAGCGGGAAAAACAAACAGCATGCCGTCGAGGTCTAGAGAATCGCGGCCGGACAGGCCGCGGACGATTTCGGCGGAAGTGGTAGCGACTTCAACGTCGAGTTCCTGATTGTTGACGGTAATTCCGGCGACGCGGCGAGTTGGCTGAGAGGAGATTTGAGATAAAGAAGGGGACGGTTGAAAGGGCGTTTCAACCGGCGGTTGGTTGGTGGCGGCGGGGTTTGGCCGGGGAGAGGGAAAAATAAAGCGAATGGCGACTAAAGCGGCCGCAGCCAGTGATAATAGCAGTAAAAAAAATCTAGTGGTTTTCATTAGTTACGATAAATATCTTTTCGATGTTTAACTCTGGTGATGATTATACTTTTTTGATTTAGATCTATTTCGTAGATTACCCGATAATCCCCTAATCTGGCCCGGTAAGTTTTTCCCCAGCCTTTCAGTTTTTTGGAACCGGCAGGATAAGGATTATTTTCCAAATCCTTAATTAAAAACGTTATGCGTAAAGCAACTTTGTCCGGCAGCCGGTCAAGATCTTTTTGAGCCGGAGGCGTCAGATAAACTTTCATGTTTTTTGCCGCCCCATCTTTTAGATATGTACTCGTCAAGCGAAATTAAGGGCTTTTGTTTCAGGGCGAGTTGAGATTCCCAGCCGTCAGTCAGATCCTCTATCGCTTCCTGCATAAATTGATATTCTTCCATATCCATTACCACCGCTTTGACTTCGGAATTTTGGATAACAAAAGCCGGTTCTTTGGTGGATACCACCTGACGGAGTATGTTTGAAGCTTTCTGCCGCAGATCGGTGATTGAAACTGTATACATAGAGTATTGATTATACTAATAAATTTGTTACTGTCAATCAGGAAGAATGAAGGGCGTAGTTTTGCAGAAGGGTGCTGTACATAAGGTATTTTTCGGCGGATTCGGTTGTGAATGTTTCTGACTTCGGTCGTTTTTTAACATCAAGAATAATTTTTCTGATATATGGTTTAACCTTGGCGTGATCTAAATCCTTGATCCATCGGTTCGTTTCTTGCCAAAATTTTTTTGCGGCGGCCAGCGACCCCCTTTGGGTCAAATATGAAACCCGATATAGATCGTTGGATAGCGAGCCGATGAGCAGTTTAGTTTTTGTCATATAAATTTTGAAAGAAATATTCCGTTAATGTCCGATACTTTTGTTTTATTTCCTCGCTTTGAATTTCATTTTTCAGGTTATTGTGGTTGGGGCGGATATTAATAAAGGAATTGTAATCGATTTCCATTGTTTCTAAATCGATCCCTCCGCCCCAGATATCTTTTTGAGACGAACCCTGCCGCAGTAAAATTTGTTCGCCTTCAAAATGCCGGTCCATTCCGGCGACGCATAATTTTTTGTCAATATCGATGACAGTCTTGATATAAACTTCAAAAAGTTCTTTGAGCCGTTTAATCTGGCTTAAAGTGTATGGTTTGGATGTGGAAATAACCATCTGTGAGCCCGGAGCGGATCGAACGCTCGACACGCGACTTAAAAGGTCGCTGCTCTACCACTGAGCTACGGGCCCGAATCAAATATATTTTATCACCTCGACGAAGAATTATTGGTACAATACTGCTTGTCTGGCCCCGTCGTCTAGCGGTCTAGGACATCAGGTTTTCATCCTGAAGGTCGCGGGTCCGAATCCCGCCGGGGTCACTGTGGCTAACGGTTTATTAGTTTTGTTTGGGTCGGGGGAGACGGGGGCGGTAGGAAAGGCGATACACCGAAAAGTTTTTCAATTTTTGGGAGAACGGGATCAACGGATGGCGGTTTTGGAAACTCCGGCCGGGTTCCAGCCGAATTCGGAAATTGTGGCCAATGAGGTAGCCGACGTCTTCAGAAAAAGTTTAGGGGAGTTTGTAACTTCTGTGGCGGTAATTCCGGCCAGAAAGAAGGGAACGGAATTTAGCCCTGACAATCCGATAATATTGGAACCGTTAAAACAGGCGTCTTACATATTTTTAGGTCCGGGAAGCCCGACTTACGCTAAAAGTCAACTGGAAAAATCATTGGCGCTGGGGATGATTTTAGACAGGTGGAAAAATGGAGCGGTGGTGGCATTGTCGAGCGCGGCGGCGTTGGCGGCCGGAGATTATACCCTGCCGGTGTATGAGATTTATAAAGCCGGGAGCGATTTATATTGGGACAGCGGATTAAAGTTGACTAGTCATATCGGATTAAATCTGACGATAGTGACTCATTGGAATAATCTGGAAGGCGGGAAAGACTTGGATACCAACAGATGTTTTATGGGAAAAGACAGATTTTCTCGGTTGGAGAAGTTGTTGCCGGTCGGAGAGATGATATTGGGAATTGATGAACACACGGCGGTAATTATTGACCCGGCGGCGGAAGTTTTGACGGTTTGGGGGAAGGACAGCGGCTGGCTGTCGGTAAACGGGACAGAGACTGAACTAAAAAACGGAGCGGTTTACGATATGAATTTTCAGAAAAAGTCCGGAAACTATTTTTCGATTGGAGTGACAGAAAAAGATTTGAAGGAAACGGTCAGCGAAAATGAATTACCCGAGAGCATCCGGGCGTTGCTGGCGAAGAGAAAAATCACGCGAGACAAAGGATTATTTGACGAAGCAGATGAAACTAGAAAAAGTTTATTAAAGTTGGGATATGAAGTCAGAGATGAGAAGAGTGGACAGAAAGTTTATATCAATTAAGGAGACTCCTTGCCGCGGCAAGGAGTCTCCTTTTCGCCATTGATGATAATCAGATAAGCATGTATAATATAGTTTTACCAATGGCAAAAAGTTCTTTGGTGGCGGCCGGCTGCGTTGAAGAATGGGTGCAAAAATCGATCAGCGATTTTACCGCCAAGAAAAAAGACGGACTGGAGCATAATCTGGTGGCAATTTTCGGCGGAGTTAAAAACAGGGAAGTGCTGATGGGCCAGCTTCGGGCAGTTTTGACCCCTTTGAATGTTAAAGAAGTGAATTTATTCGCCCATGAGGATTGTCTGGCTTACGCGGCCAGAAAGTTTTCCAGTGATGATTTGGAAAAAGAAGCGCTTCAGAATGATTTAAGAAATACCCGGGCGGCGATTATGGCGGAAACGCCAAAACTTAAAGTTAAGGCGTTCATTGTGACAAAAAGTGAGAAAATTTTAGAGGTAGAGTAACATCTACCTTTTTTTATGACTCAATTGCATATCTCGATCGCGGCCGAAGAGATTGGCAAATTGGGGCCGATAACGGTTACCAATTCGCTATTGACCAGCTGGATAGTGGTGGGAATTTTGGTGTTTTTGTTTATTAAGCTGTCGTCTTCGGTGCGGGAGATTCCCAGCGTCAAGCAGCTTTTTATTGAGCTGCCGGTTGAAATGATTTATCTTTTGTGCCGGAGTATTGCCGGAAGAAAGGCGGGAGTTTTTTTTCCATATATAGCGGTTTTTTTTCTGTTTATCCTGGTTGCCAACTGGAGCGGATTGGTTCCCGGAGTAGGCGCTATTTTGGTTGCCGGCCAGGAGGGAAAAGTGCCCTTGCTGCGGGCGCCGACGGCTGATTTAAACCTGACTTTTGCCTTGGCGCTGGTGTCGGTGGGACTAATCCAGTACCAGGGAATTAAATCATTGGGAATCAAGTATTTTGGCAAGTTTTTTTCCCTGAATCCGACCAAGGCGTTCATCGGATTCTTGGAGTTAATCAGCGAGCTGGCTAAAGTTTTGAGTTTTTCGTTCCGGTTATTTGGCAATATATTCGCCGGCGAGGTATTATTAGTGGTAATCGCGGTGCTGGTGCCGATACTGGCGCCAATCCCGTTTTACGGACTGGAATTATTTGTGGGATTTATTCAAGCGTTGGTATTTTCGATGCTGACGCTGGTATTTTTTAACATGGCTGCTATCGGCCATGAGGAAGAAGATTAAAGAAAGGAGGGTGAAAACAATGCAAGAACTACAAATTCCCTTGGCATTCGGACTGGGGGCGTTTCCGGCGGCGCTGGCTATCGGGATCATCGGCGGAAAAGCGATGGACGCTATCGGCAGAAATCCGGAGGCGTCGGGCAAAATCCAGACCAGCATGATTCTGGCGATTGCCTTTACCGAAGCGATTGCGATTTACGGTCTGGTTATGGCTTTGATTTTGAAATTCGTTGGATAGGGTTTAACTGGTAGGGAAGTGAGAAATGAGAGGTGAGAAGCTGGATGATGAAGTGTGATTAAATCCGGCTTCCCATTTCTCGCCTCTTACACCTAGATCTGATTCTATAAAACTTATGGAAAAACTAGGAATCAATTTTGTCACGCTGGCGGCGCAGATATTTAATATCGCGCTGCTTTTGGTGGTGTTTAAAAAGTTTCTGTATAAACCGATATTGGCGGTTTTGGAACGGCGTCAGAAATTAATTGAAGATAACATTCGGCTCCAAGAGCGGTTGGAAGCGAAGCTGGAGGGATTGGAGGAGAAAGAAAAGCAAGTAATCAGGAATGCCAAGCTGTCGGCCAATAAAATTGCCGAAGAAGTCAGGGTCCAGGCCAAGGTTTCCGCCAGCGAAGTGATTGCCGCGGCCCGAGGCGAGGCAATGAATATCAGAAACCAAGCCAAGGAGGAACTCAAGCGGGAACTGGCGGCGGAACGGGAAAAACTGGAGGAAACGATTGCCAAAAAAACTACGGAAATAGCCAACGCGGCGCTGGGGAAACTATTGGATGAGAAAACGCGATTGAGGGTGACGGAGAAACAAGTCGAGCAGTTTGTCAACAGGTCAAATCGAACATGAATAATCAGGCCATAATTTCCGCGGCGGACAAACTGGCGAAAGACCAAGTTGAAAAGATTAGGCGGTCGGTGGGGGCGGACAAAATTGAATTTAAGTTGGATAAGTCAATCAGCGGCGGATTCGTGGTCCGGGTGGGAGATAAAATTTACGATTATACCCTGGGAAGTTTTTTGGCTTCCAAACAAGCCGGGGTAGTGGTCAGCGTGGGAGAGGTGGCGGCGACCGGCGACGGGATAGCAAAAGTTAACGGCCTGTCAGCGGTAAAATCCGGAGAGATCGTCGAGTTTGAAACCGGGGGCAGGGGGGTAGCCCTAAACCTGGAAGAAACACAGGTCGGGGTGGCTATTTTTGCGGGCCAGGAGGATATCAGGCCGGGAATCAAAGTTAAGACCACCGGCCGGATTTTGGCGGTGGGGGTCGGGAAAGAACTGGTGGGGAGAGTGGTGGATCCGTTTGGAAATCCGCTGGACGGAAAGGGTAAATATAAGGTAGAAGGATACAATCCCCTGGAAAAAGTGGCTCCCGGAGTTATGACCAGAGAATTGGTTAAGGTGCCGCTTCAGACCGGGGTTAAAATAATCGACGCGGTAATTCCTATCGGCCGAGGCCAGCGGGAACTAATCATCGGCGACCGCCAGACCGGGAAAACTTCAATGGCATTGTCGGCCATCATCAACCAAAAATCCCAGGGGGTAACATGCATTTACGTGGCTATTGGACAAAGGCGGTCGAGCATCGCCCAGATGATTTCGGTTTTGGAGAAATTTGGGGCGATGGGACACACTATTGTGGTGGCGGCGACGGCGTCGGATTCGGCGGCGCTGCAGTACTACGCGCCTTATGCCGGCTGCGCCATCGCCGAATATTTTCTGGCCCGGGGCCAGGACGCGCTGGTGGTTTATGACGATTTGACCAAGCACGCCTGGGCTTACCGGCAAATAAGCTTGCTGCTTAGGCGGCCGTCGGGCCGGGAAGCGTATCCGGGGGATATTTTTTACGCCCATTCCCGGCTGCTGGAAAGGGCTTGCCGGCTAAATTCCAAACACGGCGGCGGGTCAATTACGGCGCTGCCGATTATTGAAACTCAAGCCGGAGACGTTTCCGCTTATATTCCGACTAACGTGATTTCGATTACCGACGGCCAGATATATTTGGAGTCGGATTTGTTTAACGCCGGGCAGAGGCCGGCGGTAAACGTGGGAACTTCTATCAGCCGGGTGGGCGGGGCGGCCCAGATGAAAGCGTTAAAGCAGGTCGCCGGCAGGTTGAGACTGGATTTGGCTCAATACCGGGAGCTGGCGGCGTTTGCCCAATTCGCCGGCGAGCTGGATGAGAAAACTCAGCAGCAATTGAACCGGGGCCAAAAACTGACGGTGCTTTTGCGCCAGAGCTGGGATGAACCGATGCCGGTAACAGAGCAAGTTTTGGTGATTTGGGCGGCGACCCACGGAAAACTTGACACCATGAATGTTAAGCTGGTTGACAGTTACCAGCGGGAGCTAATCAGCTATGTCAAGATGCATCTGCCGAAGCTGCTGCCTAATATTTTGAAGATAGGCGAGATTGATCCGGAGACGGAAAAACAGATTGAGTCCCAAGTGTCGGAGTTTAGCGAAATTTTCCTTGATAAATATAAGCGGATAGAGGAAGCGGAAAAAACCAAATCAGAGGAGGTAAAACATGGACGGAGGTAAACAGCTGGCGCGGCGAATCCGGTCGGCCCGCAACATCAGCCAGATTACCGGAGCCATGGAGGCGGTGGCGGCCAGCAAAATGAAGAAGGCCCAGGCGATTGCCGCCGGGGGACAGCCGTATCAAGAAATGCTGGGGATGGTTGCCGGCCAGCTGCGGCGGCAAGCCGGCGGCGATTTCGGCCATCCGTTGTTAATCCAGACCGAGAGTCAGGCAGCCAAACCCAAGCTGCATATTTTAATTTCTTCGGATAAGGGACTGTGCGGGGGATTAAATTCTAATTTATTCCGGCTGGCGGAGAGAGCCATCCCGGCGTCGGGGCCGGTGATTGCTGTCGGCCGCAAAGCGGTTGACTATTGCCATAAAACCAATTGGGAAATGGTGGGGGCTAATCCCGAAATTGGAGACAAGCCGGATTATAGCCAAACCAAGCCCTCCAGCGCAATCGCTATGGAGGAATTTTTGGCCCGGCGGGTGTCATCGGTGGTTTTAATTTATCAGAAATTCCATAATACTTTAACCCAGCGGCCGACGGCCGATACCCTGCTGCCGGTTCAGCTTAAAACCGTGGAAGAAGAAATGAAAATGTTTAATTTAAATTATATTTTCAAACCCGGACGGCAAGAACTTTTGGCGGATTTATTGCCTTATTATGTCCATATGTCTTTGTACCAGGCGGTAGTGTCGGCCAAGGCGGCGGAGCAGTCGGCGCGAATGATAGCCATGAAAACCGCTTCGGATAACGCGGAAGATGTCAGGGGTAACCTTCAACTGTTGTACAATCAAAAACGGCAGGAGATGATTACGGCGGAGATATCCGACGTGGTGACGGCGGGGATGGCGCTATATGAAAAATAATAATTCTAATTTGGCTGTCGGCCGGGTTATCCAAGTTTTGGGGCCGGTGGTAGATGTCGGGTTTGAGGGCTACAGCCCCGGCATTTATGAAGCGTTGACTTTGGGAGATTTAACTCTTGAGGTGCAGCAGCTTTTGTCCGGCGGCCGAGTCAGGACGGTGGCGATGGGGCCGTCGGAAGGACTGGCGCGGGGGGCATTGGTAAACGCCACCGGGAAACCGATTATGGTGCCGGTGGGGCCGGAAACTCTGGGTCGGGTTTTTAATGTCTTGGGCCAGACGATTGACGACATGCCCGGCGTCAAGGGCGGCAAGCCGGAAAGCATCCATAAGCCGGCGCCGACATTGGCCGATCAGGAAACCCGGCCGGAGATGCTGGAAACCGGGATCAAAGTGATTGATCTAATAGCGCCTTTTGCCCGGGGGGGAAAAGTGGCGGCTTTTGGCGGAGCCGGAGTGGGAAAGACGGTAATTATCCAGGAGTTAATCCGGAATATCGCCGAGGAGCATTCCGGGCATTCGGTGTTTGCCGGAGTCGGGGAAAGAACCCGAGAAGGCAACGATCTTTATCAGGAGATGAAGGAAGCGAAAGTATTACAGAATACCGTGATGGCGTTTGGGCAGATGAACGAGCCGCCGGGAAACAGGTTAAGAGTTGGATTGACGGCTTTGACTTTCGCCGAATACTTCAGGGATAAAGGTGAAGACGTGCTTTTGTTCATAGATAATATTTTCCGATTCAGCCAAGCCGGATCGGAGGTGTCGGCTTTGATGGGGAGAATTCCGTCGGCAGTCGGGTATCAGCCGACTTTGGCGTCGGAGATGGCGGAGCTCCAGGAACGGATTACTTCAACCAAGGCCGGTTCAATAACTTCATTCCAGGCGGTTTACGTCCCGGCCGACGATTACAGCGACCCGGCGCCGGCGGTCACGTTTGCCCACCTGGATTCGACCATCGCCCTGGAACGGTCACTAGCGGATCAGGGGCTGTATCCGGCTGTTGATCCCTTGATTTCGTCTTCAAAAATTTTGACGGCGGCGGTAGTGGGAGACAGGCATTACCGGACGGCTCAAGGCGTCCGGCAAGTGCTGCAAAGATATAAGGATTTGCAGGATATAATCGCAATTTTGGGAATAGACGAATTATCAGACGAGGATAAATTGGCAGTGGCCCGGGCCAGAAAAGTCCAGAAATTTTTAACCCAGCCGATGTTTGTGGCCGAGCAATACACTTCGATGCCGGGAAAATACGTTTCCATTGAAGAAACCGTGGATGGCTTCGACCAAATTATTCGCGGCGACCACGATAGTCTGCCGGAGCAAGCGTTTTACCTGGTGGGAACAATTGAGGAAGCGGTTAAAAAAGCGGAAAAGCTGTGAGCCAATCATTGTTTCATCTTCGGGTGGCGACTCCCCAGAGAATTTTGGTAGATCTGGATAATGTTACCGTGGTGACCGTGCCGGCGGAGGAGGGGCAAGTCAGCGTTTTGGCGTTTCATACCCCGCTACTGACCAAACTGCAGCCGGGACTGGTGGCTTATAAAACCGAACGTGAAGAGAGATTTTTAGCTATACACCAGGGTTTCATGGAGGTTTCCGACAATAAAGTCAATATTTTGGCGGACTTTGCTATTTTGCCGGAGGAGGCGGACCAGCGCCGGGCCCAGGAGGCCAGAGACCTGGCCCGGCAGGAGATGGAAAAACGGCTGGCGGGAACCGATTTTCAGCTGGTTGAAGCCGAGCTGCGAAAAGCGCTGTTGGAGTTGAAATTAGTGGAATATGCGGGGAAGTAATAGCGAAACTTACAAACTAACAAACTAACAAACTTACAAAAAAACCAATAAACCAAAAAACCAACAAAACGCCGATGTTTTTTTAGTTTGGTTATTTTTTAGTTTTTTTGTTCGTTTGAGTTTTTGTTCGTTTGTTAGTTTATTGAATTGATTATCCTAGGAATTGATCCCGGAGTGGCCAGAACCGGCTGGGGAGTGATTAGGAAACATTCCCGAGGGGTTAAAATGCTAGGCTACGGGTGTGTTTCGACCGACTCTTCTTTGGAAGCGTCCGTTAGACTGCTGTTTATTTTTCGGGAGATTAACCGGTTGATTGAAGAATATAAACCGGATATGGCCGGATTGGAAAAGCTATTTTTTAATACCAATACGATGACGGCAATGGGGGTGGGGGAAGCCAGGGGAGTAGTGATGCTGGCTTTGGCGCGAGTTGGAATCGAAATTGCGGAGTTTACCCCGCTTGCGATTAAACAGGCGGTGGCCGGATACGGCCGGGCGGAGAAAATTCAAGTCCAGAAAATGGTCATGGCTTTACTTCATTTAAATAAAGTGCCTAAACCGGACGATGCCGCCGACGCTTTGGCAGTGGCGCTGACTTTGAGCGCGACGGTGAAAAAGTTTTGATGTTATACTTTTGTCATGATTGGCTGGCTGGCGGGGAAATTATTGGGGTACGATCGAGACAGGATTATTGTTGATGCCGGCGGGGTTGGCTATCAGGTGCTGCCGTCGACCGGGGTTTTGAGAAATAAAGTTAAAATCGGCGAGGAAATCCGGCTGTTTATTTATACCCATGTCAGGGAAGACCAGCTGGCTTTGTTTGGGTTTTCCGGTTTGGAAGAGAAACAAATGTTTGAATTATTGCTGTCGGTATCGGGAGTCGGGCCCAAGTCGGCGCTGGCGGTACTGTCCAGAGGCAATCCCGAGGAAGTCCGGGAAGCGGTGGCCAATGCCGATGTCGAGTTTTTTACTTCGGTTCCGGGACTGGGGAAAAAAACATCCCAGAGAATAATCATTGACCTCAAAAGCAAGCTGGGAGACTTGGCGGAACTTGATTTGAAAGGCGAGAAAGAACCGGCGGCAAAGGAATTAATAACCGCTTTAAAGTCGATGGGTTTCAGCCCGGAAGAAGCCGGGGCGGCGGTCAAGCGGGTTGACTTGGAACTGCCGCTTGATCAACAAATCCGATCGGCGCTAAAAGAAAATGGATGATAAAAACTTGAATAAGCCGGAGGATCAGGAAGCGAAAGCCGCGGAAGAGCGGCTGATGGCTTCCTTGCGGCCGACGAGGTTAGCCGATTTCTTTGGGCAGAAAAATCTGTTGTCCAACTTGAAAATTACTTTGTCGGCTGCCAAAGCCCGGAAAGAGCCGTTGGAACACATTTTATTGTATGGGCCGCCGGGTCTGGGAAAGACGACTTTAGCCCATATTATCGCCGGGGAAATGGGGGTAAATATCAGGGTAACGTCGGGGCCGGCGATTGAAAGGTCGGGAGATTTGGCCAGCATTCTGACTAATTTGGAACCGGGCGATATTCTGTTCGTGGACGAAATCCACCGGCTTAATAAAGTGGTGGAAGAGATGCTCTATCCGGCGATGGAGGACTATTGCCTGGATATAGTTTTAGGCAAGGGGCCGTCGGCCAGAACCGTCCGGCTGGACTTGCCTAAGTTTACGATTATCGGAGCGACTACCAGAATCGGGCTGTTGTCGTCGCCGATGAGAGACAGGTTCGGGGTAGTCCACCGGCTGGAGTTTTACGACGAAGGCGAACTGGGCCAAATTGTGACCAGATCGGCAAAATTGTTAAATTTCGGGTTTAATCGGGATTGCGCCTTGCAGCTTTCAAAAAGGAGCCGGGGGACGCCGCGGATCGCCAACCGGCTATTGAAGCGGGTCAGGGATTATTCCCAGGTAAAACATGACGGGAAATTGACCAAGGAAATTATTGACGAGGCGCTATCATTGATGGATATTGATTTAAGGGGATTGGACCGGGCCGACAGAGAACTGCTGGCGGCGATTATCCAAAAACATGAGGGTGGACCGGTGGGGATTGAGACTCTGGCGGCGATAATCCACGAAGATGTGGGCACGGTCCAGGATGTTTACGAACCGTTTTTGATGCAGATAGGGTTTTTGCGGCGGACGCCGAGAGGCAGAGTGGCCACCAGAAGAGCTTACGAGCATTTAGGGTTGAAGCCAAAACCGGAACAGGGGAGTTTATTATGAATTTTCAGTTGGCTCCTGACATTAAGAAACGGGCAAAAGAGATACTCGGTCGGGTGGAGATGCCGCATATTGACGGCAAGCGGCTGGCGTTTATCCGGTCTTACGGAAGCGTGTCGCGGGCGCGGGCGCGGATTTGGGCATTTCCCCGGATTTGGTCGGTGGCGCTGGGGCTGAAGCCCCACTATGTGATTGAAGTTTTGGCGGAAAAATTTGATAAGTTGAGATTTGACGACCAGACGAAAGTTTTAATCCACGAACTTCTGCATATTCCCAAAACTTTCTCCGGGGCTCTTAAACCCCATCGGACAAGGTATTTTCATTTAGAGAGAGAAGTTTCCAGATTGTATAAAGAATACTGTAGATCCGTAAGGATCTGATCCTTACGCTTTAATCAATTGTGATTTCAATTTTTTACGGGGAAAATACGTTGGCGAGCAGAAACGCTTTGAATTTGGAAGTTGACAAATTTCGACGGGAGAAGCCGGGCGGGGAAATTATCAGGTTAGACGGAGATAAAATATCGGAAACGGAACTAGTGGAAGCGGCGGAGGCGGCAAGTTTATTTTCGGTTTCAAGGTTGGTAATAATCGAGGGGTTGCTGTCGAGAAGAAAAAGTGGCGAAAAAGATAAATTAATTAATCGAATAATTAAATCCTTCTTCCTTCTTCCTTCTTCCTTCTTCCTTCTATTATGGGAGCCGAAGCCGGCAGCGGCGGGAATTCTTGGTAAGTTTGCGAAACTTAACGATAGCCGGGTTCAGGAGTTTAAGCTGACGAGGTCGTTGTTTAAGCTATTGGACAGTTTGCGGCCGGGGAACGGCCGGCAGATGTCTTTAATGATGAATGAGACTATGAAGACCGATCCGGCGGAAGTGGCGATTTTGATGCTGGGAAGAAGAATCGCCCAGCTTCTAGTTGCCAAAAGCGGAGTTGCCGATGGATTCACCGGTTTGGCCGATTGGCAGATACAACAGCTGACAGGCCAGGCGGCAAACTGGAGCGAGAAGCAGTTGACAGATTTTCACCGGCGGCTGGTTGAGATTGATGAAGCGATTAAAACCGGCGCAACCCCGGCCGACTTGGCCAGCCATCTTGACATTCTGCTTCTAAGTTTGTAGGATTGATATCCTGCTTAATATAGATTCCAGTTTTCGCTGGAATGACAACAGAATGATTATCGATCCGTCAATTTTTAAGGCATACGATATCAGGGGTGTTTATCCTCTGCAGCTGAACGAGAAAATCGCCTATCTAGTCGGCAGAAGTTTTGCCACTTTCCTTAAACCCAAAAAAGTTATCGTCGGCAGGGATATGCGTTTATCAGGTCCAGTTCTCAAAAAGAATTTAATTAAGGGTTTAACGGATCAGGGAGTTGATGTTGTGGATGTGGGCATGGTTTCCACGGATTCTTATTATTTCGTCTGTACTAAACTGGGAATTCCGGGAATAATGGTGACTGCTTCCCATAATCCCAAAGAATTTAACGGATTTAAGATGGTCAGGAAAATGCCGTATTTATTAAGCGGCGATGAAGGAATTCAGGATATCAGAAAATTAGTTGAAAAAGGCAAATACTCCAGAGTGGCAAAAAAAGGCAGGATTGAAAAATGCGATTATACCGATCAGTTTATTAAAAAAGTTTTGTCATTTATTGATCCCGGCGAGATCGTGTCCCTGAAAGTTATAGCCGATACCGCCAACGGCATGGTCGGGCCGTTTTTAACTAAACTTTACAAAAATTTGCCGGTTGAATTGAAATTAATTTACGGGAAGCCTGACGGAAATCTGCCAAACCACGGACTGGATCCGTTAATGCCGGAAAACAGGGTAAAAATCGAAAAACTGGTTGTGGCGGAAAAAGCGGATTTGGGCTTTATGTTTGACGGCGACGGCGACCGTTTCTTTGTAATTGATGACAGAGGAAAATTTGTTTCGGGAGATTTTTTAACCGCGCTTTTAGGCAAATACCTGTTGGAAAAACATCCGAGATCAAAAATTATTTACGACATCAGAGCTTCTTGGGTAGTTCCGGATTTAATTGAAGAAAATGGCGGAACTTCTTTATTCGAAAGAGTCGGCCACGCGTTTATAAAGCGGAGAATGGCTGATGAAAACGCTTTATTTGCCGGAGAAATCACCGGCCATTATTACCACCGCGATTTTAATTATTCGGATTCAGGCCTGATCTCATCATTGCTGGTTCTGGAAATGCTGTCGCGCAAAAAAGTTAAAATGTCGGATTTGCTTAAGCCTTTAGAAAAGAAATATTTTATATCCGGCGAAATTAATTCCAAAGTTGCCGATCCCGCGGCTAAAATCCGGCAACTGACAAAAAAATACAAAGACGGCAGGCAGAATATGCTTGACGGTATAACGGTTTTTTATAAGGACTGGCATTTCAACGTCAGGCCTTCAAATACGGAAGCGCTGTTGCGATTAAACTTGGAAGCGGTGTCGAAAGAATTAATGGAACAGAAACGAGATGAAATGTTGTCAATAATCAGGTCAAGTTAAATGAACATTCTTGATTCGCGGGAAGAGATTGGGAAGATTGATGCCGGCAATGTATTGGGGTCGGTGGAGGAGTTAGGGAAACAGTGCCAACATGCCTGGGAGGAGGCCGGAAAAGTGGTGGTCCCCGATTCTTATCGGGATATTGATAATGTGGTCATGTGCGGAATGGGAGGGTCGGGGCTGGGGGCGAGAGTGATAGATTCGGTATATTCGGAACAATTACGATTGCCTTTAATTCAGATACATGAATACCATTTACCCGGTTTTGTTAATCAGAGAACTTTAGTAATTTGTTCCAGTTATTCGGGTGAAACCGAAGAAACGGTTGCCAACGCCAGGGAGGCGATAAATAGAAAAGCTAAGTGGATGGCGATAGGAACCGGAAATAGCTTAATAGAAATGGCTAAACAAGCCGGCGCGCCATATTATCAAATTGATCCAAAATACAATCCCAGCAATCAGCCGAGAATGGCTATAGGATATTCAATAGTTGGCCAGATGGCGCTGGCGGCGAAAGCCGGGCTGGTTGAACTTTCGGATGAGCAGATTTCGGAAGCAGTAGCGGCGATGGATAGGGTTAAGGATGAATCGGGAGTTGAGATAGAGATAGAGAGAAACACGGCAAAACAATTTGCGGTGAAGATAAAAGACAGAATTGTGGTGTTTGCGGCGGCGGAACACTTAGTCGGGGCGGCGCATACCGTTAACAATCAGCAAAATGAAAATGCCAAGAATTTTTGCGTGGACGTCCAGATTCCGGAATTAAACCATCATTTGATGGAAGGCTTGAAACATCCCCTGTCAAATCCGAAAAATCTGTTATTCGTTTTTGTTAATTCCGGTTTGTATCCCGAAAGAGTTCGCCGCCGGGTAGAGTTGACAAAAGAAGTGGTGGAAAATAACGGGATAGAGACGTTTATTTTAGAAACGGGATCCGCGACAAAATTATCGCAAGCGTTTGAGTTGATTCAGCTGGGAGCTTTCGCCAATTTTTATTTATCAATTCTTTACGGCCAGAATCCGGCTCCGATCCCGTGGGTGGATTATTTTAAGACCCGGTTAGGTCAATCTCTTGGTAAGTAATCAAAATATATCTAACTATCTAAAAAAAGGCCTGGCCTTTCCTGGAAAGGCCAGGCCTTTTTTGATAGGAATTGATATGGTTGCGTTATGGCAGAAGCTGGGGTATGCTTTTGGTAATGCCCAGAGCTTGTGATTTTGTTTTGTGGTTTGACGAGATAGACAAAGACGATATCGCTTTGGTCGGCGGCAAGGGCGCCAATTTAGGGGAGATGACCAAGGTGGGGTTTCCGGTGCCTGACGGTTTCGTGGTGACGGCGGCAGCTTACGATGAATTTATCGGCGATAACCATTTGAAAACCAAGATACATCAAGTTTTGGATTCGCTGGACCCAAGCGATACGGTTAGTTTGGAGCGGGCCAGCCGCCAGGTGAGAAAGATGGTTTCGGCGGCTCCGGTGCCGGAAAAAGTGGCGGCGGCGGTAATGAAGACGTATCTGAAATTGGGTAAAACGACTAAAGTATCAGATACTTTTTTTGGAGTATCTGATACTTTAGTCGCGGTTAGGTCGTCGGCGACAGCCGAAGATTTGCCTGACGCCAGTTTTGCCGGCCAGCAGGAAACATTTCTGAACGTGGTGGGTGAATCCAATGTGATAAACAAAGTTAGGGAAGCGTGGGCCAGTTTGTTTACGCCGCGGGCGATTTTTTACCGGCAGGAGAAAAAATTTGACCATTTCAAAGTTAAAATCGCGGTGCCGGTGCAGAGAATGGTCCAATCGGAATCTTCGGGGGTGATGTTTACCATTAATCCGGTGAATAATGACAAGTCGGTGGTGGTGGTGGAAGCGATTTGGGGTTTGGGAGAACTGATTGTCCAGGGATCGGTGACGCCGGACCACTTTGAAATTTTAAAGCGGGATTTATCGATAATAAATAAGCAGATTAACCGGCAGACAAAAATGATGATCCGAAAACTAAACGGATTTGAAACGGAGAATGAAATTCTGGCTGTTGCCAAAAATAAGCAGGAGAAACCGAAAATCTCGGATAAAACGGCGGTGGAAATCGCCGAGCTGGGGATCAAATTACAGCAGCATTACTTTTTTCCCCAGGACGCGGAATGGGCTGTCGAGAAGGGTAAAATTTATTTGGTGCAGACGCGGCCGGTTACCACGATGAAAATAATAGAGGGAAGAGGGAAGAGGGAAGAGGGAAGAGGGAAGAGGGAAGAGGGAAGAGGAGAAAATGCTACCAAGGGTTTAGATTTATTGGTAAAGGGAGATCCGGCCAGTCCGGGATTGGTGTCCGGGCCGGCAATAGTCATAGAAAATATCAAAGAGATTTCCAAAGTCAAACCGGGAAACGTGTTGGTAATGGAGATGACGACGCCGGATTTTGTCCCGGCGATGAAAAAAGCGGTGGCGATTGTCACCGATCAGGGGGGGCAGACTTCGCACGCGGCGATTGTCAGCCGGGAGCTGGGGGTGGCGTGCGTGGTGGGGACGCAAAACGCGACTAAAAAAATTAAGACAGGGACGGTGATAACCGTAAACGCGGTGACGGGGGAAGTATTCAGGGGAGCAATTCAGAAAACTCAGAATACTCAGATTGCTGGAGAATCGGAGAGTCGGAAAGTCGGAATATCAGAGAGTCTGGACATTCAAAACTTGAAGACCGCGACGAAACTTTACGTCAATTTGGCCGAGCCGGAGCTGGCCGAGAAAGTGGCGGCGGAGAACGTGGACGGGGTCGGGCTGCTAAGGGCGGAGTTTGTGATGGCACAAATCGGGATTCATCCCAAAAAAGCGATTGCCGAAAAAAAGTCGGCCGATTACACCCGGCAAATATTTGAAGGTTTGCGCCAGTTTGCCCGGGCGTTTTATCCGAGGCCGGTGGTTTATAGGGCGAGTGACTTTCGGACGAATGAATACCGGAATCTTAAAGGCGGCGACAAGTTTGAGCCGGTGGAGCCGAATCCGATGCTGGGGTTTCGGGGAGCGTACCGGTATATGGTTGACGAGGCGGTGTTTGAGCTGGAACTTTTGGCAATCAGGCGGGCGCGGGAAGAATATGATAACTTGGACTTGATGATTCCGTTTGTCAGGTCGGTGAAAGAATTGACGGAAGTAAAAAAATTAGTTTACGCCGCCGGATTGAGACGGTCGTCAAGTTTTCATTTATGGATGATGGCGGAATTGCCGGTGAACGTGATTTCCATCGGCGATTTTATTTCGGCGGGAATTGACGGCATCAGTATCGGCAGTAACGACTTGACGATGCTGACTTTGGGGACCGACAGAGATAATGAAACCGTGGCCGGAGAATTCAATGAAATGGACCCGGCGGTATTGTGGTCGCTTCAGCGGCTGATTACCACGGCCCGGGACCGGGGAATTACCAGTTCGATTTGCGGCCAGGCGCCAAGCATTTATCCTGATCTGACGGAGAAATTGGTGAAATGGGGAATTACTTCGATTTCGGTCAGCCCGGATAGGATTGAGGCGACGAGGAGATTGATATATGAAGCTGAACGAAAGATTATAAGTCGTTAGAAAACTGAATTACGAATTATGATTTACGATTTATGAATAAAACTATTGTTTATTCATAATTCATAATTCATAAATCATAAATCAATGTCGATAATCAAATCCATCCACGCCCGGGAAATCTTGGATTCAAGGGGAATTCCCACGGTTGAGGCGGTGATTGCCGCCGATACCGGGGAGGAGGCGACGGCGTCGGTGCCGTCGGGAACGTCGACCGGAACCAGCGAAGCCAAGGAACTCCGGGACGAAGACCGGGCTCGTTACGGCGGCAAAGGAGTTTTGAAGGCGGTAAACAACGTGAATACGGTGTTGGCAAAAGCGGTTATCGGCCAAGATCCGACCAGGCAGACGGCGATTGATCAGATATTGATTGATTTAGACGGAACCGCCGATAAAAGCAAGTTGGGAGCCAACGCGATTTTGGCGGTCAGCCAGGCGGTGTCCGAACTGGGAGCGGCAGTCAGCGGCAAGGCGATTTACGCTTATTTGGCGCTGAAATACCGGGGAAACATGGCGGGGTTGAGAGTGCCGACGCCGACATTTAATATCATCAACGGCGGCAAGCACGGCGCCGGAAATTTGGATTTTCAGGAATTTCATGTGATTCCGGCGACCAGCAAGTCTTACAGCGAAGCGCTAAGGGTGGGAGAAGAAATTTATCAAAAGCTGGGGGAAGTTTTGGCTTACCGGGGAGCGATTCATTCGGTGGGAGTCGAGGGGGGCTACGCGCCGAACTTGTTTACCAATTCGGATGCTTTGGAACTGATAGTGGAGGCGACAATGCAGGCGGGATACCAGCCGGCAAGAGACGTGTTTTACGGGCTGGATGTGGCGGCGACGAGTTTTTGCCGGGGCGGGATGTATACGATTAAAGACCGGGCCGGGTCAATGTCAACGAAAGAAATTATCGAGTACTATAAAGAGTTGAATTCCAAATTTCACCTGTTAGTTTTGGAAGATCCTTTAACCGAGGATGATTTTGACGGTTGGTCGAGGCTGACCAGAGAAATAGGACCGGAATCGGTGATAGTGGGAGATGATTTGTTGACTACGAATAAAGATAGGGTAAAAAAAGCGATAGAAATGAAGTCGGCGGCGGCGATTTTGGTCAAGCCGAACCAAATCGGGACGATTTCGGAAACGGTGGAGGTGACCCAGATTGCCAAGGAAGCCGGCTGGAAAGTAATCGTATCGCATCGGTCGGGGGAGACAAACGATGATTTTATCGCCGATTTTGCCGTCGGGCTGGGAGCGGATTACACCAAGTTCGGGGCGCCGGCCCGGGGAGAAAGAGTAGCGAAATATAACAGGTTGTTGCAGATAGAAGAGGAGCTGAAAAATTCTCAATGATCAATTATCAATGATCAATCAATATTCAATTATCAATTAAGCTATTACCAAAACGAATTGAAAATTGAAAATTAACGAAATGAAATTTGATTGAAAATTGAGAATTGAAAATTGAAAATTAACGAAATTGCTTCGTCCCATAGTTTTAATTATTTTAGACGGTTGGGGACTGGCGCCGCCGGGGCCGGGAAACGCGATTACGCTGGCGCAAACGCCAAATATGCGAATGATCTCGGCCGGATTTCCCCATACCCGGCTGTTGGCGTCAGGCGAGGCGGTGGGCCTGCCTCACGGCGAAGACGGCAACACCGAAACCGGACATTTAAATCTCGGCGCCGGCCAGGTGGTGTACCAGGATTTGCCGCGGATAGATATGGCGGTGGCCGACGGAAGTTTTTTTGAAAATCCGGCTTTAGTTAACGCCATAAAGCACGCCCAATCGCGGAAAAGCAAACTGCATTTATTGGGGCTGGTGGGCTCCGGCGGAGTCCACAGCAATATAGAGCATTTGTTCGCGCTGATGAGAATGGCGAAAACCCAAAATATCGATAACATAATATTGCATTTGATTACCGATGGCAGGGACAGCCCGCCAACTTCGGCGCTGACTTTTATCGCCCAGGTGAAACAGCGTATTGACCAGTTGGGAGTGGGAACCATCGCCAGCGTGATGGGAAGGTACTTTGCGATGGATCGGGACCCCCGTTTCAGCCG
>Ga0209211_10002453_pt1 | contig 32001 bp, 36 predicted proteins | sample RifGroA2_FD_183992 | JGI IMG/M metagenome (GOLD analysis project Ga0209211, IMG submission 183992) | Groundwater microbial communities from Rifle, Colorado, USA - Groundwater A2 (SPAdes) (version 2) | ecosystem: Environmental > Aquatic > Deep subsurface > Groundwater | place: Rifle, Colorado...
CACTGAATATTTTACCGGCACTGGCCACAAACCAGTCCAATCCATCGCCCAAGCGTCGCTTTCCGGCCACGGCACCAATATCATTCAGGGCTTGGCAATTTCCATGAAATCAACCGCTTGGCCGACTTTGGTAATCGCCGGCGGTATTTTGCTCACTTATAATTTTGCCGGACTTTACGGTATCGCCGTCGCCGCTATGTCCATGCTTTCTATGGCGGGAATAATTGTGGCCATTGATTCTTACGGGCCGATTACCGACAATGCCGGCGGCATTGCTGAAATGGCGGAATTGCCCAAAGAAGTTCGCGACATAACCGACCCTTTGGACGCCGTCGGCAATACCACTAAAGCGGTGACTAAAGGTTACGCTATCGGTTCGGCCGGGCTCGCGGCATTGGTTTTATTCGCTTCCTATACCGAAGAATTGACAAATCTCGGCGCGCGATTTGATTTCGCCTTGGGCGACCCGAAAGTTTTGGTGGGTTTGTTTATCGGCGGTTTGCTCCCCTACTATTTTGCCGCCTTGGCAATGGAAGCGGTCGGAAAAACGGCCGGTAAAGTAGTGGAAGAAGTGCGCCGTCAATTTCGCGAAATTAAAGGTATTATGGAAGGCAAGGCTAAACCGGACTACGGCACTTGCGTAGATATTGTGACTAAAGCGGCAATCAAACAAATGATTTTGCCGGCCTTGATTCCGGTCTTAGCGCCGATTCTAGTCGGTTTCATTTTAGGTCCGGTGGCTTTGGGTGGTTTATTGGTTGGTTCAATTATTACCGGCTTGTTCATCGCTATTTCCATGACTTCCGGCGGAGGCGCTTGGGACAATGCCAAGAAATTTATTGAGCAAGGCAATTATGGCGGCAAAGGAAGCGATGCTCACAAAGCGGCCGTTACCGGCGACACCGTCGGCGACCCTTACAAAGACACCGCTGGTCCCGCCATTAATCCGATGATTAAAATATTAAACATTGTAGCATTGTTGATTGTTGGATTATTGATTAGGTGATAATATTATAAATATGACCGACGTCCAATTTGAAGAAAATGGCCAATTTGGTTCCAGTGACAATTTCCAATCGCGGAGAATTTTAGGCGTGCCAACAACACCCGGGATGGTTCGCCTACTTGGCAAGTTCGGAATTCGCGATGAGAAAATCGCCGGTTACATTTTGATTACCGTCGCGATTGTCGCTTTTACCGTCTCCATTTTTATCTTTATGAATGTGTTTAATCGTGGTTCAAATAATGCGGGACCGGACGCGGCAAGAGTCGGTCTGCCGGCGGGGGGAATATAGCACTTATTGTCAAAATGTTTCTAAAATCTAAATCAAACGGACAAAGAGGTTTTACCCTGATTGAACTCTTGGTGGTGATTTCCATCATCTCGCTTTTGTCGTCGGTTGTGCTCGCGAGTTTGAATAGCGCCAGACTTAAAGCCAAAGACAGTAAAAAAATGCTTGAACTCAATCAACTTATTACCAGCCTTGAAAGATACTTCGTGGATACAAATTCTTTACCCCCAAATGTAAACGCGATTAACGGATGGTGCATCATTGGCCGGGATTATTCAGGAAGCGTGTGCGTGGGAGAATTGATAAGCGGCGGTTATTTCGGGTCGCTACCGGTATCTCCGGATACCAACCTATATTATTACTACGACTATGGAACTTATGGATTGGTGGCGTCACGTTTTACTCCACAAAAATATGGCCCCGGTACGCGCGGTTGGCATTGTTCTGATGCCACAGGAGGGGCTAGTGATAAATGGTATTGTCTTGAATTTAATAAATAATGGAGATTTGAAAGAGTGGAGTGTAGTTGTAATAATATTAGGTCCTGATGAAAAAATTTGAGGAACAAAAATTCAAGATTCCGAAACTAAAAGGTATTTCGGAGAAAAATATTGAGGAACATCTCAAGCTCTATGCCGGCTATGTGAAAAATGCCAATTTGATTCTGGAACACATTGAAGAACTGTCGCCGCAATCAGAAAGATTCGCATACGAACTTGGGGAACTTCAACGCCGGTTTGCGTTTGAGTTTGACGGCATGCGAAACCATGAGTACTACTTTGGCGCGTTTGAAGGTGGTTCGACTCCGCTCACCGCAAGCGGCTCATTGGCGAAAGCTATTGAGCAAGAGTGGGGGTTGTTTGACAGCTTTCTCCATCGATTCAAAGTGATTGCTTTAACCCGCGGCATCGGCTGGGCTTTTCTGTATTATGACCGGCAAACGAAACGGTTGCTTAATCAATGGGTTGACGAACAACACCTCGGCCACCTTGCAACCTGCCAGATTGTGCTCGCCTTGGACATGTGGGAACACGCTTTTGTCACCGACTATCAACCCAGCGGCAAGCAAAATTACATTGAGGATTTTTTTGCTAATTTGAATTGGGAAGTCGTAGAGAGAAATTTCAGTAAAGCGAAAACGGCGTAGCAAAAAAATAGCGCCCAAGCGGGAAAATATGGAATTGAGATGGAAGCAAAAGGCAAGGCGGCGAAAAACGCGACGATTTTGAGCTGGAAAGTTAGTAAGATATAAGAAATAAAAGCAAAAGGTAAAGCGATAATTTGGCTGACAAAACCAAGCGCGCCGGCGAGAAAACCAAATAACATTGTCCAAGGAATAGTTGGCAGAATTAAAAGATTGGCGGGCAAGGCAACGAGAGAAAGTTTGCCCATCTGATAAAGCAGAAGCGGTAAAACGAAAACTTGAGTGGCGATAGTCGCCGCCACGATTTGCCGAAGTTGTAATTTTTCGGTGAGAAAGCCAAGCCGATTTTCAATCGCCGGTGATAAATAAATTAAACCAAGAGTGGAGAGAAAAGAAAGCTGAAAAGAAATGTCAAAAATCAAAATGTTGGGATTGTGAAGAATCATCAAAAAACCGGCGAGCAGTAAAGCGCGAGTGATATCGTAAATTCGGCCGGTGGCTCGAGCAACAATTACCAGAATTGCCATCAGCGATGCTCGCACCACCGTTGCCGAACCGCCGGTCATTACGGCAAAAAGAATAATGGCCAGTCCGCCAAAAAATAATCTGACTAGACGAGGTAAAAAAGCCAATAGCCGCATAATAAATTCGGCGACAATGGTAATGTTATAACCGGACAAAACGACAATATGAATGACGCCGACTGTTCTAAATTTTTCCAGCCATTCTTCACCGAGCGAACGCTTGGCGCCTACAACCAAACCGCCCAATAATGAGACGGCCGGTTCGGGAATAATTTTCCCAATGTTTTCCAAAAAGGAATTTTTAAAACCGAACAAAATATTTTTTGCGAAATTGCCGTTTCCACTTGAAACTAAAGTGATTGTTGGTTGGAACATCACATAGCGAATGCCATCTTTAGCCAAATAGGAAATGTAATCAAATTGCCGCAAATCATTCGGCTCGCCAAAATTCTTTGGCTTTTCTAAAACGCCGCGCAATTGGACTTTATCGCCGTAAGAAAATTCCGGATAAAGCGCAACGGTTGCTAAAATTTTACCCGCCGACGAAGCAAGCCTGTCTTTCTCAATATCAATCGTTAGTTTAGTGTTATTTTCTCTTTCGTCCGGCTCAACGCTGATTACTCCTTCAAGCAAAACTGTTTGGCCAATTTTTTCTTCTAATGTCCGAACAATACCCTTGTCAGCGGAAAAATCAAAACGCCAAACGCCTAAACCGCTGGCAAAAATAGCCACCGAAATTAAAAATAAAGGCGAAACCTTTTTCTCAGAAAAAGGTTTCGCCTTTTTGGACTTTTTGGAGATTAAGCTTGCGACCAAAATCGCCCCAGCCAAAAAAATCAAAAACTTCCAGAAACTCGCGCCCAAATCGTAAAATGACCGAAAGAAAACACCGAGAGCGAAACCGGCCAATCCTAGGTAAAAAAACTTATCGCGCGTCATTTAATTTTGGCATCCGACCCTCAGCGAAAGTTTGGGCGATTTCATCACAACGTTCGTTGTCTTTATGACCAACGTGACCCGCCACATATTTCCATTTTACATTTCTTTCTGTCACAAGTTCATCCAAAGATTCCCAAAGGTCGCGGTTGAGCACGCTTTTTTTATCTTTTGTTCTCCAGCCATTCTTTTTCCAACCGTGAATCCATTTGGTAATACCGTCTATTAGATATTTAGAATCAGAGAATAGCTTATAGCTGACAGCTGCGGGTAGCTGCGGGTAGCTTTTAAGAAAAGAAAAAGCTTCAATTGCCGCCGTCAGTTCCATTCGATTATTGGTAGTATGTTCTACTTTTCCCCCAATCTCAAAAACCTCTTTATTTTTAGATTTTAGCTTTGAGCTTTTAGTTTTTATTACCGCCGCCCATCCTCCCGGCCCCGGATTGCCCTTAGAGGAGCCATCAGTGTAGATAACGACTTCATTCCTCATAATTAATAAGTTATTTTCTTGTGTTACCCAAAAGATATTTGCGGGGATTTTTATCTAAATCGGTGAAGCTGTCGGCCACTTCAATCAATTTGGCGGAAGTGGATTTGCCGAAAGAAACGATTTCCACCTGACAACCTTCGTTGGTTTTTAAATATTCCACCAATGGCACGAAATCGCCATCGCCGGAAACGATAATCACCGCGTTTAGTTTTGGTGCCATTTTGATAGCATCTACCGCCAAACCGACATCCCAATCAGCTTTTTTAGCGCCACCGGCGAAAATTTGTAAGTCCTTAGTTTTAGCTTCAATGCCGACTTTGCCGAGGGCTTCAAAAAACGCTTTCTCTTCCCCGCTTTCGGTCGTAACCACATAAGCAATGGCGCGAATCAAGCCCCGGCCGGCCACCGCGTCCTTGACCACTTGACCGAAATTGACCCGAGCATGATAAAGATTTTTGGCGCAATGATAAAGATTCTGAGTGTCAATGAAAACTCCGACTTTCTGTTCTTTATGTTTGATTACGGACATATAATTTATAATCTATGATGTTTGCTATTTTTTAAGTTCTAATTTTCGAACCAAAGAATTGTAGCGTCTAACATTTTTCTTTTCCAAATAACGCAAATGTGACTGACGATCAGCCACCATTTTTAGCAAACCGCGGCGCGAATGTTTATCTTTAGCGTGTTTTTTCAAGTGACGCGCCAACTCCTCAATTCTTTTAGTTAAAATAGAAACTTGAACCTCTGGCGAACCAGTATCTTTTTCGTGAATCGCTGCCGCTTTGATAACCTTTTGTTTTTTATTTTTAGCTAACATTGTCGTTAAAGAATAGCACGACTGACACCTTCACGCAACTCTTCTTGTTTTTCAAAAAACCTGATACAATAACCGCATGAAAGTTTTGATTATAGAAGACGATAAGTTTATGGCCGAATCCTTGGCGACAAAGTTTAAGGAAGCCAATTTTGCCATTGCTCATTTGAAAAATGGCAATGAGGTTGTCGAAGAAATGATTATCCAAAAACCCGACATCGTTATCCTTGACATTCTTTTGCCCGGCAAAAACGGTTTTGATGTTTTGAAAGAACTGAAAGAAAAAGAGGAAACAAAAAATGTGCCGGTGATTATCGTTTCCAATCTGGGCTCAAAAGAGGATTTTGAAAAAGGCAGCCGACTCGGCGCCTCCGGCTTTATGGTCAAAGCTACGGTTATACCGGAAGATGTGGTGGCCAAAGCCAAACAAGTGATTGCCGGCATTACACTGGAAAGCCGGTAATCAAAGAAAACAACCAAACGATGAGCGGCGATAAAAATTGCCAAATCGTAAAAATTACGACAATCACCAATAAGAAAGAATAACGCTCCATTGATTCTCGCGCTTGCCGAAAACGTTCGGGCAAAAAAGCCCAGAGGATTTTTGAGCCGTCCAAGGGCGGCACCGGAATTAAATTGAAAATCGCCAGCACCAGATTAATAACAATGATAACGGCGGCAATGTTTGCGAAATCAGCGCCAAAGGTTGCGCCAGCGAATCTAATCAATAAACCAAAAATTATAACCAAAAGAATGTTGGCTAACGGTCCGGCGCCGGCCACCGCCAATTCGCCCCATTTTTGATTGCGCAAATTGTGGGGATTATAAGGAACGGGCTTGGCCCAGCCGAAAGTAAAACCCGACAACGAAGTTAAAAGCGGCACGATGATTGAACCGACGGGGTCAAGATGTTTAAGAGGATTCAAAGTTAATCGGCCCTGAAGCCGAGCCGTCGGGTCGCCTAAAATTTCAGCGGCGTAACCGTGCGACACTTCGTGAATCACCACGGACATCACCAGTATCGCAATTTGAAATAAAGTGTCCATAAATTTGGCAAAAATGTTTCGTTATGATAGCATCTTTAACACAAAATATGAAAATTTGTCCCATCACCAAAAAAGGTTCTCGCGTCGGCGGCGGTTATAGCAATCGCACCCGCGCCACCCAATTTAATCCGGTTGGCTCGTCTCGCCGCTATCCGAATTTGCAGAAGAAAAGAATTTACATTCCTGAACTCAAAAAATCCATTGTTTTGACTTTGTCCACCAAAGCCATCAAAACCATCAACAAAAACGGCGCTTACGCCACGCTCAAAAAAGCTCGGTTGATTTAGTTTCACTTTTTTGATTCGGCATTTCACTCCCTTGTAAAACTCTGTCCGTCAGAAGTAAAAACAATCGTGCCTAAAGTGTCGGTGCGAAGAATTTTTATGCTCACTCAAGATACAAGAAAAAGCGGCGAATCATCGCCGCTCGCGCCCCTTTACCATCCTCTCAGCGTAATTGGGCTTGCAAACAAGTAACGGATTCTTCGTCCTTGATAAAAGGATGAGTCTCCAGAAACTGCTTTCGGGTTTCAATCCGCCTTCGGATAAGCTCTTGCGCTTCCTTGCTGTTCCAGTCAGCCAGCCAGTGATTTAGGCGCCACCTATCAAGGGCATCACCCGCATCGCAATCTTCTTGCGTCGCTTGCAAAGCTTCGGCTGACCGAAGATTAGACCTCACTGCCGAAACAAGCGGCAACAATGACAGTAAAAGAGCAACCGCGAGACAAAATACCTGAAACCCAATCCAAAAGAGGAAAGAAGTGGACGGCATCGCAATCGCGGTAACGCCGCCGCCGACCCCGGTGATTCCGAGAAGATTCCTCACAAAAACAAGAATTTTCAAGTATTTGCGGTAATGTCCAATCTTTTGAGTCAGGTCTTTCTTTTCATTCATAATCTTTCATAACTTGTACTTTCAGTTTGTGTATTTTGCGTTTCCAAGATTAATCTAGCACAGATGCTGCCAGTTTCAAAATGGAAAATCACCATGTGCGAAAATTAACCAAATTACCGTCCGAGCTCATAACAATTGTCCCTAATGTATCAGTTCTAAGAATTTTGGTGTCGAAACGATTTAAAGTATCCAAGGTTTCTTGGTGCGGGTGACCGTAACTATTGTCCTTGCCGGAAGAAATAATCGCGTAATCCGGCGCCACCGTGCCGACAAAAGAGACCACCGATGAAGTTCGCGAACCATGATGCCCAACTTTAAGCGCCTGGCAATGAAGCGCCGAACCATCAAGCGCGGTAACGTAATTTTCCATGTTTTGCGGCGCATCGCCGGAAAAAATGACGCAAGTGTTGCCGTAGACCAATTTGCCGATAATTGAACCATCATTGGTTTTCCACGCAGAAACATCTTGGTCCGGGAAAAGAATAACAAAATAGACGCCCCGCGTTTTATCAAGCCAAATAATTTGACCGCGCCGGCCAATAATTTTTTGCGCGCCTTCGGTTTCCACCAATTTTTCAAATTCCTTGTAAACCGCCGTCTCCGGCTCGGTTCCGGGTTCTATCACCGCTGCCACAGAAAAAGATTTAAGAATCTCAATAAAACCGGCAATATGGTCCTTATCGGGATTGGATACGATAAGCAAGTCTATGGAGCGATCGTAAGCCGGCATTAATTCGCTCAACTGCGACAAAAGTGTTTTATTCGGCCCCCCGTCTATAAGTATTTGATTGCCGTTTGGCGCTTCTATGTAAATGGCGTCGCCTTGACCAATATCAAGAAACGCGACTTTCAATTCCCCGCCCCGTTCTTCGGCCAATAACGCGCTCCAAATGAAAAAATTGGCAATAAATAAAATTGTCAGAAGACCGAATCGCGCTTTTTTACCGAAAGTGTTCATAATTTACACCACAAAAAAACTATAAATGCTCTTGTTGCCCGAAAATTTTGTATTATAATACCATTGTTGAGGGAATTATTAAGATAAAAAATAAAGATATGAGTAAAAATATTATATTGGCGCTTTCTTTTTTAATCGCTGGCACGGCCTTAGCGCAAGGCGCACCAGTACCGCCACCAAGTATTAATCAAGTGCGGCAAGAAATCAAAGATGTTCGCCAAGAAACTAAAGAACAAGCCGGTCAGATTCGCGTTGAAGCTAAAACCGAAGTTAAAAATATTAGAACTACCGCCACCTCTTCCGGTAAAACTAGAGAGTCGGCGCGAGAAGAAGTAAAACAAAAAATTGAAGACGCCTCCGACAAGATTAAAAATCTTCGCGACGAGCGCAAGGCTCAAGTGGAACAAAAACTTCAGGAAATCAAAGCCAAATATCAAGAAAATCGCCAAGCTCGCATCGCCGCCCATATTGAAAAAATGCTCCATCGGCTTAATGCCGCCGCCGAACGGTTGGATGAATTGGCAAAAAGAATTGAATCGCGACTGATTAAATTGGAAACCAATAAGGTTAATGTGACAGAAGCCAAAAATCTTTTAGCCGCGGCTAAAACCAAAATTCAAACGGCCAAAGACGCTATAACTAAAATCAAACCTGCCAGCGATACAGCTTTATCGGCAACTGATGTTAAAACCGCCTTTGAAAATGTCCGTCAAATTACCGAGGAGGCCAAAGACGCGCTTAAAGCCGCCCATGCCGCATTGGTAGATGTCATCAATTCTCTCAAACCCGGAGCGCACAAAATCAAACCGACCGCTACTTCCACCCCCACCACCACTTCATCCAGTAATTAAAATTATCAATAAATAAATCAATAAAAACATGGAACCAAACGCAAACCAAACTTCCGAAAATCGGCCGGCCGGCCCGGTCATTGGGGCGGTCATTATCATCTTGATTTTAGTGGTTGGCGCCTTATATTTTTGGGGCGCTAAATTGAATAAAGAAGCCAATCAAACACCGGAAGATATTTTGAACGCCGAAGACCAAACCTTGAATCAACTACAAACTCAAAGCACTTCCACCGAAATTGGCGACATTGAAACCGACCTGAACGCTACCGATTTGAATAATCTTGACGCCGATTTGCAAAATATTGATAAGGAATTGGCAAAGTAAATAATGGCAGAAGAAAAACCTAAACGGCCAGCAAGCGTGAAAGAACTGGCGGATTCAACGGTGGAAATTGAGAGCGAATTGACAGCGGAAGAATTAGCTCATCATCGCATTCATATTCTTAAACACCTTTGCGAGGAAACGGAAATCGCCGGTTTCCGCAAGGGTTTCGCGCCGGAAAAAATTATCCTGGAAAAATTCGGCGAAATGGGCGTTTTGGAAAGAGCGGTCGGCGTAGCTCTAAACGAAGTTTATCCGGAACTTTTATTGGAACATAAAATCGACGCCATCGGCCGGCCGGAAATTGTCATTACCAAGCTGTCGCCCGGCCAGCCGGCCAGTTTCAAAATCAAAACGGCGGTGGTGCCAAAATTTACTTTGCCCGATTACAAAAAAATCGCCGCTAAAATAAACGAGCAGAAAGAATTGCCGGCGGAAATTTCCGACAAGGAAATTGAGGAATTGCTAATTCGTTTGCGTTATCAATTGGCAGGCAAAAATCCAGCCGAAAAACTTTCCGCCGAAGAAGAAAATAAACTGCCGGCGATTACCGACGAAGTGGTCAAAAAACTCGGTGATTACACCGATATCGCTGATTTTAAAACGAAAGTTAAAGTCGCAATTTTGGAGGACAAAAAACGCCAAAACCGAGAAAAAAAGCGGCTGACGATTATTGACGATATTTTGGCAAAAACTACCATTCCCCTGCCGCCGGTGCTGATTGAAAACGAAACCGATTATCTGGAAGCTCGCTTTGCCGATGATTTGAAAATGATGGGCAGCAATGTGGAAGATTATTTGAAGAAAATAAAAAAGACTAAAGAAGAGTTGCGTTTGGATTTGCGGCCGGGCGCGGAAAAGAAAGCGCGGACGCGGTTGATTTTCGAAGCCATTGCCACGACAGAGAAAATTATTGTTCCACCGGAAGAAATTAAAAAAGAAACCGAACACATTTTGTCGCACCACAAAGACGCCGACCCGAAAAAAGTGGAAGTATTTGCCGAGGCCATTATTAAAAATGAACTCGTCATACAGTTTTTGGAAAATCAAAAATAAAAAAATTATGAAAGAAAAATTATTTCCAGAAATTACTCTTTACGGTTTTGGCTATGTTGGACGGGCAATTTTTAATTTTTTGAAGGATAAATATCAAGTTCAAATCGTAGACCCAAAACCGGCCGGGCCATTGCCGGAAGAAATTAGAAAACTCATTGTCACACCAGGCAAACAAAAACCAACGGTTTACGCTGTGGTTGCCGTACCAACTTTGCCCAAAAAAGACGGTTCTTGTGACACTTCTTTGGTTGAATCGGTGATAAAAAATTCTGAACACAAACATTATCTAATAAAATCAACTGTGCTACCCGGCACCACCGAAAGCTTAATCAAAAAAACCGGCAAAAAAATAGTTTTTAGTCCGGAGTTCATTGGCGAGGGCGGTTATTTTATTCCTCACTGGAAGGGTTACCCGCATCCAACTGATATGAAACTTCACGAATTTCATATCTTCGGCGGCCAACGAATCGAAACAAAAATTTGGGTTTCGCTTTGGCAAAAAATCGCTGGTTGGGCGCCTCATTACGCCCAAACCGACAGTGTTACGGCAGAAATTATTAAATACGCGGAAAATTCCCATTTGGCTACTCTAAAAATGTTTTGGGATGAACTTTATGATTTGTGCAAAATAGAAAAACGCGATTACCATGAAGTCAGAGAATTATTGCTCCTTGACGGCCGAATCAGCCGAGCAATGTCTCTGATTTACGAAAATGCTCGGGGTTTTGGCGGAAAATGTCTGCCGAAAGATTTGAACGCCATCGTCCGACATATGGAAAAACATGGGTCCAATCCTCACTTTTTCAAAGCCATACTCCAATCCAATAAAATTTTCCGCGGAAAAAACCAAAAACAATAAACAAAACTCGTTGAGGGTGTTTCTTTGGCGAGAGCTTGCGAAGCCCGACTGGGGCGGAGCAGAGAAATTTTTCAGCAGGAAAATTTCGTGTCTCGACAAAGGAATACCCGATAAAGAGTTTTGTTTAGAAAAATTTGGTTTTGCTGTTAACATTTGGCGACATGATATAATGTCGCGATGGAACTAACAGGACTAGCCAAACTGAAAACGGAATTCTTGGAACATTTGGAAATTGAAAAAGGCCGAAGCGTGAGAACGGTGGAAAATTACGCTCATTATCTGGAGCGGTTTTTGAATTTTTCCCAAGCAAAAAATCCCGCCGACATTACGGATGAAACAATCCGAAAATTTAGATTATGGTTAAACCGACAACCCGCGCTTGGCGGCACTTTGAAAAGTAAAACTCAAAATTATTACCTCATCGCCCTGCGGACATTTTTAAAATATTTGGCAAAAAGAAAAATAGTGTCGCTGCCGGCGGAACGGATTGAATTGGCGCGAGTTGGCGAGCGCCAATTGGATTTGATTTCCCAAGAAGAATTGGAACGATTGCTGGCGGCGCCCGAAGGCAACGATTTGCGAACTTTGCGCGACAAGGCGATTCTGGAACTTTTGTTTTCCACCGGCTTGCGAGTGACCGAGCTGTGTTCCCTGCCCCGCGATTTGAATTGGCGAGCGCCGGAAATTTCCGTTCGCGGCAAAGGCGAAAAAATCCGATTGGTTTTCATTTCGCCAGCTGCCCGCGAAGCGGTTCAGCGTTATTTAATGGCGCGCAAAGATATGGAAGAGCCTTTGTTTTTAAGCAATAAAAACACGGCGCTGACGCGGCGCTCGGTAGAAAGAATCGTCAAATTTTACGCCGTCAAAGCCGGCATCGCCAAAAAAGTTGTCCCTCACAGTTTGCGTCATCTTTTCGCCACCGATTTATTGCGCAACGGCGCCGACCTGCGTTCGGTTCAGGCTTTGCTCGGTCACGCCAACATTATGACCACTCAAATTTACACTCACGTAACCGACAAACATCTTCGTGAGATCCATCAGACTTTTCACGCCAAGAATAGGAAACAACAAAATTAAGATTCTATTTCATCTCAAACTTCTGCACCCGCCACTTGCCGGTTCCGCAAGCTCCTTCTGGACCTTTCCAACAAGAATCAATCCATTTCCAATCCCAGGAAGCAATATAGTGAATGCCCGGGCTTGCCGTTTGAAGATTGGCAATGGGAATGGTAAAAGAAGCGAGAGTGGTGCAGTAGACACTAACTTCTTGAGAGCAAGAAAAAGTTTTAGGAGAACCCCACTGCCATGCGCCATTTAGATATTCAGAAATATAAAAAGTTTTGTAAATGTAATTGTATGAACCGGCGGGAGTGGCGGTGATTGTTAATTGGTCAGTGGAAAGCGGAGTGTAATTTGAAAGCGAGAGCGCCGGGCAAGGCGCGGCGCTACCGGCGGGCGGGTTTGAGGGATTAATACAAGATGACGGCGTGGGAGATGGTGAACCGACAGTTATGGTGATTGAGGGAGACCTGCCAACCGCTCCTCGGCTATCCGTAGCTTCGGCATAAATAGTATAAGTGCCGGCACTGGCATTGCTCCATTGATAATTCCAAGGAGCAGTGGTATCAACGCCGCCGGCAAATAAAGAACCATTCCGGTAGAAAGCAATTTGGGATATGCTGTCAGCGGAATCGCTGGCCGTCGCTGTAAGGGAAATAGGCACGCCCAGGCTAAATGTCGTATTGTTGGCTAGAGAGGTGATGGAAACCGAGGGCGGTTGATTCCCTCCGGTATCACCACCGCCGCCTCCACCAGGAATAGGTGGTATTGGGTTAGGGACATCTTGGTTGATTAAAGTATTATTGTATTTTGTAGTATTGACACCATTATCGAACAACGGGTTTCCACCATTTAAATACAAAGTATTATTAGAGACCTCCGCTCCACTGGCTCCGTAATTAAGCGAAATGCCATATTTGTTTCCCCAAACAATATTACCGTAAGCCTTATGTCCTGGACCCGAGTATAAACCGATGCCGGCCCCCCTTCCACTATTTGTATTGTCATATACTAGACTATATCGAACGATGTTGTTAGAAATCGTCCCGGCCCCATCATACACCTGCACGCCCCAACCAGTGTTATCATGAATCCGACTTTGCTCGATAATATTGTTGTCGGTGGAAATGTAGAAACCGTGATCAAAATCATCAGTTCCATTATTGTAGATTTCGCAATTAGTGAATCGATTCCAGTCAGCGTTTCCCGTAGTTAGAATTCCCTGGCCGGGTGAATTCTTGACAACACAATTCTTGAACCAAATGTGATGCGAAGATTGCAGAGGGTCACTGCCATAACTTATCTTGACAGCATCAACGCTGATATTAGCCGCGTCTATGATCAAACCGTCAAGAATAAGGTAGGCATATCTGAGAGATTCAAAAGTAAAAACCCGATATCCCGAAGATGGCTTGAGAAGGACCTGTTCGCTATTGTAAGCAGCAATAGTAATCGCCTGGCTCCAGGAAGTAGCGCCTGAATTGTCAAACGGCAGGTCATTTTCAAACTTCTCATCATACTCCCCACCGCGGATGTATAACGTATCCCCTGAACGCAGGTAACTCATTCCTTTGCGGATTGTTCTAAACGGCATGGCCAGTGTTCCGGTATTAGTGTCGCTTCCATTGGTGGCGACATAATATATATCTCCTCCCCCGCTTGTTGACCTGGGAAGATTGCACGATGCGTCTCTGCCGCCGTTTGAACCGAGACATTGCCAGAGATATTGAGTCGCAGAATCCGCCGTATCATCTAACGCGCCGACAACGCAAGCGTTAAGTGTTGTTCCGCATTGGCCGGTGGTTGGCGTAGGGGTTCCGCCGCCTGAACCACTGTATTCATACGCGCCGATGTCCCAGGCGCCGTTGCGAACCGCAAATCCAGGATCCGGCCAGGTTGTATTGGGAGATAAAGCGTCTTGATAAGCAGTGCCCAAAGTGAAACCTTTATCGATAGCCTGTGAATTTGCTGTCACCCAGAGTTTTCCACTTAAGGCATCAAAATAAAGTGGCTCAACTTGAATACTGTGTGCATCTCCGCCACTCTGAGACTTCCAGGTTGCAAAAGAGTTGGTGTACCCGCTCCACCAAAAGAATGCGCCTGGTTCAAACAAATTATAATCACTATTAAAACCGCTGATCTGCGCGCTTTCAGTTGTTATGGATGCAGCAATGTTGTTCCTAATCGTAATATTACTAATACTGTTTCCACCAGCAAATTTGATCCCGTGCCCGCGGAAAACGTTGTTGTAAATTTTAACATTGCTGATGGTTTTCCATTCGGGATGAACATTGATCCCGGGTCCATAGCTCATACTATAATTTGGCGACTGCCATATAACATTAGACCAAATTTCTTGATTGTCTCCCGCTTCAAGAATTGCATTGAGGTAAATATACTGATTGAAGTCTTGTATGAAGTTATGGTGAATTCGATTGTTACCTCCTTGTGTCACAATGCCGTCTGGGTGAGTTGAAGTTTCTGCGAACGTCTTTTTGAGATAATTTCCATAGATATCAAAACCAGAATCAACAGCTATTCCATCATATCTTCTCGCTTCCAAATAGTTATGACGGATAATTCGGCTTCCGAGTGGCGCTCCTACACCACCAACCGCGAGAGACGAGCCTTCGATATTTTCAGCGTAATTGTATTCAAACAAAAGTGTTCCTGTGGGTGGCATATTAGAAATGGACATTGCAGCATCAAAACCATTGAATAGAATAAATGAAACCGTAACGCCGGTAAGCCCGGTTCCACTAACGCCAAAACGGCCGTTTTGCAGACGAATTTTTCTTTGGTTATTAACATTACCATCAATGGTGACATAATTCGCGAGATTGATGCCGTTATTCGGAGAACCTCCAGCGTCAATAATAACGAGTCCAGAATGTAGCGAACCCGCATTTGGCATGGCCGCGGCAGGACGAATAGTAATCGGGTTTCCTGCCGAACCTGCCTTCTCGATAGTCAGTGGAACTCTATAAGTCATACTGCTAGTTCCACCATCTAAATAAATGATATCGCCGGGTTGAATACTGCTCCAGTTGATCCGATCCATTTCATTCCATGCCGTTGTCCAACTTCTTCCGTCGGCATTGGAACCGTTCCGAGAGACATACCAATTCGCCGCGAAAGCGTCTTCGGCGCCGATAAATAAAAAGAGCGCGAACAAAATCCCAAAAATAAGAAGTTTCGTTATTTTCATTGCATTAATTTTACCATAGCACAGAAAAAACAAAAAATGATAAAATGCTATTATGAAAATCATATCTTGGAATGTGAATGGCTTGCGGGCGAATGTGAAAAAGGGTGGGTTTGATTGGCTTTTGAATTCTGGCGCTGATATTTTTTGCTTGCAGGAGACCAAAGCCCATCCCGACCAATTACCCGCTGGAGTTCGTCAGCCTTCCGGTTACCACACCTATTTTGACCACTCCAAAGCAAAAAGTGGCTACAGTGGTGTTGCCGTTTACACCAAAATTAAGCCGGAAAAAGTGGAATACGGCTTGGGAATTGAAGAATTAGACCAAGAGGGTCGCTTTTTGGGCTTGTTTTTCCGTAATTTCACGCTTTTTAATGTTTATTTTCCTAACGGCGGCAGTGGTCCGGAACGACTAGCTTTCAAATTACGCTATTACGATGCTTTTCTGAAATATATTGAAAAAATCAGAAATTCGCCGGTCGGTGAACCTAATATTATTTTTTGCGGCGATGTGAACACGGCGCATCAAGAAATTGATTTAGCCCGACCAAAAGAAAACGAAAACAATACCGGTTTCTTGCCAATTGAACGGAAATGGTTGGACGAAGTAGAGAAAAAAAATTACATTGACACTTTCCGTTATTTCCATCCGAATAAAAAAGGCGTTTATACTTATTGGGACATGAAAACTTTTGCTCGCGACCGAAATGTCGGCTGGCGGATAGACTATTTTTTTGTTACAAAAGAATTTTTACCAAAAGTCAATAAGTCAGAAATTCTAGAAAATGTCTTTGGTTCTGACCACTGTCCCATTTTTCTTGAAGTCCTATAAGGGTTTTTTATAAAGGACATTCTATAGGACACTCTATCGGACAAAAATTTTCTATAGGACAAGTTATCCACATTTTGTCCTTTACATGTCCTATAGAAGTAATAAAATGTTGTCAGGTGCTTTGAAAGGTTAGCTCTCTAGCCAAAAAGGCACATAAGTTCATTAAAAGAGAAGCTGCGCAATTCTCTTTTGAAGGACCAACTTGAAAAATTTCGTAAGGAGCATAAGTATCCTCAACCACTTAAAAACCACTTTTAAATCACGATACTTAACCAAACGAAACAATCTCGGCGGTTCCTTCAACCCATTTAACCGCCGATGTAAGGAAAAACTTCCAAACAACGGCGGTTTTTTTTATTTCACCCAATACTTGTCTCGGATTTCTTTGATGATTTTTTCTTCTTCTTTGGTTTTTTTATCTTTCGCTGATTGTCCCACTTTTTTTAATTCATAATCGGAAAGTTTCGCCAACTCCCCTACCCTTTTTTCCAAATAATCAATCGTATTTAACTTTGGCTCTTCCAATACCTCTTCCAACAAAGCGTGTAAAATAAAGCCAATTTTTGGTCCTGGCACTAAACCGGTAAACGTCATAATTTTCTCACCGTTTATCTTCAGCATGCCGACGGAAATCGGGTCTCTTGAGGCCTCTTCCACCATCGCTTGGTACTTGCGCAAGCGATAAGGGCTTTCCTTGGGCCGGCCGGTACCAATTCTATCGCAAGTCCGAACTTCCATTAAACGCCAAATGTTTTCCTGGCCGACATTTCTAATCATCCGCCGCACCGAAGACAAAGTGATTATTTCGGTATCGGAAAAAAACATATGCCAGCGCACCAACTTTACCGCGTCATCAGTAGTTTTTTTAGGAAATTTAAGACGTGAGATAACTTTTTCCGCGATTTTGGCACCGATGACATCATGACCGTAAAAAGTCCAATCCTTTTTTTCCTCGCTCCAGCGCCGGGTCGGTATTTTACCCAAATCATGAAGTAAGGCAGCCAATCTAACTTCAAAAACAAAGTTTCTTTTGGCGGCATGCTGAAGTGTTCGCAAAGAATGTTCCCAAACATCATAAGCGTGGGCGCTGTTCTGTTTGACGCCAATCCCTTTTTCCAATTCCGGCAAAACAAAAGTTAAGACACCTAAATTGTGGCTTAAAATAAGGGATTTTTGGGGATTATTGGAAAGTAAAATTCTGGAAAATTCATCGCGAATCCGTTCGGCGGAAATATTTTCCAAATGGCAAGCGTTTTCTTTTATTGCCTCGGCAGTTTTTTCTTCAATGGTAAAATCCAATTCGGCAGACAAACGAATAGCCCGTAAAATTCGCAAAGCATCTTCGGCAAAACGCGCCGCCGGCTCCCCTACGGCCCGAATAATTCCCGCTTTTAAATCTTTTTGGCCACCAAAAAGGTCAACTACTAAAACTTCACAACCGGAACTCAATTCTTTTTCAATTTTCAAAGCAATCGCATTCATGGTGAAATCGCGCCGTTTGAGGTCATCGTCTAATTTTTTGCCGAAAGTGACAATATCAGGATGACGCTTATTAGAATATTTTGCTTCCAGGCGATAAGGAGTAACTTCCACAACTTTAAACGTTTCGTCCAAAGGCGTATCTGAAACATTTTCATTGACCACGCCAACCGTACCGTATTCATTTTCGTAAAAAGTATTGGGAAAGATTTTCATTATTTCCTCCGGCGTGGCATTGGTTGTAAAATCCCAATCTTTCGGCTTTTTATCAAGTAATAAATCTCGCACGCAACCGCCGATTAAATAAGCTTCAAAACCAGATTTTTCAAGGGTTTTAGCTACAGCGATAATTTCTTTTGGTATAGAAAAAATTCTTTTTTCAGTTGAATTTTTCATTAAACAATTGTATTACATCTTTGGCGTTTCTGCCAATTTGACGTATGATTGTTTGGTGCCCTCGTAGTGAAATGGATATCACAACTGCCTTCGAAGCAGTTATTGTGGGTTCGAATCCTGCCGAGGGCGACTGGATTTTTGAAAAAATAAATAATTGTGGTATCATTTAATTTTGGAAGGAAGTTTATATTTAACAGCTCTTGACGCGGGTGTAGTTTAGTGGTAAAACGTAACATTGCCAATGTTATGTCGGGAGTTCGATTCTCCCTACCCGCATCGGTTTAATTGGTCATTTTTATTTTGTCCTATAGAAAATAAAAAATGTCCTATAGAAAATGGCTTGAAATCGTGATTTTTTCTTAAAATCTGTGGATAAGTTTGGGGATTTGTGGATAAAGGACATATAAAGGACAGTGTTGTCCTATAGAAAAATGAAGAAATTTACTTCAGAAAACCAAAAAATTGGTAAATTAGGTGAAGATATTGCTGTAAAATTTCTCATAAAACATGGTTATGAAATTATTACTCGAAATTTTACCCAAAAATGCGGTGAATTAGACATTGTGGCGAAAAATAGGGGTAAAATTCATTTTATTGAGGTTAAAACTGTTTCATGTGAAAACTTTTATAGACCTGAAGAAAATGTTAGCCCTAGAAAATTAAAGCGGATAGCAAGAGCCATCCAGATTTATATGGCCCAAAAGCGCGTTTCATATGAAACAGATTGGCAAACGGACATTATTACTGTTATTCTTGACAAAACAAACCGAACAGCAAAAGTAAATATGTTGGAAAACATAATAATCGGGGTGTAGTATAGAGGTAGTATGCACGTTTTGGGTACGTGAGGCCCGAGTTCAATTCTCGGCACCCCGAAAATTAACCTTGTTTTATAGGTTACACATGAAACATTTCATGAAAAACATGGGGAATAAGCGATTTCAAAGGAAAATTGAAGATTTTGTTTGCGAAAAGTGTAAAACGGAAATTAAAGGTAATGGTTGGACCAACCATTGTCCAAAATGTCTGTGGAGTAAACATGTGGATGTAAATCCTGGTGATAGGGAAGAAAAATGCGGTGGTCTGATGGCGCCTATTGGTATTTTGAAAAAAGGGGATAACTATATCATCAATCATCAGTGCCAAGTGTGCGGTTTTGAGAGGCAAAAAAAATTGGAAAAAACCGATAATTTTGACACTTTAGTTGGTCTTATTTAATTCCTTCATTAAAATTCCAGTTAATGCTGGTACTAGGTTTTTTTGGAAACTTTGGAATCGTTCGTTGAGATTACCGCTCAACAAACTTTCCAAATTCATTCCCACTTCTTCATTCAAACTGTTTTCAATGTGAGCAATGGTAATAGCTTGAAGTGAGCGTTCGCTGGTAGTATTGGCATCAGTGGCAGTGGTAATAATACCTATCAATTTGCCGTCAGAACCGACAACGGCGCCACCTGAAGCTCCTTTTTGCGCCACTACACTGCCGCTGACAGAAAATAAATCAAAGGTGTTTTCTTTAAAAGTAAATATTTCGCCAATTGCGCCGACAGAAGAGGTGATATAAAGATTTTGTTGAATATTAATACCACCCAAAAAACCAGCCGGATAACTTGCTAAAACCACGGGTGCGCCCTTTTTATAACCATTTTCTGTTGAATTAAAAGACATAGAAGTAAAACTGGCGGGCAGGGAATTATCACCAACGGCGCCGGTAATGAGTAGTAGAGCGTAATCATACTGGCCAGTGCCAAGCGATTCTTGGGCAGTAATATCACTGGCATGCTCGTTAATCCAACGAGGAGAAATGTAGAGCAAATCGGCAATATAACGCGGATAAGCCGGACTACCGGTACGAATAATGCAAGTCAAAAAATCCGGAATCATATAATTTTTGAGCAAAAGATATTGGCCTATATGAGCATTGGTAAGAATTACACCCTTTTTATCAATCAAGACGCCACTGCCGGAAATTGGTTTAAATAAGCCGCCGGTTTTAGTAGTACAAATAATATTAACGATTGATGTCCTGACTTTTTCATTGAGTTCACTGAAATTTATGGGCTCAATCGTTTCAGTGGGCGGAGTCACAATAGAAACTGCCGATTTGTCAGTGGGTAATAAAAAAGTTGGTTTTTTCTTGTCAGAAATTATTTTCTGTGTTGTGGTTGAAACCGATTTTTCCTCAATAATTGAAGTTGTTGCTACGGAAGGAGAAATGTTTTCTGTTAAATTCAGTGGCGAAGGAGTAGTGACAGAAAAAATACTGATAATCAGCCCCAAAAAAGCGGCCAACACTGATTTGAAAAAGTCAATTAGATTCATGCCTTTAATCTTAACAGAAGCGTTAATTAAAGTCGTTTGACTTTTTTCAATGGCAGTTTTCCTTTTCTTGCCAGCATTGGAATTTAGGTATACTTAGGCGCGGTCGATTTAGTAAAACAAATCGGCAAAAACATGACCAAAAACAAACCGACGACACCACCGGCACCAGAACCAGCGGAACCGACCACTCCGACAGAATAGTATTTTTAGATAAGAAAAATCCCTTATTCGCCATTGGCGGATAGGGGATTTTTTGATATCCTGCTTGTAAAGTTTCGCGACTTTTAGCGGGCCTGCCCACCGAAGCTCGTGAAGCGAGCGCGAAGCGCGCATAAGCGGGATTAGTTAAATGGTATAACGTCGGTTTTCCAAACCGAGGTCGGGAGTCCGATTCTCCCATCCCGCATAAAAAGGAGCGAAACACTTATTAACCAACTATCCTATCAACAATGCCGAGTTCAAGGCATTGTTCGGCGGTTAGAGTGAGGCGGTTGGTGGCGAGCAACTTGTCCACATAAGGACTCGGTTTTAGCGCGCCGATTTCGTCCAAAAGCCCGAGCGCCATTTTCCTAATCTCATCGGTCATAACTTTGAAATGCTGCGGGATGACACAATCATAGCCGATGTCGCATGATTCAACCTGAACCGAACCCAGGTGAATTACTAACAGTCCATTGGCCACCATATCTCTTTTATTGGCGGCTAGAGCAATTAAAGCGGCTGCCGATTCGGCGTGATAGATTTTGGCCGCAATGTTTACCCCAAAGTCTTTGACTTTCTCAATAAACTCAATGGCTTTTGTGCCATTGCCGCCTTGGCTGTCAATGATAAGAACTATGTCGGATTCATCGCGTTTTTTATAGTATTCAATTTCTCGCCAAGCATGGTCTAGCGAATCCTCCGTTACTGGCCCGCGCAAAAGAATTACTGGTTTCATTTTTTTCTCTTTCGTTTTTGTGCTATACTTCGCTTGCGCGAAGAGAAGTGGTCTTGTATTATTATCAATAGTTTTTAAATAATGTCAATATGAAAGAAAATTTTGAGAAAAAAATGCCAACCGACCGGCCTATAGATAAAGAGGCCGCATTGGAACTTGTCCAAACCAATTCCGTGTTAAGGAACGATGTCTACACTATTCAAGCCATTCAAAATAGCGGTTATAGAGATGGGGAAGGTAATTTCGTGCCGATAACTCACTTTGATGATTTTCTATTTGAACGAGAGAAGAAATTAAGAAATGATCGTCGGGCGGCCGAAGCAGGTCCAGAGATTAAACTGAAAGATGTGATGGTTGAGCATTCCAACCCGAACGAAAAAGTGGAATAATCTTACCGAAAACACAAAAACCCCCGCCACAGCGGGGGTTTTTGTTTGAATTTAAGTAAAAAAATCTTGTCTTTCTTGATTATTTGACAGCTTCTTTCAATGCTTTGGCGGCGCGGAACTTCGGAACTTTCATGGCCGGAACATTAACCGACTCGCCGGTGCGAGGATTTCGCGCCGTTCTGGCGGCGCGAGCTTTTACCACAAAAATACCCAAACCGGCAATGGAAACCTCGTCGCTTTTCTTCAAAGAAGAAATAATACTGTCAACCACCGTATCAACGACTTGTTCCGCCTGGACTTTGGTCGTGCCAAGTTTCGCGTGAACCGCTTCAACAATTCCTTGTTTATTCATAACAAAATGCTAATTGGCTTCTAAAAAGTCGACCTTGATCCCGGCCACTGCCGGATAATTTCACCCGCTTATTATATAACAAGCCGTTTTTTGAGCAATAGGCAGAAAATTACAGAACAGAAATTTTTATCTCGCAAATTCAATGACTCGCGTTTCGCGAATTACCGTCACTTTAATTTCACCCGGATATTTGAGTTCGTTTTCAATGCGCACGGCGATTTCCCGTGCGGTTTTTTGAGCGTCCAAATCTGAAATCTTGTCAGGAGTGACAAAAATCCTGATTTCTCTGCCGGCTTGGAGCGCATAGGCCTTCTCTACGCCCAAGAACGATTTGGCAATGGTTTCCAAATCTTCTAATCGTTTCAAATAATTTTCCACGCTGTCGCGCCGAGCGCCCGGCCGCGCGCCGGAAATGGCATCCGCCACTTGAACAATTACCGATTCCACCGTTTCGTAAGGATATTCTTCGTGATGAGCTTGCATCGCTTTGACAATATCTTCGCCGGCGCCGAATTTTTGGAGAATCCGCCGGCCAATTTCTACATGGGTGCCGGCCACTTCGTGGTCTACCGCCTTGCCGATGTCGTGAAGCAAAGCGCCGGCTTTGGCCACCGCCACATTAGCGCCCAATTCTTCGGCAATCACACCGGCCATATGCGCCATTTCAATGGAATGCTGAAGAACATTTTGACCATAACTGGTGCGAAAATGTAACCGGCCCAAAATAGAAATGATTCGCGGGTCAAGATTATAGACACCGCACTCAAAGGCCGCTTGTTGACCCTTTTCTTTTATAATCCTATTGATTTCCTGTTCGGCCTTTTCCATTTCCTTTTCAATTTTCGCCGGCTGAATCCGTCCGTCCAAAATCAAATTTTCCAAAGCTACGCGCGCCACTTGCCGCCGAACCGGGTCAAAAGAAGATAGGGTAATGGCTCCGGGCGTGTCATCAACAATCACTTCCACGCCGGACACTCGTTCAAAAGCTTTGATGTTGCGGCCTTCTTTACCGATAATTTTGCCTTTAATTTCATCGGACGGAATAGCCACGGCGGTGGTGAAAACATCGGAAGTTACCGAATTGCCGAAGCGTTGAATGGCGGCGGTAATAATTTCTTGGGCGCGTTTTTCCAGTTTTTCTTGATTAACCGTTTCTAGTTTCCGCATCCGAACGGTAATATCTTCTTCAGACTTTTTTTCCACCGCAGCCAACAAAAATTGTTTGGCCTCGGTTTCCGACAATTTGGCGATTTTTTCCAAATCAGCGTGTTTCTGCGTTTCCATCGTTTCCACTTTTTCCTTGATTTTCTTAACTTCAGCCACTTTGGCTTTAATTTCTTCCACTTCCTTGTCTATGTCCACCTGCCTTTTGTCTAAAAAATCTTCTTTCTTGATGAGTCGGTCCTCAACAGTTTTTAACTTATCTTCTTTTTCTTTAAGTTCAACTCGACCGCTAATCAGGGTTTCTTCGGCTTTAGTTTTGGCGTCATCCGTAATTTTTTTGGCTTCCTCGCGCGCCTCCAAAACCAGCTGTTTGATTTCCAGCTCCACCGAACCCTTCTTACCTAACGAAATAATCCACCGGAGAAAATAACCGATACCAATACCGACCAGTCCGGCGGCGCCAGCCAGCAAGAAAACCATTTTTAATGACATGTTTGGAATGCGAAAATCCCGCTCTATTTATCGCGAAAGTGAAAAACTTTAGTTTTTGATGAAAAAATAAAACTCATTACTTTCCGGCAGTAAAACGAAATTTTCGGAATTAAAATTTATTAACAGAATTATCTTACCGCAATCCCTAAAAAAAGTCCAATATCACTCCGCTGTTGCTGATAAGATTTGACTTTCTGTGAAAAAGGTATAGGTTATTTGGAAAAAGTGTATTTTAGCCAGAAAAATGGTATTATTTAAATATGGAAGAAATTTTGGAAAAATTGAAGAAATATTTTGCCGGGCGGGACGATGTCCCGATGGCTTTTTTGTTCGGTTCGCAAGCAAAAAGTTTAGCACGCTCTGAATCGGATATTGATATCGCTATTTATCTCAAAACGCAAAGTGACGAGATGGATTTTGAAAGTGACAGTCGTTTTGAAAATGAGGATAAAATCTGGCTGGATTTGGAAAAGCTTTTAGGTAATAAAGTAGACCTAGTGATTTTGAACCGCGCGCCAGCTGGTGTGGCATTTGCGGCGATGAATAGCGGTAAAGAAATTTGCGTTAAAGACCCGAATATCCGGACAAAGTTTATTCTATTGGCAAGCACAGTGGCCGAAGAAATGCGCGATTTTGCTCGCGATTTTTTGGCAATTAAGGCGCGTTCAGCATCGCTCAACGAGACTGATCGAGCTCGACTTTTACGATTGGTTGATTTTTTGGAGGGAGAACTTGCCGACTACAAAAAATTTACCGAGCTTGACCAATTGGAATATCAAAACAATAAGGGCCACAAGCGGGAACTGGAAAGATGGGCAGAAAATATCATAAATTCCAGCATTGATATCGCTAAAATTATGGTTGGTTCGGAGAAAAAAGATTTACCGGAAACCTATCGGTTGACATTGGCCAACCTCGCCTTGCTTAAAGGTTTTGAAAAAGAAAAAGCCGAAACATTGGCGGGTTTCGCTAAAATAAGAAATATTCTCGCTCACGAATATTTAGACATTCGCTTTTCCAATTTGAAACGCTTTGCCGGTAGTTCGGAAATAGATTATCGTTATCTAGTTACTTTCGCGAAAAAATTTGCGGTGGAAAAATAAATAGCGACTATTTATTCTTCAAAATCTCGTCAATCAAGCCGTATTTTTTGGCTTCTTCGGCGGACATAAAGAAATCGCGGTCTACATCTTTTTCCATTTGCTCCATTGTCTTGCCGGTATTCTTCGCCAAAATCTTATTGAGATTCTCTCGCATTTTCAAAATATGCCGAGCAGTGATTTCAATATCTGCCGCCCGGCCTTCGGCGCCGCCCCAAGGTTGGTGAATCATCACTTCGGAATTGGGCAAAGCGAATCGCTTACCTTTCTTTCCGGCCGACAAAATGATGGCGGCGCCGGAAGCGGCCACACCAACGCAAACGGTGGAAACATCGTTTTTGATGTGATTCATCGTATCCAAAATCGCCAAAGTGGCCGTAACCGAACCGCCAGGGGAATTAATGTAGAGCGAAATGTCTTTTTTCGGGTCTTCGGATTGCAAAAACAGCAGCTGGGCAATGGTGAGATTCGCGACATGGTCGTCAATCGGCCCGCCAAGAAAAACAATACCCTCGCGCAAGAGGCGGGAATAAATATCATACGCTCTTTCACCGAACTGCGATTTTTCAATAACGGTTGGGATAAGCACTCGGAAAGTATAGCAGATTTTCTTTTTTTTACAAATTTTTACAAAACTGATAGAATGTCAACATGGCTAACGAGTCGAGGCAAATCAATTTCAACATTAATTCCGGCGCGATTGTGAAAGCGATAATCGTGGTCGGTCTGTTTTTCTTATTGTATTTTCTGCGTGACATCGTCCTAGTAGTCTTGGCCGCGGTTTTGTTTGCTTCGGCAATTGAACCGATGATTCGCTGGCTGAAAAAATACGGCGTGGCGCGAGCCTTATCGGTAGTCGTCATTTACATTTCCATTGGTTTGATTTTGGCCGGCTTATTCTATTTCCTTTTGCCGACTTTTTTAAATGACTTGTCAGGCGTGCTGGAGACTTTACCAAAATATATTGATTCGGTTAATTTTTGGCAACCCTCGAGCGACAACGTGCTCACCAACATTTTGTCTGATAGCCGGGAAGCCGCTCTGACACCGCAATTCTCTCTCAAAGAACTTATTACCAATTTCAGTTCGGCCTTAACCGGCACAGCCGAAGGTTTTCTCCAAACTCTCAGCGCGATTTTCGGCGGTGTTTTGAGTTTTATTCTGATTATTGTTCTATCTTTTTATCTGGCGGCGCAAGAAGATGGCGTTACCAAGTTTCTAAAAATTATCGTGCCTCTGCGTTATGAAAATTATGTAATTAATTTGTGGCAAAGAACGCAGAAAAAAATCGGCTATTGGATGCAAGGTCAGCTGTTGCTTGGCATTATTATCGGTATTTTGGTTTATTTGGGTTTAACAATCCTTGATATTCCTAATGCTTTTCTTTTGGCTATCCTGGCGGCCTTATTTGAAATTATTCCGGTTTTTGGTCCTATTCTTTCGGCCATTCCGGGCATTTTGGTGGCGCTATCGCTGGGTGGCGTAACCAAAGGACTTTTAGTCGCCGGTTTTTATATTATTGTCCAGCAATTTGAAAATCATTTAATTTATCCGTTGGTGGTCAGGAAAATTGTCGGTGTTCCGCCAATTCTGGTAATTTTGGCAATTATTGTCGGCGCCAAATTGGCCGGTTTCTTGGGTATTCTTTTGTCAGTACCGTTGGCCACTGCCCTCGTGGAATATCTTGATGATTTTCAAAAAGACAAAATTGCCCGTTTAGCCAAAATCAATTTGCCGACGGAGTAAGTTGCGCAACTTGCTTGTATATAACTTGTATATAACACACATTTTGCAACCTTTTCATGTCTAGATTTTTCTATATTACAACTACCCTGCCTTATGTGAATGCCGAGCCGCATATTGGCTTTGCGATGGAAGTGATTCGCGCCGATGTGATGGCGCGCTGGAAAAGAGCGCAAGGGTTTGAGGTTTTTTTCAATACCGGCACGGACGAGCGCGGGGCGAAAATCTTTGAAGCGGCGAAAAAGGCCGGCCAAGAACCGCAAACTTATGTTGATGAAGCGGCAAAGAAATTTCAGGCCTTGATTCCTTTGCTCAATCTTTCCGAGCCGAATTTTATCCGAACCACCGACTCGCATCATATAAAAGCGGCGCGGGAATTTTGGAAGATTTGCGCAAAAAATGGCCACATTTACAAAAAACCCTACAAAATTAAATATTGCGTTGGCTGCGAATTAGAAAAAACCGATTCCGAATTGGTGGACGGCAAATGCCCGCTTCACCCGACCCGAGAAATTGAAGAGATAGAAGAAGAAAATTATTTCTTCAAATTCTCGGCGTTTCAAAAACCGCTTTTGGATTTTTATGAAAAAAAACCCGATTTCGTCGTTCCTGATTTTCGCTTTAATGAAATAAAGTCATTTGTAAAAAGAGGATTGGAAGACTTCAGTATTTCGCGACTAAAAGAAAAAATGCCTTGGGGGATAGAAGTGCCTGACGATTCCGAACACACGATGTATGTCTGGTTTGACGCGCTGGTAAATTATATTTCCGCCATCGGCTGGCCTGACGATTTGGAAAGATTCAAAAAATGGCAAATAGACAGCGGAGGGATGGTACAGTATTGCGGCAAAGATAATTTGCGCCAGCAATCGGCGATGTGGCAGGCGATGCTTATGGCGGCCGGCTTGCCGCCCTCTCGTCAAATCGCCGACGCTTTGCGCTATTTTGTCACCCGCGAACTTCATCCTTTTGAGGACTCGCCGTTCACCAGGGAAAGATTCAAGGAGGCCTATAATGCCAATTTGGCGAATGGTTTGGGAAATTTGGTGAGCCGGATTTTGAAGATGGCCGAAGCCAATATACGCGATGTTAATATACTAATACATGCGAATAATACTAATGGAGCAAAGTTTCCAAGAGAGTTTATAGAAGCGATAGAAAAATATGATTTGAAGACGGCGATGGATTTTATTTGGGAAAAGATTCAGGCGGCTGATAAAAGAATTCAGGCGACAGGGCCGTTCAAACTGGTAAAAACCGAACCGGAAAAGGCCAAAAAAATTATTGGAGAATTGCTTTCAGGACTTTCAGAAATTGCCAAATTGCTTTTGCCATTCTTGCCGGAAACCGCCGAAAAAATTCTTAATTTAATTGAAACCGGTAAAGCGCCCGAAACGCCGCTGTTTCCGAGAAAATAAAGTGGTTTAAGTAAAATTAAAATATGATTGTAAGACCAATTAAAACGAGGGTTTTCCAGGAACGCGAAAATCTTTTTTCATTCATAGTGAAACACATTAAGTCAATACGGGAGAAATCTATTTTAGTTATTACTTCGAAAATAGTTGCTTTATCAGAAGGAAGAACGGTTGTCGCGAAAGATAAAAAGGCGAAAGAAAAAATAATCCGAAAGGAAAGCAGTTTTGCTATGTCGACAAAGTACGTCTGGCTGACCTTGAAAGACGGAATGTTAATGGCGTCAGCGGGGATTGACGAATCAAACGCAAACGGGAAACTAATATTATTACCAAGAGATAGTTATAAAACATCAAGTGAAATTAGGAATAGATTGAAAAAATATTTTGGATTAAAGAAAATTGGGATTATTATCACTGACAGCCGAACCGCTCCACTTAGGGCCGGAGTTACAGGTGTGGCGTTAGGATATGCGGGATTTGGCGGGATAAAAGATTATAGGGGAAAGCCAGATATTTTTGGGCGCAAGTTTCATTTTTCTCGAGTCAATATCGCGGACTCTCTTGCTACATCCGCAATATTTGTTATGGGCGAAGGTAATGAGCAATGCCCGCTTGCGGTTATTGAGAAAGCTCCGGTAAATTTTTGCGAAAAGATTTTACAAAAAGAGCTCATCATTGATATTGAGGAAGATATGTATAGACCATTTTTCTCGCAATGGAGAAAAAACTAACTTGTTTCGCCAGGTTATATGTGGTAAGTTTTGACAAGATTCAGAAATGTTATGAAAACAAAAGATAGGAACAAAAAGAACCTTGTCAGTGAAATTCTTAGACAAGTTGCCTCGAAAATCGGGGCGCAAGTAGTCTTGGACCCGGAGTATGGTTTTGCCGGACAGATTACCTACCAGAGCGGTATCAAGAGGTACTTTCGTGCCTCAAGTTTAGACCTCAATCACTTGGGGGCATCGGAAATTGCGCGCGACAAAGATTACGCGAATTATTTTATGGAACACATGGGTTATCCTGTGATTGAAGGTAAAACTTTTTTTTCTGATGAATTCGCGGAAATAATAAGATCAAAACGTGACATCAACGCCGGATACCAATATGCCCTATCTCTTGGTTTGCCGGTGATAGTTAAACCAAATAGCAAAAGTCAGGGAGCTGGTGTAGCTAAGATAAGAAACAAGCGGGAGTTCTATAAAGCAATGCGAGAAGCCTTCAAGATTGACCGAGTTGTCTTAGTGCAATGTGTTGTGAAAGGAAGGGATTATAGAATTGTCGTGTTAGACAACCGTGTTATATCGGCATATGAAAGAATCCCCTTGAGTGTTACTGGCGACGGGCAATCCTCAATTCGTGCATTGCTTGAAGAAAAACAAGCTTCTTTTGACAAAATGGGGCGCGATACGAGAATCAAAATTGGCGATTATCGTATTAAACTAATCCTTCAACGAAAGAAATTGACCTTGGATTCGGTGGTGCCAAAAGCGGAACATCTACAATTACTTGATAACGCCAATCTTTCATCGGGAGGAGATTCAATTGATGTGACGGAAGTTGTTCACCCCGATTTCAAGAAAATCGCGATTGATTTGACGCGCGATATGGGCCTGCGGTTGTGTGGAGTAGACCTCATGATAGATGGCGACATCAGAAGTCTCGCAGGAAAATATTGGGTCATCGAAATTAATTCTGCTCCCGGCCTCGATAATTATGCCGCAATTGGTCCCAGTCAGGCGAAAATTGTCGAAGATCTCTACTTAAAAGTACTAAAAGCAATGGGGTAGTTTGGTTGAAGCTCGGTTTCAAACCGAGCTTTTTTTATGGTTGTGAATGCGCTAAACTGCTTTTATGTTACCGAAATTTTTTGATATTCATTCTCACCCGAATTTCGCGGCGTTTGATGGCGACCGCGATGAAACGATAAAGCGCTCCTTAGAAAGCGGCGTTTTTGTGAATGTTGTCGGGACGCAGAAAGACACATCTAAATCGGCTCTGGAGTTAGCCGAAAAATACGAAGGGGTGTATGCGACCGTCGGCCTGCATCCTATTCACACCGGCAAGAGTTTCCACGATAAAGATGAGATTGGAGAGGGCGGGCAAGAATTTACCTCTCGTGGTGAGAGCTTTGATTACGACTACTACAAGAAGCTCGCAATACACCCGAAAGTGGTGGCGATAGGAGAGTGCGGATTGGATTATTTTCGTATTGAGTATCAAGTATTAAGTATTAAGGAAAAACAGGAAGTGGCATTTCAAAAGCACATTGAGCTGGCGATTGAAGTGAAGAAACCGCTGATGTTACATTTGCGCAATGGCGAAAACCGTTCTGCCTACAAAGACGCCTTTTCTATACTTAAATCTTTCAACTTTAATCTTAAATCTGGGCGCCCTGGCAATCTCCACTTCTTCGCGGGAACAATTGACGAAGCGAAACCGTTTCTTGACGCCGGGTTCACATTCTCGTTTACCGGCGTGATTACTTTTGCGCGAAGCTACGATGAGATTATCCGCTATCTCCCGCTTGACCGCATACTTTCCGAAACCGACTCGCCCTATGTCGCCCCAACGCCGCACCGCGGCAAACGAAACGAACCGCTCTATGTCATTGAAGTCGTCAAAAAAATCGCCGAAATTCGCGGAGAGGATTTGGAGAAACTCAAAAAACAATTACTCCAGAATTCTCTTGTCTTCTTTAATTTACCATGTTAGGATGCCGCCATGGACGAAAATCAGGAATTGGATTCGGTCAAGGAACCACACATCTATGAAGTGGGTTTTTTGTTAATGCCGGCTCTAGCCGAAGAAAAATTATTACAAATTTTCGCGGCAATCAAGAAAGTTTTAGCTGACCAAAACGCGACCGTATTAGGCGAAGGTTTACCAAAATCTCGACCATTGGCTTACCCAATAAAAAAATACGAATCGGCTTTCTTTGGTTGGTTAAAATTTGAATCAAGTTCGGAAGTGTTGACAACTTTGCGAGAGTTTTTGAAAAATAACGTTGAGGTGATTCGTTTTTTGCTTATAAAAACGGCGCGCGAGAGCGCCGTTATCGCTCCGGTTTTCTTCGGCAAACCCCGTTCACGGCTGGAAAAAAATGCCAAAAAAGAAGAAACAACAGTTGGGCCAAAAATGACTACTGAAGAATTAGATAAAACCATTGAAGAATTAGTCGTAAACTAACTTTACACTTTTAGTTTTTAGTCTTAAGCTTACATCGTGTATATCAATAAAGCATTTATTTTTGGTAATTTGACCCGTGACCCAGAGGTAAGGGCCTTGCCGTCCGGCGCCCAAGTGGCAAGCTTTGCCGTGGCCACCAACCGCGTCTACAAAGACAAAAACGGCGTTCAACAAAAATCAGTGGATTATCATAATATCGTGGTTTTTGGTCGGCAAGCCGATATCGCCGCCCAGTATTTGAAAAAGGGCCGGAGCGTTTTTATTGAGGGACGGATTCAAACTCGCAGTTGGGACGACAAAACCAGCGGAGAAAAAAAATATCGCACCGAAATTGTCGCTGAACGTTTCCAATTCGGACCGCGCACGGGCGAAAGTAATTTCGTTCAATCAACCGACACCGCGACACCAGCTGGCGCGGTGGGTAAGGAAGTGAAAAAGAAAGAAAAAGAAAGCGACGAAGAAGGTGGCGCCATTCAGTATCCGGAAGAAGAAATTAACGCCGATGATATACCTTTCTGAAGAAATGTCTAATTACTAATTGCTAATTGCCAATGAAGAAAGTCTGTTATTTTTCACAAAATAATATCAAGTATATTGATTACAAGGACACGGAACTTTTGAAAAAGTTCTTGGACCCGCACGGCCGGATTATGCCGCGCAAAAAAACCGGCGTCGCCAGCAAGTATCAGCGCCAACTCGCTCTGGCCGTCAAACGCGCCCGCTTCTTGTCCCTTTTGC